>Ga0307515_10000650_pt1 | contig 80300 bp, 73 predicted proteins | sample 17_EM_MG_FD_194513 | JGI IMG/M metagenome (GOLD analysis project Ga0307515, IMG submission 194513) | Populus trichocarpa ectomycorrhiza microbial communities from riparian zone in the Pacific Northwest, United States - 17_EM | ecosystem: Host-associated > Plants > Roots > Unclassified | place...
GCACTGCTAGGCGCAAAACCCAAGCCAAGGCTGATGCCTTGGCTGGTTTTGTAACGACGCAGAGCGCCCGAAAAGCCACCTGCCCTGCGGGTTGGGGTGGAATCGGGCGATTTGTCCGCCATAGCCCTTGCATGGGCAGAGAGCCCATGCCGCGGACTCTGACGACCAACTCATCCCGATTGCACCTCAACGCGACCCCGAAAAAGACCTTGAACAGGCTCTAACATCAGCACTTCCACCACGAATGCCGAGCCAACCATGTCGTCCCCGCGCGTTGACGAAGAGATCACCTTCCGCAAGCTCGAAGTCCTGCTGGCCTTCATGGAAACCGGCAATCTCACCCGGGCCGCCGAGCTGCTCGACGTGAGCACCGTCAGCGTGCACCGCGCGCTGCATTCGCTGGAGGTCGGCGTGCGCTGCACGCTGTTCCGGCTCGAAGGCCGCAACCTGCACCCGACCGAGGCCGCGCATACCCTGGCCGAGGTGGCGCGCGACGTGTTGCACCGCATGAACGAAGGCATCCGCACCACCCGCGACGTGGCCGGTTATTCGGCCGACCGCATCCGCATCGGCTCGCTGTATTCACTCACCGTCAAGACCGTGCCGCAGGTGATCATGGCGCTGAAGCTGCGCAAGACCGAGCTGCAGGCCGAACTGGTGTTGGGCTCGAATGCCGACCTGCTGCAAAAACTGCGCGACGGCGCGATCGACGCCGCGCTGATGGCCATCCCGCCCGGCGCGCCCGACATCGAATCCGAGCCGCTGTTCGAAGACGACATCCACTTCGCCGCACCGGTGGGTTCGCGCTACGACGCCCTCGACGAAGTCGACCTCAGCCGCTGCGCCGACGAACGCTTCGTGAGCCTTACCGAAGGCTTCGCCACCTACAACGGTTTCCTGGAGTCGTTCCGCATCGCCGGCTTCGAGCCCAACGTGGTGATGCGCACCGGCGACATCTTCTCGCTGATGAACCTGGTGCGCAACGGCCTCGGCTGTACCCTGCTGCCCGGCCGGGTGCGCGATGTGTTTCCGCAGAAGGTGCGGCTGATTCCGCTGCAGCCCAGGTATTTGATGCGGCAGACCATTGCGCTGAATTTCTTGCGCACGCGGGAGCGCGATCCGAATCTGCTGAGCCTGCTGGCGGTTTGCCGGGGGGCGAAGGCGGAACTGGCTTGATGCGCGGTGGACCGTAGTCCGTCATGAATGGCTACAACCGCTATTACCAGCCATTCAATGTGGATGCCAGAAAGCAGCTGCTCGACGCCGCTCCCAATCCAGAGCAGTAGTTCATCCATTCCCAAACCGGACATTCGTAAATAAGTCAGGTTTTTTATGTTGGCGCAAATTGTCGGCAACTGAGGGACCAGGGCAGTCTCGCCTCGGACGTTCTGAGTTGTTGTTCTGGCGAGGGAACTCTGGCATGGCTCAATAGTCAGCTACGTAGCGCTACACTTCCCATCAATGTCCTTTTCCCGCTCAGCCCATCGCCGCATGACCACATTCCTGTTGGTCCTGTCGCTGCTGTTTTCACAGCTGGCGTTGGCGAACTACATCTGTCCCACTACATCGGGTGCGGCAGCTATGGTGGAAACAATGGCCGCGGGCGAACCCTGCGAAGGCATGGATATGGCCAAGCCTGCGCTGTGTCATCAGTTCAAGGTGAATGCGCCGCAATCGGTGGAGCAGGCTAAGCTAACCACACCAACGCTGCCCGCCATCATCCAGGTACTCGTCGTACCTGCGGTGCTCGATGCAGCAAGCACTGAAGCCCTGACGGTTGAGGCAACCGCCGAAGCCCGACCGCCTCCAGACCCCCTCTTCCTTTCCACGCTTCGGCTTCGCGTCTGACATCTCCGTGAACTAACAGGCGCTGGCGCAGCTTTTCTGCTCGCCAGCAAACATCCTCGTTCGTTTTCGGAGCTCTTATGCCTCTGTTTTCTTGGCGTGCTGCCATTTGGGCTGCCGCATTTTTGCCGTGCATTGTTGCGGCGGCACCTCTTCCCCTTGACGATGCCATCGACCTGGCGGTCCAGCGTTCAGATGCGTCCCGCTCGGCCCGCGCCGGTGTGGACAGTGCGAAGCACATGGCGCTGGCGGCAGGCCAGCTCCCTGACCCGAGCTTGCGCGTTGGTATAGAGAACCTCCCGGTAACGGGGTCCGACCGGCTCCATACCGCACGCGACTCCATGACGATGAAGCGCATTGGCATCAGCCAGGAATGGCTGTCTGCTGGGAAGCGCGCCACCCGTCAGGCGGCTGCCGAGGCCGTCGTCGCTCGCGAAACCGTTCAGGTACAAACCGCTCAGGCGGACACCCGCCTGCAAACCGCACTGGCCTACGTGGATGCTTTCTTTGCAGGCGAGTCGCTGAAGCTCAGCACCCTGATGGAACACCATGCCCATGAGGAATTGGAGGCCTCCCGTGCCCGGTTGTCCTCGTCTACAGGTAACAACCAGGAAATTCTGTCCCTGAGGACCGCGAGTGGAGTGGCTGCAGACGACACGGCCGAGGTTTTGCAACAGCAAAGCAGCGCCAAGCTCGCCTTGCAGCGCTGGACCGGTGTGGCGAACGATGAGCTGCAGGTTATTGGCAAGCTGCCCTGGCCGACCGAAGCGGACTATGTGGCAGCAGCCCCGACAGTCGTTGCTTTGCGCCGGGATGTAGAAGTCGCCCGTCAATCGGCTGCCGTCGCAGCCAGCAATCGCCAGGCGAACTGGACCTGGGAACTGGCCTACGGCCAACGCACGGGCTATTCGGACATGGTATCGGTGGGCGTCACCATTCCTTTGCAGGTTGCTCCCTCGCAGCGCCAGGACCGAGAAACCGCAGCCAAGTGGGCCATGGTCGACAAAGCCGAAGCTGACCTGGCGGAGGCCACCCGCGGTGCCACAGCCGAGTACCGCAGCCTGGTCAGTGATGCCCAGCGTCTACAAACGCGCATCGAGCGCTACCGCACCGCAGTGGCTCTACCTGCCATCCAGCGCACAGCTGCGGCGACTGCGGCTTACGGCTCCAACCAAGGCAACCTCGTCACCTTGTTCGAAGCCCGGCATGCCGAAGTGGATGCCCAACGCAAGCTGTTGGCACTGCAGCGGGAATGGACCAAAACCCAGGTCCAACTGGCCTACAAGCCGCTGAGCCAGGGAGATGAACCATGAAGGCCCGCCACACCACCCTTCTCGCCCTGATAGGTATCGCACTGGCAGCCGGTGGCTTCTTGGCCGGCCGCCACACACCCTCCGCCAGCATGGCACCTGCTAGCGAGACAACGGCTGCCAGCAATGGCAAGGTTTTGTACTGGCATGACCCCATGGTCCCCGGCCAACGCTTTGACAAGCCGGGAAAATCTCCCTTCATGGATATGCAGCTCGTGCCGGTGTACGCGCAGGACGCTGGAGACACCACTGGCGTGACCGTCAGCGCGGCGGTGCAGCAAAACCTGGGTATCCGCTATGCGACGGTGCGCCGGGTGGAACTGCCTTCCACCTTCGACGCGGTAGGAACCGTGCAGTTTGACGAACGCCTGGGTGTCGCCGTCCAGACCCGCGTTGCCGGTTACGTGGAGCATTTGGCGGTACGTGCACCGATGGAGCGGGTACGCAAAGGCCAGGCACTGGCCACGGTGTTTGCCCCTGAATGGCTGGGACCACAAAACGAACTCCTGGCGCTCCAGCGTGCCAATGTCTCGCCAGACCTCATTGCCGCTGCGCGTGACCGGATGCGTGCCATGTCGATTCCGGCCGAACTGGTAAGGCGCAGCGAAGAAGCCGGCACGGCGCAAGCGCGCTTCACCCTGACTGCACCCGCCAGCGGCGTCGTGGCCGAGCTGGGTATCCGGGAAGGTGTCGCTGTGACGCCTGGCATGACGCTATTCCGCATCGCCGGGCTGGAGAAAGTCTGGGCCGTGGCCGAAGTGCCTGAAGCCCAGGCGCTGCGCCTCAGCCCAGGGCAGAGCGTTTCGGTCACCCTACAGGCCGACGCCACGCAAACCTTCAGCGGGAAGTTGCAGGAAATCCTGCCCGAAGTGAACGCCGTCACGCGCACGCTCAAGGCCCGCTTCGAAGTGGACAACCGGGCTGGCAAGCTGACACCCGGCATGCTGCTCAGCCTGCAGGTTACTGGCCCCAAGACGAGCGGCCTGGTGCTGCCGTCCGAGGCCGTGATTCGCACCGGCAAGCGGGTGGTGGTCATGGTCCGCAAGGAGAACGGAGCGTTTGAGCCGCGTGCGGTGTCTGTAGGCCGGGATGTGGGTGACGAGACAGAAATCCTGCAAGGCCTCAGCGAAGGTGAACAGGTGGTGGCCAGCGGCCAGTTTCTTATCGATTCCGAAGCCAGCCTGCGCTCCGTACTGGGTAGCATGGCCGCACCGGTTTCCGTTCCCATTGCCACCACAGGAGTCCATGTGGGAGAGGGCAAGGTCGAAAGCGTCAATGCCGATGCCATCACGATTTCGCACGGACCCATTGCCTCCCTCCAATGGCCGTCCATGACCATGGGCTTTGGCAAGCCAGACCCCCAAGCCTTTGCCGACATCAAGCCCGGCGACAGAGTGCACTTCGAATTCAAGGAAGGCGGTGCCTCCGGCTACGCCTTGACCAAGGTGCAGCCAGTGCCTGCTGGAGCCAAGCCATGATTGCAGCCCTGATCCGCTGGTCGGTCGGCAACCGCTTTCTGGTGCTGATGGCCACGGTCTTCCTGGTGGCGCTAGGCCTGTGGTCGATCTCCAAAACCAGCCTGGACGCATTGCCGGATCTGTCGGACGTGCAGGTCATCATCCGCACCCCCTATCCGGGCAAGGCACCGCAGGTGGTGGAAGACCTGGTGACCTATCCGTTGACCACGACGATGTTGAGCGTACCGGGTGCCAAGACGGTGCGCGGCTATTCGTTCTTTGGCGACTCCTTCGTCTACGTGCTTTTCGACGACAAGACCGACCCGTACTGGGCCCGCTCGCGGGTGGTGGAATACCTGAACCAGGTACAAAGCAAATTGCCTGCAGGTGCCAACGCGTCCCTAGGGCCGGACGCCACCGGGGTCGGTTGGGTGTTCGAGTACGCGCTGGTGGACCGCACCGGCCAGCGGGATATCGGCCAGCTGCGGGCCTTGAACGACTGGTTCCTGAAGTTCGAGCTCAAAACCGTGCCGGACGTGGCCGAGGTTGCCAGCATTGGTGGCATGGTCCGGCAATACCAGGTGGTGCTAGACCCGAACCGCATGCGGGCACTGGGCGTGACCCAGGGCATGGTGGTGGCAGGGCTGCAGAAGGCCAACCAGGCCTCGGGCGGCTCTGTTGTGGAGTTGGCCGAGGCCGAGTACATGGTGCGCTCGCGCGGCTACCTGCAATCACTGGACGACTTCCGCAGCATTCCCCTGGCGGTGTTCGGCACCACTCCCGTATTGCTGCGCGACCTAGCCACCGTGCAAATCGGTCCCGAGATGCGCCGCGGCATTGCCGAACTGGATGGCGAAGGCGAAGTCGCTGGAGGAGTGGTGGTGATGCGTTCTGGCAAGAACGCCCGCAGCACCATTGAAGCGGTCAAGGCCAAGCTGGAGGCTCTCAAACCAGGGCTACCTGCGGGCGTGGAAGTCATACCCACCTATGACCGGTCCTTGCTGATTGACCGGGCGGTGGACAACTTGCGCTACAAGCTGCTGGAAGAATTCCTGGTGGTGGCCCTGGTCTGCGCCATCTTCCTGTTCCACCTGCGTTCGGCGCTGGTGGCGGTCGTGGCGCTACCTATAGGGATACTGGTCGCCTTCATCGTCATGCACTGGCAAGGCGTCAACGCCAACATCATGTCGCTAGGTGGTATCGCCATCAGCATCGGTGCCATGGTGGACGGTGCCATCGTCATGGTGGAGAACGTGCACAAGCATCTGGAGGCGTTCGAAGCCCAGCATGGGCGCATGCCCACCCCGGCCGAACGCTGGCAACTGGTGGCAGCGGCCTCGGTTGAAGTAGGACCAGCCTTGTTCTTCTCGCTGCTGGTGATTGCGCTGTCTTTCGTACCGGTGTTCTCTCTGGAGGCTCAGGAAGGACGGCTGTTCTCACCTCTGGCGTTTACCAAGACCTATGCCATGGCAGCGGCTGCCGGTCTGTCGGTGACCCTGGTTCCGGTGCTGATGGGCTACCTCATCCGCGGCCGTATCCCGCATGAAGCAGCCAATCCGGTGAACCGCTTTCTGATGGCCACCTACCGGCCCGCACTCGAAGCTGTACTGCGTTTCCCCAAGGCCACGCTGACCATCGCCGCCGTACTGCTGGCGCTCACGGCCATTCCTGTCCTGCGCCTGGGCGGGGAGTTCATGCCCGCGCTGGACGAAGGCGACCTGCTCTACATGCCGTCGGCACTGCCTGGCCTGTCGGTCTCCAAGGCGGCCACGCTGTTGCAGCAGACCGACCGGCTCATCAAAACCGTGCCCGAGGTGGCCCACGTCTTCGGCAAGGCGGGGCGCGCGGATACGGCGACCGACCCAGCACCGCTGGAGATGTTCGAGACCACCGTCCAGTTCAAGCCGCGTGCGCAATGGCGCGCAGGCATGACGCCGGACAAACTGGTGGAAGAACTGGACCGGGCGGTCAAGGTACCGGGGCTGAGTAATGTCTGGGTGCCGCCCATCCGCAACCGTATCGACATGCTGGCCACCGGCATCAAGAGCCCGGTCGGCATCAAGGTGGCAGGTGCCGACCTGGCCACCATCGACCGGCTGACCACGCAGATGGAAGCCGCTGTGAAGCATGTGCCCGGTGTCTCGTCTGCCTTGGCGGAGCGGCTCACAGGTGGCCGTTATATCGATGTCGATGTCGACCGCTTGGCCGCCGCACGCTTTGGGCTGTCCGTAGCGGATGTGCAAGCTGTGGTTTCGACCGCCATCGGTGGCGACAACGTCGGCGAAGTCATTCAGGGACGCGAGCGCTATCCCATCAACGTGCGCTACCCACGCGAGGTACGCGACTCGCTGGACCGCCTGCGCGAACTGCCCTTCGTGACGGACAAGGGTGCCCAACTGCTGCTGCAGGACGTCGCCCACATCACCATCGCAGAAGGCCCGCCGATGCTGCGCAGCGAGAACGCCCGCCTGTCCGGCTGGGTCTATGTAGACGTGCGGGGGCGAGACCTGCGCTCGGTGGTGCACGACATGCAGGAGGCGGTCGCCAAGACCGTAGTCTTGCCTGCGGGCTATGCAGTCTCGTGGTCCGGCCAGTTTGAATACCTGGAGCGCGCGAACGAGCGGCTCAAGCTGGTCATCCCCGTGACCTTGGCGGTCATTTTTGTACTGTTGTACCTGTTGTTCACCTCTTTCACGGATGCGGCGCTGGTGATGGCGGCAGTGCCGTTTTCTCTCATCGGCGGCTTCTGGCTGGTATGGGCACTGGGGCATTCCGTGTCTGTGGCCACGGCGGTCGGCTTCATTGCACTGGCTGGCGTGGCGGCAGAGTTCGGCGTGGTGATGCTGGTCTACCTGAAGAACGCACTGGCCCGGCGGCTGGAGGCCGGTGAGCCGATGGACGACACCACCTTGCTGGCAGCCATCCGCGAAGGTGCCGTATTGCGCGTGCGCCCCAAGGCGATGACGGTGGCGGTGGTCATGGCTGGCCTGCTTCCCGTTCTGTGGGGTAGTGGCACCGGCTCAGAGGTGATGACGCGGATTGCCGCCCCGATGGTCGGTGGCATGGTGACAGCGCCCTTGCTCAGCATGCTCGTGATGCCTGCAGCCTGGTACCTATTGCACCGAAGGCGTTCCGTTTCTTCCGAACTTCGACAAGCCCCTTTGACCCCGTCGGCGGCATGAGCTGCCAACCCCTTGTACCCATTTTTTTATTACCGGAAAGACCCCAATGAAACTTCTACACACCGCTGTCACCGTAGCTTTGCTCGCAGCCAGCGTCGCACATGCGCAAACATCTTCGGGGATGAAGCCCATGCAGGCCGCACCATCCACTTCCGCTGCCGCCATGCCCCCAACCGAGGGCGAGGTCAAGAAAATCGACAAACCTCAAGCCTTGGTCGTGCTCAAGCATGGAGACATCCCGAATCTGGGAATGCCTGCCATGACCATGGGATTCAATGCCGACCCGCAAACGCTGGACCGGCTCAAGCCAGGCGATAAAGTCCGCTTCAACGCCGATATGGTGAAGGGTAAGGCGACCATCACCAAGATTGAAGTTATGCATTGAGGCTGCACGGCAGCCCTTACGACAGAGTTTGACCTCGACCGTCAGCTTCTGGCCGTTCAGTAACATTGACAGGCATTCTCTTCATGCGCACCGGCAACGCAGCATCGCGTCCCGCCACAGGAGAACGCCCACGTGTCCGGCCAACCAGGCACGATGGCAGCCGGCAGACGCCACACCATCATCCCAGCGTCACTCCAGCGTTACCCCAGCATTACCCCGCAACCATTACGCCCAGTGAAAGCTTCCCCATCCCAGGTTAATTGATCTGTTGCCCTCCCGTTCCTACCATGCGCCTCAAGGGATTCAGCCCTGCGCATCACAAGAAACGGAGACAAACCATGATCATCTTTGGGACGGCATTGCTGGCAGCCTGCCATCTGCTGGGCATCTTCATCGGCGACCTGCTCGGCCAGGCGCTGGGGGTCAAGACCAACGTCGGCGGCGTGGGCATCGCCATGCTGCTGTTGATGCTGGCGCGGCTCTACATGCTGAAGCACAACAAGTTGCCCAAGCTCACCGAGCTGGGCGTCGAGTACTGGGGCGCGATGTACATCCCGGTGGTGGTGGCCATGGCGGCGCAGCAGGACATGGTGGCGGCCTTGCGTGGCGGGCCGGTGGCGGTGTTGTCGGCGGTGGCGGCGGTGGCGGTCTGCGCCCTCGTGATTGCGGCCATCAACCGCAGCGAGCAGCTGGCACCCGAATCGGAGGGCCCGGTGCAGTTGCACAACCCGCTCGTGGCGGCAGAGGAGTAAGACCATGCTCGAAATTCTTGAAAAAGCTGCGCTGCAAAACGGCCTGGTGACGGCCTTCGCGGTGGTCGGCCTGATCGTGCTGCTGTCGGGCCAGATCTCCAAGCGCCTGACCTTCGGCCGGGTGCATGGCTCGGCGATTGCCATCGTCATCGGCCTGGCGCTGGCCTACTGGGGCGGCAAACAAACCGGCGGGCACAAGGGCCTGGCCGACCTGTCGCTGTTCGGCGGCATCGGGCTGATGGGCGGCGCCATGCTGCGCGACTTCGCCATCGTGGCCACGGCCTTCGAGGTGCAGCCGCTGGAGGCGCGCAAGGCCGGGCTGATCGGCGTGGTGGCCCTGCTGCTGGGCACGGTGCTGCCCTTCATCGTCGGCGCGGCGATCGCCTGGAGCTTCGGTTATTCGGATGCGGTGAGCATGACCACCATCGGTGCCGGCGCGGTGACCTACATCGTTGGCCCGGTCACCGGCGCGGCCATCGGCGCCAGCCCCGACGTGATGGCGCTGAGCATCGCCACCGGCCTGGTGAAGGCCATCATCGTGATGGTCGGCACACCGGTGGCCGCGCGTTTCCTGCGGCTCAAGACGCCGCGCTCGGCCATGGTCTTCGGCGGCCTGGCCGGTACGGTGAGCGGCGTCTCGGCCGGCCTGGCCGCCACCGACCGCAAGCTCGTGCCCTACGGCGCGCTGGTGGCCACCTTCCACACCGGCCTGGGCTGCCTGCTCGGGCCGTCCCTGCTCTTCTTCGCCACCAAAGCCATCGTCGGTTGACCGAGGCAAGGACAAAGCACCCCATGGAACACATGAACTGGAACACCCAACAAACCAACCGCCAGGCGCGGCAGGCCCGCGCAGCCGAGGCGCTGGGCTTGCAGCGCCAGGGCAAGACCGTGCTGGCCGAGGCCATCGCCACGCTGCTGCATGCGGTGATCGAACCCGGAGACCGCGTCTGCCTGGAGGGCAACAACCAGAAGCAGGCCGACTTCCTGGCACGCGCACTCACCCAGCTCGACCCGGCACGGGTGCACGGCCTGCACATGGTGCAGTCGGTGCTGGCCCTGCCGGAGCACCTGGACCTGTTCGAGAACGGCATCGCATCAAAGCTCGATTTCTCGTTTTCGGGTCCGCAGGCCGGACGGCTGGCGAAGATGGTCTCGGCCGGGCAGATCCGCATCGGCGCGATCCACACCTACCTGGAGTTGTTCGCGCGTTATTTCATCGACCTCACACCGCGCATCGCGCTGGTCTGCGCGCAGTCGGCCGATGCCCATGGCAACCTCTACACCGGCCCCAACACCGAAGACACACCGGCCATCGTCGAGGCCACGGCCTTCCGCGGCGGCATCGTGATCGCCCAGGTCAACGAGCTGGTGGACACGGTGCCACGCGTGGACATTCCCGGCGACTGGGTCGACTACGTGGTGCTGGCGCCCAAGCCGAACTTCATCGAGCCGCTGTTCACCCGCGACCCCGCGCAGATCAGCGAGATCCAGGTGCTGATGGGCATGATTGCCATCAAGGGCATCTACGGCGAATACGGCGTGCAAAGGCTCAACCACGGCATCGGCTTCGACACCGCGGCCATCGAACTGCTGCTGCCCACTTACGGCGAAGCGCTGGGCCTGAAGGGCAAGATCGGCAGCCACTGGGCGCTGAACCCGCATCCGGCGCTGATCCCCGCCATCGAAGCCGGCTGGGTGAAAAGTGTGCACTCGTTCGGCTCCGAGCTGGGCATGGAAGACTACATCCGCGCGCGCTCCGACGTGTTCTTCACCGGGCCCGACGGCAGCATGCGCAGCAACCGCGCGTTCTGCCAGGCCGCGGGCCACTACGCCTGCGACATGTTCATCGGCAGCACGCTGCAGATCGATTTGAACGGCCACAGCTCCACCGCCACGCTGGGCCGCATCTCGGGCTTCGGCGGCGCGCCGAACATGGGCGCCGACGCACGCGGCCGGCGCCATGCCTCGCCGGCCTGGCTCAAGGCCGGCGCCCAGGCGCGCGAGGGCCGCGGCGGCGTGGCCGCCATGCCGCGCGGGCAGAAGCTGGTGGTGCAGATCGTGGAGACCTTCCGCGAACACATGCAGCCGGCCTTCGTGGAAAAGCTCGACGCCTGGCAGCTCGCCGAACAGGCCGGCATGGCGATCCCGCCGGTGATGATCTATGGCGACGACGTGACCCACATCCTCACCGAGGAAGGCATCGCCAACCTGCTGCTGTGCAGAAGCGACGAGGAACGCGAGCAGGCGATCCGCGGCGTGGCCGGCTACACGCCCATCGGCCTGGGCCGCGACAAACGTTTGGTGGAAAACCTGCGCGACCGCGGCGTGGTCCGCCGGGCCGTTGACCTCGGCATCGACCAGCGCGACGCCACGCGCAACCTGCTGGCCGCGCGCTCGATGCGCGACCTGGTGCGGGCCTCGGGCGGGCTATACCAGCCGCCCAAGCGCTTCAGGAACTGGTAACGCGGTCCGTGGTAATCCATGCAAAAACAAAGAAGGCCAACACCATGAGCATTCCCGCAGGGCTCGAAGCCCTCCGTTTTTCATTCACCGGCACGCAGCCGGCCGGCAGCTTCGCACCGGTGCTGGTCGGCGTGGTCGGCTCGGGCAACCTCGAAGTGATGATCGAGCCACTCACCAGCACCACGGACGGCGCCCACAGCGAATGCCGCATCGACGTGACCACCTCGGCGCGCGGCTTCGACCCGATCTGGCGCGCCGTGGCCGAAGACTTCCACACGCGCCACAAGCTGGCCGGCGTGGCCATCTCCATCAACGACATGGGCGCCACACCTGCCGTCGTCAACCTGCGGCTCGACCAGGCCGTGGCCCAACTGCGGAGTGCCAAGCCATGAGTGTTGCTGCCAAACTGGCCGTCAGCTTCGCCGAATCCACCGCGCGCGAACGTGTGGCGCGGCTGCTCGACGCGGGTTCGTTCACCGAGATTCTCGGCCCCTCGGCCCGCATGATGAGCCCGCACCTGGCCCAGCTCGGCGTGCCCGCTTCGTTCGACGACGGCGTGGTCGTGGGTGAAGGCCTGCTGCACGGTCAACCGGTGTTGATCGCCGCACAGGAAGGCGAATTCATGGGCGGCGGCGTGGGCGAGGTGCATGGCGCCAAACTCGTCGGCCTGTTCCAGCGCGCGCTGCGCACGCGGCCGGCGGCCGTGCTGGTGCTCGCCGAATCGGGCGGCGTGCGGCTGCACGAGGCCAATGCAGGCTTGATCGCCGTCTCGGAAGTGATGCGTGCCCTGCTCGCCACCCGCGCGGCCGGCATTCCCACGCTGATGCTGATCGGCGGCGCCAACGGTTGTTTCGGCGGCATGGGCCTGGTGGCGCGCTGCGCCGACCAGGTGGTGATGAGCGACGCGGCGCGGCTGGCGATGTCGGGGCCGGAAGTCATCGAGTCCTCCAACGGTGTGGAAGAGTTCGATGCCAAAGACCGCGCCCTGGTGTGGCGCACCACCGGCGGCAAACACCGCTACCTGATGGGCGACTGCGATGTGCTGGTGGAAGACGACGTGGCCGCGTTCCGCGAAGCCGCGCTGAGCCTGCTCGGCCAGCCCCGGGCGCTGACGCTGGAAGGCCTGGAACGTGAACACGCCATGCTGGCCGCACGCATCGCCGACTTCGGTGACTGCGGCGATGCCGTCGACATCTGGCGCAAGCTCGGCATCCAGGATGCGGCGCGTATCGTCGACCTCGACGCCACGCAGATCCGCGCGCTCAAACCCCGCGCCGAAAAAGGAGCCCAGCCATGATCTGGACCGAATTGCTGGACCGCCTGTTCGCCGATCAACACGCGGTGACCTGCGAAGGCGATCTGCTGCGCGGCAGCGCACAACTCGACGGTCAAACCCTGACGCTCGTCGGCACCACCGGCCATGCGGCCATCGGTGTAGAGCTGGCGCTGGCCCAGGCCCGCGCCGTGCTCGACACCGTGCGTGAACACCCCGGCCGCGCGATCCTGCTGCTGGTCGACACCCAGGGCCAGCGCCTGCGCCGGCGCGACGAACTGCTCGGCATCAACCGCTACATGGCCCACATGGGGCTGTGCATCGAACTCGCGCGCCAGCGCGGCCACCGCGTGCTCGGCCTGGTGTACGACCAGGCGCTGTCGGGCGGCTTCATCACCTCGGGCCTGATCGCCGATGCCTGTTACGCCCTGCCCGAAGCCGAGATCCGCGTGATGCGCCTGCCGGCCATGGCCCGTGTCACCAAGATCGACGAGGCGCGGCTGGCGGCGCTGGCCGAGTCCAACCCGGTGTTTGCGCCCGGCGTGGAAAACTATGTGGCCATGGGCGGCGTACGTGCCCTGTGGCGTGGCGACCTGGCCGTGCAGCTGCGCGCCGCGCTGGCCCACACCACCACCCCACCTACCACCGACGAACGTGCGCGCGACGGCGCCATACGCGGTGGCCGGCAACTGGCCGCCGACGTGGCCCAACGTGTGGCCCAGGCCTGATATGGAACACCCCCGATGCGCCTGCGGCGCTTCCCCCTCAAGGGGGCGCACCCAGCGGCCTGGCAAAGCCAGTTCCGCGGGTGCCCTGGTATTCGGCCCCGCTGATTCCATGCGCCGTGGGTCATGCGCCAGCGTGCTGGAAAAGTGACGCGACGAAAGGCCGAAAGCATGCTGCAACTCGAACGCCATGGACTGGTCTGGCCAACCGCGGCCGGATGGGAAGCTCTGCACGCGCAGGCTTTGCAGGACGCCACCACGCAGGCCATCGTCGGCCATTGGCATACCGAGCGACTGCCGCTGGTGGTGAGCCGCCAGCCGCCGGGCCAGACCTGCGAACTCGTCGCGCTCGGACTACCGGCGCCATTGCAATGGGCACGGCGCCGGCTCGCCTTCGCGCTGCCTGCCGCCCAGTTGGCCTACAGCGGCCGATTCCCGCGCCTGGCCGATGTCGCCGGACGCCAGCGCTGGCGCCCCGAAGCCCTGGCACTGGCGCATGCCCTCGGTGAAGTGCTCGGGCATGCCACGGGATCGGTCCAGGTCTATGGCTCCTACGGCTGGCAATGCCTCACCGGCCTGCGTTATGTGCGCGACGGCTCCGACCTCGACCTGCGCATCGCCGTGCCCGACGTGGTGGCCGCTGCGGCCGTGGTCGAATTGCTGGCCAGGCAAACCCTGCCCTGCCGCATCGACGGTGAATTGATATTGCCTTGTGGTCACGCCGTGGCCTGGCGCGAGATGGCGCAGTTGCTCGAAGGGCGGGTGGCGCAGGTGCTGAGCAAACGGCTCGACGGCATCGCGCTGGTCGGCCTGGCCGATCTGCAATCGGTGCCGCTCTCTACCGAAGCCCTGCTCGCCTGAACCCCATGGGCACACCCGACACACTCGACGTGACACTCGACGCCACGGCCCGCCGCCTCGCACGCGAAGCGGTGCGCGCGCTGTACGCCGAACTGGTGCTCGAACCCAAGCCCGGCCTGGTGTCCCTTTGCGACACCGGCAGCCATGCCGACATGGATGCGGGGCATTTCATGCGTAGCCTGTTCAGCCTGCGCCACTACTTCGCACAGATGGTGCGCGCCGGTGCCGAAGGAGCGCCTTTCGCCGAACTGGAGCAACTCGGCCAACAAGCCGAGGCCCGCATGCTGGCTGCCACCGGCGGCGTGAACACCCACCGCGGCGCGATCTTCTGCCTCGGCCTGCTCTGCGCCAGCGCCGGCTGGTGTATCGCGGCCGGCCTGCCGCTCACTGCGGATGGCCTGCGCGACAGCCTGCGTGCAGGGTGGGGTGACAGCTTGCGCGCACGGGCCGACAAAACAAGCCGGCAACCACCGCGCTCCAACGGCCAGCGCGCCGCACGCGCCCACGGCCTGCGCAGTGCGGGTGACGAAGCGGCAGATGCCTTCCCGGTGCTGTTCGAAGTGAGCCTGCCCGTATTGCTGCGCGCCCAGGCCGCCGGCTGGCCCGACCGGCGCGCACGTGTGCAGGCGCTGTTCGCCACCATGGCCGTGCTGGACGACACCAACCTGGTCCACCGCGGCGGCATCCAGGGGCTGCACGACGCGCGGCGGGCGGCTCAGGCCTTTCTGGACGAAGGTGGTGCCAAGGGCGCGGACTGGCGCGAACGGGCGCGCGCCATCCACAGCGATTTCGTCGCACGCCGGCTCTCGCCCGGCGGCGCGGCCGATCTGCTCGGTGCGGCCTGCTGGCTGGAGCGGGTGACGCAGGCCGATGACACGGCTCGGCCCGTCGCCATGACCCACGCCGCCCTGGCATGAGCTACGCCGTCCTCTTCCCCGGCCAGGGCAGCCAGCATGTGGACATGTTGCCGTGGCTGGAGGACGAAGCGCCAGCCGCGCCCGTGCTGCAAGCCATGGCCGCCCTCCTCGGCACGGACTGGCGGCAGCGCCTGGGCGACGCCGATTTCCTGTCGCGCAACCAGGTCGCGCAAGTGCTGGTCACCGGCGTCTCCCTGGCCGCCTGGGCCGCTGTATCCGCAGGTCTGTCGACATCACCCGAGATCGTGGCCGGCTACAGCGTCGGTGAACTCGCCGCCGTGGCCTGCGCAGGTGTATTCGATGCACCGACCGCGCTGGCCTTGGCGATGCAGCGCGCACGCGCGATGGACGCGGCCGTGCAGGGCCTGGAGACAGGTTTGCTTTCCGTCTCGGGGCTGAACCAGGCGGCACGCGACGACATCCTCGGTACGCTGCGCGTCGAACCGGCGATCCGCATCGCCCCCGACCACCTCATCCTGGCCGGCGAAGATGCCACGCTGCAGACCGCCGAGCGGCTACTCACCGAGGGCGGCGCACACTGCAAGCGCCTGCCCATTCGCGTGGCCTCGCATTCTTCCTGGATGCGCCCGGCCGCCGTCGCCTTCGCGCAATCGCTGGCCGGCATCGGCTGGCGCCCCTTGCGCAGCGCGGTCGCGGCCAACGCCACCGGCAGCGCACTGCGCCGGCCCGAGCCGCTGCGCGACGCGCTGAGCCGCCAGATCGACCACACCGTGTGCTGGGACGCCTGCCTGGAAGCCGTGGCCGAGCGCCGTGTCGAGCGGGTCATCGAAATCGGGCCGGGCCGCGCGTTGAGCAGCCTGTGGGCGCGCCGGTATCCGGATGTACCGGTGCGGGCGCTGGAAGATTTCCGCTCGGCGCACAGCGCAGCCGAGTGGCTCAGTCAACTCGACTGAGCCATGCGGGTGGCCGCCCGCATTCGAGCCCTCGCGGCGCCAAGGCCACAAATTTTTCTTGAACAAGTGCATTTCATCTCGAATGCAAGCAGAAGAATGTCCGCTTTAGCTGCCATTTCCGATCAGAATACCGGGGTTGGCATTTCCATGTCCTCCTTGCCCGCCGGGTCCGCTGCGCTTCGTAGCCGTGACGGACCGCTATTTCGGCCAATTCGGCTAATTCCGCTAACTCCGGAAAGGCAGCTTCTCCAGCTTGCGCAGCGCGTGTTCCAGCGTGGCCCCTGATCAATCCCAAACCCTGGTGCCCCTTGAAAGAAGAGACGATCCGCCCCATCACCGCGACCCTGATCCGCAGGGCTCTCATTCGGGCTGCGCTGTGCATTGTGTTGTTCGGCAGCCTGCAGGCCTGGCTGACCTATCGCCAAGTGCAGAGCAACTTTCAGCTGGCTGTGCGCAATGTCGCCAGCGCCAACGTCCCCTTGCTGTCGGTGTCCGTCTGGGACTTGGACGTGGACGCGGTCCAGCGCCAGGTGGATCTGCTGCTGGAAAACAACCCGTCCATCGACTACGCCGTGGTGACCACCAACACCGGGCAGAAGTTCGAGGGCGGCGATCTGGCTGACGCAGGCCAGGGCCAGTCGCTGGCGTTTCGAATTCCCCGGCCGGACGCGCCCTCGGAAACCATCGGCACACTGACGCTGAACGTCGACACCGGCGTGCTCTACCGCGAAATCCTGCGCAGCGTGGGAGTGGTGCTGCTGCAGTGCCTGGTACTGACGGCACTCATCCTCGGCCTGGTGGTGCGCGTGCTGCGGCGCGACCTGCAGCGGCCGATGCGCCGCCTGGCCAGCTTCGTGGACGGGCTGAAGGCAGACAATCTCTCCGCGCGGCTGGAGCTGCGGCGCGAGCCGGGCCATCGGCGCGACGAGATCGACCTGGTTGCAGAAGGCTTCGGCACGCTGCAAGACCGGATCCAGCAGCACATCGCCACGCTGGACACCCAGGTCGCCGAGCGTACCCAACAACTGAATACGGCACTGACCAAGCTCAAAAAGCTGTCCACCACCGACCCGCTCACCGGCTGCTACAACCGCATGCTGTTCAACGAACGCTTCCCCGGCGAGCTGGGGCGGGCCGAGCGTTATGTGCGCCCCTTGTCCATCATCTTCTGCGACGTGGACCGTTTCAAGCTGGTCAACGACACGCATGGCCATGGCACGGGCGACCAGGCGCTGGCGCTCGTCGGCGAATCCCTGCGCAAGATACTGCGCGTCGACGTGGACTGGGTGGTGCGCTACGGCGGCGAGGAATTCGTGATGGTGTTGCCCGAAACCTCGCTGGACGACGCCTGCGAGATCGCGGAACGCCTGCGGCAGGAAGTGGCGCAGCAAGTGAATGTGCCACTGAGCGGCGGCAGCTTTCTGAAGGTGACTGTCAGCCTGGGCGTGGCCGAACAGCGCACCAGGGAGACCATGGAATCCCTGCTTCACCGTGCCGACGAATGGCTGTACGCCGCAAAGAACGGTGGGCGCGACCAGGTGCAGCCTTCCGCGCAGGCCCGCGCCGCCCTGGCCACGCCGAGCACGACAGGCTGACCTTCAGGAGACCTTCATGCTCAACCACATCCAACACATCCACCACCTGCGCCACAACCTCACCCGCCAGGGCAGCATCGCGGCGGTCCTCCTGATGGCCACGGCAGCCCACGCCGCCGTCGCGCTGGCCACCTTCCCGATACCGGTGCACGTGGAAAACGAAAACAAGGGCTTGTTCATCGAATTGACGCGCGAGGTCGCCCGCCAGACCGGCACGGACATCAACATCAATGTGCTGCCGCCGCTGCGCGCGGTCCATGGGTTTTTTGATGGCAGCCAGGCGGCCCTGTTCCCCGCACTCGACGTGACGTTTGCCCCGGGCCAGCCGATCACCCGCACCGCCGAATCCATCGACTGCAAGGAAGACTTCGTGTTCACGAAGAAAGGCAATCCGATGCTCAAGACACTGGACGACCTCAAGGGCAAACACGTCGGCATCACCCGGGGCTATCCCTACGCGCGAGAAGTCACCGACAACAAGGAGATGGTGATCGAGACCGCGACCTCCGACGAAACCAATATCCGCAAGCTGATCGCCGGCCATCTCGACGCCTTCGTCCTGGACGAAAAAACCGGCGTGAAGGCCTTCGAGGAACTCGGCCTGGCCGCGCAGATGCAATATGCCCCCAAGGAACCGGTGTCGCGCCAGGACGTCTACTACGCCTTCCAGAACACGCCAGACGGCAAGGCGCTGGCGGCCAAGTTTTCCCATGCCCTGGCCCAGATGAAGGCCAGCGGCCGGTACCAGCAAATCACGCGCGGGATCACCATCGGCAAAGGCTGCCCGAAAAACACCGCCCGTTAGACGCTGCTCGCCATCTGCAACGCCAAGCCACGAGGCCAAACAAGGCCAAGCCAGCCTTTCGGGGCGCAAGCCGCGGGCCTCCCCTAAAATCGTCCGGTGAACGACACCACCGACCTCCAGACCCTCCCTCCCCCATCTTCCAGCACGCCGGCGCGCCGCATCATCCGCGAGCTGCCCGACGAGCTGATCAGCCAGATCGCCGCCGGTGAAGTGGTGGAGCGGCCGGCCTCGGTGGTGCGCGAACTGGTCGACAACGCGCTCGACGCCGGCGCCACGCAGATCACGCTGCGCCTGCTGGCCGGCGGTGTGCGGCTGATCTCGGTGGAAGACGACGGCGGCGGCATCCCGATGGAAGAGCTGCCGGTGGCGCTCAAGCGCCACGCCACCAGCAAGATCGCCAACCTGGACGACCTCGAATCCGTGGGCACCATGGGCTTTCGCGGCGAGGCGCTGGCCGCCATCAACTCCATCGCCGACATGGCCATCCTGTCGCGCGCCGCGGGCCATGCCAACGCCTACCTGCTGGACGGCCGCTCCGGCGAGCTGCGTCCGGTGGCGCGCAGCACCGGCACCACGGTAGAGGTGAAAGAGCTGTTTTTCAGCACCCCCGCGCGGCGCAAGTTTTTGAAGACCGACGCCACCGAACTCGCGCATTGCGTGGAAGCGGTGCGCCGCCATGCCCTGGCCCGGCCCGACGTGGGTTTTGCCATCTGGCACGAAGGCAAACTCGTCGAACAGTGGCGCGCCTGCCCCAACCCGAACGCCATGGACGCGCTGAGCCAGCGCCTGCGCGACGTGCTCGGCGACGACTTCATCGCGCAGTCGGTGGCGGTGGACTACCGCAGTTCCTCGCACAAGCGCCCCCATGAGCGGCCGCATGAGGACGACGGCCTGCCGCCGGTGCGCGTCTGGGGCCGTGCCGGCATTCCCGACGCCTCGCGCGCCCGGCCCGACCAGCAGTTTGCCTATGTGAACGGCCGTTTCGTGCGCGACAAGGTCATCACCCATGCCGCACGCAGCGCCTATGAAGATGTGTTGCATGGCCAGCGCCAGCCGGTGTATGCGCTGTATGTGGCCATCGACCCGGCACGGGTCGACGTGAACGTGCACCCGACCAAGATCGAGGTGCGTTTCCGCGAAAGCCGCGAAGTGCACCAGGCCGTGCGCCATGCGGTGGACGACGCGCTGGCCGCACCCCGTGCCGCCGCGGTGGCTGCCGCTGCGGCCGTCTCCGCCTCGGCGGGTACGGTGACGGCACCGGACCCGGCCCCGTTTGCACTGGCGCCCAACAAGCCGCCAGCCCAACAGCCGACCTGGGCGCAGCCCGCCATGAACTTCGGTGCCAGCCCCGGCCACCGGATTTCCGACTTCGAAGCGCTGTGGCCGGTGCGCGCGGTGACGGCGCCCATCGCGGATACAACGCCGCAGCCAACAGCAACTAGCACCAACGCGCCGCCCGCGCCCATCGCCGCTTCCGAAGAGGCCGCCAGCAACGCCCCGGCCTGGCCCCTGGGCCGTGCGCTGGCCCAGTTGCAGGGGGTGTACATCCTGGCCGAAAACGCCCAGGGCCTGGTCATCGTGGACATGCACGCGGCCCATGAGCGCATTGTTTACGAGCGGCTCAAGCTGCAAATCGACACCTCCAGCATCGCCAGCCAGCCGCTGCTGATCCCGGTCACCTTCGCCGCCACACCGCAGGAAGTGGCCACCGCCGAAGCCCACCGCGACACGCTGGCCACGCTGGGGCTGGAGATCACGCCGTTCTCGCCCAAGACCCTGGCCGTGCGCGCGGTGCCGACCACGCTGGTGCAGGGCGACGCCACCGAACTGGCCCGCAGCGTGCTGGCCGAACTCACCCAGCACGAGGCCAGCAGCGTCATCCAGCGCGCCCAGAACGAACTGCTCGGCACCATGGCCTGCCACGGCGCGGTGCGCGCCAACCGCAAGCTCACCATCGACGAGATGAACGCCCTGCTGCGCCAGATGGAAACCACGGAACGCTCGGACCAGTGCAACCACGGCCGGCCCACCTGGCGGCAGGTGAGCCTGAAGGAACTGGACACGCTGTTCATGCGCGGGCGCTGAGGCGTATTCCGAACCGCATGGCAGGTGAACCCTGCCGTACCGGCGGCATAATACAGTTCCAAAATGCATTGTATTGTGTTCAATGCCCAACACTCCAGCCGACCTCCACCACTTCCTCGACACACTGGCCCAGGCCGCCCGGCCCGGCGACCGGGCGCCCACCGTACGTGAATTGATGCGCCGCTTTGGCGCATCGCAGGCCGTTGTGCAACATGCGCTGAATGGCCTGAAGACCCGCGGACTGATCGACGCGCAGGTGGGCCGCGGCAGCTTTTTCACGGCCGGCGGCAAGATCGCCGCCCCGCGCGAGGAAGACAGCATGGGCAAGGTCCGTTCCGTGCTGCTGCTGCGCCGTTCGGTCGGCATCGCCCGCGGTCGGGTGGTGGTGGATGGCCTGCAGCGCCGGTTTGCCGCCGAAGGCCAGCGGGTGCTGGAAGTCTCGTACACCGACCCTGACCACGCGCTCAGCGTCTTGAAGGGCCTGCCCCATTTCGACGCCTGCATGGTGCAGTCCTCGTTCGAGACCATCCCCATCGACACCTTGGCCGCCCTGCGCCAGAAGGCCGACGTGATCGCGGTGGACGGCGCCGCCCTCGTCGGCGCGGATGTGGATGCCGTCGGCATGGAATGGGGCGAGCCTTTGGCCGCAGCCATACAACGCCTGGCGCAACACGGCCACCGCCGTATCGCCTATGCCACGACGACCCGCCCCTTCCTGGCCAACGCATTGGGCCTGCGCCGGCTGGAACAGCTGCGCGCCATACATCCCGAGTTCGCCCTGCAGGCCATCAGCGTGCCGCGCCTGCCGCAGGAAGACTACGAGGGCACTCTGGTCGAGATGCTGCGGGCCAGCCTCGACACTTCGGAGCGGCTGCCTTTCACGGCGCTGGTGGCATGGGGCATAGAGAACGGCGCCCGGTTCCGTGGCTTGCTCGAACAAGCGGGCTTGCCCCTGCCGTCCAGCCTGAGCGTGGTGCTGCTCGGACGGGCCGATCTGGCCAGCGAACATGCGGACTTCTTCGACACCGTGGGCTGCAACGCCGCGGACCAGATCGACTACCTGCACGAGGCCATCACCGCGCGCTGGGCCGACCCCGCGCGGGCCTACGGGGTGCGCTTCCTGCCCGTGGCGACCCGCGAAGGCGCCTCCATCGGGCGGCCACCAGCCTGAAGCCCAAAACCTAACGCATCACGCGTGCCGCGGTTTCGCTGGCGATGGCGGATGAGTCGCCGACATAGGAGCTGGCTTCGAGCGACCGGGCCAGGTCGGCGGGCAAGGGCTGGCCTGCCAGCAGCGGGTGCGCCAGGATGGCCTCCATGAACGGCAGACCTTCGGCCACGGTGCGCTGCGCCGCCTCGTAGAGCAGGTGGTGCGCCTCGTGGCGGCCCATCACCGCCGTCAGCCGCATCATCACGGCCTCCGAGGCGATGAGCCCCTTCGACAGGCCGAGATTGCGCCGCATCGCCTCGGGATGCACCACCAGCCCCTGCGCGAGCCGGCCCAGGGTCTCGGCGATGGAGACGGCGATGATGGCGATCTCGGGCAGCAGCACATCGGTCACGTTGGTGGCCGACGAATCACCCTCGTCCATCCGCACCATGGCTTCCAGCGCCATCGGCACACGCGCGCGCAGCATGCGGGCCAGGCTGACCAGCATCAGCGCGGACGAGGGGTTGCGTTTTTGCGCCATGGTCGAACTGCCGACCTTGCCCATGTGGAAGGCCTCTTCGACCTCGCCGATCTCGGTGCGCTGCATGAACACCACGTCCTGCGCTATTTTTTGCGCCGTGCCGGCCAGCAGGCCCAGTGCCGACACGAAGTCGCTGACCCGGTCGTATGAAGCGCGCATCGGCAGGCCCGCGGGCCGCAGCCCCAGGTGCGCGGCCATGCGCACCTCGACTTCACGGCCCTGGCCGTCCATGGCGGCGAAGCTGCCGATGGCACCGCCCAGGCTGGCCACGAAGGACCCCGCCAGCCGCTCGTCCAGGCGTGTGCGGTCGCGGTCCAGCTCGTCGATCCAGCCGGCCAGCTTGAAGCCGAAGGTCATCGGCAGCGCGTGCTGGCCATGGGTGCGCCCGGGCTGCACCGTGGCGTGGTGCGCCTGGGCCAGCGCGCCGAAGGCCTGGATCGCCGTGTCCAGATGCTGCGCGAGCAAGCGCTGCGACTGGTGCATCTGCAACGACGCCGCCGTGTCGAAGATGTTCTGCGTGGTCGCGCCCCAATGGATGAAGCCGGCGGCGGGCTCGCCGCACAGCGCCTCGAACTGGCGCAGCACCGGCACGAACGGGTGCTGGGCAAACGCGATGTCCTGCGACAGCCGGGCGAAATCGAAAGCCTCGGCATGCGCGTGCGCCGCGATGGTTTGCGCCGCCTCGCCGGGGATCATGCCCAACTCGGCCTGTGCACGCGCCAGCGCGGCTTCCGTCGTTAGCCAGGCCTGCAGGGTTGCCGCATCGTCCCAGATGGCCCGGGCTTCGGCACTGAACCAGTGGCGGGTGAAAAACGATTCGAACATGCCTATAGCCATCGCAGAGCCTCCTATGGACGAGGCCGTGCGGCCTCAATGTATCAAATACAATTACAACAATATGCATTGTATTGATATAATTAAGCTGCGCCAATCACCTCAAATCCTTCCTACGGAGACATCCATGCAACGCAGAAAATTGCACCACCTCGCACTGTCCGCCCTGCTCGGCGGCATGCTGCCGATCGGCGCCGCCAACGCGCAATCGGACAAGCCGATCTCGCTGGTGGTCGGTTATTCCGCCGGCGGCAGCGCGGACTTCGTGGCGCGGGTGGTCGGCAATGAACTGGCGAAGCGCTTGGGCCGCACGGTCATCGTCGAGAACATTGCCGGCGCCAGCGGCATGATCGCGGTGCAAAAGCTGCTCAACGCACCCGCGGATGGCAGCGTGCTCTACATGGGCGGCACCGACACCGTGGTCGTGCCCATGGTCAACCCGAAGGTCAAGCTGGATTGGGAAAAAGACCTGCTGCCCGTCGGGCGCATGACCACCGTCCCGATGGTCTTCGCCGTGCCCGCCAGCTCACCCCATGCCACGCTGGCGGACCTGATCGGCGCACTGAAAAACGGCAAGGAGAACTTCAGCTACGCCACCCCGGGCATTGCCACCATGCAGCACCTGTATGGGGCGCTCATCAATAAACAGGCCAAAATCGACATGCTGCACGTGCCCTACCGCGGTGGCCCGCAGATCGCCAACGACCTGGTCGGCAAGCAGGTCGATGGCGCCGTGCTGGTGCTGTCCACCGCAATGCCCTTCCTGAAGGACGGCAAGATCAAGGCACTGTCGGTGTCCGACATGGCCCGCGTGCCGCAGCTGCCCAACGTGAGGCGCATCGGCGAGGAAGAAGGCTTCAGCGGCATGGCGCTGCCGCTCTGGCAGGGGCTGTTCGTCAAGGCCGGAACGCCGGCCACCGTCGTCGCCACGTACGAGAAGGCCCTGCTCGAAGCCGTGGCCCAACCCGAAGTGCGCGCGAAGCTGATGGAGTCGGGCGTCACCGTCGCCCCGCTGAACGGGCAAGAGCTGCGAAATTTCATCAAACCCCAGGCCGCGCTATACCGCGACATCGTGAAGACGGCAAAAATCAGCATGGATTGAAACCCTGGGGCTGGTGGCCCGGCCCGCGCGGCGAGCGTCAAGATGGGTAAACACTGAGCAAATGGGGCGCCTGGTTGTCCACGGCACGGATGTTGCGTCCGTTCTAATCGGAGAACTTTTTCGCCCCACGCCTACTCAGTCCTTCCATCCATGTTGAAACGCTGGTCTTTTTTCAGCTACGTCGGCTTCATCGTCCTGGGCTTCGCCTTTCTGGCCGGTTGCGCCACCCTCGACGAAAAGCAGCGCAGCTGGATCTTCCAGCCCAGCGACGCCAGCTGGGGTGCGAGCGCCGACATGGCGCGCGACATGCAGGACGTGTGGATCGCCTTCGATTCCGCCGCCACCGGCCGCGAAGTCAAGCTGCATGGCCTGTGGCTGCCGGCCGATCCGGCGCGGCCCGGCTGGAACGGCGCCGCCCAGGCCCCACTGCTGCTGTACCTGCACGGCGCACGCTGGAACGTGGCCGGTTCGGCGCCGCGCATCAAACGCATGCAGGAACTTGGTTTCTCGGTGCTGGCCATCGATTACCGCGGCTTCGGCAAGAGCTCACCCGAACTGCCTTCGGAAACCATGGCCTACGAAGACGCCCGTGCCGCCTGGAACTGGCTCGCCACCCAGCACCCCGGCCAGCCGCGCTACATCTTCGGCCATTCGCTCGGCGGCGCGATCGCCATCGACCTGGCCTCCAAGGTGGGCGACGAGGCCGGCACCATCGTCGAAGGCACCTTCACCTCCATCCTGGACGTGGTCAGCGGCATGAAATGGGGCTGGCTGCCGCTGGCGCCGCTGATCACCCAGCATTTCGAATCGGTGCAGAAGGTCGGCCACCTGGGCTCGCCGCTGCTGGTGGTGCATGGCGCGAACGACAGCCTGATCCTGCCCGCGCTTGGCCGCAAGCTGTATGAGGCCGCCAAGGGCCCCAAGGCCTTCGTGCTGGTCGAAGGCGGCTCGCACCACAACACCATGAACCTCGGCCAGGACCAATACCGCGCGGCGCTGGCCGGCTTGTTCGGCACCGCCGCGCCTGGCCAGAACGGCAACAACGGCGTGCTGGCCATGCAGTCGCATGCCGAAGGCGCCCCGGTGCCGGCCCAGTCGAACTGAGCCCAGGAGGCTGTCGGCGGCCCGGTCCACAAGTGCATGCGGGCTTTCTGTTAGCCTCGATCCATGCCTGCGCCTACCACTGCGTCATCGTCTTCTGCCGCGCCACTCGCGCCACCCGCCAATACCGCCAATACCAATACCATGCAGCCCGGCCTGGTCGTGCTGATCCTGTCGCTGCTGCTCGGCATCCAGCCGGTCACCACCGACCTCTACCTGCCGGCCCTGCCCGCGCTGACCGACGGCTTCGGCGCGCCGATGGCCCAGGCCCAGCTCACGCTCAGCGCCCTGCTGCTGGCCTTCGGCCTGTCGCAGCTGCTGTGGGGCCCGCTGTCGGACCGCTTTGGCCGCCGCCCGGTGCTGCTGCTCGGCCTGAGCGCCTACACACTCGCAGCCGTGGGCAGCGCGCTGGCCTCGTCGATGGCGCTGCTGATCGTCTGGCGCACCGTGCAGGGCGCGGCCATGGGCGCAGCGGTGATGGGTGCACGCGCGGTGGTGCGCGACCTGTACCAGCCCGAGATGGGCGCACGCGTGATGTCCAAGGGCCTGAGCGGCCTGGGCCTGATCGCCTGCATCAGCCCGCCGCTGGGCGGCCTGATCTCTGATTTCTTCGGCTGGCGCGCCGCGCTGCTGGTGCTGGCGGTGTTCGGCGCCATGACACTCGGCGTGGTGGCGCTGCGTTTCACCGAGACCGTGCAGCACAAGAACCCCCTGGCCCTGCAGCCCCGCACCGTGCTGCGCGCCTGGGCCGACATCGTGCGCCACCCCACCTTCCTGGCCTACACCCTGCTCGGCACGGCATCCTATGCGGTGCTGTTCACTGTCCTCGCCAGTTCTTCCTTCGTCTTCATCAAGGTGCTGGGCATGGGCAAGACGGCCTACGGCCTGGCGATGTTTTCCACGGCCTTCGCCTACCTGGTGGGCACCTTTTTGTGCCGGCGCCTGCTGCCGCGCTTCGGCGTACGCCGCGCGGTGGCACTGGCCGGCGCGATGTCGCTCACCGGCGGCACGCTGGTCGGTGGCCTCGCACTCGCGGGCTGGCACAACCCCTGGGCCATCCTGCTGCCGCTCTACCTGGTGATGATGGCCCACGGCGTGCACCAGCCCTGCAGCCAGAGCGCCGCGGTCGGGCCGTTTCCGCAGTCCGCCGGCGCGGCCTCGGCGCTGAATGGGTTTTCGATGATGCTGGCGGCCTTCGCCGTGGGCGGCTGGCTCGGCGCGCGCTTCGACGGCACGGTGTTCCCGCTGACCAACGGTGTATGGTTCTTTACCGTGCTGATCGCGGGCCTGGCCTGGACGCTGGTGCAGAAGTTCGGCGATCCCGCTAGCGCCAAACCATGAACCGGGCCGCCCCGCTGCCATGCGCCATCGCGCTGGCCGGCCCCACCGCCTCGGGCAAGACCGCGGCGGCCTTCACCATTGCGCGCCAGCTCGCGCCGCGGCGGCCGGTGGAGATCATCAGCGTCGACTCGGCCCTGGTCTACCGCGGCATGGACATCGGCACGGCCAAGCCCACGCCCGCCGAACTGGCCAGCGTGCCGCACCATCTGATCGACATCCGCGATCCGCTGCAGGCCTACAGCGCCGCCGACTTCGTACTTGACGCCGAACGGCTGATGGCCGAGATCAGCGCACGTGGCCATCTGCCCTTGCTGGTGGGCGGCACCATGCTGTATTTCAAGGCCCTGCTCGAAGGCCTCGACGCCATGCCCAGGGCCGATGCGGCCATCCGTGCCGCGCTCGAAGCCGAGGCGGCACTCGCGGGCTGGCCGGCCATGCATGTACAGCTCGCCCAGGTCGATCCGGCCACCGCCGCCCGGCTTGAACCGGCCGACGCGCAGCGCATCCAGCGTGCGCTGGAGGTGTACCGCGTATCGGGCCGGCCGCTCTCGGCCTTCCACACCGAAAAGGACAGCACGGCGCAAGCCGAACGCATGCGCCGCTTCACCCTGATCTCGCTCGAACCCGCCGACCGGGCCTGGCTGCATGCGCGCATCGCCCAGCGTTTCGACGCCATGCTGGCCGAAGGCCTGGTGGGCGAAGTGCAAACCCTGCGTGCCCGCGGCGACCTGCAGCCCGGGCTGCCCAGCATGCGCTGCGTCGGCTATCGCCAGGCCTGGGCCATGCTCGACGAGGCCGCAGGCCAACCGCCCACGCCGGCACAGACCGCCACGCTGCGCGACCAGGGCATCTTCGCCACGCGCCAGCTCGCCAAGCGGCAATTGACCTGGCTGCGTTCCATGCCGCAACGCCAGGTGGTGGCCGCCGATGCGCCAGGCGCGCCGCAGCAGGTGCTCGACCTGGTCGACGCCGCCATGGCCCAAGCCTGATGCAGCCCATCCTGAACCTGCAAGGCCTGGCCAAGCACTACGGCGCCACGCCCGTGTTCGCCGAGGTAAGCCTGGCCGTCGCGCCCGGTGAATTCGTGGCCATCGTCGGTGAATCGGGCGTGGGCAAATCCACCCTGCTCAACTGCATGGCCGGCCTGGACAGCTGGGACCGCGGCAGCGTGGTCATCGACGGCGTCGACCTGGCCGGCCTGAGTGACGACCAGCGCGCCCGGCTGCGCCGCGAGAAAGTCGGCTTCGTGTTCCAGGCCTTCCACGTGTTGCCACATCTCGACGTGGCGCAGAACGTGGCGCTGCCGCTGATGCTGCTCGGCCGCCCCGACGACGCCAGGGTGCAGGCCCTGCTCGCCGAAGTCGGCCTGGCCGGCCTGGGCGCGCGCCTGCCGCAGCAGTTGAGCGGCGGCCAGCTGCAGCGTGTGGCCATCGCCCGTGCGCTGGTGCACCAGCCCCGCCTGCTGCTGGCCGACGAACCCACCGGCAACCTCGACCCCGGCACCGCCGCCAAGGTGATGGACGCCCTGCTCGCCCAGACCCGCAGCCACGGCGCGGCGCTGGTGCTGGTCACCCATTCGGAAGCCGCGGCGGCACGTGCCGACCGCGTGCTCAAACTCAGTGCTGACGGCATCAGCGCCAGAAGCGGTTGAGCACAGACCCGACCATCGCCTACAACGGCGCTCCCCACCGGCCGACAGCGCCAGCGCCACACAATGCCCATGCTGAAAAGACCCATTTTGCGAGCCCCGGCATGACCGAAAGTGCACGGCAACCCAGCCCATGAACACCATGACCGAACACCAGCCCAAACACCCACCCGACCGCCGCACCGAGAAGCGCCACTTCAGCATGATCCGCGGCTTCCACCTCGCGGACTTCTTCACCCTCGGCAATGCCGCCTGCGGCACGGCCGCGGTGTTCTTCGCCATGCTCTACATGGCGCAGGGCCAGGTGGCGCAGTTTTATGCCTCGGCCGCATTGATGGTGGCCGCGCTGGTGTTCGACGTCTTCGACGGCCGCATCGCGCGCTGGCGCCAGCAACATTCCTCGCTCGGCCGCGAACTCGATTCACTGGCCGACATCATCTCTTTTGGCGTCGGCCCGGCCGCGCTGGGTTTCGCAGCCGGCCTGCAGGGCGGCTGGGACGTGGCGATCCTGCTGTACTTCGTGTGCTGCGGCGTGAGCCGGCTGGCGCGCTACAACGTCACCGCCGAGAGCCTGTCGGGCGACGACGCCAAGGTGGCGTATTTCGAAGGCACGCCGATTCCCACCAGTGTGCTGCTCGCCGCCGTCCTGGCCTTCTGCGCCTGGCAGGGCCGTGTGGGTGAAACGCTCTACGGCGGCGTATGGACGCTGGGCTGGCAGCTGCATCCGGCAGCACTTTTGTTCGCGCTTTCGGGCACGCTGATGATCAGCAAGACACTGCGCATCCCGAAGCTGTAGTACCTCTTAGCGTCAATACAGCCCGGGCGTGCCGCCGCCGTCCACGGCAATGGCCGTGCCCTGAATGTGCCGTGCGGCTTCCGAGCAAAGAAACAAGGCCAGCGCCGCGACGTCCTCGGGCTGGCCGAGCCGGGCCAGCCCTTCCCGCGTGATCTGGGCCTGGCGCTCTTCTTCCACCGACCGGCCGCTGGCCGCCGCGCGCTGCTGGAACAACTGCCCGACCCGCGCCGTCTCCGTCAGCCCGGGCAGGATCGCGTTGACGTTGACGCCGTCGCGCTTGCCCTGGCCCGACAGGCCCTTGGTGAAGTTGTGCATGGCCGCGTTCACCGCGCCACCGATCAGGAAACCCGGGTCCGGCGTGCGCGCCGCGCCGCCGATGATGTTGACCACATGGCCATGCGCTGCGGCGAGCATCGGCCAGAACAGGCGGCACAGGTTGACGCAGCCGAAGAACTTCAGCGCGAAGCCGTCCTGCCAGACATCGGTGCCGAGATCGAGGAAGGCACCGGCGCGGGTGGCGCCGGCCGAATTGATCAGGATGTCGCAGCGGCCATGGCGCTGCTCGACGAGCTTGAACACCGCGTTGCAACCCTCTTCCTGGCGCAGATCGGCGGCGCAGATGTCCGGGCGCAGCGCGCCGCTTTCGGCAATGCCGGACGCCGCCTCGGAAAGCGTGGACGGCGACGATGCCGCCAGCACCGTCTGCGCGCCCCGCGCGGCAAACGCCGCGGCAATGCCGCGCCCGATGCCCCGGCTGCCACCGGTCACCACCACCACCTTGCCTGCAAATTCATGCGTCATTCGTCGGTCTCCATCGTCCATGGTTGAGCGCGCATCCTAGGCGCGGGCGGTCCTGCTGTAAATGCGCACATCGCAATAGCCCTCGTTGATTCAAGGGATCGTTTGCAAGCCGGAAGACAGCGTCAGGACAGCGGCGGAGATCAGCACAATGCCAACGGTTCGGGCCAGATAGATTTGGCCCGCAGAGCTGGTTTGAAGCCAGACGCGCAGGCTCTCGGCCGTCTGCACGACCGCGCCGTAGACCAGCATCTGTATCAACGCAATGATGCCCCCCATGACAATGGCCTGCGATGCGAGGGAGCCGTTCTCCGGCCTCATGAATTGAGGAGCGACGGCCAGCATGAAAACATAGGCTTTCGGGTTGAGCAGGCAGGTCGTTACCGCACGGATGAAAGACTGTCCAAGCGGGCGTGAAGGCGAGTCCCGCATCTCGCTGAATGCGTTTGTCGTTCGCAGCAGTCCGACACCCATCCATGCCACATAGCAGCCCCCCACGAGCAAGAGCATATTGAAGGCCAGCGGGGAGCGCTGCAAGAGCAGACCAATCCCAAGCGAGCTCATGGCCACATGCACCGTGCCGCCGGCCACGATCCCCGCCGTGGCGGCGCAGCCCGAGCGCCTGCCGTCCACGAGGGTGCTGGACAGAATCAAGGCCATGTCCATGCCTGGCAGGGCAATGATGCCCAGCACAAGCACCGCGAACAGCCCCCAATGACCGGATGCGAAGACGTCAAAAAACTCCATGCTGTTCCCCTTTTTTTTACGGAAGTTGTTGGTCTCGGGGAGTCTGCATCTCAATACCTGCCATCCAATGTCATGATTTAGAACTAAGATTCATCCATGCGCGCCAGTCGGCTTCTCACCATCCAGATGCTGTTGCAGACGCGTGGACGCATGAGTGCCCAGTCGCTGGCTCAAACGCTGGAAGTCTCGCTGCGCACCTTGTACCGGGACATCGACCAGCTGTCGGCCGCGGGAGTGCCGATCTATGCCGAGCGCGGCCGCTTGGGAGGGTTTGAGCTGCTGCCAGGCTGGGCAACCACGTTGACAGGCTTTACCGCGGCGGAAGCACAGGCCGTGTTCATCAGTGGACTGGCGGGACCAGCCGCCCAACTTGGCCTGGGTCGAGACGTCTCTGCCGCCCAACTCAAGCTGATGGCGGCACTGCCCTCGTCTCAGCGCCACGATGCGCGGCGGATTCAATCGAGGTTTCATCTGGATCCGGTCGCCTGGTACCAGGAAACGGATGAGGTGCCTCATCTGGCGACCGTTGCCGCTGCGGTGTGGAATGACCGGCAGTTGAAGCTCGAATACGAAAGCTGGAAAGGAGTCAGCCGACGCACGGTCAGCCCGCTCGGGCTGGTCATGAAGGCCGGCCTTTGGTACCTGGTGGCGGCAAGCAGCGAGAAGCCCAGGACCTACCGCGTTTCGAAAATCCTGGATGTCCAAAGTCTGGAGTCCCGCTCGGTACACGCCGAGAAGTTTGACCTGGCAACCTATTGGGCCGATTCACTGAAGCGATTCGAGTCGGAAATTTACCAAGAGCATGCGGTCGTTCTCGCCACACCCAAAGGCATTTCGAATCTGCGGCAACTCAGTGCAGCAGTCGCCAAAGCCGTTCAAGATACCCCGAAGCGGCCGAGGTCCGGCGCGCGCGTCAAGCTCACGATTCCCGTCGAGGCGGGGACTCATGCCGTGGGTCAACTCTTGCTCCTGGCGCCAGAAGTGGAGGTCGTGGCACCCAAGGCGCTGCGCGACGCCGTCAGCGCCAGGCTGAAGCAGATTTCCGACTTCTACGGCATAGGGTCTAGATGAAGCAAACTGGAACGGATAAGTCCCTTGTGTTTTACTTGTAGCCATGTCCATCCGCCCCGCCCTTCCCGCGCTGGCCGCCGCACTGCTGTTCGGCGCCAGTACCCCGTTGGCCAAGCTGCTGGTGGGCGACGTTGCGCCGCTGCTGCTGGCCGGCCTGCTCTACCTTGGCAGCGGGCTCGGCCTGTGCCTGCTGCTGACCCTGCGCCGACTCTGGCAAAGGCACCAGCGGCTGCCTGCGCAGCCGCTGCGCATCCCGCGTGCCGAGCTGCCCTGGCTGCTGGGCGCCATCCTGTTCGGTGGTGTCTTCGGGCCGGCGCTGTTGATGCTGGGCCTGACCCAGGCCAGCGGCGCCTCGGCCTCGCTGCTGCTGAATGTGGAAGGTGTGCTGACGGCGGTGATCGCCTGGGTGGTGTTCCGCGAGAACGCCGACCGGCAGGTCGTGCTCGGCATGGCGGCCATCGTGCTCGGCGGCGTGCTGCTGGCCTGGGAGCCCGGCGGCGCCACGCTGTCCAAGGGCGCCCTGCTGGTGGTCGGCGCCTGCCTGTGCTGGGCCATCGACAACAACCTCACGCGCAAGGTGTCGACGAATGACGCGATGCTGGTCGCGGGGCTGAAGGGCCTGCTGGCCGGTATCGGCAACACCGGCCTGGCGTTGGCCAATGGCATGGCGCTACCTGCGGCCGGGCCGCTGACGGCCAGCCTGGTGGTAGGCTTCTTCGGCTACGGCCTGAGCCTGACGCTGTTCGTGCTGGCCTTGCGCACCCTGGGCACGGCACGCACCGGCGCGTATTTTTCGGTGGCGCCCTTGTTCGGCGTGCTGATCTCGTTTGCCCTGTGGCCGGTGGTAGCCGGCCCGCTGTTCTGGGCCGCGGCGTTGTTGATGGCGGTCGGTGTCTGGCTGCACGTGCGCGAGCGGCATGAACACGCGCACCACCATGAGCCGCTGGAACACAACCACCGGCATCGCCACGATGCGCACCACCAGCACAGCCATGCCTTTGCCTGGCAGGGCGACGAGCCACATGCCCACCCGCACCGGCACGAGCCGCTGGTGCACCAGCATCCGCACTACCCCGACATCCACCACCGGCACCCGCACGGCGCCCATTCGCACTGAGGACCTGTTACGCCTTGGCCGGTCACAATGTGGTCATGCGAATATTGGTTGTGGAAGACGATGAAGGTATTGCCAGGGGGCTTGAAGCCCATCTGAAGCAATCGGGCTGGGCCGCCGATCTGGCCGACGGCGTGGCACCGGCCTGGGCCGCACTGTGCGCCGAGCCCTTCGACCTGGTGTTGCTCGATCTCGGTTTGCGCGACGGCGACGGCGCGCAGGTGCTCAAGCGGCTGCGCACGGCGCCCGCGGGCAAGCTGCCCGACCCGGCCACGCCGGTGCTGATCATGACCGCGCGCGACCAGGTGGCGGCGCGCATCGAATGCCTGGACATGGGCGCCGACGATTACGTGACCAAACCTTTCGACCCCGACGAACTGGCCGCGCGCATGCGTGCGCTGCGCCGGCGCTCGGTGGGCCGCGCCCAGTCCACGCTGAAGACCGCCACGCTGGAGATCGACCCCGCGGCCCGCACGGTGCGCCACAAGGGCGAACTGGTGGAGCTGTCGACCCGCGAATTCGGCGTGCTGCTGGCGCTGGCCGAGGTACGCCCCCGGGTGTTGTCGCGCGCCCAGATCGAAACCCGGCTCTACAACTGGGGCGACGCGCTGGACAGCAATGCCGTCGAAGTGCACATCCATCACCTGCGCAAGAAGCTCGGTGAAAAGGTGATCCGGACCCTGCGCGGCGTGGGTTATTTTGTGCCCGAGGACCCGGCATGATGCTGCGCAAATCCCTGACGACCAGCCTGATGGGCTGGGCGCTCGGCGCGCTGTTGATCGTCTGGGGCGGATTTCTGGCGCTGGGCTACAGAACCGGCATCCATGAGGCCGACGAACTGACCGACGGCCACCTGGCCAGCGTGGCACTGCTCGAACTGGCGGAAGAACCCGGCGCCTTCGGCCCGCAGGACGACAGCGCCCGTTATGCGGCCCTGTCCAACCTGCGCAGCCACGACTACCAGCGCTCCATGAGCATCGTGATCTGGGACGCGGCCGGCAACGTGCTCACCCGCGGCGGCCAGGCACCCGACGTGCCCTTCAGCAACAGCGAAGGCTTCGAGACCCTCAAGCTCGGCTCGCCGCCGGTGGAGTGGCGCAGCTTCTCCCGCTGGGACAACACGACCAACCACACCCGGCGCGTCACCGTGCTGGTGAATGTGGTGGAGCGCGACGAGCTGGCGCAAGACATCGCGGAGCAGATGGCCGGGCCCGGCTTCTGGCTGCTGCCGGTGGTGGCGCTGGCCCTCGGTTTTGCGATCCATCGCGGGCTGCGCCCGCTGTACGCACTGTCGCGCGACGTCGACGCGCTGAACATCCATCACCCCGCACCGCTGCAGGGCCCGTATCCGCAAGAGGAGCTGCGGGCGGTGGCCAACTCCATCAACACCCTGGCCGGCCGCTACCAGTCGGCGGTGAGCAAGGAACGCGAACTCGCCAGCGAACTGGCCCACGAACTGCGCACGCCGCTGGCCTCGCTCACACTGCAGGCGCACGCCCTGCGCCAGGCGCGGACCAGCGAAGAACACGAGGCATTGCTGCAGCAGCTCGAGCAGGATGCCCTGCGCGCGGGCAATGTGCTGTCGAACCTGCTCGCATTGGCGCGTGCGAGCCGCACCGAACTGGTCGAAGCCCGGGAACAGGTGGACCTGGATGCGATCACCCGCGCCGAGGTGGCCGAGTTCGGGCAGGCCGCGCTCGACAGCGAACACGACATGTCGTTGGTCAGCGAAGGCCCGTTCATGCTCATGGGTCATGGCGTGTTGCTGAGCCTGGTGGTGCGCAACCTGCTGGAAAACGCGCTGAGTCACACCCCACCGGGAACGCGGGTCGAAGTGCAGCTCGATCCCAAGGCCCGATGGCTGCAGGTCTGCGACTCGGCACCGCCCTCGGGCACCACGCCGCATCTGGTCGCACACAGTGCCAACGAACAGGCCCTCGTTTCGCGCTCGCTCGGACTGGGATCAGGTCACCGCGTGGTCGAGAAAATCGCGGCGATCCACGGCGCGGTGTTCGCCAAGGCGGCCGCGCCAGCCGGCTTCACCACCTGCTACCGGCTCAGCTTCGGTGCGCCACCCACCACCCTCTGAGGAAGGCTTGCCAGGATGCGGCTCATCGGCTGCAGGTCGAAACCACCGTCGCGCAGCACCTGGCCGAAGGCCGAGCTGTGCAGCACGTCGAACTCCACCAGCCTGGCGGTCTCGATGCCATCCGGTCCGGCGGGATGCAGGCTGGGATGGCACATGACCAGGGCCGCGTCGGCACCATCGCGCAGCGCGGCAGACAGCAGCGCCAGGTAGCCGCCGCGGTCGGCATCGAAGCCGTAGACGCCGAGCAGTGCGCGGTTCTGCGCGATGCCCTGGCGCCGTGCTGCCACGGCCAGCCCCGATGCGCCAAGCGCGGAAATGACGTGCGACTTGACCCAGCCCGACCAGCCGCCATGGGCTGCCGGGTTGACGCCGCCCGCCCCCTTCGTGGCGCGCAGCCATGGCAGCCGCGTGCCTTGCGTGCCGTAACGGGCGGCCATCTCTTCCATCAATTCGTCGCGTACGCCGGGCAGTTGATGCACATGCTGGTGGCCATCGACATAGGCCGGCGGCCTGTCCATCGCGGACTCGAAAGCGTCGAGCTGCGCCCGGATCTCCAAACGCAGCGGCCGGCGGTCCAGCCGCCGCGCGTAGCTGGCCAAGATCCAGTGCGCGAGGGGCTGGCGCAGCGTCTTGAGCAACGGAAACTCGGTCAGGTCCAGGTGCAGACCGACATCCACCTCGGCCGGCGGCAAGGCCCGCGCCTGGCCATGCCACGCCGCCCACTTCGGCGCGCCGACCATGCAGCCCACGGCATGCACACGTGCCATCGACACCAGCGTCAGCGCGGCCGCGTTGACACCGTCGTGCAGGCCGAAATCGTCAACCACGAAACAGATGCGCCGACGGCGCAGAGGCGGTGCACCCATGTCTTGAGGCACGCTTTCCTGGTGGCGTTCGGCTACTTTGTCAGCCGACATCCGGCGTTCCTGCGCAGTTCAGTAGCTCGGCATTTTGTGCGCGTACCTTGTCCACGCGCCACAACACCCGCGTGTCGTCGCGGTACACCACCTCGGCCGCGGCCAGGAACGAAAATGCCTCCATTTGGGACGGCGCGCCGATCACCCAACTCAGTGGTGCAGCACACACCGACGCCGGCAATTGCCTGGCCGTCAGCAGGGTCTGTACCGCTCGCGCCGGCGCGAACAGCGCCGCATCGGCGATCTCCTTGCGCCAGTTGTCGGTCTGGGCCACGGCCGGGTCGTCCCAGGCGTCGACGATGGCCACCGGCTGGCGCAGCCGCGCATAAAACGGCACGTCATAGTCGTAGTTGCCGAGCATGAACACCGGCTCGGTCACCAGGTGCTGACGACCGAGCACCAGCGCCAGTTCGCGGCTTGACTTCATCGGGTGCAGCGACAGCCAGGCCACCACCGCCAACGCCACGCCGGCGGACAAGGCCACCGCGCCGCGCCACCAGCGGCGCCAGGCCGGCGTGGGCTTGGCATCCGCCGCAAAACTCTGGCTCAGCAGAAACACCAGCGGTGGCACCGCCGGCAGCACATAGCCGATCAGCTTGGACTTGGGCAGCGAGAAGAAGACCACCACCACGGCGAACCAGACCCACATCAGCGCGCGTACCGGGTCGCGGCGCGCAGCCGCCAGGCTGGTGGGCGTGAAGACGCGGCAAAGCCAAGGCAACCACAACACATGGCACAGCAGCAAGACCACCGGATAGAACCACCAGGCCTGCACGTTGTTGAAGCCCGCACCGGCAAAACGCTGGAAATGCTGGACCACGAAAAAGTAATGAAGAAAGTCCGGAAACTTGTTCTGCATCACGATGAACCAGGGTGCGGTGATCGCCAGCATCAGCAGCAGGCCCGGCCACCACAGCAAGGCCAGCAGCGTACGCCAGCGCAACGTGGCCAGCAGCCAGGCCACGATGACCATGCCGGGCAACACCAGGCCGATCAAGCCCTTGGCCAGCACGCCAAGCCCGGCGAACACATAGGCGCCGGCCAGCGCTCTCTTGTAGGGCAAGGCCGCGCCCCGCAGCAGCGCCGCATGGCCTGCAAGGAGAATGGTCGCACTGATGCAGCCGGCCACCAGCATGTCCAGGTTGGCGAACTGGCCGCCGAGAAAGAACAGCGGCTGGGCCAGCAGCGCCATGGCCGCAAGCCGCGCAAGCGTTCGGCCGCCCCAGCGCCAGGCGAAGGTGTAGAGGGCTGTCACCGCCAGCCAGGCGCCGAGCATCGAGGCGGCGCGCGCCGTCCATTCATGGACGCCGAACACACCCATCGCCGCCGCCGTAATCCAGTAGAACAAGGGCGGCTTGTGGAAGAACGGCAGGCCGTCCAACATCGGCGTGGCCCAGTCGCCGGAGCGCAGCATCTCCCAGGCCACGCCGGCATAACGCCCTTCGTCGGGCAGCATCAGGGGCCGGGCCCAGGCGGTGGCCGCGATCAGCAGGAAAAAAACCAACGAGGCGCGCAGCAGTTCGCCGCGCGTAGGCACATCGGAACGGGTCACTTGCGCGCCACCCTCATGCCGCGCCCCACGCGGCTGCGCACGACGAACAGCGGCCTGGCCTTCACCTCCTCGAAGATGCGGCCCACGTATTCACCGACCACCCCGAGCGAGACCAGCTGGATGCCCACGAACAACATCAGGCTGACCACGATGGTGGTCCAGCCGCTGACCTCGTGTCCGTACAACAGATAACTGATGGTGAGAAAGCCGCCATAGATGAAGGCCGGCACGGCCATGATGATGCCCAAGGCGCTGACGACGCGCAGCGGCCAGTGGGTGAAGGCCGTGAGGCCGTCGAGCGACAGGCCGATCAGGCGCAACAGGTTGAACTTGCTCTGCCCATGCGCCCGCGGCGGCGGCACATAAGGCACGGCCACCGTGCGAAAGCCGACCCAGGCATACAAGCCCTTCATGAAGCGGTTGCGCTCCGGCAGCGCCAGCAGCGCATCGACGACCATGCGGTCCATCAGCCGGAAGTCGCCGGCGCCTGCCGGCACCTCCACACCATCGGCGGCATTCACCAGGGCATAAAAGCCGCGCACGCCGAGCCGCTTGAGCAGGTTCTCGTCCTCGCGGCTCTCGCGCTGCGCATAGGCCACGTCGGCACCGTTGTGCCAGTGGCGCACGAACTCCGGAATCAGCATGGGCGGGTGCTGCATGTCGGCGTCCATCATCACCACCACTTCACCGGTGGCCTCCTGCAGGCCGGCCGTCAACGCGGCTTCCTTGCCGAAGTTGCGCGACAGCTGCAGGCAGCGAAACCCGGGCCGGTCGGCCCATTGCAGGGCCACGTCCAGCGTGTCGTCGGCGCTGCCGTCGTCGACCAAAATGACTTCCCAGGCCCGGCTGCAGCCGTCGAGCACGGAAGCCAGCAGCGGCAGCAGTTGTTCGAGGTTGCGGGCCTCGTTGTGGCACGGAATCACACAGGAAAGCGAGGGCGCGCCTTGGCGGGGCATGGTGGCGTTGGTGGTGGCATCGGTGGCAGCATCGGCGTCGATGTCTTCCACTGTGGACATGGCGTCGCGCTTCATGGATGCACCTCCTTGCTCGCCTGCAAGGCCACCGGCACCTCCGGTGACAACGACAGCGCCGCGTGGTTGCGCAGCCAGGTCTGGACCAGTATCTGGACCAGGCAAAGGAACTCGGCCATGGCCAGGCCTCGCGCCAGCGGCAACACCCAGGGCGCCGCGGCATAGACGCTGGCGATCCAGTGAAAGAGATCGGTGTTGAACGTGCTCATGGGGCGCCCTTCTCGCCCTTATCGCCCTTCTTACGGGCGCCTTTGACGGGACACTGATGACACGGCTGAACGCGGCGCTGTGCAAGGGTGAGTTGCCGCTGGTTTGGTGAATGCAAGAATGACCTTTCGAAGTTCCGACAGGCACGCTTGCAATGCGCCACTGCTCGGAACTGAACCTGAACTGGCGCGAGCTTGATGCCGGTCGCTTAAGTCAGTCTTAAATCGATTCGATGCAGCGCACACTCAGCGGCCACGCAGGCGATCGCGCCGCGGCCGCTGGCGCTCAACTGTCCGGTCATGATGCCGGGCAAGGTGATGGTGCAGGCGCCTCATGCCGTCTCGCCCAGGTCGGCCGAAACATGCGCCAGGCTCACCCGCTGCATCAAACCGTCGATGGCCCAGGCTGCGCACCAGCACAGCCATCCGGTCCACAGGGTGTGGCTCATGAAATGTGCACCCCGCGCCTGCTGCGACAGCCCCACCAGCAGCCCCGCCAACAAGGACACGGCCAGCCAGCGCCGCGCCAGCACCGGCGCGTCATGGCGGAACGCAAAATAGCCGCCCACGAAAGCGAAACCCACGGCGGCCTGGCCGGCCGGGAAACAACCGCCGCTGCCACCGCCATCGGCCACCAGCAGGCTCGACCAATGGGAGACGTAACGGGCAATGCCGCCGAAGTCCGACAGGCTCCACGGGCAACTGGTATGGCTCACGGCCTTGGCCAGCCCCACCAGCGAGACCGCGGACAACGCGGTCATGGCCAACTGCAACCTGCGGCGAATGCCCAGCGGCTTCAGCCAGCCTTGCGGAAACCAGACGCCCAGGCACAACAGCAGGGCAAAGGCCCAGGCCAGGTAACGCATGCCGTCATGCAGCACGCGCGTGAGGAACCAGTTGTCTTGCAGCACAAAGCCGCCAGGCCCGCCGAACCAGCGCGCCATCGGCATGTCGAGGCCGGAGAGGTCCCAGGCCAGCACCGCACAGGTGACGGCGAGGGTGATGCTTGCGAGGCGCTTGTGCGAGAGAACTTGCATCGTGGCAAGTGTCGAGGCACCGGCTTAACAATAGCTTAACAAGGATGGTACTTACTTCAGTTTTTCCGCACCCGGCCTATCGGTCGGTTATTCGGACCTTCCCTTATGGGGACCATTGATCAATGTTTCGCAACAATAGGTAATGCCGAGACGACATATGTGATCAGCTTTTTCGTGCTGACCGACAGCGTTTCGTTGGCACTGTCGACGGCGTATTCTGGTTGTTCCGGTGCCTCGTACGGCGCGCTGATGCCGGTGAAATCCTGCACGTCTCCTGCTCGCGCTCTCTTGTAGAGCCCCTTCGGATCGCGGGTTTCGCAGGTGGCGAGATCTGCGGCGACGTAAATTTCGTGGAACGCCTGGCGACAACATTGGCGCGCGCGTATGCGGTCGTCGCGGTACGGTGAGATGAAAGCGGTAATGCAGATCAGGCCGGCGTCTGCGAACAGGGAGGCGACCTCGCCGACGCGGCGTATGTTCTCCGTTCTGTCTGCGGGACTGAAGCTCAAGTCGGAATTCAAGCCTCGGCGAATGTTGTCGCCATCCAGTACGTAGCAGGAATAGCCGAGTTCCGTGAGCGCATGTTCAAGGGCCATGGCCAGACTGGACTTGCCCGATGCCGACAAGCCGGTCAGCCATAACACCGCACCGTCGTGACCGTAGTGTGCACGGCGATCGGCCGCGGCGAGCGTGTGCGCTGCCGGGGTCAGGTCAGGATTCATTTGTTGTCTTTCCATGCTTCCGATGCGTTCCGTTCATCCGTGTTGCCGACAATATCAATGCCTTGGATCGTTCTTATGGGCAAGAAAACGGCATCGACAAGAACTGCGGCCATTGCCTTGCCCAATCGCTCTCGTGCGACATGCCGTTGACCACGTGCAAGCGCGCGCATGGCCCGGCGGCGGCGACGAAACTGCGCGCAATCACGGTCGGCACGACCTTGTCGTCGGCACCACTGAAATGCACTTGCGGAATATGCGCCACTTGGGCTGCGACGTCGATGGCATTGAGCGAGTCCGGCATCGGTGTGACCTGGTGCAGGTGATTCAGCGCGACGTGATCGAGGTTGCCGGCGACCGTACGCAAGCTTGCGACATCGTTGCGCCGTGCCGCAACCAGCACCGCCAGCGCACCGCCGCCCGAATAACCGACGAGATGGACGCGTTGTCCCGGTAAACGTTCAAGGTAATGGCTGACGGCCGCATCGATGGCGGCCACGACTTCTGGCGCGTAACGCTTGCCGGTCCAGTACGCCACGGCGCAACGTGGATCTTCAGCCATGGGCGTGAACTGACAGGGGCGTGCAAGATAGACGACGTTGGCACTCTTGTCCGCAACCGCAAGACCCAATCCCATCGCGCGGTGCGGCGTCGGATCGTCGGACGGCTGGTTGCGGTTGCGCCATGCCAGGCCATCACCTTCGATATAGACCGTCAAAGGCTGGTCGGTTCGGGTCACGCGGTAAAAAGCCGTGAGCACAAAAATACCGGCTGGCACCTGTTCACGTTGCAAACCGGCCGGCTGCGCCATCGCCTCGGCATTCGCATTGGGATCGCTGGCGCAGCCCGATAACAAGGCTGCCGATAGCCACGCCGCCAGCAGCATCCACCATGCGCCTTTCATGGTGCATCATCCTTGAGCTTGGCCAGTTCGGCAGAGATGGCGTGCAGCACAGAATCCCATTGATCGCGCTTCTCCTGACGGAACAGGCGTACCGATGGGTACCAGGGCGTGTCGTTGCGTTCGAGCAGCCAGCGCCAGTCCGGTACGAACGGCAGCATGACCCATGCCGGACGGCCAAGCGCACCGGCCAGATGCACCGGCGACGAGTCGACGGACACCAGCACATCGATCAGCGAGAGGATGGCGGCGGTGTCTTCGAAGTCTTGAATCTCATCGCTCAGCGAGACCAGCGCCATGCCCGGCGGCGGCGATGCCGCCTGCGCCGCAGCCGGACCTTTTTGCAGCGCAACGAAACTCAGGCCTTGCTGCGCCAGCGGTGCCAGGTCGGACAGCGCCAGCGAGCGCCGCGCATCATTGGTGTGGGTCGGCCGTCCGGCCCATACCAGGCCGACCAGCGGACGCGGCAGCGGCGCCAGGCGCGCGCGCCATTTTTCGACATACCGCGGATCGGCGCCGAGATACGGCACTTTGCCCGGCAAGTCGCTCAACTGCAAACCCATGGCCATGGGCAGGCTCATCATTTCGCAATGAAAATCGAAGGCCGGCGGGATGCTGCCGCGGGTGATGATGTCGTCGTAGCCTTCGCTACGCTTGGCCAGTGAATAACTCTCCGGATTGACTTCCAGGATTACATGCGCGCCGCTGCGCACGCGTGCCCACGCCACCATGCGCAGGAACTGGAAGCTGTCGCCATAACCCTGCTCGTCATGGATCAGCAGCGTTTTGCCGTGGAGCGGCTGTCCTTCCCAGCGCGGCACTTGCACATGCCGGCCGATCATGGCGGTGTGTTTGAGTTGGTAGCGGAAACGGTATTCGCGCCAGCCGCGCGTGAATTCGCCCAGCAGCAACAACGTCTCCGACAGATCGAAACGTGCCGCCAGATCGCCGGGCAGCGTCTGCACCACCATCTCCTGGATGGCGCGGGTTTCGGCGATTTTGCCCTGCGGACGGATGGCCTGCACCAGCAGGCGCCAGAGCACGATGGGGCCGGTGCCCGAGGCCAGCGCCAGGCGCAGCAGCGCCTCTGCTTCTTGAAGACGACCGTCATTGAGCAAGACATGCGCTTGCTGCTGGACGGCCGCGTAGTCGGGTAATGGTGCGGCGCTCACTCAGGCTTGATGTCCAATGCGGCCAGCAAGGGGCCGAGATGGTCCGCATGGTGACGCCAGCGCCCTTTCGACGTCGCGTAAATCGGTTGCCGCACCTGGCTTACGCTGGCGGTGCGCACCACGCGGCGGGTCTTGTGGAAACTCAGGCAAGCCTCGTTCCAAGGCAGGGCGACAAAAGCGATCAGGCGCTTCGCTTCACCCTCGAGATCGTCGACGACGGCTTCGTAGTCGACTTCGAGGAAACGTTCAGCCGGCAAGACTTGGCGCAGGCTTGCCATCAGTGCCTGATAGTCGCAGTAGAACTGCCCCAGTTCGTCGAGCTGGTAGCAGAACAACTGCTCGCCGGCGAAATTCTTGCTGTAGCAGGACAGGCAGGTGTCGACCGGATCGCGGCGGCAATGGATGATGCGCGCACCGGACAGTATCAACGGGATCAGGCCGGCATAGAAGAAGTTGGCCGGCATCTTGTCGACCAGGCGCAGTGCGCCCGGCGCCAGACCCTCGACGCGCGACAGGTAATCGCGGCCGATCCTGGCCAGGTCGTCGGCAGTCCATTCGGCCACGCTGCCCGGGAAAACACCGGCCTGCTCGATCGCCAGGCGCAAGGCGCTCAATTCCCCGGCGCCGTGGACATCCGGATGCGAAGCCAGGATCTGCTCCACCAATGTTGTACCGGAGCGCGGCATGCCGAGGATGAACACCGGCAGCGTCGAGGTGGCGCCGGCATCCTTGAAGCGCGCCATCAGCGCCGCCGTGAATGTGGCGGCGATCTGCCGCATCCAGCTGCCTGTCGCCGCAGCGTCATAGCTGAATGTCGCGCGCTTCAAGGCATTGCCTTGGTGCATGTGGAAAAACGCCCGCTCCGAATGGCCGGTGTCCAGATAGGCCTTGCCGAGCGCGAAGTGCAGTCCCATCTGTTCATTGATCACCGGCTTGGCCGTTTGCACCAACGCCGCTTCCATGGCGGTGATGTCGGTGTCACCGGCCTGGTAGGTCTTGGTATCGGAGCGTGCCGCCATGGCCCGGGTCGAGCCCGGGAAGGCTTGCAGCGTCTGCTCGAACGCGGCGACGGCCTCTTCCTTGTTGCCGCTTTCCATGAACAGGGTCGCACGCGCAATCAGTGCCTCCTCAGTCACCGTGCCGGGCAAGGCGACCGCGCGATCGAACGCTTCCAGCGCCGCCTCGTGCCGCCCCAGCGCTTGCAGCATCTGGCCCAGCGTATGGTGCGCATTGGCGTTGTCGGGCGCCGCCACCAGCGCCTGGTGCGCGCAGGCCAGTGCTTCGTCGTTGCGCTCGAGTTTTTTCAGGACTTGCGCGCGCGCCGCCAGCGCGCCAGAGTGCTGCGGCGCGAACGATTGCAGCGCCTCCAGCCAGCGCAAGGCTTCGCCATAACGCATGCGTGAGACCTCCACTTCGGCCAGGTTCAGGTAGGCGTCGACCAGATGCGGATTGATCTCGATGGCCATACGTGCGGCATCGGCAGCCTCATCGAAGCAGCCTTGCCCAGCCAGCAGGAAAGCCAGGTTGCTGTGCGCTTCCGCATAATTGGGATGCAGCGCCAGGGCGCGCTGGTAATGCGTCTGCGCCTGCGCCAGATGACCCAGCCGCTTGTGCGTATTGGCAAGGTTGTTGTGGGCTTCGGCGCTGTCGGGTTGCAGTGCCACCACCCGCTGCAGGCAGTCGAGACTGGCGTCCAGCTTGCCGCTTTCTTGCAGGATGATGCCCAGGTTGTTCCATGCCGCCACCAATTTGGGGTCCAGCGCCACGGCGCGTTGTCCGGCCTGCTCGCCCTCGGCCAGCAAGCCTTTTTGGCGGCACATCTCGGCCAGATTGCTGAAGTACAGCGCTGGCGCGCGCGGCGCCAGGCAGGCCTGACGCAGATGGGCAACCGCCAGGTCCAGATTGCCGTAGGCATGCGCCATCACCCCCATCAGGTGCAAGGCATCGGCCTGGCCCGGCCATACCGCCAGCACACGCTGGCAGAGTTGCTCGGCCTGGTCCGCCTGGCCGGCATTCCAGTGGGCGTAGGCCAGGTTCAGCGCATCCGGAATACTCAGTTGCGGTGCGGCGGTGGGGAAATTGGGTGTACTGTCCACACGGGATTCCTCAGGAAATATCAGATTCTGCAACGTGCCTGGAGGCAACTGCAAAAGGCCGATTTCCCCGGCACGGGGAAATCGGCCTTTGCCAGGAGCAATGGAATGCCTGCGTCTCAGGCCTCCGGCCTCAGAACAGCCAGCGCAGCCGCAGGTCGGCGGTCTGGGCTGCGGCATAGCCGGCCCCGGCTTCGACCGTGTAGTGCGCCGACAGCGTCAGGTTGGCGCTGCGCAGCAGGCTCAGGCCCAGCGTCAGCACGGCGGTGTTGGCCTGCGCCGTGGCGCCCGTGGTGGTGAAGCCGGTGGTGCCGGTGGTGTCGGCGGCAAAGCTGGCCGCCGATTGCAGCGCCTGGTTGCGGAACTCATGGCGCCAGCCCAGTTGCAGCGAGGGCGTCAGCGCACCGTAGCCGGTGGCGAATACACGCTCCAGTTTGGCGCCCAGTTCACTCTTCAAGGAGGTGCTGCGCGCGCCCGCCAGGGTCAGCGCCGCGCCGCTGCCGCCGGTTTCGGTATAACCATCCTGGTGCAGGCTGCTGTAGGTCAGGCCGGCGATGGGCGTGATGGTAGTGTCCGGCAGCAGCGCATCGAGCTTGAGCGGGTAGCCGCCCTTGACCGAGGCGATGTACTGCATGCCGTCGTGCTGGCCGTAGGCGGTGCCGGAGAAGCCGGAGAAGCTGACGGCGCGCACGGTGCTGTACTGGTGCTGCACCGCACCGGCCGAGAGATCGACATACCAGGGGCGGCCGGCATAACTGGCGTAACCCATCAGGCCGTAGGACGAGATATCGGCGGAGCTGCCGGTATTGTCGCCATTGTTGCTGACCGAGGTCCTGACATAACTGCCCAGGCCGCCGACGCGCCAGCGCTCGCCGAGCGGGGCGTCGGCGCCGAGCAGCAGGCCCTTGTAGTTGGCGTGGTAGCCGGAGACGCCGTCGCGCTGGTCCTGGTGGACCGAGCCGCCCAGGAGCTGGCCCCATGCGGCCAGGCCGAGGCTGCTTTCGCCGGTGGCGACCCCGCTGGCGCCGGCCTGCGCGGTGCGCAGGCTGTCGACGTGGGCGGCGGTGATGCCGAGCACGGCCAGGGTCGGTGCGGTAGAGGCCTGGGCGGTGGCCGTCGTGGTGGCGGCCGGGCTCAATTGCGCGCCGGCTGTGTTGGCTGCGCCCGAGGAGCCGAGCGCGGCCGAGGCGTTGTACAGATTGAGCAGATTGGCATCGACGCCGCTGTAGTTGAACAGCCCGTTGAGCGACGACACCGCATTGGTGGCGGTGGCGGCGTTGACCGGGCTGGACGAACCGGACGAGCCCGACGAACCGGACGCCGTGGCGCTGCCCAGCGTGAGCAGCAGATCGGTGTTGCTGCCGTCGACGACACTGGAGCCGGTGATGGTGAAGCCCGAGGCGGTGTAGTTCAGGCTGCTGGCGTTGTAGTTGGTGCCGCTGGTGTTGGCGACGATGACGACATAACGCTGGCCCTGGGCGAAGGCATAGCTGTTGAGCCTGGTGAGGGCCACGCTGGAGCCGGCGGCGATGGTGGCGCTGCCCGACACCGTCAGGCGGCCGTAGCCGCTGTCGCTGGTGGTGCCGGTCGAGGTGACGGCGCTGTCGCCCACACCGATCTTCAGGGTTGCCGCTGCGCTTTGGCTGTAATTGCCGGTGATGCTGATCTGGTTGTTGACTTGCAGCACGCCTGCGGAATTCGTGACCGTATTGCTGCCGACGTCGATGTGGTCGTTGAGCAGTTGGTTGCCGGAGCCGAAGATCAGGTTCGATCCGGTATTGGTGATGGTGCCGATGCCGCCGCTTAAACCGGTCAGGGTACCGAAGGTCAATCCCGTGCCGCCGTTGATGGTCAGGTCGGAACTGGCGCCATTGAAGATATTGCCCGCCATCGTGCCCGAGTTGGTGAATGCGCTGAGGGTACCGGACGTGTCATTGTAGAGAGCGAACGAGCTGCCGGTGAGCAGGCCGCTGTTGCTCAGCGTGCCGATGCTGCCATTGTTGTAGATGCCGTAGCCAGCACCAGCGGCACTGACAATGCCGCTGATCGTGCCGCTGTTGGTCAGCGAGCCGATCGTGCCACTGTTGTCGATGCCGTAGGCGGAGGTGCCACTGCTGTTGACGGTGCCGCTGATGGTGCCACCGCTGTTGTTGGTCAGCGCGGTGATCGTGCCGCTGCTGAAGTTGCGGATGCCGTAACCGTTGCTGCCGCTAGAGCTGTTGCTGCCGGTGATCAGGCCGTTGTTGGTCAACGTGCCGATGCTACCGTTGTTGGAGATGCCTCGGCTGTAGCCGCCGACAATGGTGCCGTTGTTGATCAACGTGCCGATGGTGCCGCTGTTGTTGATGCCGGTGGAACCGCCGCTGATGGTGCCATCGTTGTTGTTGGCCAGCGTGGTGATGCTGCCGTAGTTGAAGATGCCGATGCTGCTGCCGCTGATGGCGCCACTGTTGCTCAGCGTGCTGATCGTGCCGTAGTTGTAGATGCCGTTGCCGCTGCCGCTGATGGTGCCGTCACTGTTGTTGCTCAGCGTAGTGATCGTGCCGACGCTGTCATTGTAGATGCCGATGCCGCCGCTGATGCTGCCACCGTTGCTTAGCGTGCCGATCGTGCCGCTGCTGTTGTAGATGCCGTAGCTGCTGCCGCTGATGCTGCCGCTGTTGCTCAGCGTACCGATGCTGCCGCCGTTGTTGTTGTAGATGCCGATGCTGCTGCCGCTGATGGTGCCGCTGTTGCTCAGCGTGTCGATGCTGCCGCTGCTGTAGACGGCGTTGATGCCACTGATGGTGCCGCTGCTGCTGTTGGTCAGCGTGGTGATCGTGCCGCTGTTGTTGGAGACGCCGCTATTGCTGCTGCTGATGGTGCCGCTGTTGCTCAGCGTGTCGATGCTGCCGGTGTTGGTAATGCCGTTGATGCCGTCGATGGTGCCGTTGTTGCTCAAGGTGCCGAGTGATGATCCCGTCGCAGTCACGGCTGAGCCGGAAGATACAGCAACCGAGGCACCGCTGTTGACCGTAAAGTCGTTGCTGGTCCAGTCTTGTGTGCTGGTGACGTTGCCGGTGATAACCGTCTGGGCCTTTGCCGCCGTCGGCGCCATCGCGGCCAGCGCCGCCGTCAAAGCCAGGCTTAATACGGTCAGGCGGCCTGCCGTCGATGGCTGCCGACGCCTGGATGTGTGTGCGGTCACGCGATGCATGCAGTGCATTTTTTACCCTCTTGTGTCAATTTGTTAAATAAGTATCAAATCGACCCGAGCGTATTCGGTCCGCCTTCACAGGCTTGACCGTGCGTCCAAGTTTTAAAAATAATTTTTACGGCACGGTCGCGGAGGGAATGACTGGCGGGGACGGAGGAAAGCGTGTACCGGTGAAGTCAAGGACCGCGGTCCTCGACAACAGCAATGCAACATGCGCAGACTATCAACGCGAGGAAGAATACTGGCCCGCCCCTGGGCGTTGACGCCCAAGCAAAGGGGCATATGCATGCAAATCCTGCGGAGCCATGTCATAGGCCCGGCGAAATGCGCGCGTAAAGCTCGACGCATTGTTGAACCCCAGCCCGAAGGCAATGTCCTTCACCGCCAGATGCGGAAAGCGGACCAGTTCACCGGCCGCTGCACGCAGCCTGCGGCTGCGGATATAGGCAGCCAGGCCGCCTTCATGCGCAAAGAGGCTGTATACGCTGGCGCGCGACAGATGCAAGCGCTGCAACACACTGTCGGGAGATAAATGATGGTCGTGCAGATGCGCCTCGACATAACGCCGTACCTGCCCGTATACGGCGGCGCGCACCGCCGCGCGGGCGTTGCCGGAAAGGCCCGCCTGCCGGCTGAAAGCCGTCGCCAGCAACTGAATCCCGGTGCGGAAGGCACTGTCCGCTTCGTCTTTACTCAGGTCGACGATCTGTCGATTGAGTGTCACCAGATGCGCAACCAGCATCCGCGTCAACGGCGTGGTGGCTTCAACCCGTCGGCCATGCAGAGAGGCGGCATCGGGAAAAACCTCTTCCACCAAGGCACGCGGCACGAAAAATATCAGCATCCGGCCATGAAAACTCCGGATGGTGCAGGGCTGACCCAGGTCCTGCACCAGAATGCTCGGCGCTGAGGGCAAGTGTGTGTCGAGCCAATGCCCGTAGCCCTTCATGTGTGCAGGCGTTCCTTCCAGGAACAGGCTAAAAGAGATATCGCAGACGCTCTCTGTCGACACCCGCCCCAGCGACCGCTCGGCCACATTCGGGCTGGTGTGGATGTCGAAGAAGGTCAAATTGCCGATCGCGTAACGGCAAAGCGAAGCATCGAAGGTTTCTTCCCCCTTTGCCGATGGCGGACGTATGTCGTAGACCGGGTCCATCCGCTCCTGCCACGCCAGAAAGCTGAGGCTGGCGTCTCCTTGCACGCTGAAATTGCTGCAGGCAATGCCGGGCGCGAGCATGGGCGGCTCCGGCGGCAACAGCAAGCGCGTTTTCGGTACGCGATCTAACGCCATGTCAGCGATTCGTCAGTCTTCTTGAACGGTATCGGGAAACCGGATCAACGCAAACAGGCTGATGCATAAGGCTGCCAGCAGATACCATGCGGGCGCCATCGGGTTGCCGGTTGCACCGATCAGCCAGGTCACGATGAAGGGCGAAAAGCCGCCGAAAGTCGCCACGCCGAAACCGTAAATGATGGAAATGCCGGTGGCCCGGTGGTGACGCGGAAAGGTTTCGAGCATCATCACCGAACTGGGACCGGTGTTGGTTAACGCCAGAGCGGTATAACCCATGATGATGAGCAACGAAGCGATCTCTCCGACGCCATGCGTCAAGGCCAGGAACGCGGGGTAAACCAGCAGGATGCAGCCGACCAGCAGCAGGTACTGGATCGGCTTGCGGCGAGCTTGCCGATCGGCAATGTAGCCGATCAGCGGTGTGCCGGTAAAAATGACCGTGCTTGCGAGACAGGCGGACAGCAGGCTGAAGATGGGCGGCAGATGCAGCACCGTCACCAGGTAAGTCGGCATGTAAAACACCATGATGTAAGCGCTGGCCGAGGACCCCGCCATCGACAGTATCCCGAACCACAGCGCGCGGGGATGGTGTGCGAACATCCTCTTCAGCGAGGGGCGGTATGCTGCATCCATCGGGCGCTCTGTCATTTGGCGTCGCAGATACCATCCGACCGGCCCGATCAGCATCCCCAGGATGAAAGGGATACGCCATCCCCAAAGCTGCATGGCGTCAGGCGTCAGCGCTGCCGTGGTGCAGGCGCCGATCAACGCGCCGGCCAGTGCGGCCACCCCCTGGCCGGTGCCCCGCCAACTGGTCAGATAGCAGCGGCGGCCCTTGTCGGCCAATTCCATCAAGGCAGCCGTAGAGACGCCGATTTCCCCGCCCGCCGCGAATCCCTGCATCAGCCTTGCCAGCACCATGAGCAGCGCTGCCGCCCAGCCGATGGACGCGTATGACGGGCTGAATGCGATGATGCCGGTGCCCAGCGTCATCAGTGTGATGGAGAGCGTCAGCCCCGCCTTGCGCCCTCTGCGATCCGCCAGATGACCGATGAACAGCGCGCCCAGCGGGCGCATGATGAAACCGGCGCCGAATGTGGCGAGCGAAAGCAGCAGCGAGACGAGGGCGCTGCCCGATGGAAAAAAGAGCTTGCCGATGATGACGGCGGAAAAGCTGTACACCGTGAAGTCGTAGGTGATTAAACCGTTGCCAATGGCGACCGCCGAGATGATGCGCTTTGACGGCCCGTCAGCGCGCACGGCACCTTCAGCGACTGACATGGGGACGGAGATGGAAATCGTGGTCATTGCGGTCATGGGGGTATTTATTTTGACCGATGCAAAATCCATTCCATTCGGAGCTACGGGCCGCCTCGACCTGGGATGAAGGTATCCCGCGCCAAGATCAGGTCGACGCGGAGTTGACCGGCTCGGCTTCCACCTTGGGTGCCGTCAACTGCTTGAGGATGCGTGTGTAGTTGTCGCGCGTGCCGGTGACGTGGGCACGCATGAGGGTCTCGAAACCCTGGAAGTCTCCCGCGCTGAACAGCGCCAGCAGCCGGGAATGCTGTTCGAAACCGGCGGCGTTGAGCACGTCCATCGGCGCCGACAGGTGGATGCGCAGCGCGGCGATCTTGGTGGCCGCCGTGGCGTAGGCGGCCTGCATGTAGGGGTTGCCGCAGTGGTCGAAAAACGCCTCGTGCAGCCGGGTGTCGGCCCGCCCGTAACGCACCGGGTCGCGCGCGGCGCGGGCCTGCGCCATCTCGTCGATGGCGGCCTTGAGGTCGGCCACGGCAGCGGCGCGGTCGTGCTGGTAGGCCAGTTCGGCGGCACGCGGCTCCAGCACGCAACGGAACTCACACAGCGAGGCGATGTCGGCCTCGCTCGGCTCAAAGACATAACTGCCGCGCTGGGGCCGGATGATCACCAGCCCCTGAAGCTGGAGCTGCCCCAGGGCCTCGCGCACCGGCGTGCGGCTGACACCGAAGGAGGCCGCCAGCGACTCCTCGGGAATCATCGTGCCGAGCGCGAATTCGCCACCGGTGATCGCCTCGCGCAGGCGCTGCGCGATGCGAACCGCCAGCGATTTCGGCGTGTCGAGTCTGAAACTGGATGCGTTCTGCACGTACTTACCTCGTAAATCTGTCACCGCGGGGCCACACCCCAGCCTGCACGGCAGAGTGTCTCAGATCGAATGGGCAACCAGACGCTCTGGTCCGAATAAGCTGCGTAGGGAAAATACTAGTGCACTAGTACCTTGCATGCAAGACAATTTTAACAAGCCAAATAGACCCGCAAGCGTTGCGGCCCAAGGCCTTTCGCCGAACGTTCTTCCCACCTGCCTTGACGAGTACGACCATGCCCGAGCACCTGACTTCCACTGCCGACGCGCCCGCCACGCCGTCACGAACGCCGGCCTTCCTCAGCAGCCTGCGCGAGGCCATGGGGCCGGCGGCCGTGCTGATCGGCGCCGACGTGCCCGAGCGCAACCGCAACGACTGGAGCATGCAGCAGCCGTCGACACCGCTGGCCGTGATCCGCCCGGTCGATGCCGCCGGTGTGTCACTGGCACTCAAGGCCTGCCGCGCCGCCGGGGTGCCGGTGGTGCCGCAGGGCGGCCTGACCGGCCTGTGCGGCGGTGCCCGGCCCGAGGACGGCTGGGTGGCCTTGTCCATGGAACGCATGGTCGGCATCCAGGAGGTCGACCCCGCCAGCGCGACCATGACGGTCTGGGCCGGCACGCCGCTGGAGACGGTGCAGCGCGCCGCGGCCGATGCCGGTTTTTACTTCGCGCTCGACCTCGGCGCACGCGGCTCCTGCGCCATCGGCGGCAATCTGTCGACGAACGCCGGCGGCAATCGCGTGATCCGCTACGGCATGGCCCGTGAGCTGGTGCTGGGGCTGGAAGTGGTGCTGCCCGACGGCACCATCATGACCAGCCTCAACAAGATGCTGAAGAACAACGCGGGCTACGACCTCAAGCACCTGTTCATCGGCAGCGAAGGCACACTGGGCATCATCACCCGCATCGTGCTGCGCCTGCATGCCCAGCCGCAATGCACGATGTCGGCCCTGTGCGCCCTGCCCGACTACCCGGCCGTGGTCAAGCTGCTCGGCGAAGCGCGGCGTGGCCTGGGGCCTCTGCTCTCGGCCTTCGAAGTGATGTGGCCCGACTACTGGGAAGTGGTGACGAAGCGCGTCGGCGTGCGCAGCCCGCTGCAGCAAGCGGGCGGAGGCAACGGCAAGGAGGTCTACGTGCTCGTCGAGGCCCAGGGCACGGACGAAGCCATCGACGGCCCGCGCTTCCAGCGCTGGCTCGAGAAGCTGATGGAAGACGGCGCGCTCAGCGACGCCGCGGTGGCGCAGTCGGTGGCCGACACGCAATCCTTCTGGGCCCTGCGCGATGCCTGCGCCGAATTCGTCTCGGTGCTGGGCCAGAACATCTCCTACGACATCGGCCTGCCGGTGAACGCCATGGCCGACTACGCCGCACGCTGCAAGGCCGCGCTGGCCGCGCGCATTCCCGGCTGCGACAGCGTCTACTACGGCCACATCGGCGACGGCAACATACACCTGGTGGCCTGGGTGCCGGGCCTGGGCCTGGGCCTGCAGCCCAAGGAGCAGATGGACGAAGTCATCTACGGCCTGGTGCGCGAATTCGGCGGCACGGTGTCGGCCGAACACGGCATCGGCACCGCCAAGAAAAAATGGCTGGGCCATGCGCGCAGTCCCGAAGAAATTGCGCTGATGCGCGTGTTGAAGAACGCGCTCGATCCGCTCGGCCTGCTCAACCCCGGAAAGGTGGTGTAAGCATGCAAGCTTTGCCAACCCAAACACCCCGTTCGTGGGTGGACTACCTCTTCATGGGCGTCGAGGCCGTGCTGGCGGCGCTGCTGCTCGGCATGGTGGTGATGGTGTTCGGCAACGTGGTGCTGCGCTACGCCTTCAATTCAGGCATCGGCGTGTCCGAAGAGCTCTCGCGCATCTTCTTCGTCTGGCTGACCTTCATCGGCGCCGTGCTGGCCACACATGAGGGCGCGCACCTGGGCATGGACAACGTGGTGAGCAAGCTGTCGCGCAAAGGCAAGATCGTCTGCGGCGCACTCAGCCAGGCCTTGATTCTGCTCTGCTGCGGCATGCTGTTCTGGGGCACCCTGCGCCAGCATGAGATCAACGCCACCACCCTGGCGCCGGTCACCAGCATGCCGATGAGCTGGGTCTTCGGCATGGGTTATGTGACCAGCCTGGGCATCGGCGTGCACGCCCTGCACCGCTTGTGGCGCCTGCTCAGCGGACGCATCACCGATGCGGAGCTCGTCGAGGTGAAAGAAAGTGAAGAAGTGCTGCCGGACACCACACATACCGCTCCAGCCACCCCGGCGGCTCCCACCATGGCCACCACCGCCGGAGCCGCCAAATGACCGTCGCCGTCTTTACCTTTTCCCTGCTCGGCGCCATGGCGCTGGGCATGCCGATCGCCTTCGCGCTGCTGATCTGCGGTGCGGCCCTGATGGTGTTCCAGGGCCAGGTCGACACCACCATCCTGTCGCAGAAACTGCTCGAAGGCGCGGACAGCTTTCCGCTGCTGGCGATTCCCTTCTTCATGCTCGCCGGCGAGCTGATGAACGCAGGCGGCATCTCCAAGCGCATCGTCAACTTCGCGCTGGCCTGGGTCGGCCACCTGCGCGGCGGGCTTGGCCTGGTGGCGATCTTCGCCTCGGTGCTGATGGCCGCCATCTCGGGCAGCGCCGCGGCCGACGCCGCGGCCATCGGCGCCATGCTGATCCCGATGATGCGGCGCGCCGGCTACAACGTGCCACGCTCGGCCGGGTTGATCGCGGCCGGCGGCGTCATCGCGCCGGTGATCCCGCCCTCCATCGGCCTCATCGTCTTCGGCGTGATCGCCAACGTGTCGATCGGCAAGCTGTTCCTGGCCGGCATCTTCCCCGGGCTGCTGATGGGTTTGTCGCTGCTGATCACCTGGCAATGGGTGGCCCGGCGCGACAACGTGTCGGTGCTGCCGCGCCAGACCATGGCGGCGCGCACGCGGGCCGGCGTCGACGGCGTCTGGGCCCTGCTGATGCCGCTGGGCATCATCGGCGGCATGAAGTTCGGCATCTTCACGCCCACCGAGGCCGGCGTGGCCGCCTGCGTCTACGCCTTTGCCGTCGGCGTGTTCATCTACCGCGAACTGCCGCTGCGCCAATGTTACGGGCTGCTGGTGTCGGCGGCCAAGAGCACGGCGGTGGTGGTGTTCCTGATCGCCGCTGCGCTGGTGTCGGCCTGGCTCATCACCACCTCCGAAGTGCCGCAGCAGGTGGCGGCGATGCTCAAGCCCTTCATGTTCAACCGCATCGTGCTGATGTTCGTGATCATGCTGCTGGTGGTGATCGTCGGCACCGCGCTCGACTTCGCGCCGACGCTGATGATCCTCACGCCGGTGCTGATGCCGGTGGTGCGCGAAGCCGGCATCGACCCGGTCTACTTCGGCGTGATGTTCATCATGAACAACGCCATCGGCCTGATCACGCCGCCGGTGGGCATTGTGCTCAACGTGATGTGCGGCGTGTCCAAGATTTCGATGGGCGAACTCATGAAAGGCCTGTGGCCCTTCCTCTGGGCCGAGCTGGTCGTGCTGCTGCTGCTCGTGTTGTTCCCCGCGCTGGTAACGGTGCCGCTGAAATGGCTGACCTGACGCCTTCCACTTTTTTCGCCCCACCCACAAGAAACTGAACGGAGACCTCCCATGTCCAAGAAAACCACCCGCCTCGTCCGAGCTTCTGCGCTGGCCGCCACACTCTGCATCGCCGCCGGCGCCGCCCAGGCGCAGTTCCAGGAGCGCAATTTCCGCGTCTCCAACGGCGTGAGCAAAGAGCACCCCATGGGCAACGGCCTGGCCAAGATGGGCGCCTGCACGCTGGAGAAATCGGGCGGCAAGATGAAGATCCAGCCATTCTGGGACGGCTCGCTCGGCAGCGATCTCACGTCCACCCAGAGCGTGCGCTCGGGCTCGCTCGACATGGTGCTCACTTCCACCGCGCCGGTGGTCGCCATCGTGCCGGCGCTCGGCGTGTTCGACCTGCCCTTCCTGTTCAACAACGCGGCCGAAGCCGACCAGTTGCTCGACGGCAAGGTCGGCGACTGGTTCTCGGCCAAGCTGCCGGCCGTGGGCGCGATCAACCTTGCCTGGTGGGAAAACGGTTTTCGCCACACCACCAATTCCAAACGCCCGATCACCAAGGTGGAAGACTTCGAAGGCGTGAAGATGCGCGTCATGCAAAACACCATCTTCCTCGACACCTTCAAGACCCTGGGCAGCAACGCCGTGCCGATGGCTTTCACCGAGGTGTATTCGGCACTGGAGACGCACACCGTGGACGGGCAGGAAAACCCGTTCTCCAACATCGAGAACATGAAGTTCTACGAAGTGCAGAAATACCTCACGCTGACCAAACACGCCTACAGCCCGACGCTGGTGCTGTTCTCCAAGAAAATCTGGGACGGCCTGTCGCCCCAGGAGCAGGGCGTGCTGCGCGACTGCGCCGCCGTGGGCCGCACCGAAGAGCGCCGCGCCAACCGTGCGCAGGAAGCCATGAGCGTCGATAATCTGCGAGCCAAGGGCATGGTCGTCAACGAGATCAGCCCGGCCGAGATGCAGCGTGTGCGCGACCGCGCCAAAGTCATCTACGAACGCCATGCCAAGGCCATCGGCGACGAGGCGGTGACCATGGTCATGGGTGAGCTCAAACGCATCCGCGGCAACTGATCATTGACCGACCATTGACCGACCATTGACCGCTTCCTTCAACCTTTTGCCAAGGCCCTTCGCTTGAACACTGCCACCACTTCCTCCCTTCGTCCCGCGGTTCCGTTCACCGGCATCTGGCCAGCGCTGCTCACGCCGCTGGACGAGCGGTTGAACATCGACATCGCGGCCTTTGCCCGCCATGCCCGCCGCCTGCTCGACGCGGGCTGCACCGGCGTGACGCCTTTCGGCACCACCGGCGAAGGCCCCTCCTTCACCGTGCAGGAACGCATCGCCGCGATCAACGGCCTGGTGGCCGGCGGCGTGCCGGCCGAGCGCATCCTCATCTCCACCAGCTGCGCCGCCCTGCCCGACGTGGTCACGCTCACCCAACACGCGCTGGAGATCGGCGCGCACGGCTGCCTGATGCTGCCGCCGTTCTTTTTGAAGGGTGTGCCCGACCAGGGCGTGATCGATGCCTACCGCTGGGTCATCGACGCCGTGGCCGACCCGCGCCTGCGCATCTACCTGTACCACATCCCCCAGGTGTCGGGCGTGGCACTGAGCCACCATGTGATCCGCACGCTCAAGGACCTGTATCCGCAGACCATCGTCGGCATCAAGGACAGCGGCTGCCAGCGCGAAGCCTCGCTGGCACTGGCCGATGCCTTCATGAAAGAAGTGAAGGTCTATGTCGGCAACGAACCCGACCTGTCTGTCATGGGACAGCGCGGCAGCCCCGGCGCGGTCAGCGGCGTGGCCAACATCTTGCCGCAACTGGTGCTTCGCCTGGTACGCGACTTCGACCAGCCGAACGCGGCCGCGGACATGGCGCGCGTGCAGGCCTTCCTGAAGATCCTGGGCGGCTACGGCATGACCGCGGCCTTCAAGGGCATGATGGCCGAGCTGCACGGCGAGCCCGGCTGGGTGCGCGTGCGCCCGCCGCTGGTGCAGCTGGAAGATGCCGAATACCAGCGCCTGCGCACCGAGCTGGCGGCCTTCGCCGTCGACCCGCAACGCGACTGAGGATTCGCGCGATGCAACTCGCAGGAAAAGTCGCCTGGGTCACCGGCGGCGGAAGCGGCATCGGCCTGGCCGGCGCGCTGGAACTGGCCAAGTCCGGCTGCCGCGTGGTGATCTCGGGGCGCGACGCCGACAAGCTCGCTGCCGCCGTGGCGCAGGCCGAGGCCCAGGGCGCGCCACAGGGTGCCATCACCACCGCGCCGCTCGACGTGGCCGATGCGGCCGCGGTCAACCGCGTGGCGGAGCACATTCAGCAGCAGCTTGGCCGGGTCGACATCCTGGTCAACAGCGCGGGGCTGAACTTCCCCAAGCGCTACTGGGGTGAGACCGATGCCGCCACCTTCGAGAAGGTGGTGTCCATCAACCTCAACGGCGCCGCCTACTGCACGCTGGCCGTGCTGCAGGGCATGCAGGCGCGGCGCGAGGGCACGGTGATCAACGTGGCCTCGTTCGCGGGCTGGCACTTCGAATACCTCACCGGCCCGGCCTACACCGCCAGCAAGGCCGCGATGATGGCGCTCACACACTCCTTCAACATCGAGGAAAGCCTCTACGGCCTGCGCGCCACCGCGCTGTGTCCGGGCGAAGTGGCCACGCCGATTCTGAAGAAGCGCCCCATCGAGCCCACCGAGGCGGAAAAAGCGCGCATGCTGCAGGAGGCCGATCTGGGCCGCACCATCCGTTTCATCGCCGAGATGCCACCCCATGTGTGCATCAACGAACTGGTGATCTCGCCGGTGTGGAACCGCACCTACATCGGCGACCGGGTGACCAAGGCATAAGGCACATACGGTCCGTAAGGCCGGCCCGCGCGCCGCGCCTCAAAGTCATGTAGACGGCTTCAAAGCCGGCCTTCTCGATGAATATCCCAGACTCAGAAGGGTTCGGACAAGAAGCCACTGGCAACCAGCGTTGCTTCGAACTCGGCGATGGGCAAAGGGCGGCTCATCAAATACCCCTGGTAGTTATGGCAGCCGTGGCGCGCCAGAAACACCCGCTGCGCCTCGATTTCCACGCCCTCCGCAATCACGGTCAAGCCCAGGCTTTCCGCCAGGGCGATGATCATCTTGGCGATGGCCGCGTCATTGAGGTCGATCAGGATGTCCTTGATGAAGCCCTGGTCGATCTTCAGCTGGTCCAGCGGCAGCCGCTTCAGGTAGGTCAGCGACGAATAACCGGTGCCGAAGTCGTCCAGCGAAAAGCCCACGCCGGCGGACTTCAGCGCGGCCATCTTGGCGATGATTTTTTCGACATCGGTCACCAGCACGCTTTCGGTCAACTCCAGCTTGAGCCTGGACGGATGAGCCCCCGTGCGCTGCAGCACGGCCAGTACCTGGTCCACGAAGTCGTCTTGCTGCATCTGCCTGGCGCTGACATTCACGGCAATGGAAAAATGCGCGGTGTCCGGTCGTGCGGCCCAGCGCACAAGTTGGGCACAGGCCGTTTCCAGCACCCAGTGGCCCAAGGGCAGGATCAAACCCGTTTCCTCGGCCATGGGAATGAAGCTGGCTGGTGACACACAGCCGCGCTGCGGGTGCTGCCAGCGCAGCAAGGCCTCGGCCCCGGTGACGCGCCGGTCCCCCATCACCTGCGGCTGGTAGAACAGCATGAATTGCTGCTCGGCCAAGGCCTCGCGCAGATCGGACTCCAGAACCATCCGTTCGCTGACCGCGGCCTGCATCGCCGAGTCAAAAAACCGCAAGGTATTGCGCCCCGAGGTCTTCGCCTGGTACATGGCCAGGTCTGCCTGCTTGAGCAGTTCGTCGACGGAGTCATGGTGGCCTTCGAACAAGGCGACGCCGATGCTGGGCGTGCTGCGCACGTCGTGCTCGGCCAGCAGATAGGAGTTGTTGAGCGCGGCGAAAATCTTTTCGCCCACCGCCTTGCAGTGCGTCGCCACCTCGTCGGCGTTGCCGCCAAGGTCTTCCAGAATCACGACGAACTCGTCGCCCCCCAGGCGTGCCACCGTATCGCCCTGTCGCACGCAAGCACTCAGGCGCTGTGCGACCTGCTTCAACAGCAGGTCGCCCTTGTCATGGCCCAGCGTGTCGTTGAGCGTCTTGAAGTGGTCCAGGTCGATGAACAGCAAGGCCCCGCACCGGCCACTGCGGGAAGTCGCCACCAGGGCCTGCTTCAGCCGGTCGAGCAACAGGCGGCGGTTCGGCAGCAGCGTCAACGGGTCGTAGAAGGCCAGGCTGTTGATTTCATCTTCGGTGGCCTTGCGCTGCGTGATGTCCTCGATCACCCAGATGCTGCCGGCCTGTGGCGAGACCGGATCCAGGCTGCGCTTGCGCAGGTGCGCCCAGAAACAGCTGCCGTCCGAACGTTTGAGAAACCGCTCTTCCTCGGAGGGGCCATCCTCCACTTCCGGCTTCTCGCCGGTGTGATCGACCTGGACTGCCGGCAGGTCATCCACGGGATAAAGCACGCTGGTGTGCTGCCCACACATTTCGTCCGGGCCGAAGCCAAAGATTTCCTCGGCATGGCGGTTGGCGATTTTGATCGTGCTGCCACGCACAAAGATGACGCCCACCTGCACATTGCTCAAGATCACCTGCTGCTCGGCGAACGACGTCTTCAGGTCGCTGCGCATCTGGTCCATCTGGCGTGCCAGGCGGCCAATTTCATCCGGCCGGTCCCAACCCACGGGCTGGTCGAAATTGCCGCCCGCAAGCCGATTGGAAAACAAGGCCAGATTCTGCAAAGGCCGCAGCACACGCAGGTGCAAGGCCACGAAGACAAAGGCCAAGGACAGTCCGAACTGCCCCAACAAGATGAAGGCATAGGCCCGCCGGTCCTGCTCCAGCTCTTTCTGCCTCAGGCCGTCATCGACTTCGATCTCGACATAGCCCGCAATCTCGGCACCAGCCGAGACCTCGCCCGTCAACACCATCGGCCGCCGTATGACCTTGGACTTGCCCAACCTGCGCTCGGGCCGCTCAAGCAGCAACACGGAGACCTTGTCCGAGTCGCTGACCGCAATACGAACCACTTGCGGGTCCAGCAGCGCCGCCTGGCCCAGTGCCGTGATGCTGCTGATGTTGTAGTTCCATACCGGAGCCGCCAGGCTGTTCGACAAAAGAGAGGCCTTCTCATCGAGGTAGGCGGCCAGCTCCTTGTTGATCTGCTCCTGGCGCAGATACGTCAGCGTCAGCACGCCGATCAGCGCGGGCACAAACAAGCCTGCCGCCATGGCGATCGCGATGCCTGCGCTCAGGCTGCGGAGCCTTCCGCTAGCGCTTAACCCAGCCAAACGCGACCTTGCAGAGGGCAGCAAAAACGTGATCCATCATGCACGGCATGAACATCAGCAGCGGCCACACATCATCTTTCGAATCTCGGGGTTCTTGTAGTTTTCACGGGTGACCATGGTGGTATCGGTGAAGATGGTCTTGTCCTTGCTGGCGCTGTTGCTGATGGCCGCCACCGCGGCCTTGACGCTCATATACCCCATCTGGTTCGGGCTCTGAATCACCAGCCCATGGATCTCCCGCGCGTCCAGTCCGGCCAGCAAGAAATCGGTGGTGTCGAACCCCACAAACCACGTCTTTCCGGCCAGGCCAGCTTCGCGCAGCGCACGCAACATGCCGTCGGTCGACGACTCATTGACCGCAAAGACCCCATCAACGTCCTTATTGGCCCGCAGCAGCGCTGCGGCGCTATGCCGGGCCTTGCCGGCCGATCCACCACCGTACACGTCCGCCGCCACCTTGATGCCGGGCACCTTGGTTTTCATGTAGTCGAGAAACCCATTGGCGCGATCGTCCGTGGAGGCGCTGCCCTGGACGGTCCGCAATAACAAGACACGCCCCTTCTTGTTCAGCAGCTCGGACAGCGTCTTGGCCGCCAACTGGCCACCCGCATAGTTGTTGGAGGTGACGAAGTTGACGTGGTAGTCGCCGTCAAGTCCCGAATCCACCGCAATCACCTTGATGCCCATTTCCACGGCCTTCCTGACGGGCCCCACCAAGCGCCCCCGGTCCGTAGGCGCGATCACAATGGCGTCCACCCCGGCGCGGGTGTAGGTCTGCACGATCTTGATCTGCGCATCAACATCGTCGTTGTGCGCCGGCCCCCTCCAGGTGAGTTTGATATGCGGATCTTCCTGCACGGCCTGGTCCACACCGGCCCGCATCAACTCCCAAAAAACCTGGTCGCTCGATTTGGGAACGAAAACGATGTGTAGGTCTTTTTCGGCCGCTTGCACCACCGACGCAACCAGGACCAGACAGCCCAGCCCCCAGAAAAAGAGCCTCTTCATTGGTATTCGCATCGCGCCACCTGTGTACCGGTTTTTACGTCTCAACCATGTTTGAGCCGAAGACGATACGCGATTGGCAAAGGATGTAGAACAAAATTACCCTTACCGTCTTTCACATACGGCACTTTTTTGCAACATCGATTGCGCTTGGGGGAATGGGGATGCTATTTTTTTAATAGCAAATGATGGCTACTGGGAGAAGACACTTCGAGTCATGCTCGATGCCTTCCCGCCGGAGACCGATGAGCCCCCAGAAACCAAAAACCCCTGGAAGCCGAAAGCTCGCAGGGGGTATCTTGGCGGAAACGGAGGGATTCGAACCCTCGATGAGGCTCTACACCCCATACTCCCTTAGCAGGGGAGCACCTTCGGCCACTCGGTCACGTTTCCAATCCTCTGATTATGTCATGAAATTTCGCGGTTTTTAGGCGGCGGGCTGGTCGAGGTCGAAAGCTTTGTGCAGCGCGCGCACGGCGAGCTCCATGTACTTTTCGTCGATGACCACCGAGGTCTTGATTTCGCTGGTGGAGATCATCTGGATGTTGATGCCCTCTTCGCTCAGGCAGCGGAACATCTTGCTGGCCACGCCGACGTGGCTGCGCATGCCGATACCCACGATGCTGACCTTGCAGATCTTGGCGTCGCCGGTGACTTCCTTGGCGCCAAGGCCGGGCAGGACTTTTTCCTTCAACAGATCGACGGTGCGCGCGTAGTCGTTGCGGTGCACGGTGAAGCTGAAGTCGGTGATGCCGTCTTTGCTGACGTTCTGGATGATCACGTCGACGTCGATGTTGGCGTCAGCCACGGCGCCGAGGATTTGATAAGCGATACCAGGCTTGTCGGGCACGCCGAGCACGGAGATTTTGGCTTCGTCGCGGTTGAACGCGATGCCGGAAACGATGGCTTGTTCCATATTTTCGTCTTCTTCAAAAGTGATCAAGGTGCCGGACTTGGCCTCGGTTTCAAGGTCGATGTCCCAGGGCGTGAAGCTGGACAACACGCGCAGCGGCACTTTGTATTTGCCCGCGAATTCCACCGAGCGGATCTGCAGGACCTTGGAGCCCATGGAGGCCATCTCGAGCATCTCCTCGAAGCTCACGGTCTGCAGCCGGCGCGCTTCGGGCACGACGCGCGGGTCGGTGGTGTAGACGCCGTCCACATCGGTGAAGATCAGGCATTCGTGGGCCTTCAGGGCGGCGGCCACGGCCACGGCCGAGGTGTCGCTGCCGCCACGGCCGAGCGTGGTGACGTTATGGTCGTCGTCCACACCCTGAAAGCCGGTGATGACCACCACCTTGCCGGCGGCCAGGTCGGCGCGCACCTTGTCGTCCTCGATGGACTCGATGCGGGCCTTGGTGTAGGCGTCATTGGTCTTGATGGGCACCTGCCAGCCGGCGTAGCTGACGGATTCCATGCCTTCGGCCTGCAGCGCAATGGCCAGCAGGGCCGAGGAAGCCTGCTCGCCAGTGGCGGCCAGCATGTCGAGTTCGCGGTTGTAGGCGGCGCCGGGTTTGCTCGGCGTCAATTCCTTGGCCAATGCGAGCAGACGGTTGGTTTCGCCGCTCATGGCGCTGGGCACCACCACCATCTGGTGGCCGGCGCGAGCCCACTTGGCGACGCGTTTGGCCACAAAGCGAATGCGCTCGGTCGAGCCCATCGACGTGCCGCCGTATTTATGAACGATCAATGCCATGAAATGATGAAGGACGGTTGGAAACGATATGCCTCGCCAGATAGATAGCTACCTACCTGGCGCAGCCTGAACACGGCCCGAGGCTGCGGCCGCGATAACGAGTTAGGCGGATTCAGGCAGCGGGGGGCAAAGCCTTGGGATTGTACCAATCCAGCACAGCCCCCCGCCGTACCAGGAAACCCAGGCCCACCTTGAGCTCGATCCGGTGGCCCCGCGTGCGGCAGGCCGCCACCTGGCGCAGCACTTCCTGCAGTTGCGCCGCACTGGGCATGGCGCCGTGCACGGTCTTCAGCCAGTGCCGCAGCACGTTGGCCTGCCGCGGGCCGGACAAGGCCTGCAGTTGCCGGATCACCGGCGGCGAGCCCACGGCTGCCAGGTCTTGCGCGGCCAGTTCGTCGAGCAGCGCCTGGGCCTGGGCCGCATGGCCGATGCTGCGGGCAAAGGTTTCGCGGAACTGCGGAAACGCATCGTCGAGCGCGGGCAGCAATTGCGCGCGGATGCGGTTACGGGTGTAGCGCTCGTCGCCGTTGCTCGGGTCGACCACATGGGCCACACTGCGTTCGGCCAGCCAGGCGCGGATGTCGGCGGCATGCACGTTCAGCAGCGGACGGTGAAACTGCAGGCCGTCACGCTGCCAGGCGGCCGGCATGGCGCTCAGCCCCGGCAGGCCGGCGCCGCGGGTCAAGGCCAGCAGCAGGGTTTCGATCTGGTCGTCGGCATGGTGGGCCAGTGCCACGGACCGGATGGCGGGCAGCGTCGAGTCTTCCTGGGCCACCGCCTTGAAGGATGCGTAGCGCGCGATCCGGGCCGCGTCTTCGGGGCTTTCGCCGGGCATATGCTTCGCGTTCACGTGCCGCACCGTCAACGGCACCTGCAGCGCCGCGCAGAAGGCTTCGCAATGGCGCACGAAGTCATCGGCCGCGGACTGCAGTCCATGGTGCACATGCAGCGCCCTCACCTGCCCCGGCCAGCGCGCGGCGCAGGCCATCAGCAAGGCGGTGGAATCTGCGCCACCGCTGTAGCCCACCAGCAATGGCAGCGCTGGCGCGAAGGCCTGGATCGCCGCGTCGAACGAGCTGCGCACGGACCTATGCATGGGCCTACGCATGGATCTAAGGGTAATGGCGCCGCTCGAGCTGGTTGTCGACGTAGTAACGCGCCTTCTCCACGTACATGGCGCGGTCGGCACGGATCAGCGTGGCTTCGAGCTGGTCGCTGCCGTCGCTGGTCGCGGTGCCGATGGCCATGCTCAGCCGGTGGTTGGAGTAAAACTGGTTGTTCATCTCCAGAATCGTGCCGATCCGCTCGATCACCGCCTGGGCCGCGCGTTCGTCGGCACCGGGCAGCAGCACGGCGAATTCGTCGCCGCCGATGCGCGCGGCCACCGCCTGCGAGCTGATCACCTTGCTCAGCACCTCGCCGGCCCGGCGCAGCAGCGCGTCGCCGGCCACATGGCCTTCTTCGTCGTTGATGCGTTTCAAACCATTCAGGTCGATGGCCAGCACACTCACCGGCCACGGCCCCTTGCGCGACAGGCGACTGAGCTCGTCCATGTAGAACGCACGGTTGCGCAGCTGTGTCAGCGAATCGTGCTTGCCCAGGTATTCGAGGTAGGACTCGGCCTTCTTGCGCGCGGTGATGTCCACCAGCGAGACCAGCACCAGGTCCCAGTCGTCCAGATGGCCGGGCAGCACGGCGAACTGCATGTGGATGTTGATCAGCTCGCCATTGAGGCCGTAGTTCACCACCTCGCGGAACTGCGTGGTCTTGCCCTGCCAGAGGTCGAGCAGCTGCTCGGCGAACGAGTCGCGCATCTCGTCGCGGAAGATGTCGCCCAGCCGCGCCAGGAGCAGCGGCTTGGTGGAGGCGCCGAACATGCTCAGCGTCTGCTGGTTCACGTCGACCACGCGGATCTCCTGCATGCAGCGCGTGATGAATTCGGGGTGCACGTTGATGAAGGTGCGAAAGTCCTGGATGCCATTGGCCCGCACGCCGTCGACCAGGCGCTTGACCGCGCTGAAATCCTCCACCCACAGCGACACCGGTGAATAGTCGAAAAGGTTGCGGCCATGCTGCTCGCTCTGCACCAGTTGCCGCGAGGTGCGCAGTTTCTCGGTCACGTCCTGCAGCGACAGCAGCACCCGGTCCCAGCTGGCCTCGTGGCCCTGCAGCACCTTGGCCTGGATTTCCACGTCGAGGCGGCGACCGTCGAGCGCGTAGTTCACCGTCTTGCTGAAGAAACCGAGCTGGCCGGCCCAGAGCTGCGACAGCTCTTGCACCATGTGGTCGAACATGTCGCCGCGGAACACCTCGTCGAGCCGCGACACGAGCTCGTCCTGGCTGGCCGCGCAGAAGATTTCCAGCGTGCGCTGGTTGACCTTGAGGATCTTGAGCGCCGCCGCGCATTGCGGCAGCAACTCGGGATGCGCGGTCAGGTGCGCGCGCAGGTCCGTGACGCCGGCGGCACGCCAGGTATCGAACAACTGCTTCAGCGAACTGAAGTCTTCCAGCCATAGCGAGACCGGTGCCATCTCGAACATGTGTTCGAAATCAGTCTCTGTTGTCGAATTGCTCACGCGTGAAACCCTCCTGCCGGTATTGTGACCGCAGGGCGCGACCGGGGCGGAACTCGCCGCAGGCAAAAAAAAACCAGGCCGCGAAGGCCTGGTTTTGAGGATGAAACGCAGTCTGCGACAGCGATCAGCGTGCGGGCTTGGTCAGGCGCTTCTTGGCCGCATCACGCGGCACGAACACCTTGCCACCCAGGCCGGCCGGAGCGGGTTTGCCGAATGCGGGCTTGCCGGCGGGACGGCCTGCGCCGAAACCACCGCGGTCGCCACGATCGCCACGGGGGGCGAAATCTTCACGCGGCGCGGAGAAACCTTCGTTGGAACCACGGCGTGGGCCGCCACGGTCGTCGCGCTGGCCGAAACCGCCACCGGCGGGAGCACCGCCGCCGAAAGCATTGTCACGGTTGCCTTGGTAACCGCCACCGCCACCGGCGCCGGAGCGTGCTGGCGGACGGCTGTTGCGGTCGTTGAAACCGCTGGCGCCACCATAACCACCACCGCCTTCACGGTTGCCGCCGCCGAAGCCGCCACGGTCACCCCGGGGGGACGGACCGAAGCTGCGACCGCGTGGGGCGCCGTCACGGCCACCGCCGAAACCGCCGCCGGCACCACGGGGGGGACGCGAATCGGGTTGGCGCTGTTGTGGTTCCATGCCCGGAATCACTTCCGCCTTGAATTGCTGGCGGCTGTAGCTTTCGATGTCGAAGATCTTGCGGCGGTCGCGCATTTCGGCGAAGGTCACGGCCAGGCCGTCGCGGCCGGCGCGGCCGGTGCGGCCGATACGGTGGGTGTAGTCCTCGGCCTTCATCGGCAGGCCGAAGTTGAACACGTGGCTGATGCTGGGCACGTCGATGCCACGGGCGGCAACGTCGGTGGCCACCAGGATCTGCACCTGGCCTTGGCGCAGCGCCATCAGGCGGCGGTTGCGCAGGCCTTGGCTCAGCGCACCGTGCAAGGCCACGGCACTGAAGCCTTCTTGCTGCAGGTCGTTGGCCAGGCCGTCGCACTCGATCTGGGTGCTGGCAAACACGATGGCCTGGGCGATCGAGGTGTCACGCAGCCAGTGGTCGAGCAGCTTGCGCTTGTGCTGGGCGTTGTCGGCCCAGAACAGCACTTGCTTGATGTTGGCGTGTTTTTCCTGCGGGCTGTCGATGGTGACGCGCTGGGGTTCGCGCATCACGCGGGCGGCGAGCTGCTGGATGCGCGGCGCGAAGGTGGCGCTGAACATCATGGTCTGCTTGCGGCCGATGGTCATCTGGTTGATGTCGGCGAGGTCGTCCGAGAAGCCGAGGTCGAGCATGCGGTCGGCTTCGTCCACCACCAGGAACTGCACCTGGTCGAGCTTGATCTGCTGCGAGCGCTGCAGGTCGAGCAGGCGGCCGGGCGTGGCCACCACCAGGTTGGCGTTCTGCAGCTTGGCGATCTGCAGTTGGTAAGGCATGCCGCCCACCACGTTGGCGATGCGCAGGCCGCGGCAATGCTGCACCAGGCCGATGGCGTCATGGGCCACCTGCTGGGCGAGTTCGCGGGTCGGGCACAGGATCAGGGCGCCGGGCGTGGCGGCCTTGAAGTTGCGCGGGCTGGTCGGGTCCTTGCGCTTGGCGCGCTTCGGAGCGGGTTCGCCCTTGGCAGCGGCCTCGGCCACGGCGGCTTCGAATTCGGCGCGTTCCTGCGCTTCGGCTTCGGCTTGTTGGCGCAAAAGGGTGTGCAGCACGGGCAGCAGGAAGGCGGCGGTCTTGCCGCTACCGGTCTGGCTGGAAACCATCAGGTCGACAAAACGAGCGGACTCGCCCTGCATGGCCATCGGAATGGTCTGCATCTGCACGGCGGTGGGCTGGGTGTAGCCAAGGTCGGCCACGGCTTGCACCAGTTCAGGGGCCAGACCCAGGGTCACGAAGCCATTGGGCGCTTCGGGTTGTGCGGGCACTGCTTCGACTTCGGACTGCAGGGTCTCGGTCACGAAGGTGTCGTTGCTGGTGGAGGAAAAGTCGGATGCAGGCGCGAATTCGCCCGCGACGTCGAAAGAGTCGTTCATTTAATTACTACCCACGGAAACGCCACAGGAACTGCGGCGAGGCCCGTCAATGGTTAAAAAACATCAACCATCAAACGGAGCCGGTACCTTGTTGGCGGCCACTGCGATCTTGTGGAGACCACTGGCCAGGTACTGGTTGGCGCAACTTTGTGCGCCAGGTGCATGAAGGGAGATGTGCAAAATGCACTGTAATTTCAGTGCAGCCCGCAATTATAGGATGGATTCGGGTTTTCACCTAATCCCATCTGAAATCAAGCGGCGGTCATGCGCAAGAAGTGTTCGCGGTAGTGCGCCAGTTCCGCAATCGACTCGTGCACGTCGGCCAGTGCCGTGTGTTTCTGCTGCTTCTTGAACGCCGCCGCCACCTCGGGCCGCCAGCGCTTGGCCAGTTCCTTCAGGGTGCTGACGTCCAGGTTGCGGTAGTGGCAGAAGGCTTCGAGCTTGGGCATGTACTTCACCAGGAAACGGCGGTCCTGGCCGATGGTGTTGCCACACATCGGCGAGGCGCCCTTGGGCACGTACTGGCTCAGGAAGTCGATGATCTGCTGTTCGGCCTCGGCCTCGGTGACGGTGGAGGCCTTCACCTTGTCGATCAGGCCGCTGCGGCCATGGGTACCCTTGTTCCAGGCGTCCATCCGGTCGAGCTGGGCGTCGGTCTGGTGGATCACGAACACCGGGCCTTCGACGCGCGGCTCCAGGTTGGGTCCGGTGACGATCACGGCGATTTCGATCAGCCGGTCGGTGTCCGGCTCCAGGCCGGTCATTTCGCAGTCGAGCCAGATGAGGTTCTGCTCGGATTTGGTCAGGCGTATTTCGCCTGGTGTGCTTGGGGTGTTCAGTTCAGCCATGGGTGCAATTGTCACCGATGGCCTACACTTCTGGCCGATGTTCACCCCCGACAACTCCGCTTTTTTGACGCCTTCCGGCGCCCTCACCCTGGCTTTTGCCGCGGCCTTGCTGCTCGGCCTGGTGGTCAAGTTCTGGCTGGCCTCGCGCCAGATCCGCCATGTGGCCCGGCACCGCGACGCCGTGCCCGCACCGTTCGCCGGCACCATCACCGCCGCCGCGCACCAGAAGGCGGCCGACTACACCATCGCCAAGGCCCGCTTCGGGCTGATCGAGCTGGCCGTGGGCGCGGTGCTACTGCTGGGCTGGACGCTGCTCGGCGGCCTCAATGCGCTGAACCAGGCCTTGCTGGCCTGGCTTGGCGGCGGCATGCTGCAGCAGCTGGCCCTGCTGCTGGCCTTCGTGGTGATCGGCGGGCTGATCGACCTGCCCGCCACGCTGTACCAGACCTTCGTCATCGAAGAGCGTTTCGGCTTCAACAAGATGACGCTCAAGCTGTGGCTCGCCGACGCGCTGAAGTCGAGCCTGGTCGGCGCCCTGATCGGCCTGCCCATCGCGGCGCTGATCCTGTGGCTGATGGGTGCGGCCGGCAGCCTGTGGTGGCTCTGGGCCTGGAGCGTGTGGATGGGCTTCAACCTCCTGCTGCTGATGGTCTACCCGACCTTTATTGCGCCAATGTTCAACAAGTTCAAGCCGCTCGAAGACGAGACCCTGAAGGCCCGCGTGACCGCGCTGATGCAACGCTGCGGTTTTGCCGCCAAGGGGCTTTTCGTGATGGACGGCAGCAAGCGCAGCGCGCACGCCAACGCCTATTTCACCGGCTTCGGCGCGGCCAAGCGCGTGGTGTTCTACGACACCCTGCTGGCCAAGCTCTCGCCGGGCGAGGTCGACGCGGTACTGGCCCATGAGCTCGGCCATTTCAAGCACAAACACATCATCCAGCGCATCGCGACCATGTTCGCGCTGAGCCTGGTTGGCTTCGCGCTGCTCGGTTGGTTGTCGCACCAGGTGTGGTTCTACACCGGCCTGGGCGTGATGCCAGACCTCAACGGCGCACCGAACGATGCGCTGGCCCTGCTGCTGTTCCTGATGGCGGTGCCGCTGTTCAGCTTCTTCGTCTCGCCGCTGTCGGCCCAGCTGTCGCGCAAACATGAGTTCCAGGCCGATGCCTATGCCGTGGCCCAGACCAGCGGCGCGGACCTCTCGGCCGCACTGCTCAAGCTCTACGAAGACAACGCCTCCACCCTCACGCCCGACCCGGTGTTCGTCAAGTTCTATTACTCGCACCCACCCGCGTCCGAACGGCTGGCGCGCATGACCCAAGGAGCCCTTGCATGAACAGCGATCTGAAGAAAAAAGACTGGTCCCAAACCAAGCGCCGCGCGCTCACCGCGACGGAAGTCGTGGCCAGCCTGGCCAAGGTGGAAGGCTGGAAGCTGCATGGCGACGGCCCCGACGTCGCCATCGAAAAGAGCTACGCCTTTGCCAACTATTACGAGACGATTTCCTTCGTCAACGCCGTGGCCTTCGTCGCCAATGCGCAGGATCACCACCCCGAACTCGCGGTGTTCTACAACCGCTGCGTGGTGCGCTTCAACACCCATGACGTGGGCGGGGTGTCGCCCACCGACTTCGAATGTGCGGCACTGGTGGACGGGCTGCTTGTTTAAGGACACCCATTGAGCAGCCGCCCTGCTCTCGCCCCAGGCCTGGTGGTGGCCACCTATGGCCGCCACTGTATCGTCGAATCCCCTGATGGCCAGCGTCGCATCTGCCATCCGCGCGGCAAGAAAAGCACGGCCGTGGTCGGCGACCAGGTGTTGTGGCTGGCCGCAGCGCAGGGCCAGGGAGACGAAGGCACGATCGAGAAACTCGAGCCGCGGCGCAACCTGTTCTACCGGCAGGACGAGATCCGCACCAAGTCGTTTGCGGCCAACCTCGACCAGGTGCTGATCCTGATCGCGGCCGAGCCCGAGTTTTCAGAGACGCAGCTGTCGCGGGCGCTGATTGCGGCCGAGGCCGAGGGCATTGCGCCGATCATCGCGCTCAACAAAAGCGACCTGGGCGAACCTTTCACCCGCGCCTGGGGCTGGCTCGCGCCCTACCGCGCCATGGGCTACCGCATGCTGCCGCTGTCGCTCAAGAGCGGCGGCGAAAGCTCGGTCGAACTCGCGGCGCTGCTCAAGGGCAAGACCACGCTGGTGCTCGGCCCCTCGGGCGCCGGCAAAAGCACGCTGATCAACCAGCTGGTGCCGGGTGCGCTGGTGGCCACGGGCGAACTGTCGCAGGCACTGAACACCGGCAAGCACACCACCACCAGTACCACGCTCTACTGGGTCGACAAAGAGGCTAAAACGGCGATGATCGATTCGCCGGGCTTCCAGGAATTCGGCCTGCACCACATCGACGCCCGCCATCTGGCCGACTTCATGCCCGACATCAAGCGCCACATTGCCGGCTGCAAGTTCTACAACTGCACCCACCTGCATGAACCAGGTTGCGGTGTGATGGCCGCAGTGAAGCCGGGCGACGAGGCCGACGTGATCAACCCGCGGCGCTACAAGATCTACAGCGATCTGTTCGCCGAACTAAGCCAAAGCCCGAGGTATTAGCGCAACGTCAGCGCAGGGTCAGCGAAGTATTTCGCCCAGCGCCTGCAGCAAGGCATCACACTGCTGCGGCGTGCCCACGCTGATGCGCAGGTATTGCGCAATGCGCGGCTGGCGGAAATGCCGCACCAGCACGCCGCGCTCCCGCAGCCGCGCGGTGAGCTCGGCCGCGTCATGCGCGGGGTGGCGCGCAAACACGAAATTGGCCTGCGATGGCAACACCTCGAAGCCCAGGTCTTCCAGTTGCAGGCTCAGGCCTTCGCGGCTGTGCATGACCGCGGCGCGCTTCTCGTCGAAATAGGCCTGGTCTTCATAAGCCGCCACCGCGCCGGCCTGGGCCAGGCGGTCGAGCGGGTAGGAGTTGAAGCTGTTCTTCACCCGCTCCAGCGCCTCGATCAGCGGCCGTTGACCAAAGGCCAGGCCGACCCGCAAGCCCGCCAGCGCGCGCGACTTCGACAAGGTGTGGACCACCAGCAGGTTCGGGTAGCGCGCCACTAGGCCGATGGCGCTTTCGCCGCCGAAATCGACATAAGCCTCGTCGACCAGCACCACCCGCTGCGGGTGCAACTGCAGCAGCCGCTCGATCTGCGCCAAAGGCAGGCCGATGCCGGTGGGCGCATTGGGGTTGGCCACCACCACGCCGGCCACCTCGCGGCCCGCCGGCGCCAGGGCTTCCACATCGATGCGCAGGCCGTCGCCCAACGGCATGACCGCCATCGGAATGCCGTAGAGCCCGCAATACACCTGGTAGAAGCTGTAGGTCACGTCGGGCAGCAGGAGTGGCGCACCGCGCTGCTGGAAAAACGCGAAGAAGGCGTGGGCCAGCACCTCGTCCGAACCGTTGCCGGCAAACACCTGGTCGGCCGCGAGCCCGTGGTGGCGCGCCACCGCCTGCCGCAGCAGCGTCGACTCAGGGTCCGGATAGAGCTGCAGCCCCTGCTGCTGCGCCGCCTGGATCGCCACCGCCACCCGCGGTGAAGGCGGATACGGGTTCTCGTTGGTGTTGAGCTTGACCAGGTTGGCCAGCTTGGGCTGCTCGCCCGGCACATAGGGCACCAGGCCGTGGACGACCGGGCTCCAGAAGGGGGATGGGGAAATCACAATGCCTGCAAAGAAAAAATCAGCGCGGGAATCAATCCCAAGCCATCAACCAAGCAGACGGGCCAGCGTGAGCAAGGCCAGCAGCCCCATCCACATCACCACGGTGCGCCAGACCAGGCCGACCACGCTGCGCAGGTGGCCGAGCTCGGGATCGCGGCCGGGGGTGGACTCGGTGTCTTCCTGCACCACATCCGCCTCGAAGGTCTCGGTGCTGGCGGGTGTGAACACCGTCTTCAGCGCCTCGCCGCCCAGCCGCACGTTCAGCGCGCCCGAGGTGGCCGCCAGGATCACCCCGTCGTTGTCGTTCGGGAAGCGCTGGGCATAGTTGCGCCAGCTGTCGATGGCATCCTCGAAGCTGCCCATCACCGCAAAGCCCAGCGCAGTGATGCGCGCCGGCAGCCAGTCGATCCAGGTCCAGGCGCCGGCCGCGGCCTCTTGCAGCGCGGCGCTGGCCGGCTGCTGGTCGATGGTGCTCTTGTACTGCCAGTACCGGGAGGCGAATTCGGCAAGCCGGTAGAACACCGCGCCAGCCGGGCCCAGGCCGAAAGCCGCCAGCACCGAATACCAGCACAACACGCCAAACACATGGCGGTGCGCGGCCAGCACCGAATACTCGATCACATGACGCACGATCTCGCTGCGCGGCAACTCGCTGGCGTCGACGCGCTGCCAGTCGGCCAGCAACTGGCGCGCAAGGGCTTCATCGCCGGCGTCGAGCGCGTCGCGGATGTCTGTGAAGTGGTGGCTGAACTGGCGAAAGCCGAGCGTGATGTAGAGCACCGCCACGTTCCACAACACCGCCACCGGCCAGCCCAGCGACCACACCAGCAGCCAGTGCACGCCCAGCGTGATGAGAGTCGGCACAAACACCGCCAGCGACCATGCAAGCCAGCCATGGTGCGGCTTGCCGGCATCGAAATTACGGCTGGTGCCACGCACCCAGGAGCGCAGCACGCCGTGGATCGGGTTGTCACGTGAGAGCGGACGCACCTGCTCGATCAGCAACGCAAACATGATCGCAAAAAAACTCATGGGGCCGATGATAACGACCCCATCGGCCAGCGCCTGTAAAGCGGGTTTTTCAGGCCGAAAGGAAGCGGTAGAAATTACGCAGCATGGCCGCCGTCGCGCCCCAGATGAAGCGGTCGCCATGGGCGTCGGCATAAGGAATGGAGAACCATTCGCGGCGTTCAGGCCCCTGGTCGCTGGTCCACTCGAAGGCATGGCGGTGGTGGTTGGCCGGGTTCATCAAGAAGGCCAGCGGCACTTCGAATACGTCGGCCACTTCGCTGGGGTTGGGCCTGAGCTTGAAATCGGGCCGCACCAGCGCCACCACCGGCGTCACGGTAAAAGCCGTGCCGGTGGTGTAGACCGGCAGCCGGCCAATCACATGGATGAAGTCCGCGTCGAGATCGACCTCTTCCTTGGCCTCGCGCAGCGCGGTGGCGGCCACGTCGGCATCACCTTCGTCCACCTTGCCGCCCGGAAACGCCACCTGGCCCGAATGGGTGTTCATGTGCAGCGCCCGCTCGGTGAGCAGCACGGTCAGCACGTCGCGCTCCGGCCCGCGCATCACCAGCGGGATCAGCACCGCGGCCTGCATGGCCGCGCGGTCGGTGAAGCGTTTTTCCAGCACCACCTCGGGTTCCCAGATCGGCGGCGCGTGGAAACGGTGCAGCAGCGACTCGGGTGTCAACAACTGCGGACCGATGGGCGGCAGGTGCGCATCGGTGCCGAGCGAGGGCACGCGGCGCGGGTCGAAATTGGGCAGCTTCGACAAGGGCGTGGACCGCGGGATGGGTGGAATGGGCTGGAGAGGAGAAACGGCAGTATCGGACACGGGTGACTTCAATGATCGAAAGCGGACCGGATGAGAAAAGCCTCAACGAAAAAACCGCCAGCAGCTTGCGCTGTGGCGGTTTCCCTGGCCGAAGCCGTTTGCCTAACTCGCGTGTTAAATCGCGTATTAAGCGGCGGTAGCCGCAGCCACCTTGACGCGGTTCGGCAGCTTTTCCTTGATACGTGCCGACTTGCCGCTGCGATCACGCAGGTAGTACAGCTTGGCACGGCGCACGTCACCGCGGCGCTTGACTTCGATGCCGGCGATCAGCGGGCTGTAGGTCTGGAACGTACGCTCCACGCCTTCGCCGCTGGAGATCTTGCGAACGGTGAAGCCGCTGTTCAGACCGCGATTGCGCTTGGCAATCACGACACCTTCATAGGCCTGAACGCGCTTGCGTGCGCCTTCAACCACGTTGACGCTCACGATCACCGTGTCGCCGGGAGCGAACGCAGGAATGGTCTTGCCGAGACGAGCAATTTCTTCTTGCTCAAGAGTTTGGATCAGGTTCATGGTTTCCTCTAGGGATCATGTCCGCGCCAGTACCGGGATGGTACAAGGCTCACATACCGCAGTCCCCGAAAAAGGAAACTGGGCGGCACGGAGCGGCCGGCAGAGGATCGAAAAGCCTTTGATTATAGCAGTTTGCCGCTCACCAGCCTACCAGCATCAGCGCAAAGCGCCTAAATGCTGGCGTCGGCACCCTTTTTCAGCGCCGCTTCGTCTCGCTTGTCGAGCAGACCGGCCGCACGCGCGGCGCTGATCAACTCGGGCCGGCGCGCGGCGGTGATGAGCAGCCGCTGGTCCCGGCGCCAGCGCTCGATGTTGCCGTGGTGACCGGAGAGCAGCACCTCGGGCACCGGCGCACCGCTCCAGACTTCGGGCCGCGTGTAGTGCGGGCAGTCGAGCAGGCCGTCGAGCGCGGGGTTGAAGCTGTCGAACTGGTGGCTGCCCTCGTCGTTCAGCACACCGGGCTGCAGCCGGGCCACCGCGTCGAGCAAGGCCATGGCCGCGATCTCGCCGCCCGACAACACGAAGTCGCCCAGGCTGATCTGGTGCGTCACATGGGCGTCGATGAAACGCTGGTCCACACCTTCGTAGCGGCCGCAGAGCAGCACCGCGCCAGCGCTGGCCGACCAGGCCTCGACCGCGCCATGGTTCAACGCCGGCCCCAGGGGCGAAAATAATACGACCGGCGCCTGAACTGTTTCGGCGCGGTCGTTGTAGATGTGTTGCAGGCACAGTGCCAGCGGCTCGGCCATCATCACCATGCCGGGGCCGCCGCCAAACGGGCGGTCGTCCACACGGCGGTAGTTGCCCTCGGCGAAATCACGCGGATTCCAGAGATGGACCTGCACCAGGCCGGCGGCGTAGGCGCGGCGCGTCACGCCACTGGCCAAAAACGGCTCGAACAACTCGGGAAACAGGGTGATGACGTCGAACCGCATGGCTTCAACGCAATCAGTAGTCAGGCTGCCAGTCGACCGTGATGCGTTTGGCGGGCAGGTCCACACCATCGACAAAGGCCGCGACGAACGGAATCATGCGCTCGACGGTTTTCGGCACACCTTCGGCGTCCAGCGCCTGCTCATGGATGACCAGCACGGTTTGCGGGCCAGTGGACAGCAATTCCTTCACCTCGCCCAGGGCCAGGCCTTCGCGGTTGACCACGTTCAGGCCGATCAGGTCGACCCAGTAGTACTCGTCGGTGGCTGCGGTAGGGAAACTTTCGCGTGCGATGAAGATGCGGGCACCACGCAGCGCCTCGGCGGCATCGCGGCCATCGACCTCATGGGCCGTGGCCACCACGGTGCCAGAGTGGTCCTTGGCCTCGCGCACACGCATCAGCAGCGTGCCGGTGAAGGTCTTGGCGCCCCTCTCGGCGGGCAGCAGATACCAGCGCTTGGATGAAAAAAGCGCCTCGGGATCGGCGCTGTAGGGGTGGACCTTGAACCAACCTTTGATACCCCAGGCGTCCGCAATGCGGCCGACTTCGATGGCATCCGTCGGCAGTTCGGCCGCATCCAGAAGAGGCATCATAAAAATCAGAGGGGCCAGCCCACGCCTTGCGGCGCAAATCCAGCCCCTGGACTGCTTCTTAGGCGGCGACGGCTGCGGGAGCGGCGGCCTTCTTGGCGGCTTGCTGCACCAGGCGTTCCACCGTGGGGGAAGCTTGGGCGCCAACACCGCGCCAGTACGTCAGGCGGTCCTGGGCAATACGGATGCTTTCTTCGTTGGCGGTGGCGATCGGGTTGTAGAAACCGATGCGCTCGATGAAACGGCCGTCACGACGGGTACGCTTGTCTGCCACAACGATGTTGAAAAACGGGCGTGCTTTTGCACCGCCACGGGCGAGTCGAATAACGACCATGATTTATCCTTTGGGGTGGCTGAAAATCAATTCAACCGAAATGACCGGTCTTGCGAACCGACCTTCACTTCAACATTATTCCGACGTTGAGACACGCGACTGACCACCTGACCAGCGACACGCCGAAAAGCTCTCCATTATACCTTTAACCTATTTTTCTCCAAGCCCATGCCCCTCATCCGCGCCAGCCGGGACGAAGATGTCACCGCCATCACCGCCATTTACGAACACCACGTGCTGCATGCCACCGGCACTTTCGAGACCGAACCCCCGAGCGTCGCCGACATGCACAGCCGCCGTGCCGACGTGCTGGCCAAGGGCCTGCCCTACCTGGTCGCCGAAGAAGCCGGCAAAGTGCTGGGTTTTGCCTACTGCAACTGGTTCAAGCCTCGCCCTGCCTACCGCTTCTCGGCCGAAGACTCGATCTACCTCGCCGCCGACCAGGCCGGCAAGGGCCTGGGCAAACTGCTGCTGACGGCGCTGGCCGCCGAGGCCGAGCGCATCGGTGTGCGCAAACTCATCGCGGTGATCGGCGACTCGGCCAACGCCGGCTCGGTGGGCGTGCACCGCGCGCTTGGTTTCAGCCAGGTGGGTGTGCTCAAGTCCTGCGGCTGGAAGTTCGGCAAGTGGCTCGACGTGGTGCTGATGGAAAAAGCCCTCGGCGCAGGCGACACTACGGCGCCCGAATAAGCAATTTTCATGAAAAACAAAACCCTGGCGGCGTGGCTGTCGTTCCTCGGTGGCCCGCTGGGGCTGCAGCGCTTCTACCTGCACGGCATCGGCGACCTGTGGGGCTGGCTCAGCCCGATCCCCACCGCGCTGGGCCTGTACGGCATCGAACGCGTGCAAAAACTCGGCATCGACGACCACTGGAGCTGGTTGCTGATCCCGCTGCTGGGCCTGATCATCGCCGCCGGCGCCCTCACCGCCATCGTCTACGGACTGATGGCGCCCGAAAAATGGAACGCCCGCTTCAACCCCGGCGCCAGCGCCGACGCGGCCAGCGGCCAGACCAACTGGCTCACCGTGGGCGCCCTCGCCTGCGCCCTGCTCGTCGGCACCGGCACGCTGATGGCCAGCCTGGCTTACAGCTTCCAGCATTATTTCGAATACCAGATCGAGGAAGCGGCGAAGATTTCGCAGTAGCGACGGCCGTCTTCACGTAACGACAAGCGGACTTCGTCCAGATTCCCACTCCCTGCCTGTCAATTTACGGATCTGTCTGGCGCCGGATCCAGGCACACAGCTGTCCTGCGGCACTGCAGATTGCACAGCTTGCCGACCGCCGAGGCATGCTGCAGAATGGATTTCATCGCGAATTCTTCTGGACTTTGGACACTGGGCCCTGGCATTCGTTCGGAAGCCGTGTTCATTGTGGTTGAGCTTCCTGTTGAACATGGAGAGCTCATCAATGGAATCGCCCCACACGGGCTACGACCTTGCCTCAATCGATTGATTGCTTTATGGAGTAACCCATATGCAAAATCAGCCAAGCCTCACATTTGGAAAATGCCAACAAATCACGGTGAAGGCCCTGCTGGCCGTGGCAGCCGCACTGTGCGCCAGCGCAGCAAGCGCCATTCCGCTGAGTTATGCCAGCAGCGGCTTAGCCAACGCCACCTACTCGATTGACTTTGCCGGCATTGCGCCCGACACCATACTTGGGGCGACCTACGCAGCCCAGGGCATCAGCTTCACCGAACTGCGGACTACCAATGACTACGGCGACCTGTTCCCACCGAGCGTCGCACCGGCAGCTGTGAACTTCGACCCCGACCTTATCCGTTCTCGTGTATTTGAGTTTGACTTCACGCCGGAGGTCAGAGACCTGACGTTTTTCATGCTCACCAGTGGCACGGGCGGCGTGGTTACCTCGTACTTGAGAGGCGTCCCGCTGGAATCGTTCGACATCATTACCACCGGCCCCGTCGACAACAGCGGTTTTTTTGGCTTTACTGATACGCTGATTGACCGGGTGGTCTTTAGCATCGATGGCGACGGTTTGGCGTACCTGGACAATCTCGCATTCAACACCGCAACGGATACGATTCCGGAGCCGGGGAGCCTTGCACTGGTGGTTGCCGGCCTTGTGGGCTTTGCTGCCAGCAAATGGAAAAGAGGACGAGGCCTCGTCTCAACCGAGAGTGAATGTTGAATCTTGATGATTCGGTGTATTGGTGGCCATTCACTGAATACTCCAATCTATGGGCTGAAGACTTTCTTCACCCGTTCAAGGTACTGCATACCGTACTTTTTTGTTGGTTCGATGTAGGAGCCTTCGCCAAATTCGTTCCAGCAACAAATGACCCCGGTACGCATGGTCTTTTCGGGATAGAGGTCCATCACGTCCTTGGCCGCTTTTAAATGCACTTCGAAGGAATCCGGTGTGCTGAATGCCAAATCGCGTGCAGGGTCACTGGTCGTTCCGCCCCATGCCCGCTTATCCCACCCCGCCGTCATGTTCGGCATATAAGGAAGCATCCCGTTTTCGAGTATGTCCTTCCATTGCCGCCGATAACCTGCGTCACGCTCCTGGAAGCTGTGACCAAGCCCGTAGTTATATGCGCTCAGCGCTTGGTAACCGAAAGTTTGCGCAGTGCTTCTTGCAAAAGTACCTGCCGCAGTACCTCCCACAAAATAGATATTTGGCAACCCAGCCTGCCGAGCAATCTCATTTGCCTGATTCAGCAACGTTAGCGTGGTGGATCCGAAAGCCAGGGCCTTCTCTTCGAGAAAGGTCGGACTATAGATATAGACAACCGGCTGGTTGTTGATGCGCTGATACTGAGGATCCTTTAAAAAGGTATCGACCCAATATTTGACGATGGAGCGGAAATTTTCCTCGCTCTTTGGATAGTTCTCGTGATTGGCCCACATGATTGCAAACTTCACAAGGCTCTTGTTCGGGGCTTGCATGTAAGCGTCTAGAGCGTGCTGATTGCGAGGACGGTTCGACGTCCAATACCAATCGAATACGACGAAATCTAAACCATAGTCGTACATCCAGCGTAACTGCTGGTTCATGACGTTGAGATCACCTTCGTTGTACCAACCGAGCAATGGTTCCCGGTCAGGATAGGCATAAATTCTTTCCCAAGGGTTGCTCGGTGGGACGACTGACGTGTTGGTCTTCCAGCCGGGATAGTAGTAAGCGCCGATTGAATACTGGCCAGCGGCAGACACGCTCTTGATGCAAAGCGCCGCGGTCGCGGCGATCAAAACCGTCGCCAAAAGACGCACGAAGCGAATGTGCTTGAACCGCTGAATCTTCTGTGGCGCTGGGGACGCGTCGGTGGTTGAGTTGGCCGGAAATGAAGGTGCTTGACTTTGCATGACAGAACTCCAGGAGTAATTGATGACTTAACTTACCCAGTTGTTTGGGACGTTCTAGTCGCTTGAGCTCGCCGACGCACCCCTCTGATGAAAATTCAATGTGAGCGGAAAAGCTCGATCCTCGTGTAGGAGCCGGCCTAAAAGGGCGTAAGTCGATGGACGACGAACAAAAAGAAGCCACCCAATCCGCTCGTGGTGCAGCGAGGGTCAGGAGTCAGCCCCCGGCATCTTCTGCACAGAAACCTCTGCGCTGCCGCTGCCTTCCATGAGCACCTCAAGCGATCTTCCTGATGAAGCGGAAGCAAGGTCCGAATTAACGTCGTCGCCACCGCCGCAGCCGGACAGCGCACCCAAGAAGCAGAGCAGTCCGACGATTGTGGTAATTGACTTCAGCATGATGACTCCAAGCAGGTTGTTGAACCCCGCAATTCTTCAGCGCAGCAAAAACCCTTCGTGGCACTATTTCACGTGGCCGCCAGCGGATTTCAGGGCGCGACACAATTGCGCCATCATTTCGTTCGCAATACGGAACAACGGCATCGCTGCTAAGATTATTTCGGGTTTTCCCTGATGGCATTCCCAAAACACCATGATCCTAGTTACCGGCGGCGCAGGCTTCATCGGCGCAAACTTCGTACTTGACTGGCTGGCTGTGGGCGCAGAGCCGGTGGTCAACCTGGACAAGCTCACCTACGCGGGCAACCTGCAGACGCTGGCCGGCCTGCAGGGGGATGCCCGGCACCACTTCGTGCAGGGCGACATCGGCGACGGCGCCTTGGTGAGCCAATTGTTGGCCGAGCACCGCCCGCGCGCGGTGGTCAACTTCGCCGCCGAATCCCATGTGGACCGCAGCA
>Ga0307515_10000651_pt1 | contig 80257 bp, 69 predicted proteins | sample 17_EM_MG_FD_194513 | JGI IMG/M metagenome (GOLD analysis project Ga0307515, IMG submission 194513) | Populus trichocarpa ectomycorrhiza microbial communities from riparian zone in the Pacific Northwest, United States - 17_EM | ecosystem: Host-associated > Plants > Roots > Unclassified | place...
GGTCGGCGCCGCCGTTCCAGGCGTCGCAGTCGTTGTTGATGGTGTCCTGGCCGTCGCCCCTTCTGAACAGGTACGTATCGCTGCCCATGCCGCCGACCAGGTAGTCGTTGCCGGTGCCGCCGTCGAGTGTGTCGTTGTCGCCCAGGCCACCGCCGCCGTAGTGCCCCCCGCCGAAGAGAGAGTCGTTGCCGGCACCGCCCGTCAGCACGTCAACTCCCGTCTGGCCGTAGAGGCTGTCTGCGCCGTCGTCACCGTTCAAGGTGTCGTTGCCCGACCCACCGTCCAGGCAGTCGTCACCTTCATTGCCGTTGAGCGTGTCGTTGCCTGTGCGGCCCTCCAAGTAGTCGTTGCCCGCCAAGCCGCTGAGCGTGTCGTCGGTGGCATAGCCGGTCAGCGTGTTGTTGCCGTCATTCCCGGCCAGCACCCGGGTCTTGATGTCCGCCAGCCCCCACGTGGTGCCGTCGGCGAATCTGATCTGGTCCACCGCCCAGCCGCGGGCGCCGAACCCGTCACCAATGAAGTAGTTCTGGATCGTGACTTGGTCCGTTGTGCCGTTGATCTTCAAGACCAGGTTGTCGCCGTTGCGGCTCACAGCCACGTCGCTGGCAAGCAGCCCCTCCTCGAACTGCAGCAAGTCGAGCTTGTTCGCGTCCGGGTCGGCGCCGCCGTTCCAGGCGTCGCAGTCGTTGTTGATGGTGTCCTGGCCGTCGCCCCTTCTGAACAGGTACGTATCGCTGCCCATGCCGCCGACCAGGTAGTCGTTGCCGGTGCCGCCGTCGAGGATGTCGTTGTCGCCCAGGCCGCCGCCGCCGTAGTGCCCTGCGCCGAAGAGGGCGTCGTTGCCGGCACCGCCAGTCAACACATCGGCTCCCGTCTGGCCGTACAGGCTGTCTGCGCCGTCGCCACCACTCAGCGTGTCGTTGTCCGCTCCGCCTTCCAGGACATCATTGCCGAGCCCGCCGTCAAGAGCGTCGTTTCCTGCACCTGCGCTGAAGCTGTTGTCGTTGACGTCGCCCAAGTACATGTCGCCATTGGCAGAACCTGCCGCCGCTGCATCTGCAAAGACGTTCAACGCCGTAAGTTCTGTTCTCAATGACGATCCTGGAGGCAAGGCATCGATCCAGTCACGCAGCATGTCCAGGCTGGCGAAGCCCACCGCTTGAAGTGTGGGCAGCGCATAGCGGTTGAGCTCGACCAGATCGATCAGCGCCTCGCGCTGGTTCGTAGCCTTGTAGGCATCGAGCTTCGCCGCCAGCGCCGTGGTGTCGAACCCGATCCCGTTCTCGTCGATCGTCAGCTCGATGCTGTCGAGGTAAGGCTTCAGCCGCGTCTGCAGCACGAGCGCGCTGTATACGCTCTCCCTGAGGGCGTCGTACGACTGCTGCAGCAGCGTGAGTTGCGCCGCCGGCGGCGTGATGCCATAGCCGGCGCGCGTGACCAGCGTGATCGCATCGGTGGTCGTGGTCTTCACGGTGCCGGCCGTCATGGTCGTGCCATTGGCGCCGGTGCTGTAGAAGCGCTCGCCGTTGAAGACCTCCAGCACGCCGACCAGGTTGCGGTATTGCGCCTCGGTCATGCCCGCGGGCAGGCCGCTGATCGTGATGTTGCCGTCCAGCGAGTCTTCCAGGCTCTTCCAGAAGTCCGAGCCCTCGGCCCATTCGGTGAGCAGGCCGTCGATCAACGCGCGCTGCGCATCTCGGGTCGTGGCGATGCTGAAGGCTGTCACCTGCGTGGCCAGTTCGGCGTTCTGGCTCACGGCTTCGGCGAGGTTCCTGGCCCGGCCCGAGCCCTGCATCTGGGGCAGCGCCTTGGCCTGCTCGGTCAGGGGCACCGGAACCAGGAACTCGCGGTAGAAGTTGTTGGCCTCCAGATCGATGGCGCCAATCGTGCGACTGACCTCCGTGCCGTTGACGCTCTGCGTGAAGCTGGCACTCTGAGCGATGAGGCTGCCGTTGACGGTGGTGCCGGCCTGGGTGCCGCCGGTGGTGTTGGTGGCGCTGCCGACGACGCCGATGCGGCTGATGCCCAACTGGTCGAGGCCGAAGAGTTCGCCTGCGTCGGAGATGCCGTCCTGGTCGAGGTCGCGCCAGACCTTGACCTGATTCCAGGCGAGGTCGGCAGCAGTGAAGTTGCCGTCGGCGTTGGTGTCCAGGTCGGACAAGGCATCGAACCCGTTCACGGCGTGCTCGCCGTCGGACTTGAGCGTATCGATGCCGAAGAGTTCGCGGCCGGATTCAATCAAGCCGTTGGCGTTGAGGTCGCGCACCAGGATGCCGTCGTCGGCGCCGATCCAGCCGGTGCCGGTGCGGATGGCGTCGGCGTTGTGGTCGAAGAGGATGGTGCCGGAGGCGCGCTTGAGTTCGAGGCCGTCGGCGTCGAGGTCGAGCATCAGGGGGTCGACGGGTTGGCGCCAGGCGCGGGCGTCACGGAAGCAGCCATTGACGCCGAGCGGAATAGAGTCGGGCACCCCGAAGTCGCGTGTCAATGGAAAGGCGTCCTGAATGGCATCCGATATCGCCTTGTGCTGTGCCTCCGTCCCATCAAGAAGTCTCTGTCGACCGGAGTTCAGGCCTTCGCGCAACTCACCTGTGGCTGGCTCACCAGATCCCGGAATCCAATGTTTACCATCCCAATCCAATGGATGCCACTCGCCGTTTGGCTGATATTGATAGCGTCCAATTTGAAATGGTGTTAGTGGAATTCCCGGTGCATCGGCAGGATGCCCAGCCAACCATTGCGCAGGCCCAAAGTAATGGCTAAAAACCTGAAACGGCAACCTGAGCAGTGGCAGCCAAGACATATTACGCTCCCTTTAGAACAAAAATCAAAATCAAAAGCATCGTATACAGTAACCAAATGCCCGCCATCATTCGATTAAATTTTGGCTGAAAAACCTTTCTTAGCAAATAAGCATCAATGACAAATAAAACAAGCAGAATTGCGTCAGCAGTCATTGTGACCCTTTTTCCAAAAGCACCCGAAGAATATTGCTGACATTAGAAGCCAGTAACCCCTTATGCCTTCACTACCAAATCGATCCAAAATCAGTGCAAAAAAGCCACTTCGCCGTACCCCGACGGTCGAGAAATCATCGGATCAATAAAGGACATCACGGTCATCACAAGGAAGCAGATTGGAAGACCCACGAATCCGATTTTCTTGCTAACTAATGAGTAATCCGGCTTCAATATAAATGCATCACTCTAAAATTTCAGTCACACGAGTTCAGCGAAACTCTTCAATTAAGCACGCAGGTATCGGGGCAGAAAAACTCCCGAGCGTCGGAAATGTCGTCTTGGTCGAGATCGCGCCAGACTGCACGGAACCCCAGGTGAGGTCGGTGGCAGTGAAGTTGCCGACGGCGTCGAACGCACCATCAAACAGGCTCGGCGCGCGCCGGCCCGTTTTGCATGCGGTGCTGCGATTTATCTGTCACTCCCTGATCCCGGCTTCTATGCAACGGGTCGCGCGACGATATCCCGGCGGCGCTTCTCGGAGAAGCAGTTTTCGGTAGTTGGCGCGTTGAGCGTTGCAGTTGACCAAATGAAAGAATTGTCAGCGCCGCAAGGCGCGGTGACTTAGTCCCGCGCCAGCGCCAGCGCCGCCGCCGCGGCAGCCGTGCTGCGCGCCACAACGTCGGCCAGTTCGCGCAGCGCGACCGGCGCAAGCTCCGTGAGCTCTACCGCGGACATCACAGCTTCGGGATCGGCTCGCCTGGCAAGCGGCCGGTAGGTAATCTAGCGGCCGCCGCCCGAGGCGGCGCGCGAAGCCTCGAGGTGCGTGCGGGCCCGCTCGGCCAGCGCCATCTCGCCCGGGGTGCCCGGTGCGAAGTTCTCGACCGCCAGCGGCCGGCCGTGCGAGTCGACCGAGACGAAGACGACCAGGCACTCGGTGGTCTTCTGCATCTCGCCGCCCTTCATGTCGCCGCTGCGCACCTCGACCGAGATGTTCATGCTGCTGGTGCCGGTATAGGCCAGCCGCGCTTCGACTTCGACCAGGTCGCCGATCATGATCGGGCGATGAAAGCGGATGCTGCCGATGAACACCGTCACGCAGTAGCGCTTGGACCAGCTGGTCGCGCAGGCGTAGCCGGCCTCGTCGATCCACTTCATGACGGTGCCGCCATGGACTTTGCCGCCGAAGTTGACGGTGCTGGGCTCGGCCAGGAAGCGCAGGGTGATCGCGGTCATGAGGTCCTGGGCGATGAGTGGATTCGTGGGGCGCCCGCGGCAATTATGGGAGCGCGGTGGCGGGTTTGGGGCCGAAAAGTTGAGCCACCGTGCGCCGGAGCCACGCATTGCCCGGGTCGGCGTGGAAGCGTTCGTGCCAGTGCTGCTTGACTGCGTAAGAAGGTAGTACGAACGGCGGCTCCAGCAGCTTCACCGGCTCCTGCGTCGCCAGCACCTCGCCGAGGATGCGCGGCACGATCACGACCAGTTCGGTGTGCGCGACGATGCGCGCCACGCTCAGGAAGCTCGACAGCCGCGCCACCACGTTGCGTTCCAGCCCGATGCGCGCGATGGTCTTGTCCACGATCGCGTGGCCGGTGCCCGAGGACGAGATCACCGCATGCGCCTCGGCCTCGAAGCGCTTCTTCGTCAGCCGCTCGCCGATGCGCGGATGGTTCCGTGCCACCAGGCAGACGAAGTTCTGCTTGAAGAGCGTCTGCTGGTAGAAGCCCGCATCGAGCTGCGGCATGAAGCCCACCGCCATGTCGACATCGCCGTCCTCCAGCCGCCGGCCGCTCTCGGTCGAGATGATCTCGGTCTCGATGTGCACGCCCGGCGCGGTGCGTCGCAGGTGATCGAGCAGCCCGGGCAGCAGCACCACCTCGCTGATGTCGGTCATGCAGATGCGGAAGTTGCGCCGCGCCTGGCCGGGGTCGAAGCTGCTGCGGCTGCCGCGCGCCTGCTCGAGCTGGGTCAGCGCCTCGCGCACATGGGGGTAGATGCGCTGCGCGTAGGGCGTGGGCTGCATGCCCTGCGCGGTGCGCGCGAACAGCCGGTCGTCGAAGTGCGCGCGCAGCTTGTTGAGCATGGTGCTGGCCGCGGCCTGCGCCATGTCGAGGCGCTCGGCCGCCTTCGAGACGCTGCCGGTCTTGTAGACCTCGTCGAACACGGCGAGCCATTCGAGATCGAGCTTGGACATCGGCAATTCTCCGGTTGAATGGCCACCATTATCGAAAATCGCAATTCAAGGTATTGGATAGGCGTCTTGAACAAATAGTGGTACGGGCGAACAATGCAGGCATTCCCCGGAGACATGCCCAAATGAACACCGCCACCCAGCCCGCGCGCACCGGCGCCGCCGAGCGCCGCGACTACTATGAGCGCATCCGTCCGCTGCACCTCACGCCGCTGTGGGAATCGCTGCATGCGCTGGTGCCGCGCGAGCCGCAGACGCCTTGCGTGCCGGCGCTCTGGCGCTACGACGCGATCCGCCCGCTCTTGATGGAATCGGCCGCGCTGATCACGGCCGAGGAGGCGGTGCGCCGTGTGCTGGTGCTGGAGAACCCGGCGATCCCGGGCCGCTCCTCGATCACGCAGTCGCTCTATGCCGGCCTGCAGCTCATCATGCCGGGCGAGGTCGCGCCTTCGCACCGCCATGTGCAGTCGGCGCTGCGCTTCATCGTCGACGGCAAGGGTGCCTACACCACGGTGGCCGGCGAGCGCACGACGATGTACCCGGGCGACTTCATCATCACGCCCTCGTGGGCCTGGCACGACCACGGCAACGAGGGCATCGAGGGCGTGAGCGAGCCGGTGGTGTGGCTAGACGGGCTGGACATCCCGATGCTGCGCTTCTTCGACGCCGGCTTCGCCGAGAACGACGATGCCAAGGTGCAGCATGTCGCGCGGCCCGAGGGCAACAGCCTGGCGCGCTTCGGCCACAACATGGTGCCGGTGCGGCACGACCACGATGCGCCGACCTCGCCGATCTTCAATTACCCCTATGTGCGCAGCCGCGAGGCGCTGGCCCAGCTGCAGAAGCAGGAGGCGCCCGATGCCTGGCTGGGCCACAAGCTGCGCTACATCAACCCGCTGACCGGGGGCTCGCCGATGCCGACCATTGCGACGAACCTGCAACTTCTGCCGAAGGGCTTCGCCGGCAAGACGCACCGCGCGACCGACGGCGCGGTCTACAGCGTGGTCGAAGGCCGCGGCACGGCAGAGATCGGCGGCCAGCGCTTCGATTTCGGGCCGCGCGACACCTTCGTCGTGCCCTCGTGGGCGCCGCTGCGGCTGTCCGCCGGCGACGAGGTGGTGCTGTTCAGTTTCTCAGACCGCCCGGTGCAGCAGGCGATGGGCGTGTTGCGCGAAGCCTTTCTCGAAAACGCCTGAACCCGCGCTGCCGCAGCAGCCTTCTTTCTTTCCTTCTCGATCAACGTGCCGCACCGCGGCAGGAGCCACCATGTCTTTCGTCGTCACTCCCCCGGCCGTCGTCGGCCTGCCCATCGCCGGCTCGACCGACCTCTTTCCCGTGCGCCGCGTCTACTGCGTCGGCCGCAACTACGCGGCGCATGCACGCGAGATGGGCTTCGATCCCGACCGCGAGCCGCCCTTCTTCTTCTGCAAGCCGAACGACGACGCGTCCGTGGTGCCGGTGCCCGCGGGCGAGACCGTCGGCATCCCGTACCCGGGCCAGACCGCCAACTACCACTACGAGGCCGAGCTCGTGGTGCTGATCGGCGAGGGCGGCCGCGACATCGCGGTCGAGGATGCTGCCAGGCACATCTATGGCTACGCCGTCGGCCTCGACATGACGCGCCGCGACCTGCAGATGAAGATGCGCGAGCAGGGCCGGCCCTGGGAGATCGGCAAGGCCTTCGACTTCTCCGCGCCGGTCGGCGTCGTGAAGAAGCGCGAAGAGGCCGGCGAGATCACGGCCGGCGCGATCGCGCTCGAAGTGAACGGCGAAACGCGCCAGAAGAGCGACATCCGCAACCTGATCTGGTCGGTGAACGAGGTCATCGCCAACCTGTCGACGCTGTTCGCCCTGCAGCCCGGCGACCTGATCTTCACCGGCACGCCCGAAGGCGTGGGCGCGGTGCAGCGCGGGCAGACCATGCAGGTGCGCATCGACGGCCTCGAGCCCATCTCGGTGAGCATCGAATGACGCGGGACGCCAAGCCCTCCGTGCTGCTGGTCGGCGGCGGCATCGGCGGCATGGCCGCGGCGCTGGCGCTGGCGCGGCTCGGCATCTCGATCGACCTGCTGGAGCAGAGCGCGGCCATCGGCGAGATCGGCGCCGGGCTGCAGCTCGGTCCCAACGCCTTCGCTGCGCTGGATGCCTTGGGCGTCGGCGAAGCGGTGCGCCGCGGCTCGGTCTTCACCGACCGGCTGGTGATGATGGACGCCGTCGATTGCACAGAGGTCGCTTCTGTGCCGGTCGGCGAAGCCTTCCGCGCGCGCTTTCGCAACCCCTATGCCGTGAGCCACCGCGCCGACCTGCATGGCGCGATCCATGAAGCGGTGAAGCAGCACCCGCTGATCCGCTTCCACACCTCGGCGCAGGTCGAGCACCTGGACATCGGCAGCGGCGGCGTGACGGCGGTCACCCGAGACGGCCGGCGCTTTCAAGCCGACGCCATCGTCGGCTGCGACGGCGTCAAGTCGGTGGTGCGCGCCAAGCTCATCGGCGATGCGCCGCGCGTCTCGGGCCACGTGGTCTACCGCGCCGTGGTGCCGGCGGCCGACATGCCCGAAGACCTGCGCTGGAACGCGCCCGTGGTCTGGGCCGGCCCCGACTGTCACCTGGTGCACTACCCGCTGCGCCACGGCGAGCAGTACAACCTGGTCGTCACCTTCCACAGCCGCGAGCAGGAGGAGTGGGGCGTGACCGAAGGCAGCAGGAAGGAAGTGCTGTCCTACTTCGAAGGCGTGCATCCGCGCCCGCGCCAGCTGCTCGACCGCCCCACCTCGTGGCGTCGCTGGAGCACCGCCGACCGCGATCCGGTCGCGAACTGGAGCGTCGGCCCGGCCACGCTGCTGGGCGATGCGGCCCATCCGATGATGCAGTACCTCGCCCAGGGCGCCTGCATGGCGCTCGAGGATGCGGTGACGCTGGGCGCGGCCGTCGAGGCCTGCGACTTCGACCTGCCTGCCGCCTTCCAGCTCTACGCTTCGGCCCGCGTGGCGCGCACGGCGCGCGTGGTGCTGTCGGTGCGCGAGATGGGCCGGCTCTATCACGCCAAGGGCGTGGAGCGCCTGGTGCGCAACAGCCTCTGGAGCGGCCGCTCGCCGCAGCGCTTCTACGACGCGGTCGAATGGCTCTATGCGTGGGACCCTGCGCGCTGCCTCGCCGATGCCACTTCATCATTCCAACAGGAGACTCGCCCGTCATGAAATCCGTCCTTCCGCTGATCGCCGGCATCGCCACCGCGCTGCTGGCCACGACCGCGTTCGCCCAGCCGGCCGCCGACTACCCGAACAAGCCCGTCACGCTGATCACGCCCTTCGCTGCCGGCAGCGGGCCCGACGCGGTGCTGCGGCTGGTGTCGGACAAGCTCGGCCGCCTGTGGAACCAGCGCGTGGTCGTCGACAACAAGCCCGGCGGCGGCGGCTTCATTGCGATCGAGCAGGCGAGGCGCGCGGCGCCCGACGGCTACACGCTGCTGCAGCTCGACAGTGAACACATCGCGGCATTGCCGCACCTCTACAAGTCGCGCAACTTCGTGACGCTGCAGCACTTCGACCCGGTGGCCTCGCTGTTTCGCACGCCCTTCTTCGTCGCCGTGCCGACCGATTCGAAGTGGAAGAACATGAGCGACCTGATCGCCGCCGCCAAGGCCGGCCCGGTCAACTACGGTTCGTGGGGCGTCGGCAGCCCCGGCCACCTGGGCGCGCAGCAGCTCGAGGCGCTGAGCAACATCCACATGCAGCACGTGCCCTACCGCGAGGTCTCGCAGCTCTTCGCCAACGTCGGCGCGGGCGAGGTGCCGTGGAGCTTCGCGAGCATCCCGTCGAGCCAGGGCATCTACAAGGCAGGCAAGCTGCGCTACATCGCGATCGCGGCGCCCAAGCGCATCCCGCAGATGCCCGACGTGCCCACCATGGCCGAGGCCGGCGGCCCGGCCGGCCTCGAGGTGAGCTCCTTCGTCTCGCTGCTCACGCCCAAGGGCGTGTCGCCCGCGATCAAGGCGAAGATCAACGCCGACGTCGCCAAGGTCATCGCCGACCCCGAGATCCGCGCGCGCTTCGACACCTTCGCCTTCGAGCCGCTGGCCTGGTCGCCCGAGGAGATCGAGCGCAATGCCGAGGCCAAGTCCAAGGTCTATGGCGAGCTGGTGCGGCGCGGGAACATCAGCCTCGAGTAAGACCCGGTCACAGGCCGGCCTTATCCTTCGCTTCTTCCTTCATTTCCCTCCACTCCCATGCAGTTTTCCAAGAGAGCTCTTTTGATCGCCGCCTGCGCGCTGCCCTTGGCTGCGGCGGCGCAGAACGGCACCTGGCCCACCAAGCCGATCCGCCTCGTCGTCGGCTTCCCCGGCGGCTCGACGCCGGACATCGCGGCGCGCACCATCGCCGAGCCGCTGGCCAAGGCGCTGGGCCAGCCCGTGGTGGTCGACAACAAGCCGGGCGCCTCGGGCAACATCGCGGCCGACCAGGTGGCCAAGGCGACCGACGATCACACCATCGGCGTGGTCATCAACGGCAACCTGACCTCGTCGAAGATGCTCTATCCCAGGCTGCCCTACGACCCGGCCAAGGACTTCACCTATCTCTCGCTGCTCACCACCGCGCCGCTGGTGCTGGTGGCGCAGAACAGCCTGCCCGGCGGCGCCGCCTTCGTCGACGCGGCGCGCAAGAGCGCGGACAAGTGGAGCTACGGCTCCGTGGGCGTCGGCTCGGTGGGCCACCTGGGCATGGAACTGCTCAAGGACCGCCTGCCGGGCCTGAAGGCCGTGCATGTGCCCTACCAGGGCAATCCGCAGGTCATGACCGACCTGATCGGCAATCAGATCCAGATGGCGCTGATTCCGCCCGGCGTCGCCATGCCCCAGGTCAAGGCCGGCAAGGTGAAGGCCATCGGCATCACGAGCGGGCGCAGCACGTTGGTGCCCGAACTGTCGCCGCTGGCCGATGCCGGCGTGAAGGACTTCAACCTCGAAGTGTGGACCGCGCTGCTCGGCCCTGCCAGCCTCTCCAAGGCCGCGCAGGAGCGCATCACGCGCGAGCTGGCCATCATCATGAAGGCGCCTGAAGTGCGGCAGAAGCTGTTCGAGCAGGGCTGGCAGGCGGTCGGCACCTCGCCCGACGGCATGCGCACGCGCGTGAAGGAAGAGGCGGCCATCATGACCAAGATCATTTCAACCAACGGCATCAAGCTGCAATGAGCGCTTCCATCATCGAGCCGCAGCGCACGCTGCCGGTCTTCGGCGAGTACGACGTCGTCGTGGTCGGCGGCGGCCCGGCCGGCCTCGCCGCGAGCGTGAGCGCGGCGCGCCACGGCGCGCGCACGCTGCTGGTCGAACGCTACGGCTTCCTCGGCGGCATGGGCACGGCCGGCGGCGTGACCAATTTCGCGGGCCTCTACGGCAAGCGCGACGGCGAGATGACGCAGCTGGTGCATGGCGTGGTCGACGAACTGCTCGCACGCATGGACGCACTGGGCGGCCTCAACAAGCCGCAAGACGGCATGCAGGGCCGCATCCGCGTGCGCTCCTACGACACCTCGATCTACAAGTGCGCGGCCGATCGGCTGCTGCTGGATGCCGGCGTCGAGCTGCTGTTCCATGCCTGGGCCGCGGCCGTCGTCATGGAAGGCTCGCGCATCGCCGCGCTGGTGGTCGAGACCAAGTCGGGCCGGCAGGCGATCCGCGCCAATGCCTTCGTCGACGGCAGCGGCGATGCCGACGTCGCGGTCTTCGCGGGCGTGCCTTTCGCGGTCGGCGACGGTCATGGCAGCGGACTCTTCCCGTCCACCATGTTCCGCGTCGGCCATGTCGATGCGCCGCGCGCGCTGGCGGCGGTGGGCGAGTTCAAGGCCATCAACGACCTCATGGCGAAGGCGCGCGAGCGCGACCCCGAGGCCTACCGCTTCCCGCGCGAAGGCGCGATCCTGCGGCCGCAGATCGACCCGCGCGAATGGCGTGCCAACGTCACGCAGATCCGCAACGCCAAGGGCGATGCGATGAACGGCGTGGACGCGCGCGAGCTGAGCGACGGCGAGGTCGAAGGGCGCCGCCAGATCGGCGAGTACTTCCGCTTCCTGAAAGCCGAAGTGCCCGGCTTCGAGCAATCGGCCATCGTCGAGATCGCGCCGCAGGTCGGCATCCGCGAGACGCGGCGCGTCGAGGGGCTCTACGCGCTCACCGGCGAAGACATCCTCTCGTCGGCCCGCTTCGACGACAGCATCGGCATCAACGCATGGCCGATGGAGATGCATGCCGCCGGCAAGATCGAGTGGGCCTTTCCGCGCGACGAAGCGCGCACCTACAACCAACTGCCCTGGCGCATGCTGGTACCGCGCGGCGTCGACAACCTGCTGGTGGCCGGCCGCTGCGCATCGATGACGCACGAAGGGCAGTCGGCCGCGCGCGCGAGCGGGGGCTGCTTCGTGATGGGGCAGGCGGCGGGCACGGCGGCGGCTGCGCTGGGTGCAGGGCGCTTTGCCGACGTGGATGTCATCGGGTTGCAGGGCACGCTCGTTGCCGACGGCGTCGATCTCGACCGATAGGGGTGAGCCACCGGCGAGACAGCGCCGCGGCACTGTCTTTGCTATCGTCATCGGATGACCGACCCCGACCCCGACCCCGCCACCGCCGCCCGCCTCGTTAACGACCTCGTCGACCTCATGCACCTCGAAGCCCTGGGCGAGGACCGCTTCAGGGCCCAGAGCGAAGACATCGGCACCCCGGCCGTGTTCGGCGGCCAGGTGCTGGGCCAGGCGCTGGTGGCGGCGAGCCGCACGGTCGATGCCGGCCGGCCGGTGCACTCGATGCACGCCTACTTCCTCCTGCCCGGCGAACATGCACCGATCGAGTACGCGGTCGACCGCGTGCGCGACGGCCGCAGCTTCACCACGCGGCATGTGGTGGCGCGCCAGCGGGATCGAATCATCTTCGAGATGTCGGCCTCTTTCCAGACGGTGGACGAGGGCGTCGAGCACCAGCTCGCGATGCCCGAGGCGGCCGGGCCCGAGGGACTGCCGAGCGAGCTCGAGCAGCGCCACGCGCTCGGCGACCGGCTGCCCGAGCGCTGGCGCAACAACGCGCTGGCGCCGCACGGCATCGAGTACCGCCGCGTCGAGCCCGACGACCTGCTCACGCCGGCGCCGCGTCCGCCGCACGGCGCCCTCTGGCTGCGCGCGATCGCGCCGCTGCCCGACGACCCGGTCGTGCATCGCGCGCTGCTGGCCTACGCCTCCGACCACGGCCTGCTGCGCGCCGCGATGCTGCCCCACGGCCTGAGCTTCATGAGCGGCCGGGTGCGACCCGCCAGCCTCGACCATGCGATGTGGTTCCACCGCGATTTCCGCATGGACGACTGGCTGCTCTACGTGCTCGATTCACCCAGTGCCGGCGGCGCCCGCGGCCTCTGCCGCGGCAGCCTGTTCGCGCGCGACGGGCGGCTCGTGGCGTCGACGGCGCAAGAAGGCATGATCCGTGTGCTCCCCGAAGGAAGCCCCTTGGCGAGCGCCGGCGGCGCGGCGCCGATATAAAAGCGCCATGAGTGCTCTCTTCTCTCCCTACGCGCTCGGCCCGCTGCCGCTTCGCAACCGCATCGTGATCGCGCCGATGTGCCAGTACACGGCGCAGGACGGCAGCGCGGTCGACTGGCACATGATCCATCTCGGGCGGCTCGCGCTCTCGGGTGCCGGGCTGCTGGTGATCGAGGCGACCGCGGTGGAAGACATCGGGCGCATCACGCCGGGCGATCTCGGCCTCTATTCGGACGACAACGAAGCCGCGCTGGCGCGCGTGCTGGCCGCGATCCGCCGCCACTCGCGCATCCCGGTTGCGATCCAGCTCGCGCACGCGGGGCGCAAGGCCTCAAGCCATGCGCCGTGGGACGGCGGTCAATGTCTCAAGCCCGAGGAAGGCGCCTGGCAGACGGTGGCGCCTTCGGCACTGCCGCATGCGCCCGGCGAGCCGCCGCCCGCGGCGCTCGATGCCGAGGGCCTGACGCGGGTGAAAGCGGCTTTCGTGCGCGCGTCGCAGCGTGCCGATGCGCTCGGCCTCGATGCGATCGAGCTGCATGCGGCGCATGGCTACCTGCTGCACCAGTTCCTCTCGCCGATCGCCAACCAGCGCGACGATGCCTACGGCGGAACGCCGGAAAAGCGCATGCGCTTCCCGCTGGAAGTGTTCGAGGCGGTGCGCGCGGCCGGGCCCGCGCGCATGCCGCTGGGCATGCGCATCTCCGGCACCGACTGGGTCGAGGGCGGCTGGGACATCGATCAGAGCGTGGTCTTCGCGAAAGAACTGGCGCAGCGCGGCTGCAGCTTCATGCACGTCTCCTCGGGCGGCGTCTCGCCGCAGCAGAAGATCGCGCTGGCACCCGGCTACCAGGTGCCGCTGGCCGAGCGCATCAAGGCCGAGGTCGGGCTGCCGACCATCGCGGTGGGCCTGGTCACAGAGCCGAAGCAGGCCGAGGCCATCGTTGCGAGCGGCCAGGCCGACCTGGTGGCGCTGGCGCGCGCGATGCTGTTCGAGCCGCACTGGCCCTGGCGCGCCGCCGCCGAGCTCGGCGGGCAGGTCGAGGCGCCGCACCAGTACTGGCGCTCGCAGCCGCGCGAGCTGAAGGCGCTGTTTGGCGAGACGCGCATCGGCATGCGCTGAGATTCACTGCGGCCCGGCCAGCGCCGCGCGCAGGCTGCCGAAGCGCCGCCGGTACTGCGCCGGGCTGAGGTTCACCGAACGGCGGAACAGGCGGCTGAAGAAGGCCGCGTCGTCGTAGCCCACATCGCCGGCGACCGCCTCGACCGGCGCTTCGGTGGTTTCGAGCAGGTGCTTGGCCTCTTCGATACGCAGGGTCTGCACGTATTCCATCGGCGTCATGCCGGTCGCGAGCTTGAAGCGGCGCTGGAACGAGCGCTCCGCCAGCCCGCTGTGTTCGGTCATCGCGGCCACCGGCGCCGCGTGCGCGTAGTGGTCGGCGATCCAGTTCTGGCAGCGGCCGATCGCCGCGTCTTCCACCTGGCGCGTGCAGGCCACGCGGGCGAAGGGCTGCTGGCCCACTTCGTGCCAGTCGATCAGGTTGATCTTGGCGACCTGCATCGCGGCCTCGATGCCGACGCAGCGCGCGATCAGATAGAGCGTCAGGTCCATCCACGAGCTGCCGCCGCCGGCCATCACCAGACGCTGACCTTCGCCGGATGCGACCAGCGCGCGCTGCGGCCGCACGCGCGAGCGTGGGTAGCGCTGCTGCAGCACATCGCAGAAGGCCCAATGCGTGGTCGCGTCCTGGTCGTCGAGCAGGCCGGCCTCGCCCAGCAGCATGGCGCCCGAGCAGGCGGTGGCGATCAGCGAGCCGGCCGTGTAGCAGTGCCGCACCCAGGCCGCCTCGGCGACGAACAGGCCATCGAGCGGCCCGCTGGGCGCGATCATCAGCTCTGGAACGCAGACCACCGCCGGCACGGCGAGCTCGCCGAAGCTGCGGTGGGCCTCGATCGGCACGCCATTGGCGACGCGCACGATGCCGGCCCCGGTGGCGACGATCACGGGCGCGAGCAGCTCGGCACCCGGTTGGCCGTCGACGATCATCGGCCAGTCGCGGCCAGCGCACTTGAAGAGATCGAACATGCCGTAGACCACCGAGGCCGCGCTCTCGGCGGTGACGAGGATGGCGATGACCGGAAGGTCGTCGGAAGAAGAGGTGGCGCCGGAGGACATCGATTGGCGGAATCGTCAGGCTTGTTGCGGGAATCGCTGCGGGTGTTTGCGGCGATCGAACTTACGCTTCTTGCGTCGTTCATTCAAGGAGCAACCATGAGCCACCACGATGCGCGCGGCCAGGCGCTTTCCACCGACCAATCGGCTTCCGTGGCCGCGTACGAGCAGGCGCTCGACCTCTTCAACAGCCTGCGGCTCGATCCGGTCGCGGTGCTTCAGCCGGCGCTGGAACGGGACCCGGACTTCATCTCGGGGCACCTCATGATGGCCGGCTTCATGCTCAGCGCCATCGACGGCCAGGTGCTGCCCGCTGCGCGCGCGAGCCTGGCCGCCGCAGCCGCGAGTCGGCACCGGCCGAACGAGCGCGAACGCTCCTTCCGGGCCGCGCTGCAGGCGTGGGCCGATGGCGACATGGGCTGCGCCAACCGCCTGCTCGACCGCCACCTGATCGACCACCCGCGCGACCTGTTCGCGCTGCAGCTGACCCACATGAGCGACCTGGTGCTGGGCCAGTCGGCGATGCTGCGCGACCGCATCGCCCGCGCGCTGGACGATTGGAGCGCGGACGACGTCGGCTACGGCTACGTGCTCGGCATGCACGCCTTCGGCCTGGAGGAATGCAACGAGTACGCGCGCGCCGAGGCGCTGGGCATGGAGGCGCTGGCGCGCAATCCGCAGGACGCCTGGGCCGTGCACGCGGTGGCGCACGTCTACGAGATGCAGGGCCGCGTGGCCGAAGGCATCCGCTGGCTGACCACCGGCACCTCGCTCTGGCAGCAGGACAACGCGTTGGCGGTGCACAACCACTGGCACCTGGCGCTGCAGCACCTGCGCAACGACGACCACGCCTCGGCGCTGGCGCTCTACGACCGCGCGATCGCGCCCGGGCCGGCCTCGATGGCGCTGGACCTGGTCGACGCGAGCGCGCTCCTGTGGCGGCTCGGCCTGCGCGGCGTCGATGTGGCCGCGCGCTGGCAGGCCCTGGCGCCGCGCTGGCGCGACCAGGCGGCATGGGGCTGGTCGGTCTTCAACGACACCCACGCCATGCTGGCCTTCGTCGGCGCGGGCGAGGCGGCGCAGATCGAGGCCGGTCGCCGCGCGATGGCGGCGGTGCCGCCCACCGCACCGGCGCCGTGGTGGAACGAGGCGGACACCCTGTGCGAGGCGATCGTGGCTTTCGGCGAAGCGCGCTACCGCGATTGCGCGCGCCTGCTGGCACCGCTGCTGCCCGCCGGCCACGGCTTCGGCGGCAGCCACGCGCAGCGCAGCCTGATCTCCCTCACGGCGACGGAAGCCGCGCGCCGCGCGATGGAACGCAAGGCTGCATGAACGGGGTGCTCACTTGAACGGATTGGCCGTCGCGAACCACAGGCCGATGCCGGTCGCGATGATGAAGGCACCGTCGGTCACGCCCGCGATCAGGAAGAACTGGGTCTGCAGCGTGTCCTTGAGTTCGGGCTGCCGGGCCGTGCCTTCCAGCAGCTTCGATCCGACGATGCCGATGCCGATGCAGGAGCCCACGGCCGCAATGCCGATGAGAAACGCGACGGCGAGGGGAAGGATGTCGAAACCGTGGGTCATGGTGCTCTTTCGCGGCCTTTGAGATTCGGCCTGGTTGCTGCCGGGACCACCTTGGTTCCGGCTTGCATCCAATGTCTCAGAGCGGGTGCATGGCGTCGATGACCTCTCAGGTCATGGCCGCCGGCCGCGCCAGCGCGGTGAGCGCGCGAACGTCGCCGGCTTCGCCCAGCGCCCGGCATCCGGCCAGCACCGTGGCGCTGCGCTGCGCGCCGATGACCGCGTCGGCCAGGCCGTGGAACTTGCGCGCCAGGTCGTCGTCGCTCATCGGCCGCTGCAGCGAGCCGATCGCGTGCTCGACGAACACATGCTCGCGCCGGCCGTCGACGAGCACGGCGGTCACGTCGGCGCTCGCCTCGTCGATGTTGTCGTCCACCGTCGCCACCACCTTGCGGCGCAGCGCGACCACGTCGGGGCGCGTGACGATGGCGTCGGCGAATTCCTCCTCGGCCGCGCGGCCGAACAGCAGCCCGGCGGCGCAGCCGTGATAGACGCTGAACTTGCCCTGCAGGCCGTCCGCCGGCTCCTTCTTGCCGGTGAGTTCGAGCACCAGCGAATGGACCTTGAGCTCGATGCGCTCGATCTGCTCCGGCGCGATGCCGCGTTCGCGCAACTGCACGCAGGCGTCGATGCTCGGGTGGATCACGATGCCGCAGGCAAAGGGCTTGTAGCTGTTGAACGAGATCTCGAAGCGCTGGCCCAGTTCGTCGGTGACCTCGTTCCAGTCGCACTTGGTCGACACCACCTGCGCCCAGCCGCGCGGCGCTTCGATCGCCTTCGGGCTCGCCGTGTAGCCGTGCTTCGCCATCAGCGCGGCCATCAGGCCGGCACGCGCCGCGCCGCCGGGATGGAAGGGCTTGGTCATGGTGCCGAACTGCTCGCGCAGACCGATCGGTTGCGACGCGGCGATGCCGAGCGCCATCGCGGTCTGGTCGGCGTTCAGGCCCAGCAGGCGCGCACAGCCGGCCGCAGCGCCCAGCATTCCGGTGGTGCCGGTGATGTGCCAGCCGCGGTCGTAGTGCTCGGGATAGACCGTGTTGCCGAGCCGGCAGGCGACGTCGATGCCGAGCACCAGCGCGTCGAGCACCGCGCGGCCGCTCGCGCCGTTGAGTTCGGCCAGCGCGAGCAGGGCCGACGCCACCGGGCCGGCTGGGTGGATGATGGTCTTGAGGTGCGTGTCGTCGAAATCGAAGGTGTGCGAGCTGATGCCGTTGAGCAGCGCGGCGCTCGCGATGTCGACCTTCTCGGCGCGGCCGAGGATGGTGGCCTGCGGCGCAGGCTGGAGCACCTGCACGGCCGCCAGCGCGGCCTCCACCGCTTCGTGGCGCGCCGCGCCGACCGCGCAGCCGAACCAGTTGAGAAAGGTGCGGTGGGCCTCGTGGTCCACCGCGTCGCTCCAGCCGCGCGACGGGTGGTTGGCCACGTACTCGGCGAGGATGCGGGTGACGGGAGGGGCGTTGTGGTCTGCGGCGACCTGGGTATTGCGGGCCATGGGAAGAAAGGTTTGAAGAGGAGAAGGGAAAGCCGGCTCAGTTGTCGAGTTCGATCTTGCGTTCGCGCGCCAGCCGGGTCCAGCGCGCAACGTCGGCCTTGATGTAGGCGCCGAAGGCCTCGGCCGTCATCGGCATGGGCTCTACCGCTTCGACCGAAAGCTTCTCGCTCAGGTCGGGCGCCTTGAGCACGGCGTTCAGCGTCTCATTGAGCTGCTGCACCACGTCGGCCGGCATGCCGGCCGGGCCGACCACGCCGTACCACTGCATGGCGTCGAAGCCCTTGAGTCCCAGCTCTTCGAGCGTCGGCACGTCCTTCACCTGCGGATGGCGCGCTGTGCCGGTGACGGCGAGCGGACGCACCCGGCCCGACCGGATGTGCGGCATCGCCGCCGCGAGTCCGGGGAACATGGCCTGCGTCTGCCCGCCCATCAGGTCGGTGAAGGCCGGCGCCACGCCGCGGTAGGGCACGTGCACCATGAACACGCCCACCTGCTGCTTGAAGAGTTCCATCGTCAGGTGCGTGAGCGAGCCCGCGCCGGCGGAGCCGTAACTGACCTTGCTCGGATTCGCCTGCACGTAGGCGACGAACTGCTTGAAATCCTTGGCCGGCAGGTCGGCGTTGACCACCAGCACGTTGGGCGTGCCGCCGATCATGCCGATCGGTGTGAAGTCCTTCACCGGGTCGTAGGGCAGCTTGCGCGTGGCGGGGCTGGTGCCGTGCGTGGCGACGTAGCCCTGCATCAGGGTGTAGCCGTCGGCCGGCGCGCGTGCGGCGTTCTGGGAGGCGATCACGCCGCCGCCGCCGCCCTGGTTCTCCACCACGAAGCTCTGGTTCAGCAGCTTGCCCCAGCGCTCGGTGACGGTGCGGCCCACCATGTCGCTGCCGCCGCCGGCCGACACCGGAACGATGTAGCGGATCGGCTTGCTCGGGTAGGCCTGGGCGTGGAGTTTGCCGGCCAGGGCCAGCAGCGCCGGCGGAAGCACGAGAACGAAGGCGCGTCGTTGCATGGTGTGTCTCCTTGTCAGGGCGCGCAACCCAGAAGCCGGGTGTAGGCACCCCCGACGTGGCTGGCCATGAGCGCCTCGCAGCGCGCGGCGTCGCCCTTGCGCAGCGCGCGGGCGATCGCCACGTGTTCCTCGATCGAGGCGCGCATGCCGGTGTCGCGCGAAAGATTCTTCAGCCGCGAGAGGTGCAGCTTCTGCACCACGCCGCGGTAGGTGGCGGCCAGCGCGTGGTTGCCCGCCGCCTCGACGATGGCCCAGTGGAAGTGCAGGTTCTCGCCGTAGTAGCGCTGCACGTCATGCAGCGCGGCGGCGGCGTTCATGGCCTCGATGGAGGCATCGAGCACATCGGCCAGCGCGATGCGGGCCTTCGCGGGCAGGCGCCCCGCCCGGCGTCCGGCGAAGCCGTCGAGCAGGCCGCGCATCTCGTAGAGATCGCGCACCTCGTCCGCACTCGGCTCGCGCACGAACACGCCCGCATGCTTGCGCGCCACCACCAGGCCGGTGCTTTCGAGTTCGCGCAGCGCTTCGCGCACCGGCACCCGCGAAATGCCGAGCCGGGTGGCGACATCGGGCTCGTTGATGCGCTGGCCGGGCAGCAGCTCGCCGCGCAGGATCATGGCCAGCATGTCGTCGCGCACCAGCTTGGCCAGCGGGATGTCGCGCAGGGTGGAAAGATGGTCGGGGGACGCTTCGGAGAGCCAGGGGAGCATCGAGAGGGCGCGAAGTTTCGGATATCGTATACGTTTAAGGCAGCGAATCACAGCCTTTCGTCACCGATGTCCTGGGTGGCCGGCGGTGCCGGCGCTACTCGATGCCTTTTCCGCTCGGCTCGTGCAGGTCGAAATCGCGCAGCATCACCGGCTCGACCGAACCGCCTGCCACCCGGCGCCGCACGGCGGCATCGATGTCCTGCGCGTGCAGCGTGTAGGTCTCCAGCGGCTCGTGCGCGCCGGCGCCCCCTCGGTAGCAGTAGTGCAAGGTCTCCTTGCCGATGCTCGCACCGACGAGCTGCCCGTCGATCAGCACCCAGAAGCGGACGGTGCCGGAAGCGTCATGAAAGAAGGGCGGGTTCGACATGGCTGCTCCGGGGATGCGCTTCGCGATCGTCGATCCACAAGGTGGCCTTGCGTTCGATCGCGATGATGGCGTCGCTGCCGCTGGCGAACTGCCTGCACGACACGAGGTGGCATTTCAAGACCTCGTCGACGTAGAGCTCCGCTCCAGCCGCCACCGTGCCATCCAGCGAAATGCTGGTGAGGCGGCTGCGCACTTCCCACCCGAGGTAAGGAAGGCGCTTGGAGACAAAGTCATGGTCCATGGAGTCCTTATAGATGATCGAATGCGTCCCGTCTGTTCGCAACCGCACGTAGCAATGTCAGAGCAGCGCCGCGTAGGCTTTCTTGTCGGCGGCATAGCAGGCGCAGGCCATGGCTTCGAGTCCGGCGCGGTCGAGCACATTCAGGTCGCCGCGGCTGTAGTGGATCAGGCCGCTGCGCTGCAGGTCGCCGGCGGCGGCCGTGATGCCGACGCGGCGCACGCCCAGCATGTAGGCCAGGAACTCCTGCGTGACGCGGAAGCTGTCCGAATGGGCACGGTCCTGGCTCATCAGCAGCCAGCGCGCCAGGCGCGGGGCGATCAGGTGGAAGCGAAGGCAGGCGGCCGAAGCGGCCAGCTGCGACATCAGGACGTGGATGTAGCGGTCGACGCCGCGTTGCAGGCCGGGATTGCTTGCCAGTTCGCGCTTGAAGTCGGCGGCGGTGACGCGCCATGCGGCGCCCGCGCCCTGCACCACCGCGTGCAGCGGCGCCGTCGCCACTCCCAGGGCCAGCTGCGTCCCCAGCATGCCCTCGCGGCCCACCATGCCGACCTCGAGGCCGGGGTGGTTGTCGATGCGCGCGATCAGCGAAATGAACCCGTCGACCGGAAAGTAGACATGCCGGGTCGCCTGGCCGGGCTCGCACATCACCTCGGCCAGCACCAGCTCGATCGGCTCGCAGATGGCGAGCAGGCGCTGGCGATCGCCCTTGGAAAGCAGTTCGATGAGGTGGTTCTCGACGGCGGGCACTGGCGCTCCGATGGATGGAAGAAGTCCCAGTCTGCGCCCTGGGCCGCCGCGCGACTGTCTGCCACCGCACAGAGCGGCGCCGATCAGTTCGCCTGGCGTTCCGGAAGCAGCCGGTCGTACTCTTTCTTGACCACCGCGTAGCACTCGCAGGTGCGCTGCTCCAGTCCCTCGCGGTCCAGCACCGCGATGCGGCCGCGCGCATACCGGATCAGCCCGGCCTTCTGCAGCTTGAGGGCGCCTTCGGTGACGCCCTCGCGGCGCACGCCGAGCATGTTGGCGATCAGCTCCTGCGTCATCACGAGCTCGTTGCCCTGCAGGCGGTCCAGGCTCAGCAGCAGCCAGCGGCACAGCTGCTGGTCCAGCGAATGGTGCCGGTTGCATACCGCCGTCTGGGCCATCTGCGTGATCAGCGCCTGGGTGTAGCGCAGCAGCAGGTGCAGCACCGGGCCGGCCCGGTTGAACTCGTCCTTCATCATCTGCGCCTTGAGCCGGAAGCCCTGGCCCGCGCTTTGCACCACCGCGCGGCTGGGCGTGGATTCCCCGCCCATGAAGAGGGAAATGCCGACGATGCCCTCGTTGCCGACCACGGCGATCTCGGCCGAGGCGCCGTTCTCCATCACATAGAGCAGCGAGACGATGGCGGTGGTCGGAAAGTACACATGGCTGAGCGTGTTGCCCGGCTCGTAGAGCACCTGCCCGAGCGGCAGGTCCACCCATTCGAGCTCCGGCTGCCAGCGCAGCCACTCGGCGTCCGGCAGCATGCTGAGCAAGTGGTTCTTTCGAGGGTCGGAAGGCGCGGCCATCACGCAGTATGTTCGATATCGCACAAAGCCGCGAGTGCGTCGGAAGTCCGGATTCTCCTAAAGGTTTTGGTCAAGTCCGGCGCGCCGTGGCCTGTCTGTCGACGTCCTGGCAAACCGCCTTGTCGAGCACCGGCAGCGTGCCGCTGACGAGCCGCGCCTCGACGATGCGCACCACGCTGCGCTGCGCAAGGTCGGGCATCGTGCGGCCGTTCAGGTAGTCACGAACGAGGCATTCGGCGGCAAACAGGAAGAGGGCGATGAGACGGCTCCACGCGCAAAGCGCGGCTGACAGCGTAGCGCGAAGCGCGCGGTTTTTCCGTGCGATAACGCACCGACGACCCGGCGCGCCGGTCAGGGAAAGATGAGGGAGATGGCGGTCAGGAAGATGATCACCAGCACCATGAGCAGGCCGAAGACGGCCCAGGCGGCCGCAAATGCCGATGCCTCCGTCTGCAGGTCGTCCGGCGCCGGTGTCGCAGGGTCGGGAGGTGTGTTTGGGGCCATCGCCGACTGTACTCTGCCGGCGTCTACAACAGTCGCTTCAGGTACCGTCCGGTGTGGCTCGCTTCGTTCGCCGCGATCTGCTCCGGCGTGCCGACGCCCACCACGGTGCCGCCGCCGGCCCCACCCTCGGGGCCCATGTCGATCACCCAGTCGGCGGTCTTGATGACGTCGAGGTTGTGCTCGATCACGACGATGGTGTTGCCGGCGTCGCGCAGCTGGTGCAGCACCTTGAGCAGGAGCTCGATGTCGGCGAAGTGCAGCCCGGTGGTCGGCTCGTCGAGGATGTAGAGCGTGCGGCCGGTGTCGCGCTTGCTGAGTTCGAGCGCGAGCTTCACGCGCTGGGCCTCGCCGCCCGACAGCGTGGTCGCGGCCTGGCCCAGCTTGATGTAGCTGAGGCCGACGTCGAGCAGCGTGCGCAGCTTGCGCTCGATGGTCGGCACCGCCTTCAGGAACTCGTGCGCGGTCTCGACCGTCATGTCGAGGATCTGCGCGACGTTGCGGCCCTTGTACTGGACCTCCAGCGTTTCGCGGTTGTAACGCTCGCCGTGGCACACCTCGCAGGGCACGTAGACGTCGGGCAGGAAGTGCATCTCGACCTTCACCACGCCGTCGCCCTGGCAGGCTTCGCAGCGCCCGCCCGCGACGTTGAAGCTGAAGCGCCCGGGCCCGTAGCCGCGCTCGCGCGCGGTGTTGGTCTCGGCCATCAGCTCGCGGATCGGCGTGAACAGGCCGGTGTAGGTGGCCGGGTTGCTGCGCGGCGTGCGGCCGATCGGCGACTGGTCGACGTTGATGACCTTGTCGAAATACTCGATGCCTTCGATCGCCTCGTGCGCGGCCGGCTCCTCGTGTGCGCGGTAGAGGGTGCGCGCGACGGCGCTGTAGAGCGTGTCGTTGACCAGCGTCGACTTGCCGGAGCCCGAGACGCCGGTCACGCAGGTCAGCAGGCCGACGGGGAACGCGACGTTCACCTCCTTCAGGTTGTTGCCGGTGGCGCCGATCACGCGGATTTCCTGCAGGTCGGTCTGCGATGCGAGATGCGCCGCTTCGCGCGCCGCGCGCCGCTCGGCCGCCGGGCTCTGCGGAAAGCGCGAGGCCTTCTTGCCTTCGTTGAAGGCCGGCTTGGCCACCACCGGCAGCCAGGGCGTGCGGCGCTTCGGCACCGCGATCTTCTTCACTCCCGACAAGTACTGGCCGGTCAGCGAATCGGGATGCGCCGCCACCTCTGCGTAGCTGCCCTGCGCCATCACGCGGCCGCCGTGCACGCCGGCGCCGGGGCCCATGTCGATCACGTGGTCGGCGGCGTGGATCATGTCCTCGTCGTGCTCGACCACGATCACGCTGTTGCCGATGTCGCGCAGGTGCCTCAGCGTGCCGATCAACCGGTCGTTGTCGCGCTGATGGAGGCCGATGCTGGGCTCGTCGAGCACGTACATCACGCCCGTGAGGCCGGAGCCGATCTGCGAGGCCAGGCGGATGCGCTGCGCCTCGCCGCCCGACAGCGTCTCGGCGCTGCGGTCCAGGCTCAGGTAGTTGAGGCCCACGTCGTTGAGGAACTTGAGCCGCAAGCCGATCTCGCGCACCACCTTGTCGGCGATCTCGGCCTTGGCGCCGCGCAGATGCAACTGCTGGAAGTAGGCGAGGCTTTCGCGCAGCGTTGCATGGCTGATCTCGTAGATCGCCATGCGACGCGGCTCGGGGCCCGACTCGTCGACCAGGAACACGTTGCGGGCTTCGCGCCGCAGCCGCGTGCCGCCGCAATCGGGGCAGGGCTGGAGGTTGCGAAATCGCGAGAGATCTTCGCGCACCATCGCCGAATCGGTCTCGCGGTAGCGCCGCGCCATGTTCGGGATGACGCCTTCGAAGGGGTGCTTGCGCACCAGCTTCTTGCCGGCCTGCTGGCCGCTTTCCATGACGTAGCTGAACTTGATCTCTTCTTCGGCCGAGCCGTTCAGCACGGCCTGCTGCACCGAGGCAGGGAGGTCTTCGAAGGGCGTGTCGACGTTGAACTTGTAGTGCTTGGCCACGCTCTCCAGCATGCTGAAGTAGTAGCCGTTGCGCCGGTCCCAACCCTTGATGGCGCCGCTCGCCAGGCTCAGCGACGGAAAGGCGACCACGCGCGCCGGATCGAAGAACTCGCGGTGGCCGAGGCCGTCGCAGCTCGGGCAGGCGCCCACCGGCGAGTTGAAGGAAAACAGACGCGGTTCGAGCTCGGCCAGCGAGTAGTGGCAGATCGGGCAGGCGAACTTGGCATTGAAGAGGTGCTCGCGCGAAGCCGTTCGGGCTGAGCCTGTCGAAGCCGCGCCCGGCACTTCGACAGGCTCAGTGCGAACGGGATCTTCCATCTCCACGGCAATGGCGCGGCCCTCGGCCAGTCGAAGCGCGTTCTCGAAGCTCTCGGCCAGGCGCTGCTGCATGTCGGGCCGTGCGCGCAGCCGATCGATGACGACATCGATGTCGTGCTTCTCGGTCTTCTTGAGCTTGGGCAGGTCGTTGTATTCGAAGGTCTCGCCGTTGACGCGAAAGCGCACGTAGCCCTGCGCCTGCATTTCGGCGAAGAGCTCGAGGAACTCGCCCTTCTTCTCGCGGGCCACCGGCGCGAGGATCATGAGCCTGGGTTCATCCGGAATGGCCAGGACCGCATCGACCATCTGAGACACGGTCTGCGCCTGCAGCGGCAGGTGATGGTCGGGGCAGTAGGGCGTGCCGGCGCGCGCATAGAGCAGCCGCAGGTAGTCGTGGATCTCGGTCACCGTGCCCACGGTGGAACGCGGGTTGTGGCTGGTCGCCTTCTGCTCGATGCTGATCGCGGGCGACAGGCCCTCGATCACGTCGACGTCGGGCTTGTCCATCAGCTGCAGGAACTGCCGCGCATAGGCCGACAGGCTCTCGACATAGCGGCGCTGGCCCTCGGCGTAGAGCGTGTCGAAGGCCAGGCTCGACTTGCCAGAGCCCGACAGGCCGGTGATCACCACCAGCTTGTTGCGCGGGATGTCGAGGTCGACGTTCTTGAGGTTGTGCGTGCGTGCGCCGCGGATGCTGATGCGCTGCTGCGCGAGCACGGCGCCGAGGTAGGCATCGTCTTGGGGGGAATTCACGGGGCGGTCGGTCTTGGGCAACCGAGCATGATAAGTCCCCGGCGGATTCGGGGCCCGCGGGAGGATTCGGCCGGATGCCGATGCGGCACAATCTCGGCTTTCCTTCTCCTTCATCCATTCATCAGGGGCAGTGCACATGGCATCGGTCAACAAAGTCATCCTCGTCGGCAATCTCGGGCGCGATCCCGAAACGCGCACCTTTCCCAGCGGGGACCAGGTCTGCAACGTGACCCTCGCCACCACCGACAAGTGGAAAGACAAGCAAAGCGGCGAAATGCGCGAAGCCACCGAGTGGCATCGCCTCGTGTTCAACGGCCGCCTGGCCGAAATCGCCGCGCAGTACCTGCGCAAGGGCTCGCAGATCTACGTCGAAGGCCAGATCCGCACGCGCAAGTACAACGACAAGGACGGCGTCGAGAAGTACGCCACCGACATCCGCGTCGATCAGATGCAAATGCTGGGCAGCCGACAAGGCCAGGGCGGGCCGTCGGGCGACGACGAGGGCGGTTATTCGCAGGGCGGCGGCGGTTATTCGCGTCCGCCGGCCGCCGCCGCCGCGCCCCGCGCCGCGGCACCTGCCCCGCGGCAGGCACCGGCCAAATCGTCGTCGGGCTTCGACGACATGGACGACGATATTCCGTTCTGACCGGGCCGCTTAGCAGAGCGGCTGCAAGGCCGCAATGGCCCTTCGTGCCTGCGGGCCGGCACTTCGGGCCAAGATACCGGCCTGCTTTTGCTACCGGCCGCATCCATGATTCCGTTCTCGATCCTCGACCTGTCCCCGATCACCGAGGGCAGCACCGCCGCGCAGTCCTTCCGCAATTCGCTGTCCCTGGCGCAGCACGGCGAGAAGCTCGGCTACCGGCGCTACTGGCTGGCCGAGCACCACGGCATGCCGGGCATCGCGAGCGCGGCCACGGCCGTGCTGCTGGCGCACATCGGCGCCGGCACCTCGACCATTCGCATCGGCGCCGGCGGCGTGATGCTGCCGAACCATTCGCCGCTGGTGATCGCCGAGCAGTTCGGCACGCTGGAGTCGCTGTACCCGGGCCGCATCGACCTCGGCCTCGGCCGCGCGCCGGGCTCAGACCAGCGCACCGCCCAGGCGCTGCGGCGCGACCTGCAGTCCGATTCAGACCAGTTCCCGCAGGACGTGGTCGAGCTGATGGATTTCATGTCGAAGGAGCCGAAACAGCCGGTGCGCGCAGTGCCGGGCACGGGCCTCGAAGTGCCGGTGTGGATCCTCGGCTCCAGCACCTTCGGCGCGCAGCTCGCGGCGCATCTGGGCCTGCCCTACGCCTTTGCCTCGCACTTCGCGCCGCAGCAGCTGATGCAGGCGATCCGCATCTACCGCGAGACCTTCAAGCCCTCGAAGCAGTTGGACAAGCCTTATGTGATGCTCGGCTTCAACGTGTTCGCGGCCGAGACCGACGAGGAGGCGGTGTTCCGTTCGAGTTCGTGGCAGCAGGCTTTCGTGAACCTGCGCAGCGGCCGGCCGGGGCGTTTGCCGCCGCCGGTGGAAAACTACCGTCAGCGGGTCGGGCCGGCCGAGAACGCGCTGCTCGACTCGGTGCTGTCGTGCTCGGCCGTGGGCTCGCGCGAGACGGTGCTGGCCGGCTTGCAGGCCTTCATCGACCGGACCGGCGCGGACGAGCTGATGATCACCTCGCAGGTGTTCGATCACGAGGCCCGGCTGCGGTCCTACGAGATCCTGGCCGAGCTGGCCGCCGTCACTGCCTGAGTCAGTTCATCAGTTCAGCGCCGCGGCCCGCTTTGCGGCCGGCGCCTTGCGCGGTGCCCGGGTTCCCGGGGCGCGCACGGCCTTGGCGACAACGGCCGTCTTCTTTTTTGGCGCTGCCCGCTTCTTGGCCGCCGCCACGGGTGCCATCGCCGGTGCGGCAGCCACGGCAGCCACCGCGGCCGGCGCGGCAGCTGCCTGCCCCACGATGAGCCCCAGCAGCTTCTTGTGCTCCGCCACCACGTAGTCGCCGAGGTCGGCGATGTCCGGCACCGCGCGCCGGCAGGCCGTGAGCCCGAACTCGAGCGAGCCGTTGTAGCTCTGCACCGTCATGTTGAGGGCCAGTCCATGGGCCGGTATCGACACGGGGAAGTAGGTCGCCAGCTTGGCCCCCGCGAAATAGAGCGGGAACGACGGGCCGGGCACGTTGGAGATCGCGACGTTGGCCACCGGCGGCAGCTTGTCGGCCAGGCCCGAACGCCCGTAGAGCGAGGCCAGGCCCGACAGCAGCGAAGGCATGCCGAGGGAAGGGAAGTCGGTCGGGATCGCGGCCTTGACGTTGCCGGTGAGCTTCTTGCCCTCGCTCGAAGATTCGTGGATGGCCGCGAGCCGTTCCAGCGGATCGGAGATGTCGGTGGCCAGGCTGACCAGCATGATCGACACCTGGTTGTTGAGGTCGGTGTTGCCTTCGCTGCGCAGCGACACGGGCACGCCCGCGATCAGCGGCTTGGCGGGCTTGCAGCCGTAGTCGGCCAGGTAGCGCTTGACCGCGCCGGCGCAGATGGCCAGCACGATGTCGTTCAGGCTGGTTTCCGTGGCCTTGGACATCTGCTTGATCTCGGCCAGCGGCACCGAGCGCCCGGCGAAGGAGCGCTGGTTGGTGATCGAGACGTTGAGCGGCGTCTTGGGCGCAGTCTTCAGGCCCTTGGGCAGTTCGAAGGCTCGCTTGCCGGTGGCTTCGGAGGTCGGCATCAGCACGCTCGAGATCGCCTTGGCCGTGGCCGGGATCGACTGGATCAGCTTCACATACTGCTGCACCGTGTTGCTGAGCGCCGCGCTGGCGAGCTCGGCCATGCCGAGCTGCGATGAATTGGCGCGCCGGTTGGCGCGCGGCGCCTTGATCGGCGCCGGGGTTTCCGAAATGTCGAACAGCGCCTTGGCCACCGCGACGCCGGCCTGGCCGTCGATCGCGGCATGGTGCATCTTGCTGTAGAGCGCCACCTGGCCGGTCTGCAGGCCTTCGATGATGTGGATCTCCCACAGCGGCCGGCTGCGGTCGAGCAGCGACGAATGAAGCCGGCCGACCAGGCGCTCGAGCTGCGCCATGGTGCCGGGCCGCGGCATGATCACGTGGTGGATGTGATGGTCGAGGTCGAGGTCGTCGTCGTCCACCCAGACCGGGTTGGCCAGGTCGAAGGGCATCATCGCCAGCTTGCGCACGAACACCGATGCCAGGTGCAGCCGGCCGCTCAGGTACTTCTTGGCGTCTTCGGCGAAGTCGCCTTCGTAGCCGGCCGGCAGGTCGAGCAGCTGCAGGCTGCCCACGTGCATCGGCGACTCGGGTGTCTCGAGGTGCAGGAACGATGCGTCCATGCCGCTGAGGTGATTCATGCTCATGCGATGCTCCTTGCTTCAGACGCCGCCTGGGCGCGCCTGCGTTCTTCTTCGTCGACCAGATCTTTTTTGCTCAGCTTGCCGACCGCGGTCTTGGGCAGCTCGGCGCGGATTTCCATCGCGCCGACCATCTCGTGCTTGCCCAGGCGGTCTTTCAGGAACAGCTTGAACTCGTCGAGTGTGAACCCCGGCGCGCCTTCTTTCAACTTGATGAAGGCCTTGGGCGACTGGCCGCGGTAGTCGTCGGGGATGCCGATCACGCACACTTCGGCCACGCTCGGGTGTTCGTAGATCGCCTCTTCGAGCACGCGCGGATAGACGTTGTAGCCGCCGCACAGCAGCATGTCCTTGGTGCGGTCGACGATGGCGAAGAAGCCGTCGGCATCCATCTTCGCGACGTCGCCGCTTCGGAAGTAGCCGTCGGGCGTCATCGACGCGGCGGTGGCGGCGGGGTTGTTCCAGTAGCCCTTCATGACATTCGGGCCGCGGATGCACAGCTCGCCGGGCTCGCCCGCGGCGGCTTCCTTCGACGGGTCGTCCAGGCTCATGAGCTTGAGGTGGATACCGGGCAGCGGCATGCCGCAGGAGCCGGCCTTGCGAATGCCGCGCGCGGGCGTGAAGGTGCCGGTGGGCGAAGTCTCGGTCATGCCCCAGCCTTCGTTGAGGTGGCAGCCGGTGAGCGCGAAGAAGCGGTTCTCGATTTCCACCGGCAAGGGCGCGCCGCCCGAACCGCAGAACTTGAGCGATCGCAGGTCCGCCCGATCGGCCTTGGGGTGGTTGACGATCGCGGTGAACATCGTCGGCACGCCGGGGAACACGGTGATCTTCTTGGCTTCGAGGTCGTGCATCACCGCGTCGAGGTCGAAGCGCGTGTGCAGCACCAGCAGCGCGCCCAGCCGCACGCCGAGCAGCATGTTGACGCTGAGCGCGTAGATGTGGAACAGCGGCAGCACCGCCAGCACGCGTTCCATGCCTTCCTCGAGGATTGGCGGGTCGCCCTTGGTCGATTCGAGGTATTGCGCGCAGGCGCTCGACAGGTTGGCATGCGTGAGCATCGCGCCCTTGGGAAGGCCGGTGGTGCCGCCGGTGTACTGCAGCACCACGATCTCGTCTTCGAGCGGGTCCAGCGGATGCAGCTGGTAGCGGCCGTCGTTGTCCAGCAGCCGCGTGAAGGAGACGTGCCGTTCGTCCGCCGGCACGGTGGCCAGCTGCCCCGCGCCCTGGAGCTGCGCGCGCACCGCATCGGGTGCGGCGCCGTAGTCGCAGAAGCCGCCGACGACCAGCTTCTGCAGCCGCGAGCTGCCCAGGAGGCGCGCCATCTGCGGATACAGCGCGGCGAGGTCCAGCGTGACGAGGATGTCGGTGGCGCTGTCTTCGATCTTGTGCGCCAGCACGCGCTCGGCATCGAGCGGAGAGTAGTTCACCACCGTGCCGCCGGCCTTCAGCACGCCGAAGAACGCGATCGGGTAGTGCGGCGTGTTCGGCAGGTAGAGGCCCACGTGCACGCCCGGCTTCACGCCCAGCGCCTGCAGGCCCTTGGCCGCGCGGTCGACGGCTTCGCCGAAGGCGCGGTAGTCGATCGTCTGGCCCATGAACTCGAGGGCCGGCCGGTCGGGCCAGCGCGCCACGGTGTCGTCGAGGATCTGCTGCAGCGGCTTTTGCGGAAGTTCGGCGTCCCAGCGCATGCCGGGCGGGTACGAACGCGTCCACGGCGTGTCGCCGGGAAGGGAGGGCTGGGCCATGGGTGTCTCCGTTGTGATCAATCTTCGCCAGGCAGCCCATTGTGGGAGCCGCCCGACCTCGCGCGGGCTTCGGCCGGCTCGGTGATTTCCCGGATGCGGGCAACGGCTTGGCGAGGCTGGGACAATCGCCCGGTCATGAAAAAACAGCGCATCGTGGTCGGCCTGAGCGGCGGAGTGGATTCCGCGGTCACGGCGCACCTGCTCAAGCAGCAGGGCCACGATGTGGTCGGCATCTTCATGAAGAACTGGGAAGACGACGACGACAGCGAGTACTGCTCGTCGAACATCGATTTCGTCGACGCCGCCAGCGTGGCCGACGTGCTGGGCATCGAGATCGAGCACGTCAACTTCGCGGCCGACTACAAGGACCGCGTGTTCGCCGAGTTCCTGCGCGAATACCAGGGCGGCCGCACGCCGAATCCCGACGTGCTGTGCAATGCCGAGATCAAGTTCAAGGCCTTCCTCGACCATGCGATGCGGCTCGGCGCCGAAAAGATCGCGACCGGCCACTATGCGCGCGTGCGCCTGAACGAGGCAAGCGGCCGGTACGAGCTGCTGAAGGGCCTGGATCCGGCCAAGGACCAGAGCTACTTCCTGCACCGCCTGAACCAGCAGCAGCTCTCGAAGACCCTGTTCCCGGTGGGCGAGCTGCACAAGACCGAGGTGCGCCGCATCGCCGGCGAGATCGGCCTGCCGAACGCGAAGAAGAAGGACTCGACCGGCATCTGTTTTATCGGCGAGCGGCCGTTCCGCGAGTTCCTCAATCGCTACATCTCCAAGGAGCCCGGCCCGATCAAGGACGAGCGCGGACGCCGCATCGGCGAGCACCAGGGCCTGAGCTTCTACACGCTGGGCCAGCGCCAGGGCCTGGGCATCGGCGGCCTCAAGGCCAAGGGTGCGCAGCGCGGTGCGGGCGAGCATGCGCCGTGGTTCGTGGCGCGCAAGGAAGTCGAGAGCAACACGCTGTGGGTGGTGCAGGGGCACGACCATCCGTGGCTGCTGTCGCCGGCGCTGGAAGCCGACGACGCGAGCTGGATCGCGGGCAGTGCGCCGCCTGCGGGCACCTACGGCGCGAAGGCGCGCTATCGGCAGGCCGATGCCGGCTGTGATCTGGCCGAGGGTGCCAACGGCGCGTTCCGGCTGGCCTTCGCCGAGCCTCAATGGGCAGTGACGCCGGGGCAGTCGGCCGTGCTCTACGACGGCGAGGTGTGCCTGGGCGGCGGGGTGATCGCGCGCTCGGCCTGACTCGGCCTAGATTTGCGGTGGGTCGGCCACCGATGCGTCGGCGTGGATCAGGTCCAGCGGATGGCGCCGCCCCGCCAGGTAGTCCTCCACGCACTGCAGCAGCAGCGGGCTGCGATGGCGCTCCACGCTCGAACGGATTTCGTCGGCCGTCATCCACAACGTGCGTTCGATGCCTTCGTCGAGCGGCCGGCCCGGCTCGAAGGCGCCGAGCGTGCCGGCAAAGGCGAAGCGCATGTAGGTCACGTCCTCCTCGCCCAGGAAGCGCGCCATGTAGATGCCGACGAGGGCGCTCGGCGTGAAGTGGTGCGCCGTTTCTTCCAGCGTCTCGCGCGCGCAGCCTTCGGCGGGCGACTCGCCCGGGTCGAGGTGGCCGGCCGGCGTGTTGAGCTTGAGGCCGGCCTTGGTGTGTTCTTCGACCAGCAGGAAGCGGCCGTCCTGCTCGATCACCGCGGCGACGGTGACGTTGGGCTTCCAGCGGACGGCGGAAGGCATTCAGCGCAGCACGTAGCCGGAAAAACGCCAGACGCGATCGCTGCCCAGCTGGAAGGTCACGAGTTCACGCACGGTGGAGTTGGCATTGTTGGTGAACCGGGTCTCGTACTCGACGCTCACGTACTGGCCCGCCAGGTCGGGGTCACCGTCGCCGACCACCTGCCGGTTGATCGCGACCCAGGTGCGCTGCTGCGGCGCGCCCAACGGTGTGCGCGCCTTGGCGACCTGGCTCACGAAGTCGCCGCGGGCGACGCGCTTGCGCGCCGCCGGCGTGGCGCCGTCCCAGAGCTCGCCCGTCTTGTTCTGGTCGATCATCTGGATCGCCTGCATGCCGCCGCGCACCAGCTCGCCCGGGTCGACCTCTTGTGCGACCGCGAAATGCAACCAGCCGCCGAGCAACAGGGCCACAGGCAGAAGTTGAGTTAACCGACTCATGATGGCGTCGCTCCTTCGCTGGCCGTTCGTGCGGGTTCGGCCGTGCCCGCCGACGGGTACGGCGGCTCGGGCGTATTGTTGTCCATGAAGTCGAGCCTGTAGCCCAGCCGATAGACGGCGGACAGCAACAGGCCGTTGGCGGGGCGCAGGTCGAGCTTGGAGCGCAGGCGTGACATGTGCGTGTCGAGCGAACGCGAACTGGCAGCGCCGCCCATGCCCCACACGGTTTCGAGCAGATGCTCTCGCGACAGCACGCGGCCGATGTTGCGGAACATGAAGAGCGCGAGCTCGTATTCGCGGTGCTTCAGCACGATCGCCTCGCCGTCGAACTGCAGCGTGCGCTTGAAAGGAACGAAGCGGTAGGGGCCGACGACCAGTTCGCTTTCGTGCTGGGCCGGGTAGGCGCGGCGCAGAAGGGCGGCGACGCGGGCCTGGAGCTCGGCAGGGCGGATCGGCTCCAGCACGAAATCATCGGCGCCGGCAGTCAGCGCCTCGACCATGTTGGCGCCCTTGCGCCGTTTGGCCATGAAGAGAACGGGGAGGCGCTGGCCGAGCTTTTTGCGAATCCACCTGACGACATCGGGCCCTTCGGCGTCCGGCAGCTGCCAGTCGAGGATCAGCATGTCGAAGCTCTGATGGCGCAGGGCCCGGAGAAAGGATTTTCCATCGTCGAAGCCATGGCATTCGTGGCCGATTTCCGCCATCGTATGCCGTACCCGTTCGATCTGACGCGGCTCGTTGTCGAGCATTGCAATTCGCATGACACCCCCTGAAGATTCCTGGCACGGGAAGCCGGTGATCTTTGCGCCGGTCATTCTCGCGAGGCGCTACTGTACAGAGGGATTTGCCGGCCGGCCAGCTCTTTTCGCCGCTGCGGGCCGGCCGCGACAGCTATCAATTCGATAGCGGTGTGCGCAGTCCGCACGGGCATCGCAGAGCGCAGAGCGCCCCGACTTCGGTGACGGCGCTGTCCCGCAACTTCCTGTCATCTTCATGTAAGCTCGCGCGAATTCCAAAGCTGCCCCGAGGAGAATCCCATGCTGATAGGCGTGCCGGCCGAAACTGCGCCAGGCGAAACCCGAGTGGCCGTCACTGCGGAGACGGCCAAGAAGCTCGTTGCACAGGGTCACACCGTGCGCGTTCAGTCCGGCGCCGGCGTGACAGCCAGCGTCACCGATGCGGCCTTCCAGGCGGCCGGTGCCGAGATCACCGACGGCAACGGCGCCTTCGGCGCCGACATCGTGCTCAAGGTGCGCGCACCCTCCGACAGCGAGGCGCCGCTCATGAAGCCCGGCACCGTCGTCATCGGCATGCTCAACCCCTTCGATGCCGCGGGCCTGCAGAGGCTCGCGAGCGCCGGCCTCACCGGCTTCGCGCTCGAGGCCGCGCCGCGAACCACGCGCGCGCAGAGCATGGACGTGTTGTCGAGCCAGGCCAACATCGCCGGCTACAAGGCCGTGATGATCGCGGCCGACAAGTACCAGCGCTTCTTCCCGATGCTCATGACCGCCGCCGGCACCGTGAAGGCGGCGCGCGTCGTCATCCTCGGCGTCGGCGTGGCCGGCCTGCAGGCCATCGCCACCGCCAAGCGCCTGGGCGCCGTGATCGAGGCGAGCGACGTGCGCCCGAGCGTCAAGGAGCAGGTCGAGTCGCTGGGCGGCAAGTTCATCGACGTCTCCTACGACACCGACGAAGAGAAGGAAGCGGCGCAGGGCGTCGGCGGCTACGCCAAGCCCATGCCGCCGAGCTGGCTCGAGCGGCAGAAGGTCGAGGTCGCCAAGCGCGTGGCCGCGGCCGACGTCGTGATCAGCACCGCGCTGATCCCGGGCCGCGCGGCACCGACGCTCATCACCGAAGACATGGTCAAGTCGATGAAGCCGGGCTCGGTCATCGTCGACATCGCCGCCGGCAAGGGGCCCGACGGCGTGGGCGGCAACTGCCCGCTGTCGGAGGCCGACAAGACAGTGGTCAAGCACGGCGTGACCATCGTCGGCGAGACCAACCTTGCGGCGCTGGTGGCGGCCGATGCCTCGTCGCTCTATGCGCGCAACGTGCTCGACTTCCTGAAGCTCATCGTGGGCAAGGAAGGCACGCTCAACATCGACCTCGAAGACGACATCGTCGCTGCCTGCCTGATGAGCAAAGACGGCCAAGTCACGAAGAAATAGCAATCTCCGTTCGGGCTGAGCCTGTCGAAGCTCTTCGACAAGCCCAGGGCGAACGGCCTACCTGGAGAAGCCATGGATCCCGTTTCCCACACCGTCATCAACCTGATCATCTTCGTGCTGGCGATCTACGTCGGCTACCACGTGGTCTGGACCGTCACGCCTGCGCTGCACACGCCGCTGATGGCCGTGACCAACGCGATCTCGGCGATCGTGATCGTCGGCGCCATGCTCGCAGCTGCGCTCACCGAGACCGGCCTCGGCAAGACCATGGGCGTGCTCGCCGTGGCGCTGGCCGCGGTCAACGTCTTCGGCGGCTTCCTGGTCACGCGGCGAATGCTGGAAATGTTCAAGAAGAAAGAGAAGAAGGCGCCTGCCGCGGGCGAAGGGGCAGCCAAATGAGCATGAATGTCGTCACGCTGCTGTATCTCATCGCGTCGATCTGCTTCATCCAGGCGCTCAAGGGCCTGAGCCACCCGACGACCTCGATCCGCGGCAACCTCTTCGGCATGGTGGGCATGGCCATCGCCATCCTGACCACCGGGGCATTGATCGTGCAGATCGCCGGCGGCCGGCTCGCGGGCATGGCCTGGGTGCTGCTGGGCCTGGTGGTCGGCGGCGGCTATGGCGCTTACCGCGCCAAGACCGTCGAGATGACGCAGATGCCCGAGCTGGTGGCCTTCTTCCACAGCATGATCGGCCTGGCGGCGGTCTTCATCGCCGTGGCGGCGGTGGTCGAGCCCTGGGCCTTCGGCATCGTTCCCAAGGGCGAGCTACTGCCCGCGGGCAACCGGCTCGAACTGTTCCTGGGCGCGGCCATCGGCGCCATCACCTTCAGCGGCTCGGTCATTGCCTTCGGCAAGCTCTCGGGCAAGTACAAGTTCCGCCTGTTCCAGGGGGCACCCGTCCAGTTCAAGGGCCAGCACATGCTCAACCTGGTGCTGGGCCTGCTGACCATCGCGCTCGGCCTGGTGTTCGTCTTCACCGAGAGCTGGACCGCCTTCTTCGCGATGCTCGCACTGTCCTTCGTGATGGGCGTGCTGATCATCATCCCGATCGGCGGCGCCGACATGCCGGTGGTGGTCTCGATGCTCAACAGCTACTCGGGCTGGGCCGCGGCCGGCATCGGCTTCAGTCTGAACAACGCGATGCTGATCGTCGCCGGCTCGCTGGTGGGTTCCTCGGGTGCGATCCTGAGCTACATCATGTGCAAGGCGATGAACCGCTCGTTCTTCAACGTGATCCTGGGCGGCTTCGGCGGCGAGGCCGCAACAGCTTCCGGCGGCGCCAAGGAGCAGCGTCCGGTCAAGACCGGCAGCGCCGACGACGCGGCCTTCGTGCTCGGCAACGCCGAGACGGTGGTGATCGTGCCGGGCTACGGCCTCGCGGTGGCGCGCGCGCAGCATGCGGTGAAGGAACTCGCGGCCAAGCTCACCGAGAAGGGCATCACGGTCAAGTACGCGATCCACCCGGTGGCGGGCCGCATGCCCGGCCACATGAACGTGCTGCTGGCCGAGGCCGAGGTGCCCTACGACCAGGTGTTCGAGATGGAAGACATCAACGGCGAGTTCGGCCAGGCCGATGTCGCGATCATCCTGGGCGCCAACGACGTGGTGAACCCGGCGGCGCTGCAGAAGGGCAGCCCGATCTACGGCATGCCGATCCTCGAGGCCTACAAGGCCAAGACGGTGATCGTGAACAAGCGCTCGATGGCTGCGGGTTATGCCGGTCTGGACAACGAGCTGTTCTACATGGATAAGACCATGATGGTCTTCGGCGACGCCAAGAAGGTGGTCGAGGACATGGGCAAGGCGATCGAATAGATCGGATGGCGGGCGCCTTGCGCCCCGCGGCGCCGCGGTACCGTCGCGGCGACCGCCTCGTTGACCAGAACCCAGAATTTCGCTTGAGGAGACTAGATCCATGACAGACCGCCCCTGGCTCAGCAGCTACCCGCAAGGCGTGCCCGCCGATATCGATGGCTCGCGCTATCCGTCGCTGGTCGCGCTCATGGAGGAGAGCTTCTCGAAGTACGCCGGCCGCACGGCCTACAGCTTCATGGGCAAGGACCTGAGCTACGGCGAGGTCGACAAGCTGAGCCGCGGCTTTGCCGCCTACCTGCAGGGCCTGGGCCTGGCCAAGGGCGATCGCGTCGCGGTCATGATGCCCAACTGCCTGCAGTATCCGATCGCGGTGTGCGGCATCCTGCGCGCCGGGCTCATCCTCGTGAACGTCAATCCGCTCTACACGCCGCGCGAGCTCGAGCACCAGCTCAAGGACTCGGGCAGCAAGGCGATCGTGATCATGGAGAACTTCGGCAACACGCTGCAGCAGTGCATCGGCGCCACGCCGGTCAAGCACGTGGTGCTGAGCGGCATGGGCGACCGCCTCGGGATGCTCAAGGGCGCGCTGGTCAACTACGTGGTGCGCAATGTCAAGAAGATGGTGCCGGAGTTCAGCCTGCCCGGCGCGGTCCGCTTCAACGACGCGCTCGACAAGGGAGCAGGGCGCGCGCCGCAACCGGCGCCCATCGGGCCCGACGACGTCGCGGTGCTGCAGTACACGGGCGGCACCACCGGTGTCTCCAAGGGCGCCGTGCTGCTGCATCGCAACGTGATCTCCAACGTGCTGCAGTCCGAGGCCTGGAACGAGCCGGTCATGCAGAAGGTGCCGGCCGGCGAGCAGCCCACCAGCGTCTGTGCGCTGCCGCTCTATCACATCTTCGCCTTCACCGTGAACATGATGCTGAGCATGCGCACCGGCGGCAAGCTGATCCTGATTCCGAATCCGCGCGACATCGCGGCCGTGCTCAAGGAACTGTCGAAGCACACCTTCCACAGCTTCCCGGCCGTCAACACGCTGTTCAACGGGCTCGCCAACCACCCGGACTTCGGCACCGTCAACTGGAAGAACCTCAAGGTGTCGGTCGGCGGCGGTATGGCGGTGCAGGGCGCGGTGGCCAAGCTCTGGCTCGAGAAGACCGGCTGTCCGATCTGCGAAGGCTACGGCCTCTCCGAAACCTCGCCGTCGGCCACCTGCAACCCGACCACCAGCACCGCCTACACCGCCACCATCGGCGTGCCGCTGCCCAGCACCTATCTGAAGCTGCTGGACGACGACGGCCACGAGGTGCCGCCGGGCCAGCCGGGCGAGATCGCCATCAAGGGCCCGCAGGTGATGGCCGGCTACTGGCAGCGTCCCGACGAAACGGCCAAGGTCATGACGGCCGACGGCTACTTCAAGTCCGGCGACATCGGCGTGGTCGACGAGCGCGGCTTCTTCAAGATCGTCGACCGCAAGAAGGACATGATCCTGGTCTCGGGCTTCAACGTGTACCCGAACGAGATCGAGGACGTGGTTGCGCAGGTCCCGGGCGTGCTCGAATGCGCGGCCGTGGGCATCGTCGACGAGAAGACCGGCGAGGCCGTCAAGCTCGTGATCGTCAAGAAGAACCCGGATCTCACCGAAGCCCAGGTGCGCGACTTCTGCCGCGCCAATCTCACCGGCTACAAGCAGCCCAAGGTGGTGGAGTTCCGCACCGAGCTGCCGAAGACGCCGGTCGGCAAGATCCTGCGGCGCGAGCTGCGCGACAAGAAGTAGCGGCGCGCGCCATGGCGGGGCCGATCGCGATCGTGCCGACGACGCGGCCCATGCCGATTTCCTGCGCTTCGTCGCCTCGGTCGCGAGCCGCTACAGCCTCCACCCGTTCGGGCTGAGCCTGTCGAAGCCGGGAGCGGCGCTACTTGAGCCAGCCGCGCCGGCGGAAGTACAACATGGGCACCAATGCGCTCGCGACCATCAGCGCAACCGCGTACGCGTAGCCATGGCTCCATTCCAGCTCCGGCATGAACTTGAAGTTCATGCCGTAGACGCTGGCGATCAGCGTCGGCGGCAGCAGCGCCACGCTGGCGACCGAGAAGATCTTGATAGTCTTGTTCTGGTTGATGTTGATGAAACCGACGGTCGCATCCATCAGGAAGTTGATCTTGTCGAACAGGAAGGCCGTGTGGTTGTCGAGCGACTCGATGTCGCGCAGGATCTGTCGCGCTTCCTCGAACTGCTCGGCATTGAGCATGCGGCTGCGCATCATGAAGCTGACCGCGCGGCGCGTGTCCATCACGTTGCGGCGGATGCGGCCGTTCAAGTCTTCCTGGCGGGCGATCGCGGCCAGCACTTCGCCGGCCAGCTCGTCGCTCACGTTGCCCTCGAGCACCTTCTTGCCGGCGACCTCAAGCTCGTCGTAGATGTTCTCGAGCGTGTCGGCCGAGTATTCGGCATCGGCGTCGAAGAGCTTGAGCAGCACTTCCTTGGCATCCTCGATCAGCCCCGGCGCACGGCGCGCGCGCATGCGCAGCAGGCGGAACACCGGCACGTCCTCGTCGTGGATCGAGAACAGGACGCCGCGGCTGCGCAGCTCGGTGTTGTGCTGGTTGAGGATGAAGGCCACGCGCACCGAGCGCGGGTTCTCGTCGTCGTCGATCAGGAAGTCGCTGCGGATGTGCAGCTCGCCGTTGTCTTCCTCGTAGAAGCGGGCCGATTCCTCGATGTCCTCGTCCATCGCGTCTTCGGGGATGGACAGGCCGTAGTACTGCTTGATCCAGCGCTTCTCTTCGAGGGTGGGCGATTCGAGATCGACCCAGATCGGCTGGAACTGAGAGAGTTCTTCGAGGGCTTCGATTTCTTCTTGAACGAGGCGACCGTTGGCCAGCGTGAAGATGTTGAGCATGATTCGCTCCCGAGTGAATTTGTGGGCGGTTGGCGAGGGGCGGGGGGCGCTTTCAAGACCCTGGCCAACGACGCGTCACAAGGGAGTTGAAAGCTGCCGAGGCGGAACGGTTTCCATCTGAAGTCTCCGGTTGCAGCGAGGCGCGATTATGTCACCGGCCCTCTCGGACTTCCTGCTCCCATCTGGATAAACATCCAGTAAAGTCGCGGCGATGCAAAGCGTCGCGACACCCGCACCCGCCACCCAGGCCGAGCGCCTCGCGGCGGCGCTGGCGCAGCTCAACGACGCACAGCGTGCCGCGGTAGAACACGGGGTCGGCAGCGCGCTGGACGGGGCGGCGCAAGACCAGCGTCCCCTGCTCGTGATCGCCGGTGCAGGCTCCGGCAAGACCAGCACACTGGCCCACCGCGTGGCCCACCTGATCGCAGGCGGCACCGATCCGCAGCGCATCCTGCTCTTGACCTTCTCGCGCCGCGCGGCGCAGGAGATGGAGCGGCGTGCGGGCCAGGTGCTGGCGCGCGTGCTCGGCCTGCGGTCCGAGTCGCCGCCGGCCTTGCCATGGGCCGGCACCTTCCACGGCATCGGCGCGCGCCTGCTGCGCGAACATGCATCGCAGATCGGCCTCTCGGAGAACTTCACCATTCACGACCGCGGCGACGCCGAGGACCTGATGGGCCTGGTGCGCAACGACATCGGCCTGGCGTCCATGGAGCGGCGCTTTCCGCGCAAGGGCACCTGCCTCTCGATCTACTCGCGCACGGTCAATACCTGCGCGCCGCTGGCCGAAGTGCTCAAGCATTCCTTTCCGTGGTGCGCCGAATGGGAAGCCGAGCTCAGGCGCCTCTTCGGCGCCTACGTCGAAGCCAAGCAGGCGCAGCAGGTGCTCGACTACGACGACCTGCTGCTGTACTGGGCCGAGATGGTGGCGGAGCCCGCGCTCGCGGCGCAGATCGGCGCGCGCTTCGACCACGTGCTGGTCGACGAGTACCAGGACACCAACCTGCTGCAAGCCGCGATCCTGCGCGCGCTCAAACCCGACGGCTGCGGGGTCACCGTGGTGGGCGACGATGCGCAGTCGATCTATTCGTTTCGCGGCGCGACGGTGCGCAACATCCTCGACTTTCCGCAGCAGTTCACGCAGCCCGCACGCATCGTCACGCTGGAGCGCAACTACCGCTCGACCCAGCCGATCCTCGATGTGTCGAACGCGGTGATCGCGTCGGCCGCCGAGCGCCATGCCAAGACCCTCTGGACCGACAAGCCCTCGGCCGGCCGGCCGCAGCTGGTGCTGGTGGCCGACGAAGCCAGCCAGGCGCGCTTCGTGGCCGAGCGCGTGCTCGCGCACCGCGAGGGCGGGCTGGCGCTCAAGTCGCAGGCGGTCCTGTTCCGTACGTCGAGCCACAGCGCGGCGCTCGAACTCGAGCTGGCCCGGCGCAACATTCCCTTCGTCAAGTACGGCGGCCTGAAATTCCTCGAAGCGGCGCATGTGAAGGATCTGCTGGCGGTGCTGCGCTTTGCGCAGAACCCGCGCGGGCGCATGGCCGGCTTTCGCGTCACGCAGCTGATTCCGGGCATCGGGCCGGTCACGTCCACGCGGCTGCTCGATGCGATGGCCGAGGCCGCCGAACCGGGCGATGTCGTGCAGGCCTTCGCGGCCCCCGCGGCCGCGAAGGAAGAGTGGGCGCGCTTCGCGGGCATCTACGCCGCGCTGCGCGCGCCCACGCTGGCGTGGCCGGCCGACATGGAGCTCGCGTTGCGGTGGTACCTGCCGCACCTGGAGCGGCTGCACGACGATGCGGGCCTGCGCCGCGGCGACGTCGAGCAGCTCGCGCGGCTGGCCTCGGGCTATGCCTCGCGCGAGCGATTCCTGACCGAGCTCACGCTGGATCCGCCCGAGGCCACGAGCGACCGGCCGGGTCCGCCGCTGCTCGACGAGGACTACCTGATCCTCTCGACCATCCATTCGGCCAAGGGGCAGGAGTGGCGTTCGGTGCATGTGCTCAATGTGGTCGATGGCTGCATCCCCGCCGACGTCGCGCAGGGCGCGCAGGAGCTGGAAGAAGAGCGGCGCCTGCTCTATGTCGCGATGACCCGCGCCCGTGATCATCTGCACCTGCTGGTGCCTCAGCGCTTCTATGTCACGCAGCAGGCGGCGCGCGGCGACCGGCATCTCTACGCCGGCCGCACGCGCTTCATTTCGGCGACCGATGCCGAACGTTTCGAGCAGCTGACCTGGCCGCCGCCGCCCGAGCGCGCGCCGCATGTGCCGGCGCCCGTGGCCGCTATCGACCTCCTGAGCCGCATGCGCGCCGCCTGGCGCTGAGTGCCGCGCAGGGTCTTTAACACTATTGGATCAATGGGAAGCCGCGCCCGCGGCCGCCATGCCGGGGTTTGCCCGAAAGGGATTGCAATTCGATGACAGCATGGGCATAGTGAACCGACCTTCCCCTCGTTCCTCTCCCTCTTCCCCTCCCCTCTCCCTCCCCCTCTTTTCCCGATCCCAATTTCGCCGGCCACGCTTCACGCCTGAAGCGGGGTCTTTTTCCCAACCGTCAGTTCCAGGAGGTCATTCATGAATTTGACGATCAGCGGTCATCACCTCGACGTCACCCCCGCCTTGCGCAGCTACGTTACGAGCAAGTTGGACCGGATCACCCGCCATTTCGACCAGGTGGTCGATGTGAAGGTGATCCTCACGGTGGAAAAGCAGAAGGAAAAGGAACGCCGGCAGCGAGCCGAGTGCAATATTCACGTCAAGGGCAATGACATGTTCGCGGAGTCGAGCCACGCTGATCTCTACGCCGCAGTCGACGAGCTGGTCGACAAGCTCGACCGCCAGGTCGTGCGCCACAAGGACCGCCTGCAGAACCATCACCACGCGGCGCCCAAGCGCGTGATGTAGTACCACTCCGGGCAAATACTCTTGCGGGCCGCCTTGGGCGGCCCTTTGCTTTTTGTGGCGCAGGTGCATAATCGCCCCCGCCTGCCCCAACATGAACCGACTCGCGTCCATCCTGCCGCCCGCTCAAGTGCTTGTGAGCGTTGACGCCACCAGCAAGAAACGTGCTTTTGAAGAAGCGGGCTTGCTGTTCGAGAACCTGCACGGCCTGGGCCGTGCCCTGATCACCGACAGCCTGTTCGCCCGCGAGCGCCTCGGCTCCACCGGCCTGGGCCACGGCGTGGCCATCCCCCACGGGCGCATCAAGGGCCTCAAGTCCCCGATGGCCGCGGTGTTCCAGCTCGCGAACGCCATCGGCTTCGACGCACCGGACGAGCAACCCGTGGTGCTCTTGATCTTTCTCCTGGTGCCCGAAGCGGCCACCCAGAAACATCTGGAAATACTCTCCGAGATCGCGGAGCTCCTGAGCGACGCCGGCTTGCGCGAGCAGATCAAGTCGAGTTCCGATGCGGCCGCGCTGCACGCCTTGATCGCCGGATGGCAATCAGCCCAGGTCGCTTGAAGCGCGCCGGCGTGGGACAGTCTGGCGCATGAAGCCGACCGTCATCAGCGCCGACGCGATGTTCGAGGAGTTTCGCGGCTCGCTCCGGTGGGAGTGGCTCGCGGGGCTCGGCGCCTCGGAGCGCCAGTTCGATCCCGGCGTCATCAGCCGCGCCCAGTCGGCGGCCGACCTGGTGGGCTACCTCAACTACATCCATCCGTACCGCGTGCAGATTCTCGGCGCGCGAGAAGTCGCGTACCTGACGCGGGGCACGCCCGAGGACTGCGTGCGGCGCATCGCCCGCATCGTCACGCTGGAGCCGCCCATGCTGGTGCTGGCCGACGGTCAGCCGGCGCCCGACGAGCTGCTGTCGATCTGCGAGCGGGCGCAGTTGCCCCTGTTTGCAACGCGGGAATCCTCGGCCTTCGTGATCGACCTGCTGCGGGCCTACCTTTCCAAGCACTTTGCCGAGCGCACCTCGATGCACGGCGTGTTCATGGACATCCTGGGCCTGGGCGTGATGATCACGGGCGAGTCGGGGCTCGGAAAGAGCGAGCTCGGCCTGGAGCTGATTTCACGCGGCAACGGTCTGGTGGCCGACGACGCGGTCGATCTCTACCGCATCAACCAGACCACGCTGGAAGGGCGCTGCCCCGAACTGCTGCAGAACCTGCTGGAAGTGCGGGGCATCGGCCTGCTGGACATCCGGGCGATCTTCGGCGAGACGGCGGTGCGCCGGAAGATGCGGCTCAAGCTGATCGTGCACCTGGTGCGGCGCGACAGCTTCGAGCGCGACTACGAGCGCATGCCCTCGGCACCGCTGACCCAGGACGTGCTGGGCATCCCGGTGCGCAAGGTGATCATCCAGGTGGTGGCCGGGCGCAACATCGCCGTGCTGGTGGAGGCGGCGGTGCGCAACTCGATCCTGCAACTGCGCGGCATCGACACCTATGCCGACTTCGTGGCGCGCCACCACAAGGCCATGGAAAGCGCCCGCGACGACGACTGACCGGTCAGCGCTTGCTCGCGCAGTCGCCGCACAGGCCGTAGAGCGACATCGCGTGGTCCTGCAGGATCCACTTCTTGTCGGTCGCGATCATCTGCTGGCGGCGCTCGATCTCGGCGTCGTAGAACTCCTCGACCTTGCCGCACGAGGTGCAGATCAGATGGTCGTGGTGCTTGCCCTCGTTGATTTCATAGACGGCCTTGCCGCTCTCGAAGTGGCTGCGCTCGAGGATGCCGGCCTGCTCGAACTGGGTCAGCACGCGGTAGACCGTGGCCAGGCCGATATCGGAGTGCTCGTTGAGCAGCACCCGGAACACGTCTTCCGCCGTCATGTGGCGCTGCCCGCCGTTCTGGAAAATCTCGAGGATCTTGAGGCGCGGCAGAGTGGCCTTGAGGCCGGTGTTCTTGAGTTCGTCGATGTTGCCCATGGTGGTTCCTGCGCCGGCCGTGCGGAGGGGCCCGCCGGGGGCCAGCCGCTACAATGGCCCGATCATATCGCTACGCCTCTTTGCCTTTGCCCATGCATGACATTCCACATCGCCGCGTTTGGCTGGTCGTCGGCGCCGTCGCTGCAAGCCTGTGCCTGGGCGCCTGCGGCAGCTTCACTGAGCGCTCGCGCGGTGCACTGTCCGCCGTGACGCCCTACAAGGTCGAAGTGGTCCAGGGCAATTTCGTGTCGAAAGAGCAGGTCGATGCGCTCAAGCCCGGCATGCCGCGCCAGCAGGTGCGCGAGATCCTCGGCACTTCGCTCCTGACCGACGTTTTTCATTCCAATCGCTGGGACTACGTGTTCACGATCCGGCGCCAGGGCGTCGAGCCGCAGCAGCGCCGGCTGACCTTGTTCTTCAACGGCGAGGTGCTCGACCGCTTCGAAGGCGACCCGATGCCGAGCGAGGAAGAATTTGTCGCCACGCTCGACACCCGCAAGCGCAGCGGCAAGGTGCCCGCGCTGGAGGCGTCGGAGGACGAGCTCAAGAAGTACGACCCCAAGGACAAGAAGGACGCCGCCGCCTCGACGCCGTCCGCCTCTCTCCCGCCGCTGCCGCCGAGCTATCCGCCGCTCGAAGCGGCGCGTTAGCGCGCGCCGGCCGCGCCGGCCGGTTTCCCTCCAGGCTCCCCAAGGCTGAAACGCGTGACCGACTCCTCTTCTCCCTCCATTCCCCCCTTGCGGCGTATCGCGGTCGCGGGCGCCTCCGGGCGCATGGGCCACATGCTGATCGAGGCGCTGCGCGAGGCCCAGGACTGCCGGCTCGCCGGCGCGCTGGACATCGAAGGCAGCCCCGCGATCGGCAGCGACGCGGCGGCCTTCCTCGGCTTCACGAGCGGCGTTCCCATCGTTTCCGACCTGCGCACCGGCCTGCAGGATGCCCAGGTGCTGATCGACTTCACGCGCCCCGAGGGCACGCTGGCGCACCTCGCCGTGTGCCGCGAACTCGGCGTGCAGGCCGTGATCGGAACCACCGGCTTCAGCGAGGCCCAGAAGGCCGAGGTCGCCGAGGCCGCGAAGGAAATCGCGATCGTGATGGCGCCCAACATGAGCGTGGGCGTCAACGTCACCTTCAAGCTGCTCGAGATGGCCGCCAAGGCGCTGTCGACCGGCTACGACATCGAGATCATCGAGGCGCACCATCGCCACAAGGTCGATGCGCCCTCGGGCACCGCGCTCAAGATGGGCGAAGTGATCGCCGACGCGCTGGGTCGTGACCTGAAGGACTGCGCCGTCTACGCCCGCGAGGGCGTCACCGGCGAGCGCGATCCGTCCACCATCGGCTTCGCGTCCATCCGCGGCGGCGATATCGTCGGCGACCACACGGTGCTGTTCGCCGGCACGGGCGAGCGCATCGAGATCACGCACAAGTCGGCCAGCCGCGTGACCTATGCGCAGGGCAGCCTGCGCGCGGTGCGCTTCCTGGCCGAGCAGCGCACCGGATTGTTCGACATGTTCGACGTACTCGGACTGCGTTAAGAAGACGCATGAGCACCGCCCGGCCGCCCGAAGGGGCTCGCACCGCAGTGCGCAGCACGGAGGTTGCCTAGTGAGCGTTCTCGAGTTGCTGACCCACGGCGACGGCGTCAGCCGCTCGGTTGCCGCGTTGCTGCTCCTGATGTCGGTCTCGAGCTGGGTCGTCATCCTCTGGAAGGCCTGGCTGCTGCGCGGCGGCACGCGCGACGTGCTGCGCAGCATCGCCGCGTTCTGGCAATCGGCTTCGCTCGGCGATGCCGAGCAGCGGCTCAGGGCCTTCGACCGCGCGGCGCTGGTCTGGCCGGCGGTGCGCGCGGTCAACGACCTGGCCGCGAAGCCCGATGCCGGCACCCTGGGCGGCGCGGTCGACCGCAGCCAGCGCCTGACGCGCGCCCTGCGCGACGCCCTGCATGGCGCCCTGCGGCGCCTGCAGGCCGGACAGATCCTGCTTGCCACGGTCGGCGCCACGGCGCCCTTCGTCGGGCTGCTCGGCACGGTCTGGGGCATCTACGGCGCGCTCCGGGGCATTGCCGGAGAAACCGGCGGCTTCACCATCGACAAGGTGGCCGGCCCGGTCGGCGAGGCGCTGATCATGACTGCCTTCGGCCTCGCCGTGGCCATTCCTGCCGTCCTCGCCTACAACGTGTTCGGCCGCGTGGTCGGCCGGATCGAGGCCGAGCTCGAGGGCTTTGCCCACGATCTGCTCGGTGCGCTCGGGGAGACGCCGCAGCGCGAGGCCTCCCTGCCGCCCGCGCGGCCGATGCCCGTCTAGCGGAACGCAAAAGCCATGGCCTTCGGTCGCACCTCGCTCGGCAGCACCGCCACCGGCGGACGCGCGATCGGTGCCGGGGGGCAGCGGCCGCTCTCGGATATCAACGTCACGCCGCTGGTCGACGTGATGCTGGTGCTGCTGGTGATTTTCATCATCACCGCCCCGCTGATGGCCAGTTCGATCAAGCTCGACCTGCCGCGTACCGATGCCGGGCAGCCCACCGACACGCCGAAGTTCGTGAGCCTGGCGGTGGACGCAGCGGGCAAGGTCTTTCTCAACGATCAGGCGGTGACGCCCGAAGAACTCGCAGCCCGGCTCGCTAAAGCCGCCGCCGACAACCGCGATACCGAGGTCCAGTTGCGCGCCGACCAGACCGTGCCCTATGGCAAGGTGGTCGAGCTGATGGGCATCGCGAACAAGGCGGGGCTCAGCCGCATCGGCTTCGTCACCCAGGCGCCGGCCAAGTAGCTCCCACCGCTGAGGATGCTTAGAGCATCACCGGCTTGGTGTGCCAGATCTCGTGCGCGTACTCGGCGATCGTGCGGTCGGACGAGAACGCCCCCATGCCCGCGACGTTCAGGATGGCCTTGTGCGTCCACGCATCGGCGTCCTTGTAGAGCGCATCGACGCGGCCCTGGGTTTCGATGTAGCTCGCGTAGTCCGCCAGCAGCAGGTAGTGGTCGCCCCAATCGACCAGCGCGTCGTAGATGCCGTGGTAGCGCGCGGGCTCGCCGGGCGAGAAGGCGCCGTCCCGGATCGCATCCAGCACGCGCTGCAGCTCGGGATTGGAGGCGTAGATCTCGCGCGGCTGGTAGCCGCCGGCGCGGATCGCGGCCACCTGCGGCGTGGTGTTGCCGAAGATGAAGATGTTGTCGTCGCCGACGTTCTCCTTCATCTCGACATTGGCGCCGTCGAGCGTGCCGATGGTGAGCGCGCCATTGAGCGCGAACTTCATGTTGCCGGTGCCCGAGGCTTCCGTGCCCGCGGTTGAAATCTGTTCCGAGAGGTCCGCCGCCGGCATGATGATCTCGGCCAGGCTCACGCTGTAGTTCGGCAGGAACACCACCTTCAGCAGCTTGCCGGCGCGCGGGTCGTTGTTGATCGTCGTCGCCACATCGTTGATGAGGCGGATCACCTGCTTGGCCACCACGTACGCCGACGCCGCCTTGCCCGCGAACACGACGACGCGCGGCACCACGTCGGGCGTGGTGCCGGCTTCGTGCGCCGCGATGATGCGCTGGTAGCGCGTGATCACGTGCAGCACGTTGAGCAGCTGGCGCTTGTATTCGTGGATGCGCTTCACCTGCACGTCGAACATGGCGTCGGTGTCGAGGTTGATGCGCAGGTTCTGCTCGACCCAGTTGGCCAGGCGCAGCTTGTTCTCGCGCTTGGCATGGCGGAAGGCGCGCGCGAAGGCGGGCTGCTCGGCCATCGGCCGCAGCGCCTCGAGCTGCATCAGGTCGCGCCGCCAGCCGCGGCCGATGCGCCGGTCGAGCAGCGCCGCGAGCGGCGGGTTGGCCTGCGCCAGCCAGCGCCGCGGCGTCACGCCATTGGTCTTGTTGTTGAAGCGCTCCGGAAAGAGCTTCGCGAAGTCCGCGAAGATGGATTGCTTCATCAGTTCGGAATGCAGTCCCGAAACGCCGTTGATCGAATGGCTCGCCAGCACCGCCACGTAGGCCATGCGCACGCGGCGTTCGCCCGACTCGTCGACCAGCGAGAGCCGGCGCAGCATTTCGGCGTCGTTGCCCAGCTTCTGCGTCACCGTTGCGAGGAAGCGCGCGTTCATGTCGTAGATGATCTGCAGGTGCCGCGGCAGGATGCGTCCCACCATCTCGACCGGCCATGTCTCCAGCGCCTCGTGCATCAGCGTGTGGTTGGTGTAGCTGAAGACTTTCTGCGTGTGCGCCCAGGCCGCGTCCCAGGCGAGACCGTGCTCGTCCATCAGGAGGCGCATCAGCTCGGGCACCGCGAGCACCGGGTGCGTGTCGTTCAGGTGGATGCTGACCTTGTCCGGCAGCTTGTCGAAGGTCTTGTGGTTGCGCAGGTAGCGGCGCAGCAGATCCTGCACGCTGGCGCTGACGAAGAAGTACTCCTGGTGCAGCCGCAGCTCGCGCCCGGACGGCGTGGAATCGTCGGGGTAGAGCACGCGCGAGACGTTCTCCGAGTGGTTCTTGCTCTCGACCGCCGCCATGTAGTTGCCGCGGTTGAAGGCCGACAAGTCGATCTCCTCGGTCGCGCGCGCGGACCACAGGCGCAGCGTGTTGGTGGCCTGCGTGCCGTAACCGGGGATGATGGTGTCGTAGGCCACGGCCAGCACGTCGTACGTGTCCACCCACTCGGTCGCACAGTCGCGCTTCTGCACGTGGCCGCCGAAGCGCACGCGGTAGGTGACTTCGGGACGCTGGAACTCCCAGGGATTGCCGCGCGTGAGCCAGTAGTCGGGCGTCTCGACCTGCTGGCCATCGACGATCTTCTGGCGGAACATGCCGTATTCGTAGCGGATGCCGTAGCCGAAGCCCGGCACGCCGAGGGTGGCCATCGAGTCGAGGAAGCAGGCGGCCAGCCGTCCGAGGCCGCCGTTGCCCAGGGCGGCATCGGGCTCGCGCTCGGCGATGGCTTCCATGTCGACGTTGAAATCGAGCAGCGCTTCGCGCACGGTGTCATAGAGGTCGACCGCCAGCAGCGCATTGGTGAAGGTACGCCCGATCAGGAACTCCATCGACATGTAGTAGACGCGCTTCAGGTCCTGCGCGTAGTTGGCGCGCGTGGTCACCATCCAGCGCTCCACCAGCTGGTCGCGCACCGCGAACGCGGTGGCGTGCAGCCAGTCGTCCTGGCTGGCGGTGACCGGGTCCTTGCCGACGGCGTAGATGAGCTTGTTGGCGACGGCGCGCTTGAACGCCGCCACGTCGCGGTCGGGATGGTCGTAGGCGAAATCCTTGATCGTCGGGGGCGATTCGGGAAGGGGGATGGTTTGTGCGCTCACGGAAGTGACTCCTCGTAGACGGTCATGTATTGGGCGGCCGCGGTGGCCCAGTCGGCCGGGCGGCGCATGGCGTTGGCGCGCACGCGGCGCCATTCGACGGGCCGCGCATGGAGCGCGAAAGCCCGGCGCACGGCGCGTGCGCAGCCATCGATGCCGAAATCGTCGAACACGAATCCGGTGGCCGTGTCGTCGGCCAGATTTTCCAGCGTGCAGTCGGCGACCGTATCGGCGAGCCCGCCGACGCGGTGCACCAGCGGAAGGCTACCGTACTTGAGCCCGTACATTTGTGTCAGTCCGCAAGGCTCGAACAGCGACGGTACCAGGGTCACGTCGCCGGCACCGAACAATCGATGCGCAAGGGGCTCGCTGTAGCCCAGGGTGACGCTGACCGACTGGGGTGCGGCAACGGCGCGTTGCCGGAACGCGGCCTCGAGTTCCGCGTCGCCGCTGCCGACCAGCGCGAACTGGCCGCCTTGCGCCAACAGCGCATCGAGCGCGCCGAGGACGAGGTGCAGGCCCTTCTGTTCGGTCAGCCGGCTCACCACGATGAAGAGCGGCGCATCGGCTTGCGCAGCGAGGCCCAGTTCCTCCTGCAGCGCCGCCTTGCAGCGGGCCTTGCCGGCCAGGCGCCGCGGGTCGTAGCGATGCGCAATCAGCGTGTCGCCGGCCGGATTCCAGACCCGGTCGTCGACCGCGTTGAGGATGCCGGTGAGCCGGTCGGCGCGGCTGTGCAGCAGGCCGTCGAGGCCGAAGCCCTGTTCGGGCGTCTGGATCTCGCGCGCGTAGGTCGGGCTCACGGTCGTGATGCGGTCGGCGAAACACAGGCCGCCCTTCATGAACGAGACCTGTCCGTAGTATTCGAGGCCGTTGACGCTGAAGGCGGCGGGCGGCAGGCCGAGATCGGCGAAGTGCCGGGGCGCGAACAGCCCCTGGTAGGCCAGGTTGTGCACCGTGAACACGCTGCCGACGCGCGGCCGGCCGCTCGCCGCACCGAAGGCCAGGTAGGCCGGCGCCAGAGCGGCATGCCAGTCGTGGGCATGGACGACTTCGGGCTGCCAGCCGGCGTCGAGCCCCTGTTGCGCGATCTGCGCGGCGGCCCAGCCCAGCAGCGCGAAGCGCCGGTGGCTGTCCGCGTGGGGCTGGCGGTTGGCATCTTCATAGGGATTGCCGGGCTGGCCGTACAGCGCCGGTGCGTCGATCACATAGGCCGGGATGGCGGGCGAACCGTCGATCGCGATGCGCCCGAGGCGCAGGTGCACGGCATCGCCCCAGGGCGCCGCGAACGCGGCCACCGGCGCAGCGTCCCCGATGCCGGCCATGATCGCCGGGAAGCCGGGCAGCAGCACCCGCACATCCTGGCCGGCGGCCGCGAGCGCCAGCGGCAACGCGCCGGCGACGTCGGCCAGCCCGCCGGTCTTGAGCAGAGGAAACAGTTCGGCGCTGACTTGAAGGATCCGCATCGGGCTAGGTGAGGCGCGCCAGCATCTCGCGCGTGATCAGCACCACGCCATTGTCGGTGCGCTCGAAGCGTGCGGCATCCTCGACCGGATCCTCGCCCACGACCATGCCCTCGGGGATGACGCAGGCGCGGTCGACCACCACCTTGCTCAGCCTGGCGCGGCGTCCGACCTCGACGTCGGGCAGCAGCACGGCCTCGAGGATGTCGCAGAAAGAGTGGATGCGCACACCCGAGAACAGCACCGAATCCTTGACTTTCGAGCCCGAGACGATGCAGCCGCCGGAAACGATGGTGTTCACGGTCATGCCGTTCTTGCCCTCGAGGTCGACCACGAACTTGGCCGGGGGGAGCTGTCGCTGGTAGGTCCAGATGGGCCAGTCGGTGTCATAGATGTCGAGCTCCGGGGTGACGGAGGCCAGGTCGAGGTTGGCAGCCCAGAATGCATCAATCGTGCCCACGTCGCGCCAATAGGCCTTGGCGTCGGGTCCGCGCGAGCCCCGCGTCACGCACGACAGGCCGAAGGGATGCGCCGAAGCCCGCCCCTGGGCGACGGCCATCGGGATGATGTCCTTGCCGAAGTCGTGGTCCGAATCCGGGTTGGCGCTGTCCTGCTCGAGCAGTTGGTAGAGGTATTCGGAGTCGAAGACGTAGATGCCCATGCTGGCCAGCGCCACCTCCGGATTGCCGGGCACGGCCGGCGGATCGGCCGGCTTCTCGAGGAAGCCGACGATCTTCCGGTCGCCGTCGACCGCCATCACGCCGAAGGCGGTCGCTTCCATGCGCGGGACCTCGATGCAGCCGACGGTGCAGCCCAGGCCGTGTGCGACATGGTCGATCAGCATGATCGAATAGTCCATCTTGTAGATGTGATCGCCCGCCAGCACCACCACGTAGTCGTGCGGCGTCGAGCGCGTCTGGATGATGTCGAGGTTCTGGAACACCGCGTCGGCCGTGCCGCGGTACCAGTGCTCGTCGCCCACGCGCTGCTGGGCCGGCAGCACGTCGACCATCTCGTTGAGCTCGGCGCGCAGGAAGCTCCAGCCGCGCTGCAGGTGGCGCATCAGCGAGTGCGATTTGTATTGCGTCACCACCGCCATGCGCCGGATGCCGGAGTTGAGGCAGTTGGAAAGCGCGAAATCGATGATGCGGAACTTGCCGCCGAAGTACACCGCCGGCTTGGCGCGCCGGTCGGTCAACTGCTTCAGTCGCGACCCTCGCCCGCCGGCCAGCACCAGCGCGATGGTGCGGCGGACGAGTTGGTGGGCCTGTAGCGTGGGTTGTGCGGTGTTTCCCATCATGTGCCTCCAGCGGTTGGTTCTTGGTGGTGATTTTTCCAGCCTAGCACCCCGCCGGGCACTTGGCTCCTACGTTTTTGCGACCCAGAGACTCACGGGCGGCCGGACCAGGGTCCCGCTCGCCGTCGCGGCATCGTCGTCGGACTCGCTCGCCAGCTGCGGGAGCCAGCGGCCGGGCGGCAGGCGGAATTCGACCGGACCGGCTTCGGCGTTCACCAGCACCAGCCAGCAGGCAAGGGGCGCGGGCGCATCGAACGCGATCGCCAGCGCGTGCCGGTCGCCGCGCTCCCAGTCGGCCGGCGTCATGGCGTGGCCCTCGGGCGCCAGCCAGCGCAGCGCAGCGGCGCCCGCGGCTGGCGGCGCCTCGGGCCACCACTGCGCATGGCGCAGCGGCCCGGCCTCGCGGCGCAGGCTCAGCAGGCGCGTGACGTACGCGACCAGGCCGGCGTCGGCCCGCCCCCAGTCGAGCCAGGTCGTCTCGTTGTCCTGGCAGTAGGCGTTGTTGTTGCCGCGCTGGCTGTGGCCGATCTCGTCGCCGGCCAGCAGCATGGGCGTGCCCTGCGAGAGCAGCAGCACCGCCAGCAGCACGCGCTGCAGGCGCTGGCGCTCGGCCAGCACGGCCGGGTCGTCGGTGTCGCCTTCGACGCCGCAGTTGCGGCTCAGGTTGCGGTTGCTGCCGTCGCGGTTGTCTTCGCCGTTGGCGAGGTTGTGGCGCTCGTTGTAGCTCAGCAGGTCGCGCAGCGTGAAGCCGTCGTGCGCGGTGACGAAGTTGACGCTCGCGGTCGGAGCGCGGGCGTCGTGGCGGAACGCCTCGCTCGACGCCGCGAACCGGTGTGCGAACTCGCCGCGGCCCACGCTCGCGTGCAGCCAGAAGCCGCGCTGCGCGTCGCGAAAACGGTCGTTCCATTCGAGCCAGCCGGGCGGGAACTCGCCCAGGCGGTAGCCGCCGGGGCCGATGTCCCAGGGCTCGGCGATCAGCAGGGCATCGGCCAGTACCGGATCCTGTGCCATGGCGGCGAGCAGCGGCGCACGCGGATCGAACTCGCCGCCCGCGCGGCGCGCCAACACCGGCGCGAGGTCGAAGCGGAAGCCGTCGACGCCGAGCTCCGTGACCCAGTGGCGCAGGCTGTCCATCACGAGCTGCACCGCGCGCGGCTCGGCGAGGTTCAGGCAGTTGCCGCAGCCGGTCCAGTTTTCGTAGAGCGCGCGGTCGTCTGCGCGCAGGTGGTAGTAGAGCGCGTTGTCGATCCCGCGCAGGCTCAGGGTCGGCCCGAGCTCGTCGGTCTCGGCGCTGTGGTTGTAGACCACGTCGATCACGAGCTCCATGCCGCGCGCGTGGACGGCGTCGGCCATGGCGCGGAACTCGCTCGCGGGCGACGAGCCCGGCCGGCCGCTCCAGTAGCGCGTCTCGGGCGCGAACCAGCCGATCGGGCTGTAGCCCCAGTAATTGCCGAGGCCCATGGCGAGCAGGCGTTCTTCGTCGGCGCGGTGCTGCACGGGCATCAGGCTCAGGGTGGTGATCCCGAGCCGCTGCAGGTGGTCGAGCACGGCAGGCTCCGCGAGCCCGGCGTAGGTGCCGCGCAGCGCAGCGGGCACTTCGGGGTGCAGGCGCGTGTGGCCGCGCACGTGGAGTTCGTAGAGCACGCGCTCGTTCGGGGCGGTGCGGGGCCGCGCGCCGGCCGAGGGCGGCAGCGGTGCCGCGACGCGGGCCTTGAGCGCAATGCCGGCGTTGTCGCGTGGATCGCGCCGCACGGGCTGCGCCGGGTCGTGGCCGAGGAACAGGTCTTCGCCGCCGTACCGTCCCACCACCTCGCGCGCGTACGGGTCGAGCAGCAGCTTGGCGGGATTAAAGCGCTGGCCTTCGCCCGGCGCCCACGGACCGTGGACGCGATACCCGTAGACCAGGCCGGGCCGCCCGCTCGGAAGCCGGCCGTGCCAGACGCCATCGGTGTTGGCGGGGAGCACGAGGCGCTGCTGCTCGTGCTCGCCGGCCTGGTCGAAGAGGCAGAGCTCCACGGCCGTGGCGCGGGGCGCTGCGAGGGCGAAGTTGATGCCGTCGGGACCGGGCGTTGCGCCCAGGGGGTAGGGGGAACCTGTGCTCAGCATGAAAACCAACTCGCTCCAACATCCGCGGTTCGCCCACGAAAAATCATTGTGGCATGCGAGAACGGGGCCTTTGCCGTACCCGCGATAATCCGCCTTCACCCGGCCGTCCGGCGCCGGGCCTGCCCCAAGCCCATGAATCCCAGCTACAAACCCAGTGACGTCGAGACTGCCGCCCAGGCCGCCTGGACGGCCGCCGATGCCTACCGCGTGACCGAGGACGCGAGCAGGAAGAAGTACTACGCCTGCTCGATGCTGCCTTACCCCAGCGGAAAGCTGCACATGGGCCATGTGCGCAACTACACGATCAACGACATGCTCACGCGCTACCTGCGCATGAGCGGCTACAACGTGCTGATGCCGATGGGCTGGGACGCCTTCGGCCTGCCGGCAGAGAACGCAGCGCTCAAGAACGGCGTGCCGCCGGCCCAATGGACCCACGAGAACATCGGCGACATGAAGAGCCAGCTCCAGGCGATGGGGCTGGCGATCGACTGGAGCCGCGAGATCGCGACCTGCGATCCCAGCTACTACAAGTGGAACCAGTGGCTGTTCCTCAAGATGCTCGAAAAAGGCATTGCCTACCGCAAGACCCAGCTCGTCAACTGGGACCCGGTCGACCAGACCGTGCTGGCCAACGAGCAGGTGATCGACGGCAAGGGCTGGCGCACCGGTGCCACGGTGGAGCGGCGCGAGATCCCGGGCTACTACCTGAAGATCAGCGACTACGCCGAGGAACTGCTCGAGCACACGCAGCACAAGCTGCCGGGCTGGCCCGAGCGCGTCAAGCTGATGCAGGAAAACTGGATCGGCAAGAGCGAGGGCGTGCGCTTCGCCTTCACGCACGACATCAAGGACGCCGAGGGCAAGCTGATCCAGGACGGCCGCATGTACGTCTTCACGACGCGCGCCGACACCATCATGGGCGTGACCTTCTGCGCCGTGGCACCCGAGCACCCGCTGGCTGCCCACGCCGCGACGAAGAATCCGAAAGTCGCCGCCTTCATCGAGGAATGCAAGAGCGGCGGCACCACCGAGGCCGAGCTCGCGACGCAAGAGAAGAAGGGCGTGCCCACCGGGCTCACGGTGAAGCATCCGATCACCGACGAGCCGATCCCGGTGTGGGTCGGCAACTACGTGCTGATCGGCTACGGCGACGGCGCCGTGATGGGCGTGCCTGCGCACGACGAACGCGACTTCGCCTTCGCCAACAAGTACGGCATCGAGATCATCCAGGTCGTGCTGGTCGACGACGAGCCGTATTTCGACTATCACCGCTGGCAGGACTGGTACGCCGACAAGCAGCGCGGCGTGACCATCAACTCCGACAACTTCAGCGGCATGCCGTACGCCGAGGCCGTCAAGGCGGTGGCGCACGCGCTCGGGCAGAAGGGCCTGGGCGAGATGCAGACCACCTGGCGCCTGCGCGACTGGGGCGTGAGCCGCCAGCGCTACTGGGGCACGCCGATCCCGATGATCCATTGCGATGCGCATGGCGCGGTGCCGGTGCCCGAGAAGGACCTGCCGGTCGTGCTGCCCACCGACTGCGTGCCCGACGGCTCCGGCAACCCGCTCGCCAAGCACGAAGGCTTCCATGCCGGCGTGGTCTGCCCGGTCTGCGGCAAGCCCGCGCGGCGCGAGACCGACACGATGGACACCTTCGTCGACAGCGCCTGGTACTTCATGCGCTACTGCGACCCGAAGAACGAAGAGGCCATGGTGGCCGAGGGCGCCGATTACTGGATGCCGATGGACCAGTACATCGGCGGCATCGAGCACGCGATCCTGCACCTGCTCTACGCGCGCTTCTGGACCAAGGTGATGCGCGACCTGGGACTGGTGACGATCGACGAGCCTTTCGGCAAGCTGCTCACGCAGGGCATGGTGCTCAACCACATCTTCTACCGCCGCAACGAGAAGGGCGGCAAGGAATATTTCCCGCCCGCCGAAGTGACGCCCGGGCTCGACGCGCAGGGCCGCATCACCGGCGGCACCCTGGCCGACGGCACGCGGGTCGAGTACGGCGGTGTCGGCAAGATGGGCAAGAGCGAGCGCAACGGCGTCGATCCGCAGGACCTGATCGAGAAGTACGGCGCCGACACCGCGCGCCTGTACACCATGTTCACCGCGCCGCCCGAGGCCACGCTGGAGTGGAACGATGCGGCCGTCGAAGGCAGCTCCCGCTTCCTGCGCCGGGTCTGGAACTTCGGCGCCGGGCTCGATGCGGCCGTCGTCGCCGCCGACGCCGCGGAGATCGAGATCGAGGCGGTCGACCCGCGCTCGGCCTTCGGCAAGGAGGCCAAGGCGCTGCGCCGCGAAGTGCACACCGTGCTGCGCCAGATCGACTACGACTACCAGCGCATGCAATACAACACGGTGGTGTCGGGTGCGATGAAGCTGCTGAACGCGCTCGAGGGCTTCAAGTCCGACGGCAGCCCGGGCGACCGCGTCGCCGTGCGCGAGGGCTTCGGCATCCTGCTGCGCTGCCTCTACCCGGCCACGCCGCACATCACGCACGCGCTGTGGCACCAGCTCGGCTACGACAAGCTGCACGGCGTGCTGCTCGATGCGCCGTGGCCCGTGGTCGACGCCGTTGCGCTGGAGCAGGACGAGGTCGAGCTGATGCTGCAGGTCAACGGCAAGCTGCGCGGTTCGCTGCGCGTGCCGGCCGGCGCCTCGAAGCAGGAGATCGAGAAGATCGCGCTCGCGAGCGATGCGTTCATCAAGCAGGCCGAGGGCGCTGTGCCCAAGCGCGTGATCGTGGTGCCGGGCCGGCTGGTCAACGTCGTCGTATGAAAAGAATGAAAACTTCCACAGCGCGGCGCAGCTTGCTTGCCGCTTCGGCCTCTGCGCTCCTGCTCGCGGGCTGCGGCTTCGAGCTGCGCAAGGCACCGGTTTTTGCCTTCAAGACCTTGTACATGTCGGGCAACACGGCCCTGATCAACTCGCTGCGAAGGCAGCTGCGCGCTTCCGGCACGGTCGAACTGTTGCCCGAGGACCAGCGCGACAAGGCCGAGGCAATCCTCGACATCCTCGGCGAGAACCGGGACCGCGTCGTGATCTCCACCAACTCGGCCGGCCAGGTGCGCGAGCTGCAGCTGCGCCTGACGCTGCGCTTCAGGCTGCGCACGCCCGCCGGCAAGGAGCTGCTGGGCTCGACCGAGATCTCGCAGCAGCGCGACATCACCTACAACGAAACCGCTGCGCTGGCGAAGGAAGGCGAGGCGGAGCTGCTGTTCCGCGACATGCAGAACGACATCTCGCAGCAGATGCTGCGGCGGCTCGCAGCCGTCAAGACGCTCTGATGCAGCTCGGCGCAGCGCAGCTCGAAGCCCATCTGCAGAAGGGCCTGAAGCCGCTGTACACCCTTCATGGCGACGAGCCGCTGCTCGCTCAGGAGGCGGCCGATGCCATCCGCGCAGCGGCGCGAACGCAGGGCTACACCGAGCGCAGTTCGTACACCGTGGCCGGCGCCCACTTCGACTGGAGTGCGGTGCTGGCGGCCGGCGGATCGCTCAGCCTCTTCGCCGACCGGCAGATCGTCGAGATTCGCATTCCCTCGGGCAAGCCGGGCAAGGACGGCAGTGCCGCGCTGCAGCAGATCGCCGAAGCCGCGCCGGGCAACGACAGCACGCTGACGCTGGTGATCCTGCCGCGGCTGGACAAGGCTACGCGCACCGGCGCCTGGTTCTCGGCGCTGGAGAACAACGGCATCAGCCTGCCGATCGAAACCATCGAGCGCGCGGCGCTGCCGCAGTGGATCGCGCAGCGGCTCGCGCTGCAGGGCCAGCGCGTGAAGGGCGGCGAGGAAGGCCAGCGCACGCTGCAGTTCTTCGCCGACCGCGTGGAGGGCAACCTGCTCGCCGCACACCAGGAAATCCAGAAGCTCGCGCTGCTGCATCCCGCGGGCGAGCTGTCGTGGGAGCAGGTCGAGGGTGCGGTCAACAACGTCGCGCGCTATGACGTCTTCAAGCTCTCCGAGGCCGTGCTGGCCGGCAATCCGCAGCGCGTCGCGCGCATGCTCGACGGCCTGCAGGCCGAGGGCGAGGCCGAGGTGCTGGTGCACTACACCCTGGCCGAGGACATCCGCGCACTGAAGCGGGTGAAGGACGCGATGGCCGCCGGCCGGCCGCTGCCCATGGCACTGCGCGAGAACCGCATCTGGGGCCCGCGCGAGCGTGCCTTCGAGCGGGTGCTGCCGCGGCTGGACGACCGCGCGCTCGCCCGCATGCTGCGCGCTGCGCACATCGTGGACGGCATCGTCAAGGGCCTGAAGCAATCGGACTGGCCGGCCAGCGGCTGGCAGGCGCTGCAGCGCCTGGCGCTGATGCTGTGCCGGGCGTGCGCGGCGCCGGCGCGGGGCTGAGGCCGGGCGCCGGTCGTTCCATTTTCGGGAACCCGGTGTTTCCGCCGCGTTGCTGCCGCTGTCATACCCCGCGTGGGAAAATGCACCCATGAACGCCTTCAACGTCAACGAACACATGCAGACCCTCGGGCTGCAGGCCAAGGCCGCTTCCGCCCTGATGGCGAAGGCCCCTGCTGCCACCAAGAACAAGGCGCTCAAGGCCCTGGCACGGCGCCTGCGCGAGAGCGCCGAGGCCCTGGCGCCCGCCAATGCGCGCGACATCGAGCGCGCCGTCGCCGCCGGCCTGTCGGCGCCGATGGTCGACCGCCTCAAGCTCACGCCGAAAGTCATCGAGACGGTGGCGCTGGGCTGCGAGCAGCTCGCCGCGATGCCCGACGTGATCGGCGAGGTCATCGGCATGAAGCAGCAGCCCAGCGGCATCCGCGTCGGCCAGATGCGGGTGCCGATCGGCGTCTTCGGCATGATCTACGAGAGCCGGCCCAACGTGACCATCGAAGCCGCGAGCCTGGCGATCAAGAGCGGCAACGCGGCGATCCTGCGCGGCGGCTCCGAAGCGATCGAGTCGAACAAGGCGCTCGCGCTGCTGGTGGCCGAAGCGCTGGCCGAGGCCGGCCTGCCGGTCGAGGCGGTGCAATTGGTACAGACCACCGACCGCGAGGCGGTGGGCCAGCTGATCGCGATGCCCGAGTTCGTCGACGTGATCATTCCGCGCGGCGGCAAGGGGCTGATCGAGCGTATCAGCCGCGAGGCCAAGGTGCCGGTCATCAAGCACCTGGACGGCAACTGCCACGTCTTCGTCGACGACACGGCCGAGCTCGACATGGCGGTCAGGATCGTCGACAACGCCAAGACGCAGAAGTACAGCCCCTGCAACGCGGCCGAAGGCCTGCTCGTGGCGGCCTCGATGGCCGAGAGCTTCCTGCCCGACATCGGCGCCATCTTCGCTGCCAAGGGCGTCGAGATGCGCTGCGATCCCGCCGCGGCGCGCATCCTGCGGTCCGAGAGCGTGCACATCCCCGCCGCCGCGGTGGTCGATGCGGTCGAGTCCGACTGGTCGGAGGAATACCTCGCGGCCGTCATCAGCATCAAGGTGGTCGCAGGCGTGGACGAGGCCATCGCGCACATCAACCGCTATTCGAGCCACCACACCGACGCCATCGTCACGCGCGACCACATGCACGCCCAGCGCTTCCTGCGCGAGGTCGACTCGGCCAGCGTGATGGTGAACGCGAGCACGCGCTTCGCCGACGGTTTCGAGTTCGGGCTCGGCGCCGAGATCGGCATCAGCACCGACAAGTTCCATGCGCGCGGGCCGGTCGGGATCGAAGGCCTCACCTCGCTCAAGTACGTGGTGCTGGGCCAGGGCGAAGTGCGCACTTGAGCGTGGCCGTGGACCGGCGGGCGCTTGTCATCCGGGCGTGCGCCCCCAAATCCTACAATTCCACTCCACCTTTCGCGCAGAACACGCATAACAAGGCCGCCGCATGGTCCCCCACCTCGTCACCGCCCTGACCGGCCCCATCAACGAACTCGAACAGCGTGTTCTCGACTCCATGCCGGCCATCGAACGCTGGTTCCGGCTCGAATGGATGGAACACACGCCGCCGTTCTACAGCTCGGTCGACATCCGCAACGCCGGCTTCAAGCTGGCGCCGGTGGACACCAACCTCTACCCGGGCGGCTGGAACAATCTCACCGACGAGATGCTGCCGCTGGCGGTGCAGGCCGCGCAGGCCGCGATCGAGAAGATCTGTCCCGAGGCGCGCAACCTGCTGGTGATCCCCGAAAACCATTCGCGCGACACCTTCTACCTGGCCAACGTGGCCCGGCTGGTGCGGATTTTTCACATGGCGGGGCTCAACGTGCGCGTGGGCTCGATCGATCCGGCGATCAAGTCGCCCAAGAAGATCGAGCTGCCGAACGGCGAGACCGTGTGCCTCGAGCCGGTGGTGCGCGGCAAACGGCGCCTGGGGCTCAAGCATTTCGACCCCTGCACCATCCTGCTCAACAACGAGCTCTCGGCCGGCACGCCGGGCATCCTGGAAGACCTGCACGAGCAGTATCTGCTGCCGCCGCTGCACGCCGGCTGGTCGGTGCGCCGCAAGAGCAACCACTTCCACAGCTACGAAGAGGTGTCCAAGCGCTTCGGCAAGCTGCTGGGCATCGACCCCTGGCTGATCAACCCGATGTATGCGCGGGCCGGCGACGTCAACTTCGCCGATGGCCAGGGCATGGACGTGCTGACCAGCCACGTGGATGCACTGCTCACCAAGATCCGCCGCAAGTACAAGGAATACGGCATCAACGAGAAGCCGTTCGTGGTCGTGAAGGCCGACAACGGCGCCCACGGAATGAGCGTCATGACCGTGCGCGACGTCAAGGACCTCGAATCGCTCAATGGCAGATCGCGCAGCAAGACAAGCCCCGCCAGGGACGGCCAGGACCTCAACGAGGTGATCGTGCAGGAAGGCGTGCTCACCAACGAACGCGTGCACAACGGCGTCGCCGAGCCGGTGGTCTACATGATGGACCGCTACGTGGTCGGCGGCTTCTACCGCGTGCATGCCGAGCGCAGCCCCGACGAGAACCTCAATCTGCCGGGCGCCAGCTTCGTGCCATTGGCGTTCTCGGAGAGTGCGCACTTACCGCAACCGGGTGCGAAGCCCGGTGCGAGCGCGCCCAACCGCTTCTATATGTACGGCGTGATCGGCCGCCTGGCCATGGTGGCGGCCAGCTACGAGCTCGAGGCGACCAACCCGGACGCCGAAATCTACGAGTGATTTCGTACTAAGTTCGTACGAAGCCTTGCGAGGCTTCCCGGGGGCGGCAAAATAGCGGCCCCACAGCAACGCAAGACATCGAGGGCGGAGGGCGACGCGACGGCCGCATGAGGCCGTCGGGCGCCTAGGTGTGCATCGCGCGCCGGACTCCCTTTTGCATCGACCCCCCGTGTCCCCCTCCAAGTCCTCCTCCGCTGCGCTGATCCTCGCGGCCATCGGCGTCGTCTACGGCGACATCGGCACCAGCGTTCTGTATGCGGTCAAGGAGGTGTTCGGCCACGGCCATGTGCCTTTCACGGTCGAGAACGTCTACGGCATCCTGTCGATGTTCTTCTGGACGCTGACGGTGATCGTCTCGCTCAAGTACGTGGTGCTGGTGCTGCGCGCCGACAACGAGGGCGAAGGCGGCCTGGTTGCGATGCTCGCGCTGGCCTCGCAGGCGGTGGTCGACAAGCCCCGCCTGCGCAGCGTGCTGCTGGTGGTCGGCATCTTCGGCACCTCGCTCTTCTACGGCGACGGCGTCATCACGCCGGCGATCTCGGTGCTGTCGGCGGTCGAAGGCCTGGAGGTGGTGTCGCCGCACTTCAAGCACTACGTGATCCCGATCACGCTGGTCGTGCTGTTCGGCCTGTTCGCGGTGCAGAAGCGCGGCACCGCGGGCATCGGCCGCTTCTTCGGCCCCGTCACGCTGGCCTGGTTCCTCGTGATCGCGCTGCTCGGCGTGTCGCAGATCCTCACCCATCCGGAAATCCTGAAGGCGCTGAGCCCGCACTACGCGCTGCGCTTCATGTGGGACAACCCGGGCACCAGCTTCATCATCCTGGGAGCGACCGTGCTGTGCGTGACCGGCGCCGAAGCGCTCTATGCCGACCTCGGACATTTCGGCAAGCGGCCGATTCGCGTCGCATGGTTCACGGTGGTCATGCCGGCGCTCACGCTCAACTACTTCGGCCAGGGTGCGCTGCTGCTGGAGAACCCGCTGGCGGTGAAGAACCCGTTCTTCATGATGGCACCCGAGTGGGCGCTGATCCCGCTGGTGCTGATGGCCACGGCGGCCACGGTGATCGCGTCGCAAGCGCTCATCACCGGCGCCTTCAGCGTCACGCGGCAGGTGATCCAGCTCGGCTACCTGCCGCGCCTGAATATCGAGCACACCAGCGTGCGCACCGCGGGGCAGATCTACATTCCTTTCGTCAACTGGGGCCTGTTCGTCGCGATCGTGCTGGCGGTCGTCATGTTCCGCTCGTCGAGCAACCTGGCCGCGGCCTACGGCATCGCCGTCACCACCGACATGCTGATCACCACGGTGCTGACCTTCTTCGTCATCCGCTACGCATGGAGGTACCCGCTGGCGCTGTGCATCGCCGCGACCGGCGCCTTCTTCGTGATCGACTTCCTGTTCTTCGCTTCGAACCTGCTCAAGCTGTTCGAAGGCGGCTGGTTCCCGCTCATGATCGGCGGCGCCATCTTCACCTTGATGCTGACCTGGAAGGAAGGCCGGCGCCTCATGGGCAAGATGCAGCTGGCCGAGGCCATCGACCTGCGCGGTTTCCTGGGCTCGGTGTTCGTCAACCCGCCGGCGCGCGTCGACGGCACCGCGGTGTTCCTGACCGCGGAGCCGGGCGTGGTGCCCAACGCGCTGCTGCACAACCTCAAGCACAACAAGGTGATGCACGAGCAGAACCTGTTCGTCACCGTGCGCAACCACGAGGTGCCGTGGATACCGATGGACAAGCGCATCGAGATGGAACCGCTCGGCCATCACTGCTGGCAGGTGATCGTGCACTACGGCTTCAAGAACGACGTGGACCTGCCGCGCGCGCTGGAACATGCGCGGCTGCGCGGCTGCCAGCTCGAGCCGATGACGACCAGCTACTTCCTCTCGCGCGACGTGGTGATCCCCACGCTCGGCAGCGGCATGGCGCCGTGGCGCGAGAAACTGTTCGCGCAGATGCATCACAACGCGAGCGGTGCCGCGAGCTTCCTCGGGCTGCCGAACAACGCGGTGGTCGAGCTGGGCTCCAAGATCGAAATCTAGCCGCAGCATGCGCCTCGGCCGGCGGGCCGGCACAATCGCCGCATGCGATTTTTCAAGGACCTGAGCCTGTCGGCATTCACCGCAGGCTTCGTCGCCGTGCTCGTGGGCTTCACGAGTTCGGTGGCCATCGTGTTCCAGGCGGCGCAGGCCTTCGGCGCCACGCCGGAGATGATCAGCTCGTGGATGTGGGCGCTCGGGCTCGGCATGGGCCTGGCGTCGGCGCTGCCTTCGCTGTGGTGGAAGAAGCCGGTGATGATCGCGTGGAGCACGCCCGGCGCGGCTGTGCTGGCGGTGGCCGGCGCCGGCTACAGCATGAACGAGGCGGTCGGTGCCTTCATCGTCTGCGCGGTGCTGATAACGGTCGCCGGCGCCACCGGCTGGTTCGAGCGCGTGATGAACAGGATCCCCATGGCCATCGCTTCGGCCTTGCTGGCCGGCGTGCTCGCGCGCTTCGGGCTCTCGGCCTTCATTGCTGCGCAGACCGCGCTGCCGCTGGTGCTGCTGATGTTCGGCTGCTACCTGGTCGCGAAGCGCTGGCTGCCGCGCTACGCCGTGCCGCTGACGCTCGCGGTCGCCATCGCCTTCGTGGCCGCGCGCGGCGAACTGGCCTGGAGCGCAGTGCACCTCGGCGTGGCGATGCCGGTGTTCACGATGCCGGTCTTCAGCTGGCAAGCCGCGGTCAGCCTCGCGCTGCCGCTCTTCGTCGTGACCATGGCATCGCAGAACCTGCCGGGCGTGGCGGCGATCCGCGCAGCCGGCTACGAATTGCCGACCTCGAAGCTCATCACCATCAGCGGGCTGACCACGCTGGTGCTGGCGCCCTTCGGCGCCTTCGCGCTCAACCTGAGCGCGATCACCGCCGCCATCTGCATGGGCCGCGAGGCGCACGAAGACCCGGCGCGGCGCTACACCGCGGCCGTGAGTTGCGGCGCGATCTATGTCGCGATCGGCCTCTTCGGCGCGGCCGTGACGGGGCTGCTGACGGCCTTTCCCAAGGAACTGGTTGCCGCCATTGCGGGGCTGGCGCTGCTCGGCACCATCGGCGGCGGGCTCGCCGCAGCGGTGCGCGACGAATCGCATCGCGAGGCGGCGCTGATCACCTTCCTGGTCACGCTCTCGGGCGTCACCCTCGCCGGCATCGGCTCGGCGTTCTGGGGCGTGGTGGCCGGTGCAGCGGCGCTGGCGATCCAGCAACTCGGCCGCAGCAAACCCTTCGCCGGCAAGGAGATCGCACCTGCCTGCAAGATCAAGCAAGATTCACGGGCCGCTGTCAAACCAGCCGCCCCTTCCTCATCGACCGCCGGAGAGACATCCTGATGCACATCCTCTTCATTGCCGACCCGCTCGAGCAGTTCAAGATCTACAAGGACACCACCTTCTCGATGATGCGAGAGGCGCAGCGCCGCGGCCACACGCTGTCGGCCTGCGAGCCGCGGCACCTGGGCTGGCAGCGCGGCCGCCCCGTGACCGCGAAGGCACGCGCGATCAGGCTGACGGGCGAGCCCGATGCCTGGTTCCGCGAGGAAGCCGTCATCGAGCGCCCGCTGCACGCCTTCGACGTGGTGCTGATGCGCAAGGACCCGCCCTTCGATGCCGAGTACATCTACGCCACCCACCTGCTCGAACAGGGCGAGCGCGAAGGCGCGCGCGTCGTCAACCGGCCGCGCGCGCTGCGCGACCATCCCGAGAAGCTCGCGATCATGGAGTTCGCGGAATACACGACGCCCACGCTGGTCACGCGCGATGCTGCCGCGGTGCGGGCCTTCCATGCCGAGCACCAGGACATCATCCTGAAGCCGCTCGACGGCATGGGCGGCATGGGCATCTTCCGCGTCAAGGCCGACGGCCTGAACCTCGGCTCGATCGTCGAGACGCTCAACAAGAACGGCGCCGAAACCATCATGGTGCAGCGCTTCGTGCCCGAGATCACGCAGGGCGACAAGCGCATCCTCGTGATCGGCGGCCAGGCCGTGCCGCACAGCCTGGCGCGCATTCCGCAGGGCACCGAGGTGCGCGGCAATCTCGCCGCCGGCGGCAAGGGCGTGGCGCAGCCGCTGACCGATCAGGACCGGCGCATCGCCGAAGCCATCGGCCCGGTGCTGAACGAACGCGGGCTGCTCCTGATCGGCCTCGACGTGATCGGCGGCTCGCTGACCGAGATCAACGTGACCAGCCCGACCTGCTTCCAGGAGATCACCGACCAGACCGGCTTCGATGTGCCGTCGATGTTCATCGATGCGCTGGAAGCCTATCTCCGCTGAGGCCGAGGCGGCGCACCTGCATGCGCCGCGCGCGGCGTTTCCTGGCCCAGATGACGAGTCCGGTCACTGACAGCATCGCGACCGCGAGCCCCATGAAGGACATCAGGATGCGCCCGGGCAGCCCCAGGATGCGGCCCGAATGCAGCGGCAGCTGCAATTGCGCGAACACGTCGGCGGCGGTGCCGTGCCAGGGCTGGTTCGACGTGATGATGCGTCCGTCCTGGCCGTCGATGTAGAGGTTGGACAGGTCCATGCCGTCGCTCGAATCGTGCGTCTCGCGGTCCCAGAACGAAATGTTGTAGAAGCCCGCGCGGCCGTTGTAGAACGCGCCGGCGGGCGGCGTGGTCCAGCCGCGTCGCGCTGCCTCGCCGCGCGCGATCCGCACGGCCTCGGCGAAGTCCACGCGCGGCGCGATCACGCTGCCCAGCGGTGCGAGCGTGCGGCCGGTCGATGGGCCGGGCGTGGTTTTCGAGACCAGCGACAGCAGCGGGTGGAACACCTCCTGGTAGAGGTTCAGCGAGAACGAGGTGAAGGAGATGACGATCACCAGCGCCCAGGTCCAGAGTCCGCCCGCGCGGTGCAGGTCGAAGTTCAGCTTGTAGCCGCCGACGCCTCGCCGCAGCCACCAGGCCGGCTTCCAGCGCTGCCACCATCCCGACGCGCTGCGATGCGGCAGCGGCACGCGCTGGCGCCGCGGCGTCGTGAGGTACATCGCGACGAAGCTGTCGACGAGCCACACCAGCGCGACCGTTCCCATGATCCAGTAGCCGATGCGGTCCTGGCCCCACATCGAAGGCACGTGCAGGGTGTAGTGCAGCTTGCGCAGGAAGGGCATCAGGTTCTCGCGCGAGAGCGAGACGGACGTCGAGTCGCGCCGGCCGCGGATCTCGGTCGTCACCGGATCGACGAACACCTGGTTGTAGCCGAGCCGGTACGGCCTGCCCGTCGCCGGATCGACGCGCGGACGCACGAAGAATGCCGCGCTGTGGCCTTCCTCGAAGCTGAGCGACAGGTAGCTCACCTGCACGCGCGGATCGTTGGCTTCGATCGCGGCCGCCAGCTCGAAAGGTGTTCGGAACGGACCGCGGCTGTCGACCTCGTACAGCTTCGCGTTGAGCCAGTCGTCGATCTGGTGGTCCCACGAGATGACGGCACCGGTGAGACCGGAGACGATCAGGAACAGCGCGGTGGCGAGGCCGAGCCAGCGATGTACGAGCGTCCAGAAGGCGCGCATGCGCTGATCAGAAATCGATCGTGCCGTTCAGGACGAAGGTACGCGGCGCGCCCAGCACCAGGTAGTTCGACCCGGCGCCGCCGGTCGATGCCCAGTAGGACTTGTTGAACAGGTTGTCGATCCGCGCCCGCAGCGTGAGCAGCCTGCCGTTGCCGATGTCGATCAGGTAGCGCGCGCCGATGTCCGCGCGAGTCCAGGACGGCACGACCTGCGTGTTGGCCGCATTGGCGTATTGCTTGCTCGTGTAGAGCACGCGCGCATTGAGCGCGAGGCCGTTGACGCCCGGCACGTCCCATTCCGCGCCCAGGTTTAGCTGCTGGCGCGGCACGCCGATCGCGTCCCTGCCGTCGGTGAGCGCTCCCTGGGTGCGGGTCTGCTTGGCGTCGAGCAATGTCAGGCCGCCCAGCAGGCGAAGTCCCTTCGCGGGCTCGCCGAACACCGAGAACTCGAGGCCGCGATTGCGCTGCTCGCCGTTGGTGCCGAAGACCTGGTTCTGCACGAACGCGATCGGCTGGGCCGTCGAGAACAGGGCTGCGCTGGCGCCGAAGCTGCCGCCGTCGTACTTGACGCCGATCTCCTTCTGCTTGGACTGGTACGGCGCCTGCGCCTGGCCGGCATTGGTCACCGGCAGGCCGTTGAAGGTCTGCGGCGCATTGGTGCCGCGAACGAGGCCCTCGATGTAGTTCGCATAGAGCGAGACGTTCGTGGTCGGCCGCAAGACGATGCCCGCGACCGGCGTCGTGCGGCTCTCGTCGTAGTTCGCAGTCCGGAACCCGGTGTTGTACGCGTAGCTCTTCTGCTTGATCGTCTGGTTGCGCGCGCCGAGGGTGACGAGCACCGTGTCCTGCGCGAAAGACATCGTGTCCGCGACGGCGAAGCTGGAGGTGACGATGCGATCGGTCAAGAGCGGATTGCTCAGCGTGTTGCCCACGGATGCGCCGGTTCCGTTCACGATCGGCATTGCGGAGACGAAGGGCGCGTAGATGTTGTTCAAGACGCTTCCGGCCGAGATGGCATATGCGTTCTTGCGCTCGTCGCTGAAGTTCGTGATGGACGCCACCACGGTGTGACCGACAGGACCGGTGGCGAATTTGCCCCGGATGCCGAGTTCGCCGGTGCCGATCTTGTCCTCGCGCGTGTTGCTGAAGCGCGTGTTGCGCGTGTTGCCGAGCGCATCGACGACGGTGGGATTCGACAGCACGTTGTCCTCGTCGCTGCGGCGAATGCCGCCGGCGAACCAGGCCGTCACGTTGTCGCTGATGTCGACCTCGCCGCGAAAGGTCGCGAACTTGTCGCGCTCCTTCGAATAGGTCCAGGGCTGCGCGAAGTTGCTCTTCGCATCGGGCGCCTCCGGAATCGGCAGGTTCGCTGCGGGCGTGACGCTGGGCCGGCCGCCGCTCAGCTTGTAGTTCTGATAGCCGACGTCGGCGGACAGGCGCACGTTGCGGCTGCGCCAGTCGAGGCCGACTGCCAGCGCGCTGAGCTTGCTGCTTTCGTCGTCGATGCCCGTGCCGCCGTCGCGGCGCACGGCATTCAGGCGGATGCCCGTGCTCTGGTCGGGTCCGAAGCGGCGCGCGATGTCGGTCGACAGCGATCCCTGGCCGCCGCTCTGGACGCCGAGCCCGATGCGGGTCAGCGGCTCGTTGGGCGCGCGCTTGGGCAGCAGGTTGATGGCGCCGCCGATGCCGCTGCCGCCGGGTGCCGCGCCGTTCAGGAAGGTGTTGGCGCCGCGGAACACTTCCACCCGTTCAAGGAACTCCGCCGCGATGTACTGGCGCGGCAGCATGCCGTAGAGGCCGTTGTAGGCCACATCGTCCGAATAGACCGGAAAACCGCGGACGATGTAGACCTCCTGGAAGTTGCCGAAGCCGCGCGCCTGCCGAACCGACGGGTCGTTCAGCAGCACATCGGCCACGCTCTTCGCCTGCTGGTCCTGGATTAGCTGGTTCGTGTAGCTGGTGCTCGAAAAGGGCGTTTCCATCACGTCCTGGTTGCCCAGGATGCCGACCCGACCGCCGCGCGCCACCTGGCCGCCGGCAAAGGGCTTGGTCAGGCCTTCGGCCGAGGCGTCGGCGCTGGCCTCGACCGTCACCGTGGACAGCGTCCCGCCCGATTCTGTCGGCGCCGTCTGGGCCGCTGCGGTCCAGGTTTGGAGCGCCAGAACGGCGGCGAAAGCGACGGGGCGCAGGCAAAAACGGTCGAAAGACATGGTCGAAGGTTCTCTGGAGTTGCAAATGAGAACCGTTATTATCTACGGACACGTTTCCGGAATGGATACTTTCTTGCGCGTTGTGGCCTTCAATCCCTGCGCTGGCCGTCCACGAACACGGCGAGTTCCTGGGGCGCGAAGGCGGTCCAGGTCTCGTTGGTGGTCAGTGGCGCGGTCACCACCACGGCGACGCGGTCCTGCGGCGTGGTGTGCTGGGCGAAGTCGATGCTGAGGTCTTCGTCGGACAGCTCGGCGGTCACGAAGGGGTGCCGGCGCTCGATGTACCAGAGGTTCGTCGAGGCGTGGGACCACAGAGCCTGCCCGTTAGAGAGCATGAAGTTGAAAGTGCCGTGGCGCGCGAAGCGCGGCGCCAGCTCGCGCAGCGTGAGCGTCAGCTCCTCGATGCTCGGCACGCCGGCGTGCGACTTGGCGAGCTCCTGCATGATCCAGCAGAAGGCGTGCTCGCTGTCGGTGTTGCCCACGGGATGGAAGTTGCCGTGCAGCCGCGGCCTGAAGTCCTTCAGGTCGCCGTTGTGGGCGAACACCCAGTAGCGGCCCCACAGCTCGCGCACGAAGGGATGGCAGTTCTGCAGGTTCACCGCGCCCTGCGTGGCCTTGCGGATGTGCGCGATGACGTTGCGGCTCTGGATCGGGTAACGCCGGATCAGCTCCGCCACCGGCGATTCGCAGGCCGGCTGATGGTCGACGAAATGCCGCAGGCCGCGGTCCTCGAAGAAGGCGATGCCCCAGCCGTCGGCATGGTGGTCGGTGCGCCCGCCGCGCTGCGCGAAACCCGTGAAGCTGAAGGTCACGTCGGTCGGCGTGTTGCAGTTCATTCCGAGCAGTTGGCACATGGCGGTGATTAGAACGCAGCCTAGGAAGATGGGCGCTTCTCGCGCAGCTGCCAGGCGGCGAGGATCGCCAGCGCGCACAGCGCGGCCAGCATCACGAACACCTCGTCGAAGGCGGCCAGCCGCGCCGGGCTGGTGGCCGCGTTGACCAGCGAATCGCCGTGCGCGGCCAGCCGCCACTCGAGCACGATCGCGCACAGGCTCACGCCCGCCGCGCCGCCCAGCATGCGCAGGAAATTGATCGCGCTCGCGCCCTGCGGGATCAGCGGCCTGGCCAGCGGGCGCATCGCGCCGAGGTTGAGCGAGGGCAGGATGAAGCCCAGCCCCAGGCGGCCGATGATCGCGAAGGCCACCAGCAGCCAGAGCGCGCTGTCCAGGCGCAGCAGAAGCATCAGCGCGAAGGAGGCGGCCAGCAGTGCGAGGCCCGTGCACACCAGCAGCCAGGTCGGCTGCCGGTCGGCCAGCCGGCCGACGCCGGCGATGGTGAAGGCGAGCACGAAACCGGCCGGCAGCAGGATCGTGCCCACGTGCGAGGCCGACAGCTGCAGCCCCACCTGCATGTACACCGGCAGCAGGTAGGTCGAGCCGAACAGCGCCGTGCCGTAGATGAAGGCGACGATGCTGCCCATCGCGAACTGCCGGTACTGGAACAGCGCCAGGTTCATCAGCGGCATGCCGCCCGCGGCCGCGAAGCGCTTCTGCCAGGCGATGAAAGCGCCGAAGGCCAGGCCCGCGCCGACGAGCAGCAGTGCGGCCTGCAGCGGCGCATCGCCGCGCAGCGCGACCAGCCCGTTCAGGAGGCACAGCGTGCCCACGGTGCCGAGCGCCAGCCCGCGCCAGTCGAGCCCGCCGCTGCGTGCCGCCACTGCGCCGCCGGGCGCCGTGGTCGGCACGAACTTGTAGGCCAGCCAGATCGAGGCGATGCAGAAAGGCACCACCATGAAGAAGATCGAGCGCCAGCCGAAGAGATCGACCAGCACGCCGCCGATGCTGGGGCCGATGGCCGGCGCCAGCACCACGCCCATGCCGAAGATGCCGCTCGCGCGGCCCTGCTCGTGGGGCTCGAAGGCGCGCAGGATGATGATGGCCGGGATCGGCTGCACCACGCCGGCCGCAAGACCCTCGGCCACACGCGCGGCCAACACCAGCGAGAAGTTGTTGGCCAGCCCGCCGCTGACGCCGCCCGCCAGCAGCAGCACCATCGTGCCGACGTAGGTGCGGCGGTAGCCGAAGCGCGCGAGCAGCCAGGGCGTGGTCAGCATCGACACCGTCATCGCGACCATGAAGCCCGAGCTCACCCATTGCGCGCGCTCCTGCCCCAGCGCGAAATGGTGGCTCATGCCCGGGATCGCCACGTTGACGATGGTCGAGGACATGATCGAGGCCATCACGCCCACCATCACGGAGACGAGCAGCAGCCAGCGATAGCGCGGCCCGTAGCGGTCGCTCAGAGAAAGGGGCGGGGGAATCGGGGTCATCGGCGGGGCAGCCTGTTCGGGCCGTCCTACAAGGATATCGGTGTTTGCGCGCCGCGCCGGCGCGCGGGCGGGCTTCACAATGGTTCGGCTGTCCCACCCCTAGCCGAACAAAGAAAAGAGCCATGGAATCTCCCACCGATGTCGACGACGCCCAAGCCGTCGAACCCGAAGCCGCACCCTCGCTCGCCGCCGAGCTCCAGTCGCCGACGGTCACCCGTGCCTACCAGTGCCAGTGCGGCCGCCCCGTCTTCCTGCGCAACAGCCAGTGCCTGGCGTGCCATACGCCGCTCGGCTACGTGATCGAAAGCCTCGGCGTGGTGCCGCTCGCGCCTGCGACCTTCGACGGCGCCGAGCCGGACACCTTCACCGTGTTCGGCGACGCGAACGGCAAGGCCTATCGCCGCTGCGCCAACCTGATGACGCCGGCCGCGTGCAACTGGATGGTGCCGGCGCCGCGCGAGGGCGACGACCCGGCCTTCAACACCGACGGCCTGGTGCCCGGGCTGTGCCTGTCATGCAGCGTCACGCGCACCATTCCCGACCTGTCGCTCGAAAGCAATGGCGAGCAGTGGCGCAAGCTCGAACTCGCGAAGCGCCGGCTGATCTCGCAACTGCTCGCGCTGGGCCTGCCGGTCGTCACGCGGCTCTCCGATCCGGTGCACGGACTGGCCTTCGATTTCCTGAGCAACATGCCGGGCGGTCCGCACGTGATGACCGGCCACGAAGAAGGCGTGATCACGCTCAATGCCGAGGAGGCCGAAGACGCCGTGCGCGAACGCATCCGCGCCGAGATGCGCGAGCCTTACCGCACGCTGGTCGGTCATTTCCGCCATGAGATCGGCCACTACTACTGGGATCTGCTGGTCTTCCCGACGCCGTGGATCGACGGCTTTCGCGAACTCTTCGGCGACGAACGTGCCGACTACGCGACCGCGCTGCGCAACCACTACGACAACGGCCCGCCGCCCGACTGGGCCAACTGCTACGTCACCAGCTACGCGAGCTCGCATCCGTGGGAAGACTGGGCCGAGACCTGGGCCCACTACCTGCACATGGCGGACACGGCCGATACGGCGATGAGCTTCGGCGTCGATGCGCAGAACGTCGAACTCACGAGCGACCTGTTCGATACGGCGGACCTCTGGCAGCCCGAACATCCCGGGGCGGCGAATTTCCTCGACTTCCTCAACGGCTGGGTACGCCTCACCAATGTGCTCAACGAGTTGTCGCGCAGCATGGGTCAGCCCGATTACTACCCCTTCGTGCTGCCGCACGTGGCCGTGGGCAAGCTGCAGTTCATCCACGAGGTGATCGCCGAGCAGCGGGAGCGCGGCTGGGCGCCGCCGGCCCCGCTCAATCCCGAATCGCAGGCGCCGGCACAGGAGCAGGACCAGACTCAGCAGCAGTCTCAGCAGCAGTGGTAGCGCAGCGCGCGCAGATGCAGGCGAGGCCGCGCGTCGCGGCCGGCACGCGATCGAGCACTGCCCGGTTGAAGTCGACCTGCATGCACCAGCACGGCGGCTGCGCCTGGCCGGTCTCGCGTTCGATCTCCATGGCGCAGCGGTTCGCCTCGCCGCACAGCGGACAACGCGAAGGGTCGAGCCCTGCGGCCGCCTCGTTCATCATCCGGCGATCTCGAAGGCAGGCAGCTTTTTTGCCGCCGCGTGGTTCTGCAGCGTCACATACACCGGCAGCCCGTCGCGGTAGCTCGGGTAGTCCTCGCCCTGGATCAGCGGCAGCAGGTAGCTGCGGCACTTGTCGCTGATGCCGTAGCCGTCGGGCGAGATGTAGTCGCGCGGCATGAACTTCTCGGCATTGGCCACCTGATCGAGCGGCGCGCTGCCGATGCGATAGGCATAGGGCGTGTCGGACGTGCGTTCGATGGTCGGCATCACCGCGTTCTTGCCTTCGAGCGCGAGCTCGACCGCGCGCTGCCCCAGCTCGTAGGCCTGCCGCACGTCGGTGGCCGAGGCGATGTGGCGCGCCGAGCGTTGCAGGTAGTCGGCCACCGCCCAGTGGAACTTGTAGCCCAGCGCCTCCTTGACCATCTGCGCCACCACCGGCGCCGCGCCGCCGAGCTGCGCGTGGCCGAAGGCATCCTTGCTGCCCTGCTCGGCGAGGAAAGTGCCGTCGGGATGATGGCTGCCTTCGGACACCACCACCGTGCAGTAGCCGTGGTGCTTGACCAGCGCGTCGACGCGCGCCAGGAAGGCCGGCTGGTCGAACGGGATTTCGGGGAACAGGATCACGACCGGTATGCCATGGTCCGCCGCCAGCCCGCCGGCCGCCGCGATCCAGCCCGCATGGCGGCCCATCACTTCGAGCACGAACACCTTGGTGGAGGTGGCGGCCATCGAGCGCACGTCCAGCGAGGCTTCGAGCGTGGACACCGCGACGTACTTCGCGACCGAGCCGAAGCCCGGGCAGCAGTCGGTGAGCGGCAAGTCGTTGTCGATGGTCTTCGGCACGTGAATGGCCTGCAGCGGATAGCCGAGCGACTGCGACAACTGGCTCACCTTGAAGCAGGTGTCGGCCGAATCGCCGCCGCCGTTGTAGAAGAAATAGCCGATGTCGTGCGCCTTGAAGACCTCGATCAGCCGCTCGTATTCGCGGCGGTTCTTCTCCAGCGACTTGAGCTTGTAGCGGCAGGAGCCGAAGGCGCCGGACGGCGTGCTGCGCAGCGCCGCGATCGCTTCGGCCGGTTCGCGGCTGGTGTCGATCAGCTCTTCGGCCAGCGCGCCGAGGATGCCGTTGCGCCCGGCATAGACGGTGCCGATGCGGTCGGGATGCTTGCGCGCCGTTTCGATCACGCCGCAGGCCGAGGCGTTGATCACGGAGGTGACGCCGCCGGACTGGGCGTAGAAGGCATTGAGGATGGGCATGCGGCATTCTCCCGCAGCCGCATGTCAGAAACCAGGGGCCTGCGTACTCAGCGCCCCGGCAGCCCCATCGCCCGCGTGATCACTTCCTTCATGATCTCGTTGGTGCCGCCGTAGATGCGCTGCACGCGCGCATCGGCGTAGGCGCGCGTCACAGGGTACTCCCACATGTAGCCGTAGCCGCCGTGCAGCTGCACGCACTCGTCCATCACCTTGCACTGCAGGTCAGTGGTCCAGTACTTGGCCATGCTGGCGGTCGCGGTGTCGAGTTTTTCCTGCATCAGGAGCTCGATGCACTTGTCGACGAAGACCTGCGCCACCTGCACCTCGGTCTGCAGCTCGGCCAGCGTGTAGCGCGTGTTCTGGTAGCTGCCCACGGGCCGGCCGAAGACCCTGCGCTCCTTCACGTAGGCCACGGTGTGGTCGATCGCGGCCTGCGATGCGGCCACCGCGCTGATCGCGATCTGCAGCCGCTCCCACGGCAGCTGCTCCATCAGGCAGGCGAAGCCGCGGTTCTCCTGCGCCGCGCCGCCGAGCAAGGCCTCGGCCGGCAGGCGCACGTCATTGAAGAACAGCTCGGAAGTGTCCTGCGCCTTCAGGCCCAGCTTCTTCAGCCGCTGTCCCTTCTCGAAACCCGGCATGCCGCGCTCCACCAGGAACAGGCTGGTGCCCTTGGCGCCGCCGGCAGGGTCGGTCTTGGCGACCACGATCACGAGGTCGGCATGCCAGCCGTTGGTGATGAAGGTCTTGCTGCCGTTCAGCACATAGCTGCCGTCGGCCTGCTTGATCGCGGTGGTGCGCACCGCCTGCAAGTCGCTGCCGGCGGCCGGCTCGCTCATCGCGATGGCGCCGATCATCTCGCCGCTCGCGAGCTTCGGCAGGTAGTGCTTCTTCTGCGCGTCGGTGCCGTAGCGCAGGATGTAGGGCGCCACGATTTCGCTGTGCAGCCCGTAGCCGATGCCGGTGAAGCCGCGCGCCCAGAGCTCCTCGAACTGGATCACCGAATAGAGCAGGTCGGCGCCCGCGCCGCCGTATGCCTCGGGCAGCGCCGTGCAGAGAAAGCCGTTCTCGCCGGCCTTGTTCCAGACCTCGCGGGCGACGTAGCCCTGATCTTCCCAGGCCTCGTGGAAGGGCGCGATCTCCTTGTCCATGAAACGGCGGAAGCTGTCGCGGAAGGCCTCGTGGTCGGCGGTGAAGAGGGTGCGTTCGATCATGACGCGCGGCCACGGAAGCTCGGGGCGCGCTTCTGCATGAAGGCGCTCACGCCCTCGGTGAATTCGGGCCGATTCAAGAGCTCGCGCTGGCGCTCGCTCTCGTAGTGCAGCTGCTCCGGCAGCGTATGGCGCGCCGAGGCCTCGAAGGCCTCGCGCGCCTCGAGCACGGCGTGGGCGGGCAGGCGCGCCAGGCGCTCGGCGACCTGTTGCGCCTCAAGCAGCAGCAGGTCGTCTTCGACGGCGGCCCAGATCAGGCCCCATTGCGCCGCGCGCTCCGCAGGCAGCCGCTCGTCGAGCAGGCTCATCCCCATCGCGCGCGCCGGCCCGACCAGCCGCGGGATGAACCAGGTGCAGCCCAGGTCCGGGACGATGCCCAGCTTGGGCAGGAACGAGAGGTAGAAGTAGGCGCTCTTCGCTGCGAGCGTCACGTCGCCCGCGAGCGCCAGGCCGACGCCGGCGCCCGCCGCGGCGCCGTTGACCGCGCAGACCACCGGCACCGGCAGCGCGCGCATGTCCTCGATCAGCGGGTTGCTCACCGATTGCATCCACTTCGCCGTCTGGTCGCCGAGCGTCTCGCCGGCTTCGGGCGGGCGCATCGCGCTCAGGTCGGCGCCGACGCAGAAGGCCTTGCCGGCGCCGGTGATCACCACGGCGCGCACGCTGAGGTCTCCGCGCACGCGCGCAAAGGCGTCGCGCAATTCATGCTGGAGGTCGAGCGCGATCGGGTTGAGCTTGGCCGGCAGGTTCAGCGTCAGCGTGGCAACGCCCTCTTTCGATTCCCACAGAACGGCGGACATCACAGACGCTCCACGATGGTCACGTTGGCCATGCCGCCGCCTTCGCACATTGTCTGTAGGCCGTAGCGCTTGCCGCGCTGACCCAGCGCATGGATCAGCGTGGTCATGAGCTTGGTGCCCGAGGCGCCCAGCGGATGACCGAGCGCGATCGCGCCGCCGTTGACGTTGAGCCTGGCAGGGTCGGCGCCCAAGGTCTGCAGCCAGGCCAGCGGCACCGGCGCGAAGGCTTCGTTGACTTCGTAGAGGTCGATGTCCTCGATCTTCAGGCCGGCCTTCTTGAGCGCGCGCGCGGTCGCCGGGATCGGTGCCTCCAGCATGATCACCGGGTCGTGGCCCAGCACGCTCATGTGATGGATGCGCGCCAGCGGCTTCACGCCCAGCGCGTTGAGCCCGCGCTCGTTGACCACCAGCACGCCGCTCGCGCCGTCGCAGATCTGGCTGGCGGTGGCGGCGGTGCAGCGGCCGCCCTCGGCGATCAGCTTCACGGCCGCGATGCCTTCCAGCGTCGCCTCGAAGCGGATGCCTTCGTCGACGGTGTGCAACTCGCCGCTGCCGGCGCCGTCGGGCAGGCGGATTTCCACGGCCAGGATCTCGTCCTTGAACAAGCCCTCGCGGGTCGCGGCGATGGCGCGGCGGTGGCTCTCCAGTGCATAGCGGTCGAGCGCGTCCTTCTCGATCCCGTAGTTCTTCGCGATCATCTCCGCCCCGGCGAACTGGCTGAACTCCACGCCCGGGTAACGCCGCTGCATGCCGGGGCTCATGTAAGTGCCGAGTCCGGCCTTGGCCGGCAGCGCGTTGGGCGTGAACATCGGCACCCGCGTCATGCTCTCGACGCCGGCCGCGATCACCGCGTCCATGCTGCCCGACATCACGGCCTGGGCCGCGAAGTGCAGCGCCTGCTGCGAGGAGCCGCATTGCCGGTCGACCGAAGTGCCCGGCACCGATTCGGGCAGCTTGGAGGCCAGCACCGCGCTGCGCGCCACGTTGCTCGCCTGCTCGCCGACCTGGCTCACGCAGCCGAGGATCACGTCCTCGACCGCGGCCGGGTCGATGCCGCTCTTCGCCACCAGCGCGTCGAGCACTTGCGCCGCCAGGTCCGCCGGATGCCAGCCCGCGAGCCTGCCGCCGCGGCGGCCGCCTGCTGTGCGTGCCGCGGCCACGATGTATGCCTCTGCCATGTGAGTTCCTTGCTCGCAGAAAAGAAGGTCTCGATGGCCGGCGCCTCAACGCAAAACGCCGTCACCCGGTGACGGCATGGATCGCTGCATCCCAGGGCCACGAGCGTCGATGGTTCAACGCCCGGGCCCCGATGGTCAAGCCGGGGACATCCCGTGGAACCGGAGTCGCCAAGGCGACCGCTGCCGCGTCGTGGGCTGCAGCACCGGCAGCGCTGCCGGCTGCGAGCCCGAGACGGTGATGCACGAAGGCTCGAGCGCGGACACCAGCACGCGCCGGTGCTGGTCGCCCTCGAAGCGTTCGCCGGGTGCCAGCACCACGTCGCGCGGATCGTTGTCGAGCGTGACCCACACGGAGCCGCTTCGGCATTCGATGCCGACGCCGGCTGCATCGGGCAGGGTGAAGATGGTGCGCTTGGCGAGGCTCAGGTGGAAGCGGCTTGTTTCGGTCGTCATAGCGGACTCCTTTGCATTCGGTATGGGAATGAATATAGTGAGAGAACTTGAGTAAGTCACACGGTCATCTGGAACTCGTTGCATGCGTGTAGAGAATGTGAAAGCCTTGTCCGCCGCGGCCGACCTGCCGCCTTTGGAGCTGCTGCGCAGCTTCGAGGCGGCGGCGCGCACGCTGAGCTTCACGCAGGCGGCGGGGGAGCTGTCTCTCACCCAGTCGGCCGTGAGCCGGCAGATCCAGCAGCTCGAGGCCAGCGTGGGCGTGCTGCTCTTCGAACGGCGCCACCGCGCGCTGGCGCTGACCGAAGCCGGCGGCGTGCTGCAGCGCGCCGTGGTCGAAAGCCTGGAGCGGCTGCGCGACGCCACCGCGCGGCTGCGCGCCGCGCCGGCGTTGCGCCAGGTCGCGATCACCTGCACGCCGGGTTTCGCGTCGTTCTGGCTCATTCCGCGGCTGGCGCGCTTCACCTCCGACCATCCGCTGGTCGACGTGCGCCTGTCGGCGACGCTCGAGGTGCTCGACCTCGAACGCAGCCGCCTCGACCTCGCGGTCCGCTTCGTGCCGATCGAACGCGGCACCGGGCCCGCCTTGTTCGAGGAGTCCGTGATGCCGCTGTGCGCGCCGCAGGTCGCAGCCGCGCTGCGGGTGCCGGGCGACCTGGTCGACCAGACCCTGCTGACCATCGACATGCCGAAGCACAGCGAGGCACCGACCGTCGACTGGGAGCCCTGGCTCGAAGTGATGGGGCTCACCGAGCTGCGCATGAAGAACACCATGCGCTTCACCCAGTACACCGATGCGGTGACGGCCGCGGTGGCCGGGCAGGGCGTGGTCATCGGCCGGCTGCCGCTGCTGCGTGAACTGGTGCAGAGCGGCCAGCTCGTGGCGCCCTTCAGCGCAGGCGCGGCGTCGCGGCGCGCCTACTTCATCGAAAGCTCGCGCCGCGCGGCCGGCAATGCCGACGCGCAGGATTTCGTGCGCTGGCTGCGCGCCGAGGCCGAGGCGGCGAATCGGGGCTGAGCCCGGCCCTGTGCGGCATTACAGTCCAGGGCAACCATTTCGAGAGAAAAGCTTTTCGATGACCGACACCGTTTCCGCACCGATCGCTGCCAAGAAAGAAGGCAGCCGCCCTCGCCGCAAGGCGCAGCCCCAGGCTCAGGAAGCCAGGGGGTCGAAGGGGCCGCAGCGCGCGCGCAAGCCGAACCCCGTGCTTGAACGCCTGTTCGAGCTCTATCCCAGGATGTTCGGCGCGCGCTTCCTGCCGCTCAAGCTGGGCGTGTTCCAGGACCTGCTGGCGCTGCACCCCGAAGAGTTCAAGCGCGAGGACCTGAAGATCGCGCTGGGGTTGCATGCCCGTTCGACGCGCTACCTCGAGGCCGTGGCCACGGGCGCGAAGCGCCACGACCTGAACGGCGTGCCGGTGGAAGACGTTGCGCCCGAGCATGTGCACCACGCCATCCTCGAGGTGTTCCGCCGGCGCCAGGCGCGCACCGGCGACGATCTGCGGCCTCAGCTGCGCGCGCGGCTGGTCGAAGCGATCGAGGCTTCGGGGCTGACGCGGGAGGAATACATGCTCGTCGTGCGCACGCAGGACGAGCTGTCGACCGCGGTGCTCGACGAGGCCTTCGCCGAGCTGGGTGCGCGAACCGCCAAGCGCGAGGCGCTGCTGCGGGCCTTCGAGGCCAGCGGGCGCAGCGTGGCGGAGTTTGCGGAGATGTATGGGATGGATCCGTCGGAGGTCGGGCGGACGCTGGAGCGTGCGCGGGCGCGACCGAGTTCCGGAACCTCTGACCCCGTATGACTCCCTCCCCCTTTGGGGGAGGGTTGGGGTGGGGGCACCGGGCGGTTGATCTGTGCGTTGCTGGTCTTTGCTTGGGCCTGGAGCCGGGAATTCGCCCCGGCGGGCGAGTCACTTTCTTTGTCTCGCCAAAGAAAGTAACCAAAGAAAGGCGACCCCACTGCGCG
>Ga0307515_10000652_pt1 | contig 80185 bp, 64 predicted proteins | sample 17_EM_MG_FD_194513 | JGI IMG/M metagenome (GOLD analysis project Ga0307515, IMG submission 194513) | Populus trichocarpa ectomycorrhiza microbial communities from riparian zone in the Pacific Northwest, United States - 17_EM | ecosystem: Host-associated > Plants > Roots > Unclassified | place...
TCCGCAGGAACGCACAGCCCCTCAAACAGTGCGCCTGTGTGCCCATTCGGCCCCGCTTCGCTCGTGATGCTGGTCATGCCAAAGGACACGCAGCATTCGTGCCGGTAAATGTTCACAGACTCTGAGATCACTGCGCGCGGGGGCGAGGCGGTCGGACAACTGAAGGTCAATGTGCCAGTGACCTTTGGCCTGATGCACCTTGCCCCGCTCTGGGCCGAGTTCATGGCAATGCATCCCAAGGTCACGTTGGACGTGACACTGACGGACCGCGTCGTTGACTTACTCGACGAGGGCTACGACATGGCCGTGCGCATCGCGCGCTTGCCGAGTTCTTCGCTGGTCAGCCGCAAGCTGTCTTCGACACGGCTGATCCTGTGTGCGTCGCCCACCTACGTGAGCCGCTACGGTGCCCCGGCCGATCCGTCGGAACTCGCCTCTCGTGCGGTGATCGCCTACACGCTGCTGTCGATGGGCGACCACTGGGAATTCGAGGGCCCGCGGGGCCAGGTGAGTGTGACCGTCGCTCCGCGCATGCGTGCCAACAGTGGTGAAACCTGCGTGGCAGCTGCGCTGCAGCACCAAGGTGTCGTGCTGCAGCCATCGTTCCTCGTCGGCGCCCATCTGAAATCCGGCGCACTTGTCGAGTTGCTGCCGGAGTTTTGCTCGATCGAACTCGGCATCTATGCGATCTATCCGACACGCAAGCACGTGACGCCCAAGGTGCGCCTGCTGATCGACTTTCTGGTCGATGCACTCCGAATGCAGTCTTGGGCATGAGCGATGCTCGGGGCCACAGCATCGCCGTCTGCCAGGACTGACTCTTCTACTCATTCAACCTCGGCGATCACGTCCCGCGCAATCCCCAGCTACCTCGCGGCATGAGTCAGCGCTGATCCAGGCCATAACGCGCGAGATGGGCGGAGAGCAGGTCGGCGATCACGACGTTGTTCAGGTCGGAAAACGCGAAGTGCGTGTTGCCCATCACCCCGACACTGGGCAGGTGAAGAAGTTCGGCTTTGCTTGATTGGCACCTCCCGAGTGGGCGATGGCCCCTCAAACGGGCTCCCGTGTCGCGTTCATCAGAATCGGAACGAACGCGAGGATGGGCGGAAGCACGAAGCACCACATCTTCAAGTAGCTGTACAGAATCGCGCCGGCGGCACAGCCGACGGCGAACGCCGCCACGCTCGTGAGCATCTTCGAGACGCGAGCTTTCGCTGCCAGCCTCGCATCGCCTTCGAGCCCTCGAACGAGGTCAGCGATGTCGATCATGATCTGCGTGGTGCTGCCGGTCATGAGGGTGGTCGGCGGGGCGCTCGCGAGATGGATGCGCGAGGCCGCGTTCTGGATCGCCATCGCGGCCACGAGAACCATACCCGCAAGGATGGAGACGACGTCGTCCCCCTTCTGCGCCGGGCCGGCATGGATCGCCAGGGCGGCGCCGACGATCAACAGCAGAACTTGAAGCGACAGCGTCGTGCGAAGGATCGGGAGTCCGACCTTGGGCAGCGAGAACGCGGCAAGACGGGTCACGAGAATCACTGAACAGAAGACGGGGAGGGCGAGCAGTTTGGCAACGGCGCCGGAAGTGCCGAGGACCAGTGCAGCACCCAGCGTCACGAAGTTGCCCGTCACGTGGGCCGTGAACAGCCCTTGAAGGGCAAGAAAGCCCGCGGTATCGATGTATCCCGCGGTGAGACTCATCAATACAGGAACGGTCAGTTTCATCGGATCCACATTGGTATGCGTGCTGTCCTCAACGGGTGCGGACCACGGTGAGGTCCATGCTCCGGCGATGAACGACTTCCTGCCAGTCGATCCATGCAACGAGCAGGAAGCCACCGACCAGACCGAGGTGCTCGAAGAACGAGTTCCCCGCCCAATCGTGGCGGCATCTCCCCGCTCATTTGTCGCCCCCCTTCGGATCTGGACTGGCGTGGGCTCGCGCGCTTGGGGACTTGAGCGCAGGCTGGGTCGGTTCCACCGGCGCGCGTGGCCTGACTTCAGCTTGCATCGAGAATCGCTGCGAGCCCTCCTTGACCCAGGCCTGTTGGATCAACGAGGGAATCTGCTCGCCGAGGACCATGCCGAGCAGGCCGACCAGGGCAATGATGGGCGGCGCAGGTGAACGCACCTGGAGGAGGGCGTAGATCACACCGACCAGCACGCCGACCGCGAGCGAGACGCAGTAGGTCTTCATCGCGGTTCTCGCAGCCGGGTCACGATCAAACCGCCCAGCATCCGCATCCGAACGTGCCCCAAAAGCCCTGGGCGTCGCTGGTGGGTGCATTGCGCCGAGCGGCGGCCGCATGGTCGTGTCCATGGACAGTGCACGCGGCGCTGCACCCGCACAGTGACGCCATGCGGGCGGCGCCCGGTTGCCCGAGTCTGCGCTGCTGATAACCCCCGAACCGCTTCACGGGCGACCAGTCCGGCAGGACCGGTACCGAGGGCGGCGCGAGGTCCGCGAAGTCACCCTTGCCATAGACGACGCGACCGCCGAGCAGCGTCATGACCGACGAGAGATGCGCAATGTCGCTCTCGGCGACCTTGAAGTAGTCGTCGGACAGCACGGCCAAATCAGCAAGCTCGCCGACGGCGATCCGACCCTTCTTGCCCTGTTCGTTCGAGAACCACGTGTTCGCCTCCGTCCACAGGCGCAGCGCCTGCTCGCGATCGAGTCGGTTGCTCGCGGGATAGAGCTGTGCACCGCCGACCGTCTTCCCGGTCACCAGCCACGCGAGCGACACCCAAGGGTTGTAGCTCGCCACGCGCGTCGCATCGGTCCCCGCGCCCACGGGCACGCCGGAACTCAACATCTTGGCGATGGGTGGGGTCGCCTCCGCACTCTTCTGGCCGTAGCGGTCGATGTAGTACTCGCCCTGGTAGGCCATGCGGTGCTGGACCGCGATGCCTCCGCCCAAGGCCGCGATTCGATCGATGTTCTTCTGCGTGATCGTCTCTGCGTGGTCGAAAAACCAGTGCAGGCCGTCGAAGGGCACTTCGCGATTCACCTTCTCGAACACGTTCAACGCACGTTCGATGGTCTCGTTGTAGGTCGCATGCAAGCGCCAGGGCCAGCGCTTCTGTGCAAGCAGGCGAACGACTCGTTCCAGGTCGCCCTCCATGTTGGGCGGCATCTCGGGCCGCGGTTCGCGAAAGTCCTCGAAGTCAGCGGCGGAATAGACCAGCATTTCGCCGGCACCGTTGACACGGTAGGTGTCGTCACCTTGTCCGGGCTTGACGCTCTGGGTCCACCGCGAGAAGTCGTTGACTTCGCCGCCCGGCTTCTGGGTGAAGAGGTTGTAGGCGATGCGAAGCGTCAGGTCTCCATCGGCATGAAGCTTCTCGATGATCTCGTAATCGTCCGGGTAGTTCTGGAATCCCCCGCCGGCGTCGACCACACTGGTAACGCCCAGGCTGTTCAGCTCACGCATGAAATGACGCGTCGAGTTCAGCTGATACTCCGCCGGAAGCTTTGGCCCCTTGGCGAGGGTCGCGTACAGGATGGTCGCGTTCGGACGCGCCAGCAGCAGGCCGGTGGGCTCGCCGGCCCCGTCATGAACGATCTCACCACCGGGTGGATTCGGCGTGTCGCGCGTGTAGCCGACCGCGCGCAACGCGGCCCGGTTCAGCAACGCACGGTCGTACAGGTGGAGGATGAACACGGGCGTGTCCGGCGCCACCGCGTTGAGTTCGTCGATCGTCGGCAGCCGCTTCTCCGCGAACTGGTGCTCGGTGAAGCCGCCGACCACGCGCACCCATTGCGGAGCCGGTGTGTTCTGCGCCTGCTTGCGGAGCATCTCCATGGCATCGGCGAGCGATGGCACGCCGTCCCACCGAAGCTCCATGTTGTAGTTCAGGCCGCCGCGAATGACGTGAATGTGACTGTCGATCAGGCCAGGGATCGCGCGCCGGCCTCGAAGATCGATCGTCTTGGTCGCGGGGCCGCGACTGGTGAGGATGTCCTTTGCATCGCCGACCGCGCTGAAGCGGCCGTTCGTGATGGCGACAGCCTGCGGATTGGGGTTGGCTCGGTCCAGTGTCGTGAATCGGCCGTTCGTCAGGATGAGATCAGGGTGCACGACGGGGCTTTCCTTGGAAGGCGAGGTTGCGGATGCCAGCGGCCAGATTGCTGCGCCCCCGATTGCTTGCAAGACATCTCGACGGCGCGTCATCGAGCGCCCCTGTCGGGCAAGGCGCCGTGGCTGGCAATGGCAATGCGTTTTGTGAGGTATCTCGTGTGGCTCATGGCGTGGTCAATCTTCTTTTGCGGAACCGTTGAAAGATAGACCACAACCTCCGAGGCAAACAGTCCCTGGATCGGCAACATAAACTTCCGCTTTTTGGAATTTGAACTTCGATGTCCGACCAGATCGACGATCTTCGGCTGCTGACGGTGATGGTCGCTGCGGGCAGTTTGGCTGGTGCAGCCAAGCGCCTGCGCAGCTCTGCGCCCGTGATGACCCGGCGTCTTGCGGCAATGGAGCAGCGGCTCGGCGTGCAACTGATCGAACGCAGTGCGCGCCGCTTTTTGCTGACCGAGCAAGGTGCCCAGCTGCATGAGCGTGCCTTGAAGATCGTGCGTGACGTCGACGAGGCGGAGGCGTCAGCCCGCGGCAACACGCCTGGGGGGCTGCTTCGAATAGGCGCACCCATGGAATTGGGGCGGCGGGTGATCGCCCCTCTTCTTGCCCGGTTCCGTCTGCAGTGCCCGGACCTCGAAGTCCTGCTGGTCCTGTCGGACGCTGGCCTGGACCCGGTCGACGACGAACTCGAGATCGTGTTGCGCAATGGCATGCCCGACGATCCCGCCGTCGTCGTGCGAAAGCTGTTGACGAGCCGGCGCGTCGTGTGCGCCACGCCGTCGTATCTCGCCACCCACGGCGCGCCGCGCATCCCAGACGATTTGCTGAAGCACGACTGCATTCGTCTGGTTCGCGGGCGTCACGTGTTCGATCAGTGGCCGTTCAACGAGAACGGCAAACGCCGCGTCGTCAACGTCCGTGGAACGCTGTCATCCACGAGCGGCGAGGTGATGCACGACTGGGTCCTTGCCGGCATGGGAATCGGGCTGAAGGCATTGTGGGATGTGCACGAAGAGCTCCGCTCCGGGACCCTGGTCGAATGCCTGCGGGAATACTGGTGCGACGAGATCGAGCTCTATGCGTGCTTTGCCAGCCGCGGGCACATGCCCAGACGGGTTCGAGCCTTCACGACCTTCCTCGCTGAGCAAATCGCCGCTGCATCGCATTCGGGCACCTTCGCCTGATCTTGCCGCCCGGCATCAATGTGCTATCTGCTGCGGCGGTAGGGCCTGCTGCCCATACCAATGCCAGTTGCGACGCGCCCGATTTGATCGCGAGCAGACTTTTGATGACGTCGAAGGTGAGCGACGCGGAACTACGTCTGCGTCGACCGCCGCAACTGCCTGGGTGTAGTGCCCAGTCGCCGCCGCATCGCCGTGCAGAGATGACTCTGGCTTGAAAAGCCTGTGTTGGCGGCGACGTCCGCAAGTCGTTGATCGGTTTCGGCCAGCAACTTCCGGGCGGCGGCGAGTCGCTGATCCATGACGAAGCGATGCGGCGTGATGCCGAGACTGTTCTTGAACAGCCGAAGGAAGTGGAATCGACTGACGCCGGCCGCCGCTGCGAGGTCGTCCAAAGCGATGTCTTCTGCCAGTCGCTGCTGCACGACGTCGAGAACACGGGACTTCTGCGACGCCGTCAGTCGACCGTGCTCGCGCGTGCGCGTGCTCACCGAGTCGCCCTTCTCGCCGAGCAGATAGGCCGCCAGGCCCAGGCTCAACGACGTTGCGTAGAGCGAGCCGTGCGGGCTGCCAAGGCGCACTTCGTCGGCGATGAGCCGCATCAATGCGGCGATGCGACCGTCGCGCATCGTGAGGTCCTGCCGAAGCACACTTGGCTGTCGCGGCAGCATTGCATCGAGGTCACCGGCGCGGGCGAGACCCGCGAAATCGAGTTCGATCATCATCCGTTGCGCACCGGGTTCGCAATCCCAGCGGGTCCAGGAGATGTCCAGGCAGGGCGCGAACAGGCCGACGGAATCGGGACCCGGGCTGAAGTCGCACCGGTCGCCGTGGCTGGAGATTTGCGCGCGGGTGCGTCCCCGCAAGATCATGGCCAAGACCGCGTGCTCTCCGTGCTGCCCGGTAGTTTCCTTCGAGGTCGCTTCGAAGATGCCGAGCCGAAAGCCGGCCCAGGCGGCCGTCTGCGACTCGTTCAGCAACGAGAGCTCGGGCGGATTGGCGGCATCGCGCAGCCAAGATACCTGTCGCGGATCGAGCGGCAAAGGACGAACTTCCGGGGTGGCCATGGTCACGTCAATACTAGCGCGGCCGTCGTGCCGGCCTTTTGGGTTTGCGAGGGATTTCCCTCGGCAATTCCGTGCAAATCGAGCAAGTCGCTGAAATACATGGCGTTGGCGAGCGCGTAGTTTGGCGGCTGGGATCCGAGTTGGCCCGGAGGTGGTTGGTTGTCGTCAGAGAACAAGCTCGATCTGAATCTGTTGTCCGTGGTCGTGACCCTGCTGGACATGGGCAGCGTCACGCACGCTGCCCTGAAGCTCGGGGTCAGTCAGCCGACCGTGAGCGCCGCGCTGGGCAAGCTGCGGGCGCACTTCGACGATCCGCTCTTTGTTCGATCGGCGACCGGCATGGCGCCTACCCCTCGAGGCGCAGAAGTCGCCAGCGCCGCCAGAGAGATCCTGCGTCAGGTTGACGAGAAACTGCAGCCCGAAGTGAGGTTCGACCCGTCGCGCCGCCATCGGCCGTTCGCGATCGCCATGTCGGATGTCGGTGAGATCGTGTTCCTGCCTCGGATCGTCAACGCGATCGCTGCCGCGTCGCCCGACACGCCAGTCCGCTCGGTCAGCATGCGTCCCGCCCATCTTGCGGCGGCCTTGGAAGACGGTGATATCGATCTCGCCGTCGGCTACTTCCCAGACCTCAAGAAGGGTGACTTCTTTCAGCAAAGGCTGTTCACGCATCACTTCGTCTGCCTGCTGCGAAGCGATCATTCAATTCGAGGGAGCCAGCTCAGCCTGGGCGACTTCCTGGGGCTTCAACACGTCGTCGTGCAGTCTGAAGGGCGCAGTCAGGAGATTTTCGAAAGCTATCTCGAGAGCCAGGGCCTCGAGCGACGCGTCGCCGTGTACACACCGCACTTCCTCAGCATCCGCCGATTGATCGCACAGTCCGACATGGTGGCGACGGTGCCGCATGCGCTCGGCATCGAATACGGCACGGCTGCGTTCGGCCTCAAGTCGATGGAGCCGCCGTTCCCCTCGCCACGCATCGAACTGCGCCAGCACTGGCACAGAAGAGCCCACAAGGACGCTCGCAGCATCTGGCTGCGAAAACTGGTCAGCGGCCTTTTCAACGCGGCCACGGACGAGTGGTGATGGGCGCTCAGGTTTTCCCTCGGTGCCGACCACTTGCCAAGTACCGCTTTGCGAATGGAGCGCGACGAGTATTTGCTTTCCTGATGGTTGCCATCGGCCGGATCGCCTTGTGGGGCGCGAGCCCGCCCGCGAGACTGCGCACCCATGCAAAGCGGAACGGAGCATTCTCTTGGCCCATAGGCGAACAAAGGTGGCGATCGTTGGCGCGGGGCCGGCTGGGTTGCTTCTGGGTGCGCTCCTCGCGCGTCACAACATCGACGCAGTCATCGTCGAGCAACGGAGCGCGGAGTACGTCCTGAGCCGAATCCGGGCCGGTGTTCTCGAGCAGACCACAGTCGACCTGCTGCGTGAAGCAGGCGTTGTCGACCGTTGTCTCCAGGAAGGCTTGACGCACGACGGCATCGAGTTGTCATTCGATGGCGGACTCCACCGCATCGATTTTCGGGCGCTCACCGGAAAGCATGTCACCGTCTATGGCCAGACGGAGGTGACCCACGACCTGATGCAGTCGCGTGCCCGTGGGAACCTGACCACCGACTACGAGGCCGAAGACGTCCGGATAGAGGGGTTCAACGGCGAGCATCCCGTGGTGCGGTACGTCAAGAGCGGCGTAGTTCAGGAGCTCACCTGCGACTTCATCGCCGGTTGTGACGGCTACCACGGCATATGCCGCGCCAGCGTTCCGCCCGAGGCGATCTCGACGTTCGAAAAGGTCTACCCGTTTGGCTGGCTGGGCGTGCTGGCAGACGTGCCGCCGGTCAGGCACGAGTTGATCTATGCCAATCACGAGCGCGGATTTGCCCTGTGCAGTCAACGCAGCAAAACACGGAGCCGCTACTACGTCCAATGCTCGCTCGATGACCAGGTCGACCAGTGGAGCGACGACGCCTTCTGGGACGAGCTTCGCCGCCGCCTGCCCGCCGAGATCGCAGAGGCTGTCACGACCGGGCCATCGATCGAAAAGAGCATCGCGCCGCTGCGCAGTTTCGTGGCCGAGCCGATGCGATTCGGCCGGCTCTTCCTGGCCGGCGATGCTGCGCACATCGTTCCTCCCACCGGCGCCAAGGGCCTGAACCTCGCCGCGACCGATGTCGGCTACTTGGCCCAAGGCCTCGTGGAGTACTACCACGAAGGCAGCGCTGCGGGCCTGGACCAGTACTCGGCGCGCTGCCTGTCGCGAGTCTGGAAGGCCGAGCGCTTCTCATGGTGGTTCACCTCACTGATGCATCGTTTCCCCGAGGCAGGCGCATTCGGGTCTCGCCTGCAACAAGCCGAGCTGGCGTACTTGGTCGGATCCCGTTCCGCCTCCAGTGCGCTGGCGGAAAACTATGTCGGCCTGCCACTCTGATACCCAGACAACCGATCGACCAATACAACATAAGGAGACAACACCGTGATATCGAAATCCTTGCGCGACAAATTCAGCTGTGCAGCCGCTTTGGCGTTCTCGCTGGGCCTCGCCGCCTGCGGCGGCGGAAGCGATGCGCCGGCTCCGACGCCGGCCCCCGCACCCGCGCCGTCACCGACGAGCATCAGTGAGATCAAGACCTGCTCCATGACGGGTGTGGGCGCAGCGGTGCTCAGCACCGACGCGCCGACGACCATCCTTGATGCGGTGCCGGGAACCATCGGGTCGGTGTCGTACTGCCTGGTCAAGGTGGTCGTCGCGCAAGCGGTCAATATCTGGGTCACGCTGCCGATGGGCGGTGCGTGGAACGGGGATCTCCGGTCTCAGGGCGGCGGGGTGTTCGCTGGTTCAGTCGGCGCCGAGACGGCCGCTGCGGCGGCGGGCTACATCGGCATTCAAACCGACACCGGACACTCGGGCTTCTTCCTCAGCGGCGCATTTGCGATGTCGTCGCCGGGCGTCGCCAACGTGGCGCTTCAGGAGGACTTCGCCTTCCGATCCGAGCACCTGATGGCGGTCGTCGGCAAGCAACTGGCGCGAGTCTTTTACGGGCAAGAACCGAACACATCGTTCTGGTATGGCTGCTCGACCGGTGGCCGCCAAGGCATGATGATGGCGCAACGCTATCCCAACGACTATGACGGCATCCTGGCCGGCGCCCCGGCCATTCACTGGGATCGCTTTCAGGCCCAGCAGATCTGGCCCCAGGTGGTGATGCAGCAGGATCTCGGCTATGTGCTGTCGGCAGCAAAGCAGACGCTCGCGACCAACGCCGCGATCGCTTCATGCGACGCCGCAGACGGAGTCACCGATGGGCTGCTGAACGATCCGCGCCAGTGCACGTACAACCCGGTCGCTGACACGACGATCACGATGGACACCTGCACCCAAGGCGACGACACCTGCCTGACTCGGACGGAGGCCGGCGTCATGCAGAAGATCTGGGGCGGTGCGCGCAACGCATCGGGTGTCCAACTCTGGCCCGGCACCGAACGTGGAGCGACGACGATTCCGATGGCAGGCCCGGTTCCGTTCCCTGCAGCGACCGAGCAGGCCAAGTACTTTGTCTACCTCGATCCCACTTGGGATTGGACGACCCTGACCTACGCAAACTATGGCGCCTTCTTTGACAAGACCGTCGAGATGGTCGGCCCCGTTCTCGGCACCGACAACCCTGATCTCTCTGCTTTCAAGGCGCATGGCGGGAAGCTGATCAACTATCACGGCTGGGCCGACCCGCTGATCATGCCCGAGGGCACCACGCAGTACTACGAGGCGATGAACTCGACGCTTGGCGGGGCTGCCGCAGTGAATACATTCGCGCGGCTCTTCATGGTCCCCGGGATGGGCCACTGCGGAGGCGGCGACGGTCCCAACGCGTTCGGCCAGGATGGAACGCCCAAGGCCGATGCCGAACACGACGTCTTCAAGGCGCTGGTCAAGTGGGTCAAGCAAGGGACCGCGCCGGATCAAGTCATCGCGACCAAGTACACGGCCGACGATCCAACCCAGCCTGTGCTTCGTACCCGGCCCTTGTGCGTCTACCCGAAGGTGGCGAAGTACAAAGGCAGCGGCAGTTCGGATGACGCCGCCAACTTCAGTTGCGCAGCTCCCTGATTGCAGGTTTCAAGCTGCTGCCCGGCTACCTGCGCGATCTGGCGCAGGTGCTGGAGGGCGAGCACGACGCCATGGTCGCGGAACTCGACAGGCTCGCCAGGAGCATCGACGACATCAAGGAAGCCGGCGCGACCCATGTCGTCGAAATCAAATCAGAAGCGCACTCGCACACCGATGGCGACGGTCGAGAGATCGTCTCCCGGGTCTCCGGCTGGAATCGCGCCCAAGGTCGCGGCGGCTTTCTCGCGATTGGCGATGTAGCCGAGGCGGGCGTACACGGCGGTCCTCTTCGAGAGGTTGTAGTCGTATCCCGCCCCCATCGCGAACGAATCCAGGTCATGCGTGCCGGCGACGTGCCGATAGACGGGTGAGATGCGGACCGTGTTCTGGCCGACCGGGATCGTGAAACTCAACGCATGGGTTTGCGAGTTGGGATAGCCGGCCCGCTCGGGGCGAAGCACGTTGACGATGTAGGTCGTGGTCATACCCGGCAACTCCTTCTTCACCGCCAAGCCGTACCACCCGTTGCGGAAGCTGGGCACGGACGCTGACGGGTCGGTGTTGTTGTACATCGCCTGCGCCTGGAAGTGCCAGCTGTCGAGCGTGTAGTGCATCTCGATGCCGTAGGCGCTGAGTGTCGAAAAGCCGGCTGCGGACGACTCGCGGAAGGCCGCCTGCACCATGCTGCCCAGCGCCCAGCTGGCGGGTGTCGAGTACGACACCGCGTTGCTGATGCGCGAGTCGCCGACCGACGCACCGGCGCCCTGGTCCTTGCCCATGGACGACAGCGACGCCCAGGGCGAGAAGCCGGTCACGCCGGCAAAGGTGTCGAGGAACGGATTGATCTGCGCCGGGTACTGGCGGCCGAGCCGGACCTCCCCGAGTTGCTTCGTCCCGAGCACGATGTTGGATTGGCGGTTGAAGAATGAGGCATCGCCTTGCGTGGTCGTGCCGCCCGCCGTGCCAACGTCGGTCTTCAGGCCCGACTCCAGCAAGATGCCGGCATACATGCCGTCTCCCAGGTCTTCTTGCACTTGCACGCCCCAGCGGGAGGTGGAGGCGAGCCCGGATTCCAGTCGCGTGCTGGACTTCGCGCCCTGCCGGGCGTACTGCACTCCGTTGTCGACGGCACCGTAGAGCTGGGCGCTTGACTGCGCCCCCGCGGTGTTGCATCCGAAGACGAAGAGCGGGATCAGGGAAGAGGCGGTCCGGGGAGTCATGGCAGTCCAGGGTTGATCGTGCCGCGGATGCTATGGGCGCTCGCTGCGTGTGACGAGGCAACCACGCGTTGCCCTGTTGACCACCGGTTGCCGGGAGTGCGGCGCAAGAATCGGCCGTCTCCACAGGAAGCCGTCGCATGCACCACCTCTCGTTCTCAACCGCCGTTCGCATCGGCGTCGTCGCGGCGGCGTTGTCCGGCGCTGCTGCCGCCCAGCCCCAGGGAGCGCCGTCCACGACCATCGAACCCACCGTGGACCGGGCCGTGTCGCGTGCGTTCGCAACGTCGCTCTTCAAGCGTGTGCAGGACGCGGTGAAGGCCGATCACGAGCGCACGCTGGCCGACCTCAAGCTGCTGACCGAGATTCCGGCGCCGCCGTTCAAGGAGCGGGCTCGCGCCGAGGCGTTCCTCGCGCGCGCCAGCGCGCTCGGCCTGCAGGCATACATCGACGCCGAGGGCAACGTGATCGGCATTCGGCGCGGCACCGGCGGCGGGCCGAAGCTCGTCGTCTCGGCCCACCTCGACACCGTGTTCCCCGAAGGCACGGACGTCACCGTCAAGGTTCGCGACGGAAAGTGGTACGCACCGGGTGTCGCGGACGATACGCGCGGCTTGACGGTCCTGTTGTCGTGGATCAAGGTGCTCAACGAGCTGAACGTGGCGACGGTGGGCGACCTGATGTTCGTGGCCAACGTCGGCGAGGAGGAACTCGGCGACCTGCGCGGCATGAAGGCGCTCTTCCGCGACCACGTGGACATCGACGGGATGGTCGGCCTCGAGCCGGACCCCGGCGGCTCCATCACCATTGCCGGTGTGGGCAGCCATCGCCACGAGGTGGTGTTCAAGGGCCCGGGTGGGCACAGCTACCTGATGTTCGGCCTGGTGCCCAGCGCCATCCATGGAATGGGCCGTGCCATCGCGAAGATCGGGGACATCCGCACGCCCACCGATCCGAAGACCACCTTCACCGTCGGTACGGTGAGCGGGGGGACGTCCGTCAACACCATCGCCCCGTCTGCACGGATGGCCATCGACATCCGCTCCGTCGAGATGCCGGCCATGCTCGAGGCCGAGCGCAACATCATGACGGCGATCGCCGAAGGCGTGGCGGACGAAAACCAGCGCTGGAAGACGAGCGAACTGAGCTACACCACCCGGCTCATCGGAGACCGCCCCGCAGGCCGCACGCCGCCGGATGCACGCATCGTGCAGGTGGCCGTGCGCGCCGCCACCGCCTTCGGCCGGCCAACACCCAAGCTCATTCCCAACAGCAGCGATGCGAACGTGCCGATGTCGCTGGGCATCCCCGCGTTGATCATGGCCAGCGGCGGCGAAGCGGGCGGCTGGCACACGGTAGGCGAATGGTGGAAGCCGGACGGCGCCTGGCAGGACGCGCAGATCGGGCTGGCCACGGTGCTGGCGCTGGTGGGCGTGAAGGGCGTCAGCGAACCGCTGCTGCCCAAGCGCTTGCCGGTGTCTCGGCCTGCGGCCGCGAGTGGATCGGCCTCAGGCGTCGACGGCCAGCGCGTCAAGTGAGTCGAACACGCGGCGTTTGCTGCGCAAGACCGAAGACGCATCGCGTTCGGTGACGGCCCTGAAGCAGTCCATGAAACACCGTGCCGCTTCGCCCAGCGGCACACCACGGCGCGTGATCAGGCTGTAGTCGGTCTCGTTGAGCGTGTCGCTGATGGGCAGGGTGCAGAAGCCTTCTCGGGCCGCGATCATCTCGATCAGCGGCCAGGGCATCAAGGCCAGCATCTCGGTGTGGCGAACGAGGCTGGTCGCGATGACGAGCGAATGGGCTACGTGGATCTTCGGCCGGTACTCCCGCAGGAAGCGTTGGAACGGGTCTCGCAGATCGCAGGTCGTCGCATCTTCATCCGCGGGAGCCCAGTTGAGCATCCATTCGGCGTGGCGCAGTTCGGCCAGGGACCGGCAGCCCGCGAGCGGGTGACCCAGCCGGGCGACGACCGCCGAACTCGTGCGGAAGAGCGGCGCATGTGCGAACTCGCCGTGGAGATACGACGGAGTGGAGCGGCCGACGCAAAGGTCCAGCGTCCCGTCGCGCAGCCTGGGAATGGAGACCGTCAGCACCCCCTCGAACAGCTCCAGCCTCACGGCGGGCATGTGCTGCTGGAACAGCTTGACCACTTCGCCCAGTGAACTCATCGCAATCCACGCGGCGACTCCGACGCGCAGCACCGGTGGCGCAGCACGCGCCAGCGACACAAGCTCCACTTCGGCACGCTCCAGTTGGGCTACCACCGCACGCGCATGGACGAGCAGTGCGCTGCCGGCGGCAGTGAAGCGGATCCCCGCGTTTTCGCGCAGGACGAGGACGGTGCCGATGTCCTCCTCGAGTTCGCGCACCGCCTTCGTCACGGCAGCGGGCGAGAGGAGCATGGCGCGCGACGCGGCGCGGATGCTGCCCGTCGAAGCGACGGTGACGAACGCCTTCAGCTGATGGATCTTGAAGCGCGGCCCCGCGCCGGCTCGACCGAGGCCCGGCGGGCAGCTTGATAGGTCCGTCATGGATCCTCCTGGCGACGAGCGTGTCAGTTCACTGAGGATATATATGATTTTTCATTAATTTACTTGAAAATCAATCGGGCGTCAAAGTTGCCGCGTCCGATGCCGGCACTGCGATCCTCGATCACATGGGCCGATAGCTGGCCCTGAACTCCTTCGGCGTCATGTTCTTCCGCTGCAGGAACTGGCGATTGAAGTGGGCCGCGGTGCCGTATCCCGCCTCCATCGCGACGACACCGATGGGGCGATCCGTGTTGATCAGGAGCTGACACGCAATCCCGATTCGCAATTGCGCGAGGTAGTCGAGCATCGTCATGCCCGTGTGGCGTTTGAAGAAGCGATGGAAGGCGCCCAGAGACAGTGCCGCTTCATCCGCCAACGCCTGTGCAGACGGGGGATTGTCGGGATCGAGATGCAGCCGTTCAAGCACGCGAGCCATGCGTCCTTGAACCTTTTCGCCCGCCGGCGAGAAGCCATGGGTCGCCAACAGGCCGACACGCTGGTCACGGGTGAGCTGGGTCAGTATCTGCAGCACGATCGGAAGCCTGCTGGCCGGGTCCAGATCGCGCAGTGACTTCATCAGCGGGTGAACCGCTTTCACCGTCGACGGCGAGAAATGCATGCCGCGTGCGGCTTCGGTCGACAACCTCTCCAGCGCCGCCAGCTCAGGCCAGCCTTTGACCAACCGCTCAAGCCACGCGCTGGTGAACCACATCACGATCGCGAGCATCGGCTCGCCCTCGTTCGGGCGCTCCGATGCCGCCCACGTGTGTGGCTGATTCGGCCCGACCAGGACGAGATCGCCGGATTCGAAGTTCTGCAGGCTGTCACCCACATAGCGCTGCCCCCGCGCATTCAGCGTCAGCGTGAGCTCGAACTCCGGGTGGAAGTGCCACAGGAATGGCAGCTCCGGCAGCTCTCGCCAGAGCAGGGTCCATGACTCGCCTGGGGCCACGGTCACGTGCTCGAACTGTGGCTTCATGACTTCTCCTGCGATCGAATGGTCAGAATCGTATCGAAATCTGGCACTACAAGAAAACTGCCTCTCGGAAGGGGTCCACAGAATCGCCGTCACCAACTTGAACAGTGGAGACACCGATGAATGACCGATACCGCTACGGCGATCAACGCCCCGGCAACCCCACGCTCGCCCACACGCAGATGGAACAGTTGCGCGACATCAAGAAGCGCCTGCCTCTGCGCGTTCTCAGCCCGGCAGAGTTCGCGAACTGGCAACGTCATGGCTACGTGGTCGTGCGTGGCGCAATCTCACCGCAGCAGGTCAAGCGGACGACCGATTTCCTGTGGGAGTACCAGGAGCTCGACCCGGCGCGGCCCGAGACCTGGGATCAGGGCGAGCGCCGCGGCCATGAAATGAAGGAGCTCAATGGCTCGGGCATGGTCGAGGCCTACCAGCACCAGACCTTGTGGGACAACCGGCAGACCCCGCGCGTCTACGACGCCTTCGTGGACATCTGGGACCGCGAAGACCTGTGGGTCAGCATCGACCGGGCCAACCTGAACACGCCGAACCGTGGTGCTCGCCAGTTCGCGGGCTTCATTCACTGGGATGCGGACACGGCGCTCGACCCGTTGCCGGTCAACGTCCAGGGCGTCCTGGCCCTGTCTGAAACGAGCGAGGAGAGCGGTGGCTTCCAGTGCATCCCGGGCCTGTTCGAAAACTTCGCGGAGTGGCGCAAGACGGCGCCGGAGGATCGCAACCCGTGGCGCCCCGACGTCGACACCTTGCCCTGGGAGGTGAAGTTCATTCCCATGAAGGCAGGCGACCTTCTGATCTTCAACAGCTTGCTGGCTCACGGCATTCGGCCGAACACTTCCGAGAGCAAGGTTCGCCTGGCTCAATACATCGCCTTCACGCCCGCTAACGAATCAGATGTGGGGCTTCGCGACGTGCGCGTGAACTCATGGCGGGAGCGCACTGCACCGAAGGGTTTCGCCTTTCCCGGCGATCCGCGCGAGTGGGAACGGAAGAAGTACCCGACTGCCGTCTTGTCGACCTTGGGCCAGCGCATTCTCGGCGCCTGCGGATGGGGGTCCGATGCATTGACGTTCAGCGCTCAGATGCTGATGGTCGACGATTGATGGGGGCGCAGCCGTGGCCCCCATCGGGGCCGGCAAGCTGCCGGCCGAGGCGAGCATCGGCATTGCCGTGTATCGCCGATGCGCAATGCCGACACGGCCTCGCCGCCGGTGGAGCGCGGCTGCTATCGACCGCCCGAGCGGAACTTCTTCAGTTCTGCATAGAACGAGCGCACGAACTCGGCGCCGATGGTGTCGGTGTTCTTGTCGATCACCGGCTGCACCGACGTGCGGATCTTCTCCAGTTCCGCCGGTGGCATCTCGGTAACGGCCATGCCCTTGGCTTTCAGTTGCGCTACCACGTCGGCGGCTTGCCGCAGCTCTTCGGCGCGCTCGAAGCTGCGCGTCTCTTCGGCGACGCGCTGCACCGTGCTCTGCTGCTCGGGCGTCAGGCTGGCCCACCACTTCTTCGACGCCACCAGCGCCACCGGCGTGTAGACGTGGTTGGTGATCGTCAGGTACTTCTGCACCTCGAACATCTTGTTCGCATACATGTCGACGACCGGGTGCTCGTAGCCGTCGAGTGCCTTGATCTCGAGCGCAGGGTAGACCTCGGTGAAGGCCATGGGCACGGCGTTCATGCCCATCGCGTTGAAGCTCGCAAGCGCCATCGGGCTTTGCATCACGCGAACCTTCAGGCCCTTCATGTCGGCCATGGTGCCGATCGGCCGCTTGCTGTTCGACAGGTTGCGGAACGCGCCGCCGGCCCACACGAGGCCGTGCATGTTCATGTCAGCCAGGCCATCGAGCATCTTGCGACCGACCGGGCCATCGAGCACGTAGGCGGCCTCGGCGTCGGTGCCGAAGAGGAACGGGAAGTCGAAGATCTGCAGCTCCTTCTTGCGCGCGGCCACCGGAGACAGGGCGCCGAGGTAGACGTCCTGCACGCCGCTCTGCACTGCGATCAACATCTTCTCTTCGGAGCCGAGGGTCGAGTTGCCGTAGACGTCGAAGGCCACCTTGCCGCCAGTCGCCTTCTCGACCGCCGCGGCGAATTGCTTCATCGCGATGGCGCGCGGGTGCGCATCGGTGAACGAATGGCCGAGCTTGGCGCGCTTGACGTCCTGCCCGGCAGCGATGGACAGAGCGCCGAGCGCGACGGTGGCGGCCAGGGCCTGAACGGCCAGGCGACGGGTGAGGGACTTCATGGGGATCTCCTTCAGACAACAGGGCGGTTCAACTGGGCACGGGTCGGCAGCCCGTCGCAATCGCCGGGAAACTGCACGACGCGGGCGCCGATTGCATTGCCGCGTGCCGCGGCAGCGGCCAGCGAGAGGCCTTCGAGCAGGCCCGAGACCACGCCGACGGCGAAGCCATCGCCGGCACCGACGGTGTCGACCACGCGCTCGACCGCGTTGCCTGGCGCCAGCCCTCGCTCGCCGGCACTGGCGAAGTACGCGCCGGCGGGGCCGAGCTTGACGACCACGCACTTCGCGCCGCGCTCGAGATAGAACTCGGCGATGCCTTGCGGGCTGTGGCGGCCGGTCAGCAGGCGGCCTTCGTCCAGGCCCGGCAGCACCCAGTCGGCGTGTGCTGCCAGGCCGTTCAGGCAGTCGACCATCTCGCCTTGCGACCGCCACAGGCCGGGCCGCAGGTTCGGGTCGAACGACAGCGTGCGGCCCGCCGCGCGCGTGTCGGCCGCGAGCTCGAAGACGAGTTCGCGCGTGCTCGGCGACACGGCAACGAAAACGCCGCTCAGGTGCAGGTGGCGCGAGGCTGCGCAGTAGGCGTGCGGGTTGTCGGCTGGGCCCAGGCGGCTGGCCGCCGATCCGCGGCGAAAGTATTCGATCTTCGGGTCGCTGCCATCGTCGCTGCGCGACTTCAGCATGAAGCCGGTCGCATGCTCGGAGTCGATGCCGACGTGGCTGCGATCGATGCCTTCGCGGTCCAGCACCGCAGCGATGTGGCGGCCGAACGAATCGGCACCCAGTGCGCTGATGTAGCCGACGCGCAGGCCGAGCCGCGCCAGCCCGATCGCAACGTTGAGTTCGGCGCCTGCGGTGGCCTGGGCGTAGGTGCCGACCTGTTCCAGCGGCCCGGGCTGCTGGGCGGCGAAGAGGACCATCGCCTCGCCCAGGGTGATGACATCGAGTTCCATGGCAGCTCAGTCGAAGCTCAGCAGCACCTTCATCGATTGCGAGCGGTCGGCGGCCAGCGCGAAGGCGCGGCCGGCGTCGCGGTATGAGAGCGTCGCCGAGATGAGCGGTTTCAGGTCGACCAGGCCCTGGTTGATCAACTGCACGGCGACGCCGAATTCCTCGTGGAAGCGGAACGCGCCGCGCATGTCGAACTCTTTGGCGACGACGGTGTTGAACGGCAGCGTCAGCTCGCTGCCCGACAACCCGAGCTGCACCACCACGCCGCGCGGGCGCACCACGTCGAAGGCGGCGCGCAGCGCGCGCTCGTTGCCGCTGGCTTCGAACAGCACGTCGAACTGGCCTTTGTCGGTGGCGTAGCGGGCCAGCGCGTCGGGCTGCTCGGCGACGTTGATCGTCTCGTCGGCGCCGATCTTGGCGGCCTTGCGCAGCGGCTGGGCGACAACGTCGGTGGCGACGATATGCGTGGCGCCGGCGCGGCGCGCGGCGATGATCACCATCGCGCCGATCGGCCCGCAACCGGTGACGAGCACCGACCTGCCCAGCAGCGGGCCGGCGCGGTTGACGGCGTGCAGCGCCACGGCCAGCGGCTCGGCCATCGCGCCTTCGGCGTCGCTGATGCCGTCGGCCAGCGGGTACGCCTGGGTCGCGTCGATGACGATCTCCTGGCGGAACGCGCCCTGCACATGCGGCATGCGCATCGCGCTGCCGTAGTAGCGCATGTCGAGGCAATGGTTCTGCAGGCCGAGCTGGCAGAAGCGGCAGCGTCCGCAGGGCCGGCTCGGGCAGACGGCGACACGGTTGCCGAGCGCGAAGCCGGCGACGCCGGGTGCCAGCTCCTCGATCACGCCAGCCACCTCGTGGCCCAGCACCATCGGCTGCTGGAGGCGGATCGTGCCGAAGCCGCCGTGCTGGAAGTAGTGCAGGTCGGAGCCGCAGATGCCGCCGGTGCGCACGCGCACGCGCATCTGCCCGGCCTCGACCGCGGGGGTGGGGAAGGTTTCGACCCGCAGGTCACCGGGAGCGTGAATGACGAGTGCGTCCATGAGGGTGTCCGTTTCGATGGTTGAGTCAGCGTGTCATCCACTGCAGCGGCAGCATCACGATCTGCGGGAACACCACCAGCAGCAGCATCACGAGCGTCTGCGCGATCATGAAAGGCATCACGCCCTTGATCGCGCCGCTCATCGGGATCTTGGCCACCCCGCAGACGACGTTCAGCACCGTGCCCACCGGCGGCGTCACCAGGCCGATGGCGTTGTTCATGATGAACAGCACGCCGAAGTAGACCGGGTCGATGCCGGCCTGCTTGAGCACCGGCATCAGCACCGGCGTCATGATCAGCACGGTGGGCGTGAAGTCCAGCGCCGTGCCGACGATCAGCACCATGATCATCAGCGCGAAGGTCAGCAGCATCTTGTTGCCCATCAGCGGCTGTACCAGGTCGGCCAGCTGCTGCGGGATGTTCGCGGTGGTGATCAGCCAGGCCGAGACGCCGGCCGCAGAGACCAGGAACATGATGACGGCGGTGGTCTCGGCTGCGCGGTAGAACAGGTGGAACAGCTGCTGCGGCTTGATCTCGCGGTAGACCACCAGGCCGACGAAGAGCGAGTAGACCGCGGCGATGACCGCAGCTTCGGTCGGCGTGAAGATGCCGAACTTCAGGCCGCCGACGATGACCACCGGCAGCACGAGCGCCCACAGCGCCTGCCGCGTTGCGACCACGCGCTCGGCAGCAGTGCGTTTGGGTTCGGCGGTGACCTTGTCACGCCCGATCGACCAGCGCCACGCCAGCATGATGGCCAGGCCCATCATCACGCCGGGCACGATGCCGGCGATGAAGAGCTTGGTGATCGACACGCCGCCGGTGACGCCGAACAGGATCATGCCGATCGACGGCGGGATCACCGGCGCGATGATGCCGCCGCAGGCGATCAGGCCGCAGGAGCGGTTCACGTCGTAGCCGGCCTTGCGCATCATCGGGATCAGCACCGAGGCCAGCGCCGCCGTGTCGGCCACTGCCGAGCCCGACAGCGAGGCCATGATCACCGCCGCGACCACGGCCACGTACCCGAGGCCGCCGCGGATGTGCCCGACCCACGACATGGCCATCACGATGATGCGCCGCGTCATGCCGCCGGCATTCATGAATTCGCCGGCGAGCATGAAGAAGGGCACTGCGAGCAACGGGAAGCTGTTCGCGCCGTCCCACATGTTCTGGATCACGATCTGCGGATCGGTGACGCCCATGAAGAACATCATGGCCAGCCCGCAGCCGATGAGGGCGAACGCGACCGGCATGCCCAGCGCCATCAGGCCGAGCAACGAGGTGATGAAGACGAGGATGATCATGGCTTCGCGCTCCCGCGGCCGGATGAATGGGCCGCCTGCGCGGCGAGTTCCTGCTCGGTCTCGAGCGCTTCGCTCATGCCTTCTTCATGCACGTCGATCAGCTCGTTCTCGGCCACCTTGCCGGCAAACAGGCGCAGCAGGTTCGAGGCGCAGATGATCGAGATCGATACCCCCGTGACGTAGCTGACGCCGAACACCCACAGCATGCTGATCTGCGCCACCGGCGATGCGTTGCCCTGGATGATGTCGTGCTGCAGCCAGGTGCCGTAGGTGATGTACAGGCAGCACACCAGCATCACGGCCTGGCTGATGCCCCAGCAGACCTTGCGGCCGAAGACCGGCAGCACCTGCACCAGCATGTCGACGCCGAGGTGGGCGCGCCGCCGCATGCCGACGATGGCGCCGAGGAAGGTCATCCACACGAAGGCGAAGCGCGGGATCTCTTCCGACAGGTCGATGCCGGTGTTGAAGAACAGGCGCAGCACGACGTTGCCGAACACCATGACCAGCATGACGACCATGCAGATCACCATGACGACTTCGAGCGCGCGCGTCAGCGCATCGGCGAGCGATTTCAGGATCTTGCCCATGGCAGCCCCCGGGTTTGATGGACGGCAGAACGGGCGCAGGCTTACTTGCTGGCGCGGGCCTTGTCGATCTCGGCGTAGAAGCCCTTGACGAAGTCGTCGCCGATGATCGGTGCGAACTTGGCGACGACCGGCTTGACCTTGTCCTGGATGCGTGCCAGCTCGGCCGGGCTCACGGTGTTGAGCGTCACGCCCGCCGCCTTGAACTTGGCGGCGACGTCGGCGTCGCCCTCGTCGAGCAGCTTGCGCTGCAGCAGGCCGGCTTCGACCGCTGCCTTCTGGATGCCGGCCTTGTCTGCCGGCGTCAGCGTGTCCCAGAACTTCTTGGACGCCACCAGCGCGACCGGCGTGTAGACGTGGTTGGTGACGGAGATGTACTTCTGCACTTCCTGCATCTTGTTGGCGTACATGTGCAGCAGCGGGTTCTCCTGCCCGTCGAGCGCCTTGATCTCGAGCGCAGGGAAGACCTCGGCAAAGGCCATGGGCACGGCATTGGCGCCGATCGTCTTCCAGGTCTCCAGCGCCACGGGGTTGGCCATGACGCGGATCTTCAGGCCGCTGACATCTTCGAGCCTGGTAACGCTGTGCTTGCTGTTGGACAGGTTGCGAAAGCCCATGCCCGTCCACGTGAGGCCGATCAGGCCGGCGGGCTCGATCTTCTCGAAGATCTTCTTCGACGACGCGCCGTCAAGCAGGGCATAGACCTCGTGCGTGTTCTGGAACATGAAGGGCAGGTCCCAGATCTGCACCTCCTTCACGCGCGTGGACAGCGGCGCCAGCGTGCCGATGTAGAACTCTTGCGTGCCGGCTTGCACTGCTTGCAGTTCTTTCTCGTCGCTGCCGAGCACACCGCTGGAGTAGGCCTGGATCTTGACGTTGCCCTTGGTGTAGGTCGACGCCAGTTCGGTGAACTTGACAACCGCCACCGCCTGCGGGTGGGTGTCGGGCATCGCGTGGCCGATCTTGGCCTTGACCTGGGCGAGGGCTGCGGTCGAAGCCAGCGTGAGCGAGGCGAGGGTGGCCAGCGCAATGCGGCGGGTGGGGGTTTTGATCGTCATGGTCTTGTCTCCGTTCTTGGGGTGGATGCGAAATAAAGAAAGAGAAAGAGAAAGGTAGACCCGTCAGGGCGTCTGCAGCGTGCCGTCGGGCAGCCGAGTTTGGGTCCAGGTTGTCACACTGCTGTCGCAGGGGTACTTGGCGGCTTCGGCTTCGTCGAGGTCGACGCCGAGGCCGGGCTTGTCGTTCGCGTAGACGTAGCCCTGGCGGAACTCGGGCAGGCCGGGGAACACGTCGAGCAGCGCTTCGCGTGGACCTTTCAGCTCCTGGATCACGAAGTTCGGCGGCTCGGTGCCCGACCACTCCTGCACGCCGAAGTTGCGCGCCGCGAGGTCGATATGGATGTTGGCCGCATGCGCCAGCGGCGACATGTCGCCGGGGCCGTGCCAGGCCGTGCGCACGCCGTACTGCTCGGCAAAGATCTGCAGCTTGCGGCCGGGGGTGACGCCGCCGATCTGGCTCAGGTGCACGCGGATGAAGTCGACTAGCCGATCGGCGATCAACGTGCGCCATTCGAAAGGGTGGTTGAACAGCTCGCCCTGCGCCAGCGGGATGCTCGTCTTCTCGCGCAGCTGGCGCAGCCATTCGCCTTCTTCGAGCGCGATGGCGTCTTCGAGGAAGAAGAGGTCGTACGGTTCGAGCTGCACAGCGAAGCGGATCGCATCGATCGGCTTCAGGCGCTCGTGCACGTCGTGGCACAGCGCGACGTCGAAGCCCACGCGGCTGCGCAGGTCGTCGAACATCTTGACGGTGTCGCGCATGTACTTGCGCGAATCCAGATAGATGCCTCTTGGCGCGCCGGCGGGGGCGCCGCCAGGGGCCGGGCCGAAGCCGCCGCCGCCGTAGCCGCCGCTCTGGCAGCGGATGTGCGTGATGCCTTGGTCGCGGTAGCGCTGGATGTTGTCGCAGAGTTCGGCGAGGTCGCGGCCATCGGCATGGCGATAGATCGGCACGCCCTCGCGGCATTTGCCGCCGAAGAGCTGGAACAGCGGCATGTTCGCGAGCTTGCCCTTGATGTCCCACAGCGCCATGTCGACGCCGGAGATCGCGTTGTTCTCGATCGGGCCGTTGCGCCAGTAGGCGTTCTGGTGCATGAGCTGCCAGAGTTCCTCGATCGCGTCGGCATCGCGGCCGACGAGCAGCGGCTTGAGGTATTCCTCGACCAGGCATTTCACCGCCAGGTGCCGGTACGCGAAGGTGGCGCAGCCGAGGCCGACGAGCCCGGGCTGGTTCGTCTCGACCTTGACGACGACGAGGTTGATGCCCTCGGGCGCGGTCAGGATGACCTTGACGTCGGTGATGCGGGTGGTCATGTGGCGCGAGCCTTCAGAGCACCGACAGCCAGCCGCCATCGACGTAGATGATCTGGCCGTTGACGTAGTTCGACGCGGCCGAAGCCAGATAGACAGCGGTGCCGACCAGTTCTTCGGGCTTGCCCCAGCGCTGCGCGGGGTTGCTGGCCTTGACCCAGGCGTCGAAAGTCGGGTTCTTGACCAGCGCCTCGTTCATGTCGGTCAGGATGTAGCCCGGCCCGATCGAGTTGGCCTGGATGTCGAACTGCGCCCACTCCGCGGCCATCGCCTTCGACAGCATCTTGATGCCGCCCTTGGCCACCGTGTACGGCGCCACCGTCGCGCGCGCGGCCTCGCTCGTCAGCGAGCCGATGTTGATGATCTTGCCGCCGCGGCCGCGCGCGACCATGCGTTGCGCTGCCTGCTTGCCGACCAGGAAGGCGGCGGTGAGGTTGGTGTCGATCACTCGCTGCCAGTCGGCGAGCTCGAGTTCGAGCATCGGCTTGCGGTGCTGGATGCCGGCGTTGTTGACGAGGATGTCGATCTGCAGGCCCTGCGCATCGAACTCGGCGAAGGCTGCGACCACCGAGGCTTCGTCGGCGACGTCGAAGGCCGCGCCGTGGCTGGTGATGCCGCGGCTCTTCAGCAGCGCCAGGGCTTCGCCGACGGCAGCTTGCTGTCGGCTGTTGACGACCACCGTGGCGCCGGCCTCACCGAGGCCATGGGCCAGGGCGAGGCCGATGCCGCGCGTCGAGCCAGTGACAAGGGCGGTACGGCCAGAAAGATCGAACAAGGGGCTTGGCATACAGGTCTCCCGATGCGCAAAATTTATGATACATATGATGTTTAATCAAGGTCCGGCTACCGCTATTTCTATAGGAGAAAACCCTGCAGTTCCGTGAAGGCGGATATCGGTTCGTATTCAAATCGTCATATGTGATATAAGCGCCAAATGGCAACACGAACCGACGCCCCGCGGGCGACCTTCCAGGAGCAGGTTCTGCATCAATTGGGGCGGGACATCTGCTCGGGCCGCATCAAGCCCGGAAAGTTCCTTCCGTCGGAGCCGGAGCTCTGCGAACGCTTCGGCTTCAGCCGCATCGTGATCCGCGAAGCCATCAAGTCGCTGGCAGCGAAGGGCCTGATCGAGGTGCGCCGCCGGGTCGGCACGCTGGTGCTGGAGCCGATGCGGTGGAACCTCTTCGACCCCGATGTGATCATGTGGCGCGCCGAATCCATCGAGGTCGATCCGACGATGTCGCGCGACCTGGCGGAGCTGCGCCGCGTGGTCGAACCCGCCGCCGTGCGGCTGGCGGCGCTGCGGGCCAGCGACGACGCGCGCAAGGCGCTCCGGGCCGCCTACATGGCGATGGAGCGCGCCATTGCCGGCAAGGGCAACTACGTGAAGGCCGACCTGGAGTTCCACTCCATCATCCTGTCGGCCTGCGGCAACCAGTACCTGCGCCAGATGCAAGAGGCGATGTCAGCGATCCTGCAAGCGAGCTTCAAGATCATTTCCGAGAAGCCCGGCGGGCCGGCGTTTTCGCTGCCGATGCACGAAGCGGTGTGCGTGGCCATCGAGCGCGGCGATGCCGACGCCGCGGAGCGTGCCGCGTTGGTGCTCATCGAACAGGCCGAGGCCGACCTGTCGGATCGGCTCCAGGCTCGCAAGCCGGTTCCGGCGGCCGCATGAAGATCACCTCGCTCACCACGTACCGCGTCGCGCCGCGCTGGATGTTCCTGAAGATCGAGACCGACGAAGGCATCACCGGTTGGGGCGAGCCTGTGCTCGAAGGCCGCGCCCGCACTGTCGAGACGGCCGTGCGCGAGTTCGGCGAGACGCTGATCGGCAGGGACCCGCGGCGCATCAACGACCTCTGGCAGACGATGTACCGCAGCCACTTCTACCGCGGCGGTGCCATCCTGATGAGCGCGATTGCGGGCATCGACCAGGCGCTGTGGGACATCAAAGGCAAGGCGCTCGGCGTGCCGGTGCACGAGCTGCTCGGGGGCAGGGTGCGCGAGCGCATGAAGGTGTACAGCTGGGTCGGTGGCGACAGGCCGGGCGACGTCATCGAGAACATGCAGCGCCTGATGGAAGGCGGCTTCGACACCTTCAAGCTCAACGGCTGCGAAGAGATGGCGATGCTGGACTCGAACCGCGCCGTCGACGCGGCGGTCGCGGTGGTTGCCGAGGTCCGCGCAGCGTTCGGCAACACAGTCGACTTCGGCCTCGACTTCCACGGCCGGGTGGCGATGCCGATGGCCAAGGTGCTGCTCAAGGAACTGGCGCCGCTGCGCCCCTTGTTCGTGGAAGAGCCGGTGCTGGCCGAGCAGGCTGAGTGTTATGCGCGCCTCGCGGCATTCACGTCGATCCCGCTGGCGGCCGGCGAGCGCATGTACTCGCGGTTCGAGTTCAAGCGCGTGCTCGAAGGTGGTGGCATCGCGATCCTGCAGCCCGACCTGTCGCACGCCGGCGGCATCACCGAGTGCCACAAGATCGCGGCGATGGCCGAGGCCTATGACGTCGCGTTGGCGCCGCACTGTCCGCTCGGCCCGGTTGCACTGGCGGCCTGCCTGCAGGTGGACCTCGTCGCGTACAACGCGATGCTGCAGGAGCAGAGCATGGGCATTCACTACAACCGCGGTGCCGAGCTGCTCGACTACGTCATCAACAAGGACGACTTCCGCGTCGAGGCCGGCTACATCCATGCACTGACGAAACCCGGCCTGGGCGTGGAAGTCGACGAAGAGCTCGTGCTCCACGCGAGTCGGCAGGCGCCCGATTGGCACAACCCTGAGTGGCGGCACGCCGACGGCAGCGTGGCGGAATGGTGAACTGACCGGCACTCCAGCCGAAATTGCTTCGGCGGACACCTTGCTTCACGGAAGGTGGTGGTCAGTGCTTCCGGTAGCCAATTGGCAGACTTCTTGCATCCCGGCGGCAGCTGTGCGTTGCGCCCTCACTGCATCCGCAGCCGGGGCGCAGATTCGCGGTAGCTCATTCAGCGCCGCTCGATTCACTGTTTCAAGGGGTCATCTGCAGTGCCGTCCTTCTTCTCTAAAAAAAACCAGCCTGCCAGCAACGTTGACAGTCGCGTCAAGTCTCCATCGGAGACGTCGCCGGCCGTTGTCTCGACTTCGAATGTCGGCACATCAAGCAGGCAGCCCCAGCATGGCGCGGTCGGGTCGGTAGATGCAGGCAACACAGCGGCACTGCTGTCGGTGCCGCCGCCCGTCATCACAACAGCGCAGCCGCAGAACACTCCTCCGCTGGCACCTATTCCCAGCGTGCTGCCGAACCATCGGCCCGGCATCATGGCCACCACACAGGCCGAGGCGAACTCCCGTCAATGGCCAAGGCCTCGACCGATGGGGGCCGATATCGTGATCCCAGGTATTTCTACGAGCGTGGCCAACCCCGGGCTCGGGCCGTTGGCAAAGGCGCGGTACGGCGGCGTTGACAGGCCACCTCACCCTCCGACGCTGCAGGAGCAATGTGACGGGATGCAACAGAAGCTCGAAGGCATGTTGAAGCGCATGGCCAATGCATCGCCGCCTTCGGAACACCTCCGGCCGGAGCCTTCGCGCATGCGGCGACTGATGTCCAAAGTGCCGTTGTTCAGGCCGAAGCACATGACGGAGGTGCTGTCTTTCGAGAAGCTCGACGAGGTCCGTACGCAGATCGCCGGCGACGTGCGATCGAACATTACCGAACTGACGCACTGGCGCAAGGCCACCGCCTACATTGCCCACAACTGGCCAGGTCAACAATTGGCCAATGACATGGTCCGGGCGGCGAATCAGGCGCGAACCGCCCCTGCAACGCCCCTCACGGAAGTGCATGAGCTTGCCGATGTCAGTGCTCTGAGCGACCTGATGGCCAAGGCTCGCCTGCAGACGGCCGCCGCCGGCAGCGCCCGCGAGGCCGCGGACCAGACAGGAGAAATGCTGGGGCGGTTGCAGAGGGCCCTGGGAACCCAGCCCGGCTTTGATCCCGGCCAGCCGCCTGGCGGCGACGACGTTGCGCAACATGTCCGGCAAGCGCGTGACGCCGCTGCGCAGGCCCGAGGTCAGGGCACCCCCCTGAGTGCGGATCAAGAAAAGGGCTGGGAAACCGTGATGGAGCTGGCCGGTGGCTGGGAGCAGTTGAATGCTGCAAGCAACGACGCCAATCGCATCAAGACCCATGTCGATAAGGAACTGCTCGTTGCCGAGCAGGCCTTGGTTGCGACGATGACGGAATTCCCGCCGGGTTTCAGCAGAACCGATGCGGTCGGTCACGCAGCCTTGGCGCAATCGACGCAGAGGCTGGCCGCGCGATTCGGCGACCAGCGCCAAGTTCAATCGTCGATCGCTCAGTCGGCACTGATCCAGATCACTTCCGATGCGTTGCACCAGACCGTCGGTGACGATCCAGCCCGCGCGGCTCGGGCGCTGGATGCGCTGATGGACCGCGATCCCGCAGACTGGATTACGCGGCCCGGCACTTTGCCCCAGAACCCGCAGACGAGGCAGGATGTGGAGCAACTGTTCCGCACCATGAGCGCCGTGCCTCGGGGCGTCGAAGTCCTGGCCATCGCGGCCGACCACGCCGCCGGCAACGGCGCCAGCGCCAAGACCGTCGATTCGGTGTTTCGCGACATGGTCGATGTGCGTGCCTATTGGGGCGCCGATCGCGCGGCACTCGATCCAGCCTGCCCCGAGGTCGACAAACCGTGGCTCGACGCCGCCAAGAATGCATCTTCGGCACTGCTGCAAGGCACGCCGCGCGAAGATGTGGCGCAGCAGAATCCTCTGGGGCTGGGCGCGCGTGGCGCGATTCGCAACGGATTCGTGTCGCGTGCACCCGGATCGCCTTTCGACCAATGCAATAGCGTCATGCTGCGCATGGTGGACGAATGGGTTCCCAACGGTACGAGCAGGACGGGCAAGACGCCGTTCAACAAGCGCACGCTGGCGCTGACGGACGTCGTGTCCCGATCGCTGGGGATCAACTCCGCGGGTGTCGAGGCCGACCGGGCAACCCAGGCTGCCGTCGCGGAAATGCATTCCGAGGTCAACAGCAAGCTCGACGATGCGCGTGCTGCTGCTGCGGGGGCTCGGCCCACGCCTGCCGAGATCGGTGAGCTGATCGCAGACAGTGCCATGCTCACGATGCTGTCGGGCAAGGGCAGTTTCGTATCGGACGGCAAACTGGGCCCTCGCGTTCTGGCGAAGAAGGCAGGCTCCGAGCGTGGAACGACGAGCACCACGCCGGCCCCCACCGACGGTGGAATCACGGCAGTGTTGCGGAACCACGTGAAGGTCACGACCAAGCTGGACGCGCCCGACCGTGCCAGGATCACGGCACGCGTCAATGAGTTGATGCAGGGCTTCCCCGATGACCAACGCGAGATTGGGGCAGCGGTGGGAAACCGCATCGCCGAACTGACCTCTGGCCTCGCGTCTCGCAATGACCGCGACATGAGCGGCCTGGCCATGCTGGGGCGCGTGGCTCCACAGCATTTGACGCAGTCAGTGGGCTCACACATGATCCGCGCCAACGACCAAAGGCAGGCGGTGCAGGAGGCCAGCATCGGCAGCCTGCAGGAGCTGCGGGACTTCCTCGCGCCGCTGCTCGTTGACGGCCCAGCCGATCAGCGCGGCGACCACGCCAACAAGCTGGGGCTGCGCGACCGGATCACGCTTCAGGGCGGTCGCCAGTTCGGGGCCGGCGCGGGGGTCGTCGCGCTGGCCACGAGCAAGCTGGGCTTCGCGCCCATCCTGGGCCTGAGCCGAAAGTCCGATGCGGTGTTCGAGGTGCATCACCCGATGCAGGGCATGCAGTTTGCAATGTCGGCCAAGATCGAATGGCGCGGCGAAGCTGGTCTGGCCATCGGGCCGGGGTACGAAGCCGGGCATCTCGGCCGCGCCGGCGTGCAAGTCTCAGGGCGCGGCACGGGCGCGCGCACCTCTGCTGCAGGCATGGTCTTGCGCATTCGCCGCCGTGCTGGCGACGCGGCAGGCATGCGTGCCGACATGGTCAAGCTGCTGGACGATCTCGACCAATGGAACAAGACCCGCCCACCGGCCGGCGAACCGGGTGAGGGGGCCCAGCAAGATGCGCTGGACAACAGCCCGCTCATGCACCTGCTGGCCCACAACGACAAGCTGATCGTCGCGGATTTCGAGCAGCAGGGGCACAACGTCGGCGCCGAAGTCAAGGTCGATGCCTCCATTCGTGCAGCGCTTCCCCACGGCGAAGGCGTTTCCCCGTACGCGCAGTTCGGGCCCAATGCCTTCGTGGCAGCAACGGTGGACAAGAGCGGCCACCGCTATACCGAGGGTGCCCCCACGGAGCAGCACGGCACGACGACGTCTTTCATCGAGCGCGCGTCGATCGTTCGCAAGGCGGTGAAGGGGGGTGCTGGCCTCAGCGCACGTGTCGGAGCCGATGGTCCCTCGGACAGCGTCACGCCCGGCTTCCGCAGCGCCTTTCCGCTGCAGGGCGAGCGTGAGTTCGCCCAGGACTACGAACGCGTTCACATGACAGCGCTCACGCTCGACGGCGTGATCGACGCCGACCACGACCGGTACTACGACAGGCCGAAGGAACTGTTCAGCGACCTCGAAACGCATCGCGAGCGTTGGATCCTGCGCGGCATGGAGACCATGCCCTCCGACCTGAGCATCGAGCAGAAGCGCGCCCTGAGCACCGAACTGCTCGACAAGTTCGTCGCCGATGCGAAGCTGCTGCACCGTGAATCCGCCTTCGGCATCTACAACATCCACTACACGATGCGTCCGCAGGCCGCTCCGCAGTTCGAGATGCTGGCCGCTCGCGAAGCACTGGCGTCATTGCGAAACGACGAGGCTGGGCTCGCCAAGATCCGCACTGAACGCGAATCCCTGTTGCGTGACAGTTCCACCTGGCGGCAATCCACGCTCAATCTGCTGCCCAACAGCAGGCAGGCTCGGACGCGCGGCCTCAAGATCGGCCTGGAGGGCGGCGTGACCTATGGCGTCAACGGCCAACGCCAATTGACCGAGTTCCCGCCGCGCTTCACGCCGGCACTCAGCAACTGGTAGACGGGCCAGCAGTTGCCCTGAATCGACCCGAGGTCAGCGAGACGGGGCCAACGCCATGGCAGCCGCACCTGCGAAGTTCAGGCTCTCCCGCCTTGCGTGTGCGTGAAGAGCGCAATGCGCTGCGGCCCGCTCGAACGGGCGACGTAGACAAGCGCCGCGCCTTCGCGCCGGAACTCGCCATCGGGCGCGATCACCTGGATGCGGTTCGCGCCGGGGCGGCCTTCGGGCAGTTGTTCGATCAAGGGCAATGCTTCGCCGGCTTGCAACTCAACGGGCGTCGGAGAAAACGCCGTCGCCCGCTTGGACCGGAGTGCGGCCTGGTTGGGTGCACCGGCGAGCAACGTGCCGAGATGTGCCGCCGCGGCCGACACGTCGACCGGCGCCGCGCCGGCGCTGTGCACCGTGACGGCCACATTGCCGATGCTGAACCACGCCGCACCCAAACCTTGGTTGCGCTCGGCTGGCAGTGCAAAGCCGATGTCGGCGAGCTTGCCGAGCTTGTCCGCCGCACGCGGATGGTCGGGGCGCATGCTGTGGTCCATCGTTTCGCGCAACCCGGACAGCGCGTGGCGGGTGTCGTCGTGATCGCAGACGCTGACGCGCATCAGCGTTTCTTCGGCGGCCCCACGCTTGGCGAACACGTAGACGTGCTCGGTCGCGCCATTGGAGCCGGCCATCGTCACCTCGTTGGCGAGATCGAAGCCCCTGAACTCCCCGGCGTGCAGGCGCAGGTTGTGGTTGAACACGCTGGGTCGGCGGGCGATCTCGGCCAGCCAGCTTTCGACGTCTTGATTCGAATCCATGGGATGCGGTCCTCGCGGCGCGGTCGGGCAATCTCAGGCGATCGGGCGGCGCTGGCGCGTCGTCGCCGGCTGCGGCTGGCAGGCACCGCAACCCGAAGCCGTCGGCGGGCACAGGCGCAGGCGGTAGTTCATCGTGCCGCAGTCACCGAACAGCATGTTCGTCGCCAGCAAGGGCGTGTGCGGCGCATTCACCGGGTCGGCGTCGGCATCGACCTTCAGGCAACCGTCGAAGACATTGTCTGCGCTCGTGCAGGCTCCCTTCCACGCGACCTCGTGGTAGCTGAAGCTGCCCGAGAACGGGATGGCCCATGTCGCATAGCCGATGGCGATCATCGGGTTCAAGGCGAAAGACGATGCCATGCGCGATTGCCACAGGTCGCAGCCGAGCAGATTGGCGAATGTCGACACGGTGTCTGCGCTGTCGGTGCAGTTGACCTTTCCGCCCAGCCCCGTTGCGCCGTTCAGGCGGGCAATCATCTGGGTCAACTGGTAGGTCGAGAAGCCGTAGAACGTTGCCCCCGACACGGTGTCGTAAGAGACGCGCCCGCAGCCGTTGTAGCGTGTCGTGACCAGCGTCGCCGCGGCGTCGCGGGTCGTTGCGCCGGCCGCCCAGTCGCAGGCGATGTCGAGTGCGTCGGTCCACGGCAGCGAGGCGCTGCCGGTGGTCTGCACCCAGGGCAGCGTGGGCAGGTCGAGGATGGCGTAGATGCGGTGCCGCGTCGTGAGCAGCGGCCGCCATGGGTCGGTGGCCAGGCGCCGCCATTGCCAGGCCCAGGCGATCTCGAACACGCCGACGCCATGTGCGTGGAAAGTGGGGCCTTCGAGCTGGAAGGTCTGCCAGCCCGAGTCGCCTGCCGCGTCGAAAGAGACGATCTGCTCCTTCACCGTGCCCAGGCGCCCGCCGCCTACGGCTCGCACGAAGGCGGCGCTGAGCCCGTTCGCGCGCAGCGCGACGCGGATCGCGAGCGGCTGGCCCTGCGTCGTCTGGATCGAGTAGAGGGCGCAGGAGTCGCGCGCCACCCGATTCGAGGCACGTTGCCAGACCGGCGCCGGCAAGCCGCTGGCGAAGTTGCGCCGCAGATTCAGCGCATCGTTGCTGGTGGTCGCCGAGTTGAAGTTGAAGACGATGCCGCTCACCTCGTGCACGCAACGCGTGAACGAATACAGCAGGTCGTTGAACTTGTCGACGCCGAAGCCCTGGATGCCCGAGAGCTGCGTCAGCGCCGCGAAGCCGCCGAGTGTGCTGCGGCGATTGAGGATGCGCTGTGCGACGGTGATGCCGATGTCGTAGTCGTGAATCTGGTCGCCTGGACCGGAGGCCGGCGAATCCTCGATCGGGCCGCTCTGCGGCTCGGTGCCGGCCAGCGCGGCGGCACTGGCCACGCCGTTGAGGAACTGCAGGATCAGCTGCTGCGTCGCCGCCGTCGTGCCTTCGGCGGCGAGGCGGTTGCTGATGGTCGAAACCGACAGGCCGCTCATGGAAGTTTTACCTCGCGCGTCACAGGCATCGCGCGGCTCGATGTCCGATTCAGGCGGGCCGCCGGGGCCGGGTCGTAGAAGAGGTTCACGTGCGCTCCATGAAGCGAGCAATGCCAGAAAGGTAGGCGATGCGATCGGGACGCACCATCCCCACTTCAACAGTAAATCGTCATCAAGATTGGTGACGTGATCGGAATGCCGATGAGCCCGCGCAGCCTGCGGCCCGCGGGTCGGGCGCTCAGGCGGATGCGGACGGCTCGCGCAGCAGCCGCAGGTAGTCGCTCACCCGGGCCTGGCGCCAGTGCAGGTCGAGCCCGGCACCCGCGGCGCGGGCGCGCTGGCAGGCCAGCACCGCCTCCTGGCGCGGGTCGGTGGTCCAGGGCTGCAAGTCGGCGGGCAGCCGGGCCAGCCGCAAGTCCGGCGGTGGGGGCGGGCCGTCGCGCAGCCAGGCCTCGGCCTGCTGGAAACCGTCGCGCCGCATCAGCTCGATCATGTAGTCGCAGGCGGATTGCAGCCCGGGCGCCAGCCGCCCAGGGCTGAACGAGACGACGGGCAGCAGCGGCGCCAGCGAAGGCACCAGGTGGTTGGCGTACAGCGTTGCGTTCCAGTAGCGCTCGGCGGTCTGGCGGAAGTGCGCCAGGTCGCGCACCGGCACCAGCCCCGAGGCCTCCATCGGCAGGATCTCGACCGGCGGCTTGCTGACGACGACGGTGTCGTTGGAGACGTCCACATACAGCGTGCCCATCTGCAGCGCATTCTGGAAGTACTGGTCGCGCAGCACGCCCCAGACCGACTGAAGCAGCCCGCCCTGGGCGGCGAAGCCTTGCAGCGCCAGCTCCACCGGGTGGGCCGGCTGGCGCAGCCGTTCCTGCAGGCGGCCGTGCACGTGCTGGGTGATCTCTTCGCAGCGGCCGTAGGGGTAGGGCTTGCCGGCAGCGCTGGGCAGGCGCGGCGCGAGCACCGTGTCGGTCTCGGCCCGCAGCGCGCGGCAGTAGGCCGCCAGGGCCTCGCCCAGCGGCGCCAGCCAGCGTGCGGTCAGTTCGACCTGGGCGGGCGTCGCGGGGGCGATTTGCTGAGGCAAAAGGGGCAGTGTCACGGCGCGGTCAGGCAAGAGCGAGGGGTCGATCGATTGTCGGCTGTGTGGCCTCTTCATGGCGGAGCCCCATGGAAGCGGCAAAGGCGGTTTTAGTGCTCCTTTTCTTTCACTTCAAGAATTCTCTGTGGATCATCATTCGAGGATGGCGCGGCCTGATTGACAGGTTCGTGGTGCGGGTCCTAACCACTGGCAATCAACTCATGCGTACCTGGCTCAAGCTCTTTTCATTCTTTGCCGCGAGCCTGTCGCTGACGGCGTGTTCTTCGCTGAAACCGCAGCCGGTCACGCCCCGCGAGGTGGCCGAGATCGCCCAGGCCGACCAACTGGCGCTGCAGCGCGACGTGGCGCCGCTGGCCGGGCCGCTTCGGCTGGAGGCCGCGATCGCGCGGGCGATCAAGTACAACGCCGACGGCCGCGTGCGCCGCATGGAAGAAGCGCTGGCTTTCGGCGGCATGGACGCGTCGCGCTACGACATGCTGCCCCGGCTGGTGGCCGCCGCCGGCTACCGCGACCGCAACAACGACATGCTGGTGCTGAGCCAGGACTTGTCGACGGGCCGCGTGATCGGTGGCCAGACCATCTCGTCCAGCCGCAGCGCCGTGAGCGCCGACCTCACGTTCTCCTGGAGCCTGCTCGACTTCGGCCAGAGCTACTACGCCGCCAAGCAGAGCGCCGACCGCTACCTGATCTCCACCGAGCGCAGCCGGCGCGCGCTGCACCTGCTGGTGCAGGACGTGCGCACCGCCTTCTGGCGCGTGGCCGCCGCGCAGAAGCTGGCCGCTGAGCTGAAGCAGGCCACGCAGATGGGTGAACAGGCGCTGGCCGACGCGCGCAAGATCGAATCCGAGGGCTTGCGCACGCCGCTGGAGCCGCTGCGCTACCAGCGCCAGCTGCTCGAGAACCTGCGCCTGCTGGAACTGGTCGAGCAGGAGCTGTCGACCGCGCGCATCGAGCTGGCGCAGCTCATCAGCGCTCCGCGCAATGTGCCGCTGGAGGTGGTGGAGCCGGCCACCGCGCTGAACCCGGCCTGGCTGCAGATGCCGGTGGAGCAGCTCGAAGAGCAGGCGCTGGCGCAGAACGCCGAGTTGCGCGAGAGCGTCTACAACGCCCGCATCGCCCGGCTGGAGACCCGCCGCACGATGCTGCGCATGTTCCCCGGGCTGTCGTTCAACTACGCGGTGCGCCATTCCGATGATCAGTACCTGATCAACCAGTCGTGGAACGAGACTGGCCTGCAGCTCTCGATGAACCTGCTGGGCCTGTTGTCGGCCCCGGCGCAGAAGCAGATGGCCGAGGCCGGCGTGAAGCTGGCCGATCAGAAGCGCATGAGCACGCAGATGGCCGTGCTGTCGCAGCTGCACCTGGCGCGGCTGCAGTATGCCAACGCGATCCGCCAGTACGAACGCGCCGACAGCATTGCGCAGGTCGACGCCCGCATCGCCAAGCACGTGGCCAACCAGGAAGCGACCGCGCGCCAGACACAGCTCGAACTCGTGGCGCAGCAGACCGCGGCGATCCTGTCGCAGCTGCGCCGCTACCAGACGCTGTCGAACGCGCAGGCCGCCGCCTCCAAGCTGCAGGCCACGCTGGGGCTGGAGCCGGCGATCACCGGCGCCGACGGCATGCCGATCGATGAACTGACCGTGCAGGTGGCCGCCGCGCTGCAGGCCTGGGACGCCGGCGTGCTGCCGCCGTCGGGCAGCCACCAGCCCTGATCGACACGCCTCGACACGCCCCCGTCACCCACCAGGAGGCACCCGATGCCCAACCGCCGCTCGCTGTCGCCCTTCATCGCCACCTTCGTGCTGCTGGGCCTGCTGCCGGCGGCTGCCGTCCATGCCGCCGAGCTGCGGCCGGTGGCCGCCACGTCGCTGCAGGCCGCACCCGGGGCCGCCGCGGCGGTGGTGGAGCGCGAGATCCGCGCCCAGCTCACACCCAAGCGCTACACCACGCTGGCCGCCGAGGTGGGCGCCAAGGTGCAAGAGCTGCCGGTGGCCGAGGGCGGCGCCTTCCGCGCCGGCCAGACGCTGGTGTCGTTCGACTGCTCGCTGCAGCAGGCGCAGCTTCAGAAGTCGAAGGCGGTGCTCGATGCCGCCGAGGCGTCGCTGAAGTCGAGCACCCGGCTGTCGGAGCTGAATTCGGCAGGCAAGCTGGAAGTCGAACTCGCGCAGACCGAGTCCGCGAAGGCGCGTGCCGACGTCTCGTTCAACACCATCCTGCTCGGCAAGTGCCAGATCGTTGCGCCGTTCGGCGGCCGCGTGTCGGAGCAGAAGGTGCGCGAGCAGCAGTACGTGCAGGCCGGCCAGCCGCTGCTCGAGATCATCGACGACTCGACGCTGGAGCTGGAGTTCATCGCGCCGTCGCAGTGGATGGCGTTCCTGAAGGTCAATTCGGCCTTCGAGATCCGCATCGACGAAACCGGCCGCAGCTACCCGGCGACGATCGTGCGCACCGCAGCGCGGGTCGACCCGGTGAGCCAGTCGGTCAAGTTCGTCGGCGTCGTCCGCGGCCGCCACCCCGACCTGGTGGCCGGCATGAGCGGGCGCGTGATCGTGCCCACGCCGTCGGCACGCTGATGCCGATGCCCGCCGATGTTCGCCGCACACGCTCCTGCCCAGCCGCCTGAGCGCAGTTGCTTTCGGGCCCAGCGCCCGCCCACCTTTCTCAATTCCACACGCCCATGAACCACCTCTACCGCAGCCTGTGGAACGACGTCACCCGCACCTTCGTCGCCGTCGCCGAAGCAGCGCGCGGGCGGGGCAAGCGCAGCTCGGGCGGCGCAGCCACCGCCACGGCACAGCCACCGGCGCGGCTGCGAATGATGGCGCTGGAACCGCGGCTGATGTTCGATGCCGCAGCGGTGGCGGCGGCAGCGGCAGTCGAAGCGACGCATGCCGACGCGGCGGCGGTGGCCGATGCCGGGCATGGCGCCACCTTGGTCGATGCCGCGGCGCGCCTCGTGCAGGTCGCGCCGGCCGCGGTGGCGGTAGATGCCGAGCGCAAGGAAATCGTCTTCATCGAGAACAACGTGCCGGACCTGGCCGGCCTGCTGGCCGGCATGCCCGCGGGCAGGGAGGTCGTGGTCCTCGACTCGGCGCAGGACGGCCTGGCGCAGATGGCCAGCTACCTGCAGGGGCGCAGCGGTATCGATGCGCTGCACATCGTCTCCCACGGTGCCGAAGCCGAGCTGGGCCTGGGCACGCTGACCCTCACCAGCGCCAACCTCGCCGAGCACGCCGGCGATCTGGCCACGCTGCGCAGTGCACTGAGCGAGCACGCCGACTTGTTGCTGTATGGCTGCGACGTCGGTGCCGGCTCAGATGGTGCGGCCTTCGTGGCAGCGCTGGCGCAGGCCACGAAGGCCGATGTCGCCGCGTCGACCAACCTGACCGGCGCAACGGACCAGGGCGGCGACTGGCAGCTGGAGCGCGCCAGCGGCGCCATCGAGGCCGGCGCCTTGCAGGTGGCCGGCTATGGCCACGTCCTGCCCAGCGTCGCCGGGACGATCGCGCCCACGTCCGGCAACAATGGCTTGGACGTCGGTGCCGTTTTCATCGACGGCGATGGCGGTTCCACCAACATCACCGGAATCGACTACAACTTTTTCTTCACCGACGGCGCGAACAACCCGGTCAACACGGTCGCGGTGTTCAACTCGACGGTGAATGTCATCACCTATACCGGGCTGGTCGACAGTGCCGGCGACTCGTCCGCCGACGTGGCGGTCTTCAAGAGTTCAGCCGGCGAAAACTTCAAGCTCACCAGCTTCTTCATCCAGGATGCCGACCAACTGGACGGCACCTGGACCGCCACGGCCTATGAGAATGGCAGCCCGGTCGGCACGCCGCAGAGCTTCACGATCACGCAGTCGGGCGAATACGCGCGGACGGTGACGCTGACCAGCGATTTCCAGAACATCGACGAAGTCCGCATCAGCCGTGCCGGCGGCGGCGGCAGCAGCGGCGGCCACCTGTGGGCCGCGCTGTTCAGCAATTTCGTGGTGGCCGACCCGGTGTTGCCGAACACCGCGCCGGTCATCGGCAACGTCAGCGGCGACAGCGTCGCCTGGGCCGGTGTGGGCAGCACAGTCGTGCTGGATGCGGGCACGAGTGCTTCGCTGAGCGATGCCGAGCTGGGTGCACTGAACAGCGGCAACGGCAACTGGTCGGGTGCCAGCCTCTCGTTGCAGCGCTCAGGCACAGCCGTCTCCGGCGACACCTTCGGGTTCAACACCTCGGGTGCACTGTTCACCGTCAGCGGGAGCAACCTGCAATCCGGTGGGCAGATCTTCGCCACCTTCACCAACACCAGCGGGGTGTTGACCATCAACTTCACGAGCAGTGGCACGGCGGCCACGACCGTCTTGGTGAATGACCTGGCCCATCGCATCACCTACCGCAGCGACACGCCGGCGGGTGATGCCACCGTGCGATTTACGCTGAACGATGGCACCGTGGCCACCACGGCCGACACCACTGTCACCAGCGACACCATCTACGTCACCAACACCACCGACACCGCCACCATCAATGCCGCCGACGGCGTGAGCTTCAGCGAAGCGGTGGCGATCGCCGCGGCCGATGCCACGGGCAGCCAGACGCTGGTGCTCAGCAGCAGCTTCAACAGCGCCGTATCGCTGGCGGGCAGCCTGTCGATCAACGAAAGCCTGACGCTCAATGCCGATTCGGCGTCGGGCCTGTCCATCAACGGCGGCGTCACGGTCACGCTGGGCTCAGGCACCACGCTGGGCTTCACCAATGCCTCGGGCACGGTCGGCATCGCCGCCACGCTGGGCGGCAGCGGTTCGCTGAGCAAGGCCGGCGCCGGGACGCTGACGTTGTCGAGTGTCAGCAACGAAGCCAATATGTCGGGCGGCATCACCGTCACGGGCGGCACGCTGCAGGTGAGCAACGACGACCACCTGTCTTCCGGCACGCTCACGCTCGACGGTGGCACGCTCGCCAATGTGGCCGGCAGCGGCAGCTTCACCATCGACAACGCCATCGCGCTCGGTGCGAGCGGAGGCACCTTCGGAATTGCCGGTGGTGGCGGCGTGACCCAGATCACGCTGTCCGGCGTGATCTCCGGCAGCGGCGGCCTGACCAAGACGACGGCCGCGATTTTGGAGCTCAGCGGCAACAACACCTACACCGGCGCCACCACCATCTCGGCCGGCACGCTGATCGTCTCCAACGCGAACGCGCTCGGCACCACCGCCGGCGCCACCACGGTCGCCAGCGGCGCCACCGCACGCATCGCCGGCGGCCTGACCGTGGCCGAATCGTTCACCATCAGCGGCACCGGCAAGACGGTCAGCAGCGTCGACTACGGCGCGCTGCACCTGATCAGCGGCAGCAGCACGCTGAGCGGCGGCGTGACGCTGTCGGGCGACGCCAACGTCAGCGCGGGCACCTCCGCCACGCTGACCCTCAGCGGCGCGCTCGGCGGCGGCGCCTTCAACCTGAACAAGACCGACTCCGGCACGCTGGTGCTGTCGAACGCAGGCAATTCAAGCGGCCTGACAGGCGGGATGACCATCAGCGCCGGCACGCTGTCCGTCGCCAGCGACAGCGCTTTGTCTGCGGGCACGCTCACCTTGAGCGGCGGCACTTTCGCCGTGACCGGCGCCACCAACATCGACAACGCGGTGAGCCTGGCGTCGGCGTCCACCGTCAATGCGGGCGCCAATGTCACGCTGAGCGGCAACATCGGCGGCACGGGTGCCTTGGCCAAGACAGGCGCCGGCACGCTCACCTTGAGCGGCACCAACACCTTCAGCGGCGCCACCACGGTTTCGGCCGGCGGCTTGACGGTGGCGGGCGGCAGCTCGCTCGGCGACACGGCAGCCGTCACGCTGAGTTCCGGCACGACGCTGACCGTCTCCCTGGGCAGCGAAACCATCGGCTCGCTGGCCGGCAGCGGCAACGTGGTGCTGGGCTACGGCCTGACGCTGGGCGGCGACAACACCAGCACGGCCTTTTCCGGCGCCATCTCGTCGAGCGGCTCGAACGGCATCACCAAGACCGGCAGCGGCACGTTCACCCTGTCCGGCGCCAACACCTATACCGGCTCGACGGCCGTCAGCGCCGGCACGCTGGCGGTTACCGGCAGCGGCACCGTGGGCAACGGCAGTGCGCTGACCGTTGCCTCGGGCGCGACGCTGTCTTCCAGCGTTGTGTCGCTGACGCTCGGCGCGCTGTCGGGTGCCGGCACCGTGTCGTTCGGCGCCAATACCGTCAGCGTTGGCAGCAGCAACACGTCGACCACTTTCTCCGGCAACTTCAGCGGCAGCGGCACGGTCTACAAGTACGGAACCGGCACCTTCACGCTGGCCGGCAACAACAGCGCCAGCAGTGCGGCACTGGAGGTCAGAGACGGCGGCACGCTGGCCATCTCGTCCGACAGCAACCTGACCACCGGCACCGTCACGCTCAACGGCGGCACGCTCACGCTCACCGGCGCCACCACGGTGGACAACGCCATCACCATGGGCGTCAACGACGGCACCGTGCAGGCCAATGCGGCCGCCACGCTCTCGGGCAACATCGGCGGCAGCGGCAGCCTCACCAAGACCGGCAGCGCCACACTCACGCTGGCGGGCAGCAACAGCTACGCCGGCACCACCACCGTCTCGGCCGGCACGTTGGCCATCGCCTCCGACGGCAACCTTGGCAGCGACACGCTGACGCTGGCGGCCGGCAGCACCTTGCAGGTCACAGGCGACACCAACATCGACAACGCCATCACGCTCGGCGGCAGCGCCACCTTCCTGATCGACGCGGAGGTGACCGCCTCGGGCGCGATCGGCGGCGGTGGCAGCCTGGTCAAGGCCGGCAGCGGCACGCTGGCGCTGAGCTCGTCGGGCAGCAGCTATTCGGGTGGCACCGTCTTGGCGGACGGCACTCTGTCGGCGCAGGACGGCGCCGCCCTCGGCAGCGGCGAGATCACGCTGGGCGGCGGGATTCTGCAGGTCGACTCGGCCTCGCCGATGGTCTTCGCCAACGACATGGCGCTGGCCGCGAACAGCTGGCTGCTCCTGACCGAGGGCACCACGGCCACCTTCAACGGCGCCATCACCGGCAGCCTGGCGCTGTTCGTGAACGGCGTGGCGGGCGGGGCCAGCGAGGTTGCGACGTTCGGCAATGCCGGCAACGAGGCCGGCTGGAGCGGGGAACTGCAAGTCATGGACGCCACCGTGAAGGTGGCCGACGACGACCGCCTCGGCGCGGGCGCCGTCCAGCTCGATGACGGCGGCACGCTGCAGGTCGACAGCGCCGGCGTCGTCGACAACGAACTGGTCATCGCCGGTGCAGCCAGCATCTTCGCCAGTGCGGGCGCGCTGGTGCTGTCGGGCGAGGTGTCGGGCGCGGGCGCCTTGAGCACGGGCGGCGCGGGCGGTGCCAGCGTCACGCTGGCCGGCAGCAACAGCCACAGCGGCAGCATTGCGGTCAGCAGCGGGAAGCTGATCGTCAGCGGCGGAGCGGCCATCGGTGATGCCTCGGCGGTCACCGTCGGCAACGGCGCCACGCTCGAGCTGTCGGCCAACGAGACCATCGGCTCGCTGGCCGGCATCGCCGGCAGCACCGTGACGCTGGGCACGAACACGCTGACGACCGGCGGCGACAACAGCAGCACCACCTACGCCGGCACGTTCACCGGCACCGGCGGCCTGACCAAGACAGGCAGCGGCACCTTGTCGCTGTCGGGCAGCAACACCAACAGCGGCGCGCTCCAGGTGGCGGCCGGTGGCCTGACGGTGAGCGGCGGCAGCGCCATCGCCAACGGCGCCACCGTGACCGTCGACTCAGGCGCCACGCTGACACTGTCGTCGAATGAAGCCATCGGCGCGCTGGCCGGCGCCGGCGCGGTGCAGCTCGGCAGCAGCACGCTGACCGTCGGCGGCACCAACCTGAGCAGCACCTTCAGCGGCGCCCTCAACGGCACTGGCAACCTGACCAAGAACGGCACCGGCACGCTCACGCTGAGCGGCAGCAACGGCTACACCGGCACGACCACCGTGCTGAACGGCGGCACCCTCAGCATCACCAATGCCAGCAGCATCAGCAGCAACACGGTGACGCTGAGCAACAGCAGCGTGCTGCAGGTCACCGGCAGCAACGTCACGCTGGGCAACGCCTTCACGCTCTCCAGCGGCGGCGGCAAGCTCAGCAACGCCAACGCGCTGACGCTGTCCGGCGTGCTGTCGGGCAGCGCGCCGTTCACCAAGCAGGGCACCGGCGTGCTGACGCTGTCGGGCGCCAACGTCTACACCGGCAACACGACAGTACAGGCCGGCACGCTGATGCTGACCGGCTCGCTGACAGGCACCGACACGTTGTCCGTCAGCAGCGGCGCCACGCTGGCCGGTACCGGCACCGTCACGGCCACCACCGCGGTGGTGATCGGCAGCGGCGGCACGCTCTCACCCGGCAACGGCGGGGCCGGCACGCTGACGCTCAATACCAATCTGGTCATGAACAGCGCGTCGGTGCTGCAGGCCGACATCAACGGCAGCACCGCCGGCACCGGCTACGACCAGGTGGTGGTCAACGGCGGCGTCACGCTCGGCTCCGGCGTGAACCTGCCGCTGCTGTCGGCCACCCACGGCTACACGCCGGGCCTGGGCGACAGCTACGTGCTGATCGCCAACGACGGCAGCGATGCCGTCACCGGCGCCTTCAGCGCGCTGCCCGAGGGCGGCACCGTCACCGCAGCCGGCAACGGCACGCTGCTGACCGCCAGCTTCGCGGGCGGCACCGGCAACGACTTCACGCTCACCGCACCCAGCAACAGCGCACCGGTGGTGACCGGCCTCGGCGGCGACAGCGCCGCCTACACCGCCGGCAGCACCGTGGTGCTCGACGCCGGCGGCGACGCGGTGGTCAGCGACGCCGAAAGCGACTCGGCCGACTGGGCCGGCGCCAGCCTGGTGGTGCAGCGCTTTACCGCTGGCGCGGCCGACCCGAGCGTCCACGACGTGTTCGGCTTCGACGCCGGCGCGGCCTTCACCGTCAGCGGCAACGACCTGCAGTCCGGCGGCCTGACTTTCGCCACCTTCACCAGCAGCGGCGGCGTGCTGACCGTCAACTTCACCGGCAGCGGCACGGCGGCCACCACCGCGCTGGTGCAGGACGTAATGCGCCACGTCAACTACCGCAACGACACGCCGTACGGCGACGCGACGATCCGCCTGTCGCTCAGCGACGGCCAGCTCGCCACCGACAGCGACGTGACGCTGCGCTGCGCCACCATCGTGGTGGACCAGGCCAACGACGACGCCGATGGCGATGCCGCCGACGGCTTCAGCCTGCGCGAAGCGCTGGAGCGCGGCGCGGCGCAGGCCGGCGCCGACACCGTGCGTGTCGTGCTGGCCGACGACAGCACGATCACGCTCGTCAATGGCTACGTCAACGCCGGCGACGGCGACACGCTGGCGCTGGACGAAGCCAACGGCCTGACGATCACCGGCGAACACCTGCTGCTGAACGGCACCACCTTCACCATCGACAACGGCAGCGGCGACAGCGCCACGCTGGACACCACGCTGAACGGCGGCGCGCTGCTGCAGAAGACCGGTGCCGGCCTGCTGACGCTGGGTAGCACCGACAACAGCAACTACCACGGCGGCGACCTGCTCGTGGCCGGCGGCACGCTGGCCGTGGCCGGCGACGCGGCGCTGGGGCAGGGCAGCCTGACGCTGGACGGCGGCACGCTGGCCGTGACCGGCGCGACGACGATCGACAACACGATCGTCGTCGGCAGCAGCGGCGGCACGCTCGCCGCCGAGGCGGACTGGACCGCCTCGGGCACGGTCGGTGGCACCGGTGCGCTCGCGAAGAGCGGCAGCAGCACACTCACCTTGAGCGGCACCAGCTCGCACAGCGGCAGCACGGCGGTGACGGACGGCACGCTGGCAGTCGCCGGCGATGCCAATCTCGGCAGCGGCACGCTGACGCTCGACGGCGGCACGCTCGTCGTCAGCGCCGCCGGCACCATCGACAACACGCTCGTCATCGGCAGCAACGGCGGGGCGATCGAACACAACAATGCGCTGGCCTTGAGCGGCGCGCTCAGCGGCAGCGGCTTGCTCATCAAGCAGGGCGGCGGCGAACTGACCTTGTCCAACGGCGCCAATGCCACCGGCTTCAGTGGCCAGACCATGGTGCGCGGCGGCACGCTGGCTGTGGCCGGCGATGCGCAGTTGGGGGCCGGCACCGTCACGCTGAACGGTGGCTCCTTGTCGGTCACCGGCAGCGGCACCATCGACAACGCCGTCGACATGATGCAAGCCACGTCGATCATCGTCGCCAGCAACACCACCTTCAGCGGTGCGCTCAGCGGCAATGGCAACCTCACCAAGCTGGGCACCGGCACCCTGACGCTGTCGAACGCCGGCAACGCCACCGCCTTCACCGGCACGACGCAGGTGCTCGCCGGCACGCTGGCTGTGGCGGCCGACGCCAACCTCGGCGCAGGCACCATCACGCTGAACGGCGGCACGCTGTCCGTTACTGGCGCCACCACGATCGACAACGCGCTGGTGCTCGGCAGCAGCGGCGGCACGCTGCGCGATGCCGATGCGGTGACGCTGAGCGGCGCGCTCGGCGGCAGCGGCCGCCTGACCAAGCTGGGCGCCGGCACGCTGACGCTGTCGAACAGCGGCAACGCCACGGCCTTCAGCGGCCAGACGGTGGTGCGCGAAGGCACGCTGAGCGTGGCCGGCGATGCCCAACTGGGCAGCGGCGCGCTCACGCTGAACGGCGGCACGCTGACCCTCACCGCGGCCACGACCGTGGACAACGCCTTGGCGCTGGTGGCCGACGGCGGCACCGTGATCGCCCAGGCCGGCGCGACGCTGTCCGGCGTGATCTCGGGCGATGGCAGCTTCACAACCGGCGGCAGCGCTGCGCTCACTGTCTCGGGCCAGAACACCTACACCGGCAGCACCGTCGTCGCTGCCGGCACGCTGCAGATCACCGGTTCACTGGCCGGCACTACCAGCCTCACCGTAGCCAGTGGCGCCACGCTGGCCGGCACCGGCAGCATCGGCACCACGGCGAGCAACGGCGCGGTGACGGTGCAATCCGGCGGCACGCTGGCGCCGGGTGTGGGCACCGGAGCCACCGGCACGCTGACGCTGCGCAACGGCCTGGTGATGGCCAGCGGCTCCACCTATGCGGTCGACATCGCGGGCAGCGGTCACGATCAGATCGTGGTCGAAGGCAGCGTCCAACTCGGCGGCGCCAGCCTCGCGGTCGACCTCGGCAGCTACGCGCCGACCGCCGGCGACGCCTACACGCTGCTGGCCAACGACGGCGGCGACACGGTGGCCGCCACCTTCAGTGGCCTGGCCGAAGGCGCCACCCTGGCCGCCGCCGGCCGCGACCTGGCGCTGGGCTACGCCGCCGGCGATGGCAACGACATCGTGCTGACGGCCTTGAACGCCGCCCCCACCGTTGCAGCAGGGCTGGTCGCGCAGAGCGCCATCGAAGACAGCGTCTTCGGCTTCACAGTACCCTCCGGCACGTTCGCCGACATCGATGCCGGCGACACCTTGACCTATGCCGCCACGTTGGCTGGTGGCGGCGCACTGCCGTCGTGGCTGAGCTTCGATGCGACGACACGCACATTCAGCGGAACGCCGGCCAGTGGCGATGTTGGTTCGATCTCGGTGCGTGTGACGGCGACCGACGGCGGCAGTGCTGGCGTGTCGAGCGACTTCACGTTGACAGTGGGCAACACCAACGATGCGCCGACGACCGCGGGCATCGTGGGGCAGGCGGCGACCGAGGACAACAGCTTCAGCTTCACTGTGCCGTCGAACACCTTTGCCGACGTCGATGCGGGCGACACGCTGACCTATGTCGCCACGCTGAGCAACGGCAATGCGTTGCCGAGCTGGCTCAGCTTCGATGCATCGACCCGCACGTTCAGCGGCACGCCAGCCAATGGCGATGTCGGTGCGATCTCGGTGCGTGTCATCGCAACCGATGGCGGTAGCGCCAGCGTGTCGAGCGACTTCGCGCTGACGGTCGGCAACACCAACGATGCGCCGACGACAGTGGGCATCGCGGTGCAGACAGCGACTGAAGACAGCACCTTCAACTTCACCGTGCCATCGAACACATTCAGCGACGCCGATGCCGGCGACACCTTGACCTACGTCGCCACGTTGAGCAACGCCAATGCGCTGCCGTCGTGGCTCAGCTTCGATGCAACGACCCGCACGTTCAGCGGCACGCCAGTCAATGGCGATGTCGGCTCGCTCACCGTGCGCGTGACGGCAACTGACGGCAGCAGCGCCAGCGTGTCGAGCGATTTCACGTTGACGGTGGGCAACACCAACGATGCGCCGACGACAGTGGGCATCGCGGGGCAGGCGGCGAACGAGGACAGCGCCTTTAGCTTCACCGTGCCGTCGAACACGTTCAGCGACGCTGATGTCGGCGACACCTTGACCTACGTCGCCACGTTGAGCAACGGCAATGCGCTGCCGTCGTGGCTGAGCTTCGATGCGACGAGTCGCACGTTCAACGGCACGCCAGCCAATGGTGATGTCGGTGCGATCTCGGTGCGTGTGACGGCAACCGATGGCAGCAGCGCCAGCGTGTCGAGCGATTTCGCGTTGACGGTGGGCAACACCAACGATGCGCCGACGACAGCGGGCATCGCGGTGCAGACAGCGACTGAGGACAGCGGCTTCAGCTTCACCGTGCCCTCGAACACCTTCTCCGATGTCGATGCGGGCGATACGTTGACCTACGCTGCGACGCTGGCCAACGGCAGTGCGCTGCCGTCATGGATGAGCTTCGATGCATCGACAGGCACGTTCAGTGGCACTCCAGCCAATGGCGATGTCGGCTCGATCTCGGTGCGTGTCACCGCGACCGATGGCAGCCACGCCAACGTGTCGAGCGATTTCGCGCTGACGGTAGTCAACACCAACGACGCACCGACGACAGCGGGCATCGCGGCGCAGACGGCGACCGAGGGCAGCACTTTCAGCTTCACCGTGCCGTCGAACACCTTCGCCGACATCGATGCCGGCGACGCGCTGACCTATACCGCCACGCTGAGCAACGGCAGTGCGCTACCAGGCTGGCTGAGCTTCGATGCGACGACCCGCACGTTCAGCGGCACGCCAGCCAACGGCGATGTCAGCTCGATCACAGTGCGTGTGACCGCCACCGATGGCAGCAGCGCCAGCACGTCGAGCGACTTCGCGCTGGCGGTAGTCAACACCAACGACGCACCGACCACCATCGGCATCGGCGCACAGACCGCACACGAGGACAGCAGCTTCGGCTTCACACTGCCGGCCGGCACCTTCGCCGATGCCGATGCAGGCGACACGCTCACCTACTCGGCCACGCTGGGCGGCGGCGCGGCCCTGCCGGACTGGCTGCATTTCGACGCCGGCACGCACAGTTTCAGCGGCACGCCGGCCAATGGCGATGTCGGCTCGATCACCGTGCACGTGACCGCCACCGATGGCAGCCACGCCAGCATCAGCAGCGACTTCACGCTGACGGTGCTCAACACCGGCGACGCGCCGGTGTTGACGACGCCAGATGCCATCGCCTTGACCGACACCGCGGCCAGCGACAGCTTCGCGCCGGTGAACGGCCAGCTGTCGGCGCATGACGATGACAGCGAAACGCTGCAATTCGGAATCGACGGCGGCACCTCCGGGGTCTTCAGCGTCGACGGCCAGAGCTACGACGTGCAGAAGGCCGGCAGCTACGGCACGCTGTGGCTGGACAGCGCCAGCGGCCGCTACGTCTACACGGCCGATGCGGCCGCGGCGAACCGCGCCTCGGCTGCGGTGCAGGACGTCTTCGTGCTGTCCGCATCGGACGGCGCCACGGCCGCGCATGCGAACCTGGTGGTCGACCTGGCCGGCGTCGACGATCTGCCGCAGGGCAGCGTGGTGCTGGCCGGCACGCCGCAGGTGGGCCAGGTGCTGACCGCGGCGGTGAGCGCCGGCGACGCCGAAGGCATAGACAGCATTGACGTGCGCTGGCAGGTGCAGGACGCAGCAGGCCAGTGGACCGACATCGCCGGCGCCCGCGGCACCACGCTGACGCTGGACAACTCGCTGTCGCAGCACGCGGTGCGGGCGGTGGCGCGGGTCACCGATGCCGCCGGCGCGGTGGTCGACCTGGCGTCGGCCGCGTCCGCCGCGGTCGATGCGCTGCCGGTGCCGGTGGCACCGCCGGTCGCCACGCCGGTGCTTGCGGCACCGGTGCCGCCAGCGGTGGTGGAGAGCTCGCCGGTGGTCGCTTCGGACAAGGCATTCTTCACCGGTGCGCCGGCGGGCGTGGCGCTGGAAGGGCTGCAGCAGCCCAGCCGGACGGGCGCTGAGGACTCCGGCGCGCGGACGCAGGCAGCGCCTGCCAGCCGCGACAGCAGCAGCCCAGTCACCGGCGCGTCGGCGCTGCAGGTCGTGCCGCAGCTGGAAGGCGTGAGCACCAGCCGAGGCACCGAGCTGAGCGTGGTGCTGCCGCAGTCGTCATACCTGCTGTCGGCGCCCGATGGCCGCATGGCGGTGGAAGCCCGTTTGGCCGACGGCCAGCCGCTGCCGGCCTGGCTGCGCTTCGACCCTGCTACCGGCAAGCTGACCGGCCGTGTGCCGGCGTCGCTGCACGGCGTTATCCAGGTGGTGCTGACGGTGCGCGACAACCACGGCCAGGCCGCCACGACGCGGCTCGAGATCCGGGTCGACGACGGTGGTGCCGCCGAACCAGCGGACGCACCGGCAAAGGAGGGCGGGCAGGTCGCGCCGGTGCAGCAGAGCCTGGCACCCACGCAGCGCCAGGCCACCGAACGCCTGGCGGCCCGGCCCGGCCTGAGCGAGCAACTGCGCCAGGTGGGCAAGCAACGCGGCACGGTCGCCGACCGGCTGGCCGCCACCTCGCGCGGCACGCGCCCGGCGGCGCAGGGCTGATCGATGGCACAGGCGATGGCAGAGGAGGCTGTGGTGGCGGAGGAGGGCGCGGCACCTGTTGCGACGACGGCAGCGCCGCACGGGTCCGCGGACCCGCTGGCCGAGCTGCTGGGCCTGGCGCACGAGGCGCGCGAGGCCCGCAGCCGCGACGAGCTCGCCTTCCTGCTGCTCAACGACAGCCGCCGGCTGCTGCACTACCGCCAGGCGGTGTTGTGGTTCGACGGCACGGGCTTGCGCGGCTTGTCCGGCGTGGTCGAGCCCGATGCCAACGCGCCGTACGCGCTGTGGGTGCGCAAGGTCTGCGCGCATCTGCACCAGGCACACGGCAGAACGGCGACGCTGGCCGGCGTGATCGCGGTCGACCGTCAGGATCTGCCCGAGACGCTGGCCGCCGAATGGTCCGAATGGCTGCCCGGCGATGCGCTGTGGCTGCCGCTGCCTGGCACCGCCGGCCGGCGGGCAGCCGGTGGCCTGCTGCTGGCGCTGGACAAGCCCTGCCCAGAGGCCACCTGGCCGCTGCTGCAGGAGTGGCTGCACGTCTGGGCCCATGCCTGGCAGGGCCAGGATCGGCCACGTTCCCGGTGGCAGGCGCTGCTGGGCGGCGAGCCGGCGGTGGCCGATGGCGCGTCGGCAAAGCGTGCCTGGTGGCGGCGCCGGCCGCTGCAGATCGGGCTGGCGCTGCTGGTCCTGTTGCTGATTCCAGTGCGCCTGACCGTGCTGGCGCCGGCCGAGCTGGTGGCGGCCGATGCCGCCGTGGTGCGTGCACCGCTCGATGGCGTGATCGACCGCTTCCAGGTGCAGCCCAACCAGGCGGTGGCGCAGGGCCAGGTGCTGTTCAGCTTCGACGCGGCGCCGATCGCCAGCCGGCTCGACGTGGCGCGGCAGGCACTCGCCACCGCCGAGGTCGAATACCGCCAGGTCGCGCAGCTGGCGCTGGCCGATCCGCGCGCCAAGGGCCAGCTCGCCACGGTGCAGGGCCGCATCGAGGAAAAGCGCGCCGAAGCGGAGTTTCTTGAGGACCAGTTCAAGCGCTCACGGGTGGAGGCCCCGCGCGCCGGCATCGCCATCTTCGACGACCCGTCAGAGTGGGAGGGCAGGCCGGTGCACACCGGCGAACGCATCCTGCGCGTGGTCGATCCGCACCAGGTCGAGGTCGAGGCCTGGCTGCCGGTGGGCGATGCGCTGCCGCTGCCGGCCGGCGCCGAGCTGAAGCTCTACCTGGCCTCGACGCCGCTCGACCCGGTGGTGGCCAGGCTGCGCTACATGGCGCACGACCCGGTGCAGCGCCCCGACGGCAGCTATGCCTATCGCGTGCGCGCCAAGCTTGACGCGCCCACGGCCCACCGCATCGGCCTGAAGGGCACCGGCCGGCTGCAGGCCGGCTGGGTGCCGCTGGCGTACTGGGTGCTGCGCCGGCCGCTGGCCATAGCGCGCCAGTACCTCGCGCTGTGATGGTCACGCGGCCACCGTGTTGGTCGGGGGTGCGAACTTGCGGCCGGCGAGCACGTCGCGCAGTGCGCGCGGTGCGCGACCCGCGAGCTTCTCCACGTCACCGGTGACGATGTCGTAGGCGCCCTCGGCTTGGGCCGCATGCATCGAAGCGACCGCGTCGATGACGAAGGGCGGCAGCCCGGCCCCGTTCATGGCGCTGCGCAACTGCTCCTCGGCAAGAACCGCGTAATCGACCGGCTGCCCGGTGAACTCTGCCAGCAGCGCGGCGCGCTCCGCTCCGGTGACGCGATCCGGCCCCGACAGGTTGTAGATCGCGCCGGCGTGCCCGTCGGTCGAGAGTGCACCTGCGCAGGCGGCGGCGATGTCGTCGCGCGACACGAAGGCGACGCGGTTCTCGGCGAGGCCCGGCACATGACCGGTACTCGCCGCCATGCCCGCCTGGTCCGCGAAGGTTTCGGCGAAATAGTTCATCCGCAAGATCGTCCAGGCCTTGGCCCCGCTGGTGAGAAGCCGCTGCTCGCCGGCCCAGTAGGCAGCGCCCATCGCCGGCTCGGCTTTCTCGCGCGTGCCGGTGGCCGACAACAGGAAGATGTGCTTGACGCCCGCGGCGACAGCAGCATCGATCGCCGCAATGGCTTGCCTGCTTCGTGCCCCGGGTCGCAGGTCGGCGCTCGGGATCAGCAGCAGCCGGTCCAGCCCCGCATAGGCCGACAGGAGCGTTTCGGGTTGGTCATAGTCGCCGAACCTCCCGAGCGCCGAACTCGGGGTGCGAGAGATCGCGATGATTTGCTGGAGCGGCGCGGCCCGTGAAAGTATGCGCAGGACTTCGCTTCCAAGTTGGCCGCTGGCTCCCGCAATCCCGATCTTCATTTCCATGTTCATTCCTTACGTACAAATCGTGCGTAAGAATAGGGTGGAGGCCTTTTCTTCACAAGAACGCACACACCCGTTCCTCACGAACATCGATGTTCGCGAGCGGGCTCAGGCAGAGATAAAACTCAATGACCGCAGCAATGACCGCAGAACAGTCAAACGTACTCGCCACGCGCGACGCCGATGAGTGCCGAGGCCTTGCCCGCGTCATCAGCGATGTAGCAGACAAGTGGACTGTGATGGTGGTCGGCAACCTCTCCGAGGGCACGCTGCGGTTCAACGAACTGATGCGAAGGATCCCTGGCGTTTCTCATCGCATGCTGACGTTGACCCTGCGCGGACTGGAGCGAAATGGCTTGGTGCGTCGCACGGCATATGCCACGGTTCCGCCGCGTGTTGACTATGAGTTGACGTCACTCGGCCGTTCCCTCACTGCGCCGCTGTCGGCACTCGCCGAATGGGCAGCGGCGAATCAGATGGAACTGCAAGACGCGCAACTACGCTATGACGCTGCCGCAGCGAGCAACGGATTAGCTCGTGTCCCGCTATCGAACCGATGATCAGCCAGGGCGTCATCGTTATCGTGGTTAGTGGATCGAGGAACGACGGGTCGATCGATTGCCGGCTGTGGCCTCGCCATGGCGGAGCCCTATAGAAGCAGCAAAGGCGGTTTTAGCGCTCCTTTTCATTCGCTTCAAGAATTTCCTGTGGATCATCATTCGAGGATGGCGCGGCCTGGTTGACAGGTTCGTGGTGCGGGTCCCAACCACTGGCAATCAACTCATGCGTACCTGGCTCAAGCTCTTGTCATTCGTTGCCGCGATCTGAGAGCCTGAGACAGCGATGACCGACACCGCACCGCTGCCGCCGCTGCGCGAGGAGCTGGCGCTGCACCCCGGCCCGCGCAGTGCCCAGGGCCAACCGAGCTGGCGGCTGCACGATCCGGTGCGCAACCAGTTCTTCCATCTCGACTGGCCCAGCTTCGAGCTGCTGAGCCGCTGGCACCTGGGCTCGGCGCAGGCCGTCGCCGCCGCGGTGGAGGCCGAGACCACGCTGGCGCTCGGCGCGGACGACGTCGCCCGGCTGCTCGACTTCCTGCGCCTCAACGAGCTGCTGGCACCGCGGCCCGGCCAAGCCCGCGAGCTGGCCGGCCAGCGGCAGCGCCGGCAGGGCGGCCTCTGGACCTGGCTGCTGCACCACTACCTGTTCTTCCGCGTGCCGCTGCTGCGGCCCGATCGCCTGCTGGACCGGCTGGCGCCGCGGCTGGGCTGGCTGTACGGCCGGCCGTTCCTGCTGCTCACCGTGGCGGCCGGCCTGCTGGGGCTGGGTGGCATCTCGCGCCAGTGGGGCACCTACACCGCCACGCTGGTCGACCTGTTCACCTGGCAGGGACTGGCCGCCTACGGGCTGGCCATCGTCGCGGTGAAGACGGTCCACGAGTTCCTGCACGGCCTGACCGCCAAGCGCTACGGCTGCCGCGTGCCGACGATGGGCGTGGCGCTGATGGTCTTGTGGCCGGTGGCCTACACCGACACCACCGAGGTCTGGAAGCTGCCCGATGCGCGCCGGCGCATGGCGGTGGCCGGCGCCGGCATCTGCGCCGAGCTGGCGATCGCCGCCTGGGCCACGCTCGCCTGGCTGTGGCTGCCCGAGGGCGCGCTGAAGACGGCGGCCTTCCTGCTGTCCAGCACCACCTGGCTGTCGACGCTGCTGGTCAACGCCAGCCCCTTCATGCGCTTCGACGGCTACTTCTTGCTGTCGGACGCGCTCGACATGCCCAACCTGCACGCCCGCGCCTTCGCACTGGCCCGCTGGCGGCTGCGCGAGTGGCTGTTCGGCCTGGGCGAGCCGGCACCCGAGCCGCTGTCGCGCCGCCGCATCCGCTGGCTGGTGGTTTTCGCCTGGGCCACCTGGCTGTACCGGCTGGTGCTGTTCCTCGGCATCGCGGTGCTGGTCTACCACTTCGTGGTCAAGGCGGTGGGCATCCTGCTGTTCATGGTGGAGCTGGTTTGGTTCATCGCCTCGCCGTTGTGGCACGAGCTGCAAGCCTGGTGGATGCGGCGCGAGCGCATCGGCCGCGGCCGCCGCGTGCTGTTGCTGGCCGGCCTGGGCGGCCTGCTGGCGCTGCTACTGGTGCCCTTGCCGGGCCGGGTCACCGGCATGGGGCTGCTGCAGCCGGCCGAGCAACTCACGCTGTATGCGCCGGCCGGCGCGCAGGTCGCAGCCCTGCCGTTCCGGCACGGCGATGCGGTGCCGGCGGGGGCGGTGCTGTTCGAAGTGCGGTCGCCGGCATTGCGGCTGCGCGCGCTGCAGGCCACCGCGCGCATGGCCGGCGTGCAGGGCCAGATCACCGCGGCAGCCTTCGACGCCCAGCAGCGGCGCGACTGGCAGCTCGCCGCCGAGCAGTTGCAGACCCGCCGCGCCGAGGCCCAGACCGTCTCGGCCGACGCGCAGCGCTACGCCCCAGTGGCGCCGTTTGCCGGCCGCTTTGTCGATGCCGACCCCGACCTGCATGCGGGCGACTGGGTGGCGCAGAACGAGGTGCTCGGCCGCCTGGTGGCCACCGGCGCGCGCCAGGTGGTGACCTATGTCGACGAGCAGGAAGTGCGGCGCATCGCGGTCGGCGACCGCGGTCTGTTCGTCGTCGACGCGCTGCTCGGCCCGGTGCTGCAGCTGCGCGTGAAAGCGATCGAGCGCGATGCCACCCGCACGCTGAACGAGAAACTGTTGGCCAGCCACCTGGGCGGCCAGGTGCTGGTGCGCGAGCAGGGCGATGCCTTCCATCCCGAAGGCGCGGTGTTCCGCGTGGTGCTGGAAACGGTGTCGGGCCAGGACCATCCCGAGCAGGCCTGGCGTGGCTGGGTGGTGATGACCGCGCGGTCTGAACCGCTGTTGCAGCGGTTTGGCAATCAAGTGCTGAGTGTGTTCTGGCGCGAAGCTGGGTTCTGAATCGAGAAGCCGGCGAATGCATGACTTTACATAATATACATTGTCGCGTATGCGGCAAACCCGTCACGCCCCCACGCTTCACCCGCGAAACCGCCATGGAACAAACGATACCCACGGTCTTCGCCGCGATGCGCGCCTGAAACACACCGGCTGCACACTGGTTTTTACTCACAAACTAATCGGAGATCCAAGTGTCAAAGTTTCAAGTCAAGACGTTCGCCGCAATCAGCATGTTGGCCATTGCCTGTGCGATTTCTACCGCTCACGCACAAGATGGCCAACAGGCCGTTGCCAAGGACTACGACGTCTACGTCGATCTGCCGACCGCGTTTGCGTTCATCAAGTTGCCTGCCGGCTGGAAGTTCATCGGCAAGCTCGATTCGGCGCAGCTGAAGAACCTGCCTGCAGACACGCTGACTTCGCTGTTGCCTGCAGAAGCTACTCCTGTTCAGCTCGCCGCCGAAGTGCAGAAGCAGCCTGCCCGCAAGCGCAAAGGCTGAGCCGACGGCGAGCGTCCTGCCAGGAGAGAAACGCACACTGGCCTTCGCCACCATGCTGGAGGAGCGACGCTTCCCGAACGGCGCGCCGCTGACGCGCATCGTCGAGAACGGCACGTTCCTCGACAACACCGAGTTCACGCCTTCCATTGGCGTGACCCGCACCGCCATGCTCAAAGTACGAACTCGACCGCTATCTGCGCGAGCGCGGTGGCGAGGTGGTGCGCATCGACCGCAACAGCGACGACAACGTGAGCCGTGTCGAGCTGAAGTAAGGGTCGCGGAATCAGGCGAACCTGATGCCCCGACCCAAGGGGTCTCAGGCTTCGTCGGACTCGGCTTCAGCGTCGATTGCGCTGTCGTAGTCGTTCATGTCCGTCCCCTTGCGGGCGATCAACGGCTTGTCCAGCGGACGGCAGACACGGCGCTGCAGACGGTCCAGGCGGTTCGAGCGCTCCAGCGCCTCGAAGATCTCGGCCGGGTTCATCATCAGGGAGAACGGGTTCGCAAGGATCTCGGCGGTTTGCATGTCAGCTCCAAGAACTGTGGTGGGGTGCAAACAATGTAGGTCGCCGCGTCTTTTTGCAGCAGTCGGCGGGGCACCAAAGCGAGGGTCGGTGTTTCCCTGACAAGCACGTCAGGAGTGGCACCCTCAAGGTCGCATCACTTCACACAAGAAATCTCTTTTATGACAAGGTGATGGGGAGCATTCCTCATGTATCGCATGAGGAACGAAATCACACTTCGGCAGCTGCCTTATTTACCGGAAAGAGACGCTCGAAGTTGCGGCTGGTGTGCTCGCCGATGAGTTCGGCGGTGCAGCCCTTCAACTCAGCGACCTGCCTGGCCACGAAGGGCACGTAGGACGGGTTGTTGGTCTTGCCGCGGTGAGGCATGGGTGCAAGATAGGGGCTGTCGGTCTCGATCAGGCAGCGGTCGAGAGGTACGAAGCGCGCCACTTCCCGCAGGTCAGCCGCATTCTTGAAGGTCAGGATGCCCGAGAACGAGATGTAGAAACCGAGATCGAGTGCGGCGCGCGCCACGTCCATCGTCTCGGTGAAGCAGTGGAAGACGCCGTTCGATGCGCCCTCTTCTTTCAGCATGCCGATGGTGTCTTCGGAGGCGCTGCGGGTGTGGATGACCATCGGCAGACCGGTGGCTTGCGAGGCGTGGATGTGCACACGAAAGCGATCTCGCTGCCAGGCCATGTCGGCGATCGAACGGCCGTTGAGGCGGTAATAGTCGAGCCCCGTCTCGCCGATACCCACCACCCGCGGGCGCTGGGACAAGGCCACGAGTTCGGCCACGCTCGGCTCGCGCACGCCTTCGTTGTCGGGGTGCACGCCCACCGTCGACCAGAAGTTGTCGTAGCTCGTGGCCAGCGAATGCACGTCGTCGAACTCTTCGAGCGTGGTGCAGATGCACAGCGCCCGGTCCACGTCGGCAGCGGCCATGGCCGCGCGAATGTCGTCGAGGCGGGCGCGCAGCTCGGGGAAGCTCAGGTGGCAGTGGGAATCGACGTACATGCGTGCGGGCGAGTGCCCCAGCTTCAGATCGTCTGGGTCGGTTTGGACGAGGCGATCGAGGTGCCGAGAATCTCTTCGATCTTCAGCTTGAGCAAGCGCGTCTTGTCGTCAGACGGAAACTTGACACCCACGCCTTGCGTGCGGCCGCCCGAGGCGTTGATGGGGGTGATCCACGCCACCTTGCCGGCCACCGGGTAGCGCTGCGGGTCGTCGGGCAGCGAGAGCAGCAGGTAGATGTCTTCGTTCAGCTTGTATTCGCGCGTGGTGGGAACGAACAAACCGCCATCGGTGAACAGCGGAATGTAGGCGGCGTACAGCGCGCCCTTTTCGCGAAAGACCAGCTGGATCACGCTCGGGCGCGTGCTGCCGCCAGGCGATACGTTGCCTGCAGTTCGGACGGGTGGTACGGGCGCTTCGCTCATCGGCCGGAGTGTACAGAACCGACTTTCGACGAGGCCGGTGCCGACAGCGCCTGCTGCGCCTGAAGCACCAAAGATTCCACCATCACGGACAGATTCCATGGGTGCTCGTCATGGCGAATGGTCTGGCGCAGTGCGCGCGACCAGGCTACCAGCGCCGGCAATGCGGCGCCCGAGGGCAAAGCCGCCAGCGGAAAGTAGCGCGGCGGCGCACCGCAGGCCAGGCACATCGCGTCGTGGCAGAGCTTGTGCAAAGCATCGACCAGGCGCGGCAGCGGCCAGGTGGCCAAGGCGCCCACCTCGCCCGCGGCAAGTTGCCTGGGCAGCCGCGTCCAGGTGACGGCATCCACGCCTTCGCGCACCCATTCGAGCGCTTCCAGCGGCTGGCCGCCCGCAGCAGCCAGAAGCACATCGGGCTGCGCGACCTGCTGCTGGCCCAGCCATGCACTGGCCACATCGGCCGGCGGCAGGCCGAGTGGCACGGCTTGGCAGCGGCTGCGAATGGTCGGCAGCAAGGCGTCGGGCGCACCGCAGCTCAGCACGAAACGAGCGGCACCGGGCGGCTCCTCGAGTGTCTTGAGCAAGGTGTTGGCGGCGATGGCATTCATGCGCTCGGCCGGGTGGATGAGCACGACCTTGCGTTGCCCGCGGGCCGAGGTGCTTTGCGCGAACGAGACCGCGGCGCGCACGGCCTCGACCTTGATTTCCTTGCTGGGCTTGGCCTTGGACGCCTTGCCCTCGCCGTCATCGCCCTCCTCTGCGCCGCCCCAGCCGAGTGATTCGCGCAGCGCTTCGGGCAGCAGCACCAGCAGATCGGGGTGCGAATGCGCCTGCACCAGGCGACAGCTGGCGCAGGTGCCGCAAGGCTGTTGGGTCGGGTTGGTCTCGCACAGCCAGGCCTGGGCCAATGTCAGGGCCAGCTCGAACTGGCCGATGCCTTGCGGGCCGTGGATCAGCAGCGCATGCCCGCGCTGCGTGCGCAAGGCCTCTTGCAGGGGCGCTGCGAGCCAGGGCAGCGGCAGCTTGCCGTCTTGCCCTACCACCCGCGCTGCTCCATCTGCGACACGACCTGCGCCCAGACTTGCTCGCGTGGCTGGGCTGCGTCGATCTTGGCGAAGCGTTGCGGGGCGTTTTGCACGCGCGCTTCGTAGCCCTGACGCACGCGGTCGAAGAACTCCACGTCGAGCTTCTCGAAGCGGTCCGGCTGCCGGGCCGCCGTGCGCCGCTCGGCTGCCACCGCAGCAGACAGGTCGAACAGAAAGGTCAGGTCAGGCTTCAGGCCTTGCTGCACCCAGTTCTCCAGCGTGCTCAGCATGTCGACATCGAAGCCGCGGCCCGCGCCTTGGTAGGCAAAGCTGGCGTCGGTGAAGCGGTCGCACAGCACGGTGCGCCCCTGGGCCAGGGCGGGCGCGATCACTTGTTGAATGTGGTCGCGCCGAGCGGCGAACACCAGCAGGGCTTCGGTCAGCGCATCCATCGGCGAATGAAGCACCAGGTCGCGGAGCTGTTCGGCAAGCGCCGTGCCCCCGGGTTCGCGCGTGCAGACGACCTCTTGTCCGGCTTGGCGCAGGCGCTCGGCCAGTGCATCGATGTGCGTGGACTTGCCGGCACCGTCGATGCCTTCGAATGTGATGAAGCGACCGGTCATTCTTGAAAATGCGTCAGCGTTGGAATTGATTGACCGCCCGATTGTGATCGGCCAGCGACTCGCTGAACTGGCTGCTGCCGTCGCCGCGCGCCACGAAGTAGAGCGCCTTGGTGGGGTCGGGCTTCACAGCGGCGAGCAGCGAGGCGCGGCCGGGCATCGAGATCGGCGTGGGCGGCAGGCCGCTGCGGGTGTAGGTGTTGTAGGGCGTGTCGGCCAGCAAGTCTTTCTTGCGCAGGTTGCCGTCGAACCGCTCGCCCAGGCCGTAGATCACCGTCGGGTCGGTCTGCAGCGGCATGCCGATGCGCAGGCGGTTGTTGAACACGCCGGCCACCAGGCCGCGGTCTTTCGCGGCGCCGGTTTCCTTCTCGACGATGGAGGCCAGCGTCAGCGCGTCTTTTGCATCGCGCAGCGGTGTGCCCGGAGCGCGCTCTGCCCAGGCCAGGTCGAGCTGGCGCTGCATCGCACGATAGGCGCGCTTGAGCACCGCGAGGTCGCTGGCGCCTTTGCTGAAGGCGTAGGTGTCGGGGTAGAAACGGCCTTCGGCGGCAACGCCGGGCGCACCGATGGCCGTCATCAGGTCGGCCTCGCTCATTGCGGCCGTGGCCTGCTTCAGGTCGGGTGCACGAGCAAGCTCGGTGCGAAATTGCTTGAAGGTCCAGCCTTCGATCAGGCGCACGGTGGCCATGACTTCATCGCCACGCACCATCATGTCCAGCAGCATTCGCGACGTGACGCCAGTCTCCACCTCATAGCTGCCCGCGCGAATCTTGCGCGCCTGGCCCGACCAGCGAAACCATTCGTAGAGGAGGATCGGATTGGCGTGCACGCCCGCCTGCACCCACGCCAAGGCCACGTCGCGCGGGGCCGTCTTGGGTTCGATGGACAACTCGACCGAGTTGCCGGCGAGTTCAAGCGGCTGGTCGAGCCACCAGACCGCCGCAGCAACAAGCCCTGCTGCGGCCAACACCAGCACCAGCAGCAGGCGGAATAAAAACTTCACAAGCAGTGAGGGGGCGCGGCGTGGCGCATCAACCCTGGAGGCAGTTGGATCATGGGGTCTGATGATAATCGGCACATGACGACCCCCTACTCTCTCGACGGCGCAGCAGCCCTGGCCCACTTGGGCGTGATCAGCGCCAAGGGCGCCGATGCCGCTGCCTTTCTGCACGGCCAGCTGACCAACGATTTCGCGCTGCTGGACACCTCGCATGCGCGGCTGGCCGGTTACTGCTCCGCCAAGGGGCGCTTGCTGGCGAGCTTCATCGGCTGGAAGCGGTCTGACGACGAGGTGCTGCTGGTCTGCAGCGCTGATCTGCTGGTGCCGACACTGAAGCGCCTGTCGATGTTCGTGCTGCGCGCGAAGTGCAAGCTCAGCGATGCGAGCGCGCAGTGGCGCTTGCTCGGGCTGGCGGGCACCTCGGCGGAATCTCTCTTGGGCTCGGCTGCGCCCACTGGTGTCTGGGGCAAGACTGACCACGCCGGCGCCGACGTCGTTCGCCTGCCCAACGCGGCTGGCGCCACGCGCTATCTTTGGGCCGCTCCACTCGAAACTGCCGTGCCGGCCCTTCCCGCGCTCGATGCCAACGCATGGCGCTGGGGTGAAACGGCCAGCGGGGTCGTGACCATCGAAGCCGCAACCGTCGACCAGTTCGTCCCGCAGATGCTCAACTATGAGTTGCTCGGCGGCGTCGACTTCAAGAAAGGCTGCTACCCCGGGCAAGAGGTGGTGGCTCGCAGCCAGTACCGCGGCACGATCAAGCGGCGCACCTTTCTCTTCGAGAGCGAAGGCGCTTCGCTTGCCGGGCAAGACGTGTTTCACAGCGCCGACCCGGGCCAGCCTGCCGGCAAGGTGGCTAACGCCGCGCCGCTGCCCAGCGGCAGCAGCCTGCTGGCAGAGATCAAGCTCGCGGCGCTGGGCGATGGAACGCTGCACCTCGGCAGCGCCGAAGGCCCATTGCTGCAGCGGGCTGAGATGCCCTATCAGGTGACCACAGAAGCCGCCGACTGACGGCGTCCAAATAGGCGGCGCGCTGTCCACCCCGCGGGATGCTGGTGTGCAGCAAACGGTGGAAAATTACCGCGCCTCTCACAAAGGCGTGGCATCCCCGTTGATAGTTCACACCTCCTCGCTCCGCATGGCTTCAGCACGTGAGTTGTTCATCTACTATCGAGCGACGATTGAGAACGCCAGCGTCTTGCACGCCGCGGCGCTGAGCCTGCAAGCTGAGTTGCAGGCACGGCACCCGGAACTGCAGACCCGGCTCTTGCGCCGCCCCGAAGCGGTGGATGGACTGCACACCTGGATGGAAACCTACGCCGCCCCTTCGAGCGCCCACGGCATCTCCGAGTCACTGCAAGGTGAGATCGAGAGCGCCGCTCATGCCAAGCTGGCCTCGCTCATCAGCGGCGCCCGCCACACTGAAAGCTTCATCGCATGTGCCTGGTAGCGCTCGCCCTCGATCAGTCGAGGCGTTTCCCGCTGGTCCTTGCGACCAACCGTGATGAGTTCTTCAAGCGCCCTGCTTCCCGCCTTGCATGGTGGTCGCCAGGCGCCGGCCTGCCCGACATCCTCGGCGGGCGCGATCTCGAGGCCGGCGGCACCTGGCTGGGCCTGACCACGCAAGGCCGCCTCGCCCTGATCACCAACGTGCGCGATCCCGGCCAGAAAGACCCGGCCGCACCCTCGCGCGGCGCCATCGTGCCGCGCTGGCTGGCAGGAGACCTCACCACCGATCGTTTCTGGATGCACACCGCGCTGTCGGGGCACAACGGCTTCAACCTGATCGCGGCAGATTTCCACCGCGGCGAATGCTTCTGGGCCTCCAACCAGGATGCCACCCCGATGCGCCTGGAGCGTGGCCTGTATGGTTTGTCGAATGCATCGCTCGACACGCCCTGGCCCAAGGTCATCGCGCTGAAAGAGCAGATGCGCGACGCCATCGACTCCAGCGACTCGCTCGACGTGCTGACCAGCCGTTTGTTCGATGCACTGGCTGACCGCACACCTGCTGCCGATGGACAACTGCCATCGACCGGTATCCCGCACGAGTTGGAAAAGGCCTTGTCGCCCGCCTTCATCCGCACCGCAGACCTGAGCTACGGCACGCGCTGCACCACGCTGATCGTGACGGAGCGCGTCAACAAGCGCCTGGTCACCCACGTGCTGGAGCGCACATTCAGCCCGACCGGTGGCATGGCGCTGTTGCGCCGCTCGCTGCTGAAGGACTGGCCGCCGCGTTATTCCGAAGACACACCCATCGTGGACGTGGCACAAGCCGTCGTCACCGAAAGCGAAGAGAACCCGGCCGAGGCTGCATCCGTCCGCAAGACACGCGTGCGCAGCCTGCTCAAGCCGGAAGGGCCGCGCCGCAGGCGGCCGGCTGCCAGCGCCGCATAGCCAGCCGAGCGCTTCAGAGCGACCGGACCATCTCGATGTGCGGGATGCCGACCTCTTCAAACATCACCCCGCGCGACACGAAGCCCGCCCGGCTGTAGAAGCCCGCAGCCGAGGTCTGCGCGTGCAGCACCGCCTCGCGGTAGCCACGTTCACGCGCCGTCTTCATCAAGGCATCGAGCACCGAGCGGCCCACGCCGCTGCCGCGCATGGTCTGGGTGACCGCCATGCGGCCGATCTTCGCGACACCCGGCACGTGCTCGAGCAAGCGCCCGGTGGCCAGCGGCTTGCCGAAGCGGTTGTAAGCCACGGCGTGGATGCATGCCGGGTCGGGGTCGGCCTCGTCCCATTCCATCTGCATCGGGATGCCCTGCTCTTCGATGAAGACCGAAGTGCGGATGCTGCTCGCGTCGCGGCCCAGATCATCCCAGTTGCCTACGCGCACCTCGACCATCGGCTTGCCGGCCTCGAAGCCCTGCAGCACGTCGCGCAGTTCCTGCGGCACCGGTTTCGATGTCTGCGTGGCCGGGTCGGCGAACACGTAGACCAGTTCGCCGCTCACCAGGGCCTGGTCGTGTCGGAACACGGCGCAGCTGAACACCAGCGACGAATTGCCGATGCGGCCACAGCGCACGCCGATGTCGAGCACGTCGTCATAGCGCGCAGAGCCTTCGTACTCGACGGTGGCCTTGCGCACGAACAGGTCACCGCCCAGGTAGGCCATGGTCTCGTTGTAGGGCATGGCCAGCGCACGCCAGTAGCCGCCGACAGCGGTGTCGAAGTACATCAGGTAGTGGCCGTTGAACACGATCTTCTGCATGTCGACCTCGGCCCAACGCACGCGCAGGCGTTCAACGAACCGGAACTCGCTTCTCTTCATGTCTCGAATGCTTTCTTCAGGGCTGCTGCGGCGGCGTCCATCGCCCTGCCGGCTTCAGGTAGAGAACGGGCCATCTTGATGAAATCGTGCGTGACGCCGCGGTACAGCTCGAGGTCGACGGCCACGCCGGCCGCGCGCAGCTTGTCGGCGTAGGCCACGCCCTCGTCGACCAGCGGGTCGCATTCCGCGAGGATCACGCAGGCAGGTGCCACGCCTTCGACGTCGTCGGCATTGAGCGGGGCAAAGCGCCAATCGCTGCGGTCTTCACGCGCGATGTAGTGCTCGAAGAACCAGGCGATGCCTTCGGCATCGAGCAAAAAGCCGTTGGCGAACTGGCGGTGCGACGGTGTGTCTTGGTGGGCCGTGGTGCCGGGCGTGATCAACAGCTGTAGCGCCAGGCGCAAGCCGATGTCGCGCGCATGCAGCGCAGCCACGGCAGCCAGCGTGCCGCCCGCGCTGTCACCGCCGACTGCGAGACGCGTGCTGTCGAGACCCAGCGCCTCGCCCTGCTCGCCGAGCCATTTCATCGCGGCCCAGCTGTCGTTTACCGCGGTGGGAAAACGGTGCTCGGGCGCCAGCCGATAGTCGAGCGCGAGCACCGCCGCACCGCTTCGCAAGGCCAACTGCCTGCACAGGCTGTCGTGGGTTTCGAGGTTGCCGATGGTGAAGCCGCCGCCATGCAGGTACAGCAGCACCGGAAGGCGCTCGCGGCTGGAGGCATACAGACGCGCGGGCAACGCAGCGCCATCGAGCGTGGGCACGCGCAGGTCTTCAACGCGTTCGAGCCGTGCGCGCGGCAACTCCAGCACTTCAGCGCGCAGCGTATAGGCCGTTCGCGCTTCGAGCACCGGCAAGCGATAGAGAGGCGGCATGCCGGCGCGGCGGATTCGGTCGAGAACGCTGCGCATGGCAGGCGTCAGAAGGGCTTGGCTCACGGGTGACCGATGGGATGTACCGATGGAACGCGGCAGTGTGCCAGAGCATACTGATCGGCCCTTTTGCTTTGCCTTTGCATCATGGCTTTCATCAACTACCTGACGCAGATCCAGCTCGATTTCGGGGTCGTCGCGATGCTGCCGCAGGAGTGCGAGCGCATCGGCATGAAGAAGCCGCTGGTCGTGAGTGACGCGGGCGTGAGAGCGGCCGGCGTGCTCGACAAGGCGTTGGCGGCCCTGGGCAAGGTGCCGCATGCGGTGTTCGATCAGACGCCGTTCAACCCGACCGAAGCCGCTGTGCGCGCGGCTGTCGCCGTCTATCAAGCCAACGGCTGCGATGGCTTGATCGCCGTAGGCGGCGGCTCCAGCATCGACCTGGCCAAGGGCGTGGCGATTGCCGCGACCCACCCCGGCCCGATGAAGACCTACGCCACCATCGAAGGCGGCAGCCCCAGGATCACGGACGCCGTGGCGCCGGTGATTGCGGTGCCGACGACAGCCGGTACCGGCAGCGAGGTGGCGCGCGGGGCCATCGTCATCGTCGACGACGGGCGCAAGCTCGGCTTTCACAGCTGGCATTTGATGCCCCGCGCAGCCATCTGCGACCCGGAACTCACGCTCGGCCTGCCCGCCTTGCTGACGGCGGCCACCGGCATGGACGCCATCGCCCACTGCATGGAGACCTTCATGGCGCCGGCCGTGAACCCGCCTGCCGACGGCATCGGCTTCGACGGGCTGGAGCGCGGCTGGGCGCACATCGAACGCGCTACCCGCAACGGGCAAGACCGCGAAGCGCGTTGGCAGATGATGAGCGCGAGCATGCAAGGCGCAATGGCGTTCCAGAAAGGCCTCGGCTGCGTTCATTCGCTGAGCCACAGCCTGGGCGGCGTGAACCCCAGGCTGCACCACGGCACGCTGAATGCGATGTTCCTGCCTGCGGTGGTGATGTTCAACGCGAGCGCCGAGTCGATGGTGAAGGACCGTCGATTGCAGCGCATGGCACATGCCATGGGCATCGGCGGCAGCGACAGCAAGGGCACCGAAGTGGCCGATGCCCTGCGTGACATGAATGCCAAGCTCGGCCTGGCCTCCGGCCTGGCCGCGATGGGCGTCACCCGGGATCTGTTCGAGAAAGTGATCGATGGCGCCATGGTGGACCACTGCCACAAGACCAACCCGCGCATTGCGACGCGAGAGGAATACCGCGAGATGCTCGAAGCGTCGATGTAACTCGCGGCGGCGGAAAAAAGAAGCCCGGAGGACTTGTGGTCCACCGGGCTTGCTTTGCTACAAGGCTGCGATCAGCCGTGTTTTTTGTCGAAGAACTGTTCGTCTTCCGTTGAACCCTTCAGAGCAGCCGTTGATGCATCGGCTTCGATGGTCGTGGTCACGGCATCGAAGTACCCGGTGCCCACTTCGCGCTGGTGCTTCACAGCGGTGAAGCCCTTTTCAGCAGCCGCGAATTCCTTCTCCTGCAGTTCAACGAAGGCGCTCATGTTGTTGCGTGCATAGCCGTGAGCCAGCTCGAACATCGAGTAGTTCAGGCTGTGGAAGCCGGCCAGCGTGATGAACTGGTACTTGTAGCCCATGGCACCCAGCTCGCGCTGGAACTTGGCGATCGTCGCGTCGTCGAGGTTCTTCTTCCAGTTGAACGACGGCGAGCAGTTGTACGACAGCAGCTTGCCGGGGAACTTGGCGTGGATCGCGTCGGCGAACTGCTTGGCGAAGGCCAGGTCGGGCTTGCCCGTTTCGCACCAGATCAAGTCGGCGTACTCGGCGTAAGCCAAACCGCGGCTGACGGCCTGATCGAGGCCGTTGCGGGTGCGGTAGAAGCCTTCGACCGTGCGCTCGCCGGTCAGGAAGGGCTTGTCGTTGTCGTCGACGTCGGTGGTCACCAGATCGCCGGCTTCGGCATCGGTCCGGGCCAGCAGGATCGTCGGCACGCCCATCACGTCGGCAGCCAGGCGGGCAGCGACGAGTTTGTTGACGGCTTCGCGGGTGGGAACCAGCACCTTGCCGCCCATGTGGCCGCATTTCTTGGCCGAAGCGAGCTGGTCTTCGAAGTGCACGCCGGCGGCGCCCGCTTCGATCATGGCCTTCATCAGTTCGAACGCGTTCAGCACGCCGCCGAAGCCGGCTTCCGCGTCGGCCACGATCGGGGCGAAGTAGTCGATGTCGTTCTTGCCTTCGCTCCACTGGATCTGGTCGGCACGGGCAAAGGTGGCGTTGATCTTCTTCACGACCTTGGGCACCGAGTCCACCGAATACAGCGACTGGTCCGGGTACATCTCGCCGTTGCTGTTGGCGTCGCCCGCCACTTGCCAGCCCGACAGGTAGATGGCCTTCAAGCCGGCCTTGACCTGCTGCATGGCCTGGTTGCCCGTCAGCGCGCCCAGCGAGTTGACGAAGGGCTCGGTGTTGATCAGGTTCCACAGCTTCTCGGCGCCGCGCTTGGCGAGCGTGTGCTCGACCTGCAGCGAACCGCGCAAACGCACCACGTCGGCGGCGCTGTAGCCGCGCTTGATGCCCTTCCAGCGGGGGTTTTCCGCCCAGTCTTTCTCGAGGGCGGCGATCTGTTGTTCACGGGTCAGGTTGGTCATGGCGAACTCCTAGGATGGTGAAGAGACGAAGCAGAAAAGACGAAATCTGTGCGTCAAGAATAGCCTTCCTGGTTCGCTTTAGGGAGACTTATGTCTTATATAAGACTATAAAAATAGCTCATAAAAATCAATGAGTTAAACCAAGAATTTCAGGATAAGAAATCGATTCCTTTCAGGCGGGAAGGAATGCGGCATCGCAGCATGCGCCGATATCACAATGCGAAAGCACCATTCCTGCATGTGAAAGACGCCTGCCCATGGCAAGCTCACGCGCATGAGTTCGTTCGCATTCCTCTCCAACAACGCCTTCCTGAAGGCACCGCCGGCCAGCGCCGGCACGCCGTACGCCGTTGCCGGCGTTGCCTGGGACGGTAGCGTCACCAACCGCCCCGGCGCACGCTTCGGCCCCCGGGCGATCCGCGAAGCCAGCCACATGCTGTGCGACGGCACTCACCCGCACTTCAACCTCACACCCGAAGGCCAGCTTGGCGATGCCGGCGACCTGCCCTTGCCCAACACCAGCCTGGAGTCGATGCGCGCTGCATTGGCACCGCTGGCCGAACGCCTGATCCGTTCGCACCACATGGCCTGGGTCGGCGGCGACCATTCGATCACCCTACCCTTGCTGCGGGCCTACAAGGCGTGGCTCGGCAGACCCTTGGCCGTGATCCATTTCGACGCGCACTGCGACACCTGGGACAACCACTTCGGCGAGCCCAGCGGGCACGGCACCTGGGTGTACGAGGCCATGCAAGAAGGCCTGGTGATCAAGGAGTGCTTCACGCAGCTGGGCATCCGTTCGGCCGGGGAACGCGAAGCGCGTGAGTACGTCAGCAACCAAGGCGGCCAGATCTTCACGGCGCGGTCGCTGCGCGGCCTCGAGAACACCTCTCAACTCGCCCCGGTGATCGCTGCCATTCGCAGCCGCCTGGCGCAGCACGGCAACCCGCCCGTCTACCTGAGCCTCGACATCGACTGCCTGGACCCGGCCTTTGCGCCCGGCACCGGCACGCCCGAGCCCGGCGGCATGACGACCAACCAGGTGCTGACGCTGCTGGAAGAGCTGGCCGACCTGCCCTTCGTCGGCATGGATTGCGTCGAAGTGGCCCCGCCCTATGACCACTCGGAGCTGACCAGCTATGCGGCGGCGTGTTTCGTGTGGACCTATCTCTGCGGCCGCATCGCCAACGCCAAGCGTTGATTCAGCGTCAGAGTGGCAGCGCGGTCGTCTTCTTCACGGTGCGCAACACCAGCATCGAGTTCGAACGCACGACACCCGGCAGCCGCTCCAGCACGTCGACGTGGAAGCGCTCCAGGTCCGATGCATCGCTGTAGGTGAAGCGCAGCAGGTAGTCGTTCGAGCCTGCCACGTAAAAGCAATCGAGAATCTCCGGCACGTCGCGCACGGCCTGCTCGAAAGCGGCCAGATCGGCCGGTCTGAGCTTCTCCAGGTTCACGATCGTGAAGCTCGTACCGGCCTGCCCCACCGCCTTGGGGTTGAGCAGGGCCACGTAGCCGCTGATGACGCCCTTGTCTTCCATCGCCTTCACTCGTCGCAGGCAGGCCGACGGAGACAGGTGAACCCGCTGGGCCAACTCCACGTTCGAGAGTTTTCCTTCCCGCTGCAGCACCGCCAGAATGCTCCGGTCGGTCGCATCGAGTTGCGCAATCAGGCTCGTGTTTGGCATTTTGTTCGAAGGCATGTCGATTCATCGGCATGATATTGCTTCGCAGAGAAACACCCTGCGGCATTCAGCATGCAAATTTCATGGCGAAGAATCTAGACTTGCCCTTTCAGCGCCACTTCATGCGAGAACGACCATGACCGACAAGCTCGACGCCTACTGGATGCCCTTCACCGCCAACCGGCAATTCAAGCAGTCTCCCCGGCTGTTCTCTCGCGCCGAAGGCATGTATTACTGGACGCCCGAGGGCCGCCAGGTGCTCGACAGCATTGCCGGGCTGTGGTGCGTGAATGCCGGCCACCAGCGGCCGAAGATCGTGGAGGCGATCCGCCAGCAGGCGTCCGAAATGGATTTCGCGCCGCCCTTCAACATGGGCCATCCGAAACAGTTCGAGCTGGCCGAGCGCCTGGTGAAGCTCACGCCGCCCGCTCTCAACAAGGTGTTCTATACGAACTCTGGCTCCGAGTCGGTCGAGACGGCGCTGAAGATGGCCCTCGCCTACCACCGCGCCCGCGGCGAAGGCTCGCGCACCCGGCTCATCGGCCGCGAGCGCGGCTACCACGGCGTCAACTTCGGCGGCATCTCCGTCGGCGGCATGGTGGCCAACCGCAAGATGTTCGGCACGCTGCTGAGCGGCGTCGACCACATCCGCCACACGCACGACGCGCGCAATCTCTTCAGCAAGGGCCAGCCCGAGCACGGCGCTGATTTCGCCGACGACCTGGAGCGCCTGGTCGCGCTGCACGACGCCTCGACCATCGCCGCGGTGATCGTCGAACCCGTGGCCGGCTCCACCGGCGTGCTGCTGCCGCCCAAGGGCTACCTGGAGCGCCTGCGCAGCATCTGCGACAAGCATGGCATCTTGTTGATCTTCGACGAGGTCATCACCGGTTTCGGCCGCCTGGGTTCGCCTTTCGCCGCCACGCATTTCGGCGTCACGCCCGACCTGATGACCGTGGCCAAGGGCCTGACGAACGGCAGCGTGCCCATGGGTGCCGTGTTCGCCACGCAGAAGATCTACGACACCTTCATGACCGGGCCGGAGCACGTGATCGAGTTCTTCCACGGCTACACCTACTCCGGCCACCCGCTGGCTTGCGCCGCAGCGCTGGGCACGCTCGATACCTACGCCGACGAAGGCCTGCTGACCCGCGGCGCCCAGATGGCGCCCACGTTCCAGAACGCCGTCCATTCGCTGAAAGACCTGCCCAACGTGGTCGACGTGCGCAACATCGGCCTGGTTGGCGGCATCGAGCTTGCGCCGATCCCGGGCGAGCCGGGCAAGCGCGCGTTCTCGATCTTCCTCGACTGCTGGGAAAAGGGCCTGCTGATCCGCACGACGGGCGACACCATCGCGCTGTCGCCGCCGCTCATCATCGAGAACAAGCACATCGACCAGATCGTCGGCACCTTGTCCGATGCGATCAAGCGCGCGGCTTGACGCTCGCACGGAGGCGATGCCCGGCGCATAAGGTATGAGCCTCCTGAGCGCCGACAGCGATCTCGCCCGCAATTCGTACTACGCTGCCACGGTGCAGCGCACGCAGCGCCATCCGGCGTTGCAATCGCAGGTCGACTGCGATGTGGCTGTGGTCGGTGGCGGCCTCGCCGGTCTCTCGGCCGCCATCGAACTCGCCGACCGAGGCTACAGCGTCGCACTGCTCGAAGCCCGTCAGGTGGGATCGGGTGCTTCGGGTCGCAATGGCGGCCAGGCGATCGTCGGCCTGGCCTGCGAGCAAAGCACGATCGAAGAGCAACTCGGGCTCGACGAGGCCCGGCGCGTATGGGGCATGACGATCGAGGCGCTCGACCTCATCCGCCAACGCTGCGATCGCTTCGCCATCGACTGCGACTGGCGCAGCGGCTACCTCAACCTCGCGACCAGCGAACGCAAGTCGCGCGACCTGCGCGCCTGGTTCGAACGCATGCAGTCGGCCTACGGCTACGAAGCCGAATGGATCGCGCCGAACGACATGCCAAAGTGGATCGCCAGCCCGCGTTTTCACAGCGGCACGCACGAATCGCGTTCGGGTCACCTGCACCCGTTGAAGTACAGCCTCGGCCTGGCGCGTGCCGCTGCTAGCCTGGGCGTGCAGGTGTTCGAGGATTCGGCGGTCACGCAGTTGATTCCGGGCAGCATCGCCCGTCTGCGCACTGCCGGCGGCGAGGTGCGTGCATCGCATGTGCTGCTGGCCGGCAACGTCTACCTGCAGGGCCTTGCGCCGCAGCTCGAGAGCCGCATCATGCCGGTCGGCACCTACATCGTCGCCTCGAAAACACTTGACCCGGCGCTCGCTCAATCGCTCGTGCCAACGGGCTCGGCGGTGTGCGACACCAACTTCGTGCTCGACTACTTCAGGCCCACCGCCGACCACCGCATGCTGTACGGCGGCCGCGTGAGCTACAGCACCACCACGCCGCCCAACCTCGCGGCCAGCATGCAGCGGCGCATGGCCACCACCTTCCCTCAACTCGCCAACACGCCGGTCGAGTTCTCATGGGGCGGCTTCGTCGACATCTCGATGAACCGCGCGCCCGATTTCGGGCGCCTCGCCGATGTGATGAACACCAGCGCGCCCTCAGTGGGTGCGGCGCGCGACTACAGCAACGTGTACTACCTGCAAGGCTTCTCGGGCCACGGGCTGGCACTGACGGGCCTGGCCGGCAAGCTGGTGGCCGAAGCCATCGACGGCGATGCACGTCGTTTCGATACTTTCGCCCGCATCCGCCACCGCCGTTTTCCGGGGGGGCGCCTACTGCGCACACCCGCCCTGGTGCTCGGCATGGCGTACTACCGTTTGAAGGACATGCTCTGAAAGCCTTGTTGCGCAAGCCGAGGCTGGTTGACTTCGCCGTTGTTGCGGGCACACTCATTGCTCCCGTTTCGTCTACAGAAAGCCCAGTGCACATGCGGCCAACAACCGCTTCGCAGCAAGCCCAATGAGCGCCTCTTCCCACACGCCGCCAGCCCGCAAGCCGGTCGTCCTGATCCCCGCCTGCAACCGCATGATCGGGCTGCACCCCTTCCACGTTGCGGGCAAGAAATACATTGACGCTGTTCGCCTGGCCGGTTGCCTGCCGCTGGTCGTGCCCTTCGTGCATGCCGGTGAGGTCGATGAGCTGCTCGACCATGCCGATGGCGTGCTGCTCACCGGCTCGCCGTCCAACGTGCACCCCAGCCATTTCGGCGAAGAGGTGCACGACACCAGCCTGCCGCTGGATCGTGACCGCGACGCCTGGGTACTGCCGCTGGTGCCAAGGGCATTGGCGCGCGGCATCCCGCTCTTCGCCATCTGCCGTGGCTTCCAGGAGGCCAACGTGGCGCTGGGTGGCAGCCTCTACCAGGCCGTGCAGGAAGTGCCGGGCCAGCGCGACCACCGCGGCGTGACCGACAAGACGCCTGACGAGCAGTACGCTTTCGCGCATGAAGTTCATGTCGAACCCGGCGGCGCGCTCGAGCCCATCGTCGACACGCGCGAGTTCATGGTGAACACTGCGCATGGCCAGGGTGTCAGGCAGTTGGCTCCCGGTCTGCGCATCGAAGCGCGTGCACCCGATGGCCTGGTCGAGGCCTTTTCCATGCCCACGGCTCCCTCGTTCAACCTGTGCGTGCAGTGGCACCCTGAATGGAAAGCGGCAGAGAACCCGATTTCCCTGCGTCTTTTCAAAGCCTTCGGTGCTGCCTGCCAATCTTTCAGAGACCGCCGCCCAGAGCCTGACCGATAGCGCCCGCCACGTGCGGTTGCTCCGGCCGGCACGCACACCGGCCCACAACTCAAACAGGTGACTCCATGGTGGACAAGAACAATTTCAACTTCAGCGATCTCGAGCAGTGGCTCAACGACAGGCGCGTCACCGAGATCGAGTGCCTCGTGCCCGACCTCACCGGCGTGGCCCGCGGCAAGATTCTTCCGCGCGAGAAGTTCACCGAAGACCGCGGCATGCGCCTGCCCGAGGCCATCGTGGCCATCGGCGTGACGGGCGAGTTCCCCGAAGAAGGCCCCTACTACGACGTGATCCACGCGACCGATCGCGACATGCACCTGCGCCCCGACCCGAGCACCGTGCGCATCGTGCCCTGGGCCGTCGACCCGACCGCGCAGGTGATCCACGACTGCTTCGACCGCGACGGCAAGATCATTCCCTATGCGCCACGCTCGGTGCTGCGCAACATCTGCGACCTGTACGCCGCCGAAGGCTGGGACCCGGTGGTCGCCCCCGAGCTCGAGTTCTATCTGATCGAGCGCAACGCCGACCCCAACACGCCGCTGCGCCCGCCCAAGGGCCGCAGCGGCCGCGCCGAGACCTCGCGCCAGGCCTATTCGATCGACGCAGTGAACGAGTTCGACCCGCTGTTCGAAGACATCTACGCCTACTGCGAGCAGATGGAGCTCAACGTCGACACGCTGATCCACGAGGTGGGCGCCGGGCAGATGGAGATCAACTTCTTCCACGACCACCCGCTCGGCCTGGCCGACGAAGTCTTCTTTTTCAAGCGCACCATCCGCGAGGCCGCGCTGCGCCACGAGATGTACGCCACCTTCATGGCCAAGCCCATGGCCAACGAGCCCGGCAGCGCGATGCACGTGCACCAGAGCATCCTCAACAAGGCCACCGGCAAGAACATCTTCAGCAACCCCGACGGCTCGCCCAGCAAGGAGTTCTACTGGTACATCGGTGGCCTGCAGAAATACACGCCGGCCGCGATGGCGCTGTTCGCGCCCTACGTCAACTCGTACCGGCGCCTGGCCCGCTCGACGGCCGCGCCGATCAACATCCAGTGGGGCACCGACAACCGCACCGTCGGCATCCGCTCGCCGGTCGCCACGCCGGCCGCTCGCCGCATCGAGAACCGCGTGATCGGCGCCGATGCCAACCCCTACGTGGCAATGGCCGCCACGCTGGCTTGCGGCTACCTCGGCATGAAGAACCACATCGAGCCGGCGGCCGAATGCAAAGGCGACGCCTACCTGTCGGAGTACCAGTTGCCGCGCTCGCTGAGCGAGGCGCTGGGCTGGCTCGCCGACGAGAAAGACTTGCACGACGTGCTCGGCAAGTCATTCATCACCGTTTACTCCGAGGTCAAGGAGATCGAGCATGAAGAGTTCATGAAGGTCATCTCGCCGTGGGAGCGCGAGCATCTCCTGCTCCACGTGTAAAGATACCGTTATGGCTGCCCCTGATGGGGCTTGAGGCACAATAATTGCGCCACAGCATGGGTTGGTGCATGCGTCGGACACGCAACAGAGCCGCTTGAGCGACCGGATTTCGATAGCCTGTCGAGACAACAGGCATCGCAACGAGGGCAGTTGATTCTGCCCAGGAGGGATTCATACATGACCACGAGAACTGTCACCTTGGACAGGTTGCTGAGCTGCCTGGCGTTCGCCGCTGCAACGTCCATTTCGATTTCCGGCTGCGGCGGGAGCGGCGGCTCGTCCGATGAAACGCCTGCCGCCACAGGCTCGACGGTGGTCATCAACACCAGCCTGATTCCCGATGTCACCAAGCTGCAGAGCCCGCTGGGCGGCTGGGCGGTAGACATGCTGGAGTTGACCGACGAGGTCGCGCCCGCGTCCGACATCGGCGCCTTCCGCACGGGCTGCCAGGTCACCAGATTTGCCTTCGACGACCCGATCATCTACCCCGGCCAGCCGGGCAAGAGCCACCTGCACACCTTCTTCGGCAACACCGGCATCGATGCGTACTCGACGTCGACCAGCCTGTCGACCACCGGCAACAGCACCTGCCGTGGCGGCACGATCAATCGCAGCTCGTACTGGGTGCCGTCGATGATCGACACCCGTACCGGCGCGCCGCTGGCACCGATGTTCGAATCGAACTTCTATTACAAGACCGGCTACGCCTTGCCGCCCGAAGTCATCAGCGAAGTGCCTCTCGGCTTGCGCATGATCTCCGGCGACTCCAAGGGCAACCCCAGCGCACCCAGCAGCATGGCCATGTACTCCTGTGTGTGGAGCGGCGGCAACTCGAACTGGACCACCAGCATCCCGACCGATTGCCCGGGCGGCACAGGGAGCTGGCTCATCATGGGCGTCGACTTCCCGCAATGCTGGGACGGCGTGAATCTCGATTCACCCGATCACAAGAGCCACATGGCGAACCCGGTGAACGTGAAAGCCAACAACACCGGCAACTGCCCATCCACGCACCCGGTGGCGCTGCCGCAGATTGCCTACCAGATCCTCTACCAGGTGAAGGTCACCGGTGAGACGAAGTACTGGCGCCTGTCGAGCGACAACTACGACGTGACGCAGCCGGCCGGCTACAGCGGCCACGGCGACTACATGATGGCCTGGAAGCCCGAGATCGTGAAGATCTGGACGCAGAAATGCGACCGCGAGCAGAAGGACTGCCACTCGCATCTGCTGGGTGACGGCCGCAAGATGGTCATCCCCTGACCGTCTGAGTATTTCAGCAGCTCGGGCCGATTGCGCCGCGAGCTGCTTTCGAGGTTGACTTCGTCTGCCACCCGGGCACACTCGCCGCAGAAAGCCCGGCCGCGACCTCGTAGACTGCATGGCTGCAGGTCACGCCGTGAATACGTGACAGCGCAGGGCGAGCGATCGGCCGCAGGCCAGCCGCTCCGGGTTTGCATCGCACACGAGCCACCATGACAAGAACCACCCAAGACTGGCAAGCCGCCGACGCGGCGCACTACCTTCATCCCTTCACCGATTTCAAGTCGCTCGCCAGCAAGGGCTCCCGCGTCATCACGCGGGCCGACAACATCTACCTGTGGGACAGCGACGGCCACAAGATCCTCGACGCCATGTCGGGCCTGTGGTGCGTCAACGTCGGCTACGGCCGGCAAGAACTGATCGATGCCGCCACGCGGCAGCTGAAAACGCTGCCGTTCTACAACTCTTTCTTTCAGACCGCCACGCCGCCCGCCATCGAACTTGCCGAGCTGCTGGCTCAAGTGACACCGCCGCAGTTCAAGCACGTGTTCTTTGCCGGCTCGGGCTCCGAAGCCAACGACACCAACGTGCGCATGGTGCGCCGCTACTGGGACATCAAAGGCCAGCCGCAGCGCAGCGTGATCATCAGCCGCCACAACGCGTACCACGGCTCCACCATGGCCGGCGCATCGCTCGGCGGCATGAGCGGCATGCACGAGCAAGGCGGGTTGCCGATCCCCGGCATCGTGCACATCGAGCAGCCGTTCTGGTTCGAGAGCGACCGCCACCTGAGCCGTGACGACTTCGGCCTCAAGGCCGCGCGCGCACTCGAAACCAAGATCCTGGAGATCGGCGCCGACAAGGTGGCTGCCTTCATCGGCGAGCCCGTGCAAGGAGCCGGCGGTGTCATCGTGCCGCCTGCGACCTACTGGCCCGAGATCCAGCGCATTTGCGACAAGTACGGCATCCTGCTGATTGCCGATGAGGTCATCACCGGCTTCGGCCGCACCGGCCAGTGGTTCGGCTGCGAAACCCTCGGTTTCAAACCCGACCTGATGACCTTCGCCAAGGGCGTGACCTCGGGCTACATCCCGCTCGGCGGCGTGATGGTGGGCGAGCGCGTGGCGCGTGTGCTCATCGACCAGGGCGGCGAGTTCGCGCATGGCTACACCTACTCCGGCCACCCTGTCGCGTGCGCCGTGGCGCTGGCCAACATTCACCTGATCCAACGCGAAGGCTTGGTCGATCGCGTGCGCGAAGACCTGGGGCCGCATCTCGCAATGCACTTCGAGGCACTGGCCGATCACCCGCTGATCGGCGAAGCGCAGACCTGCGGCCTGATGGGCGCTCTGCAGATCGTCAAGGACAAGGGCACCGGCGAAGCCTTCGACAGCGCGCTCGAGGTGGGCATGCTGTGCCGTGCCCACTGCTTCGGCAACGGCCTGATCATGCGCGCCGTGGGCGACCGCATGATCATCGCGCCGCCGCTGGTGATGACGCTCGCCCAGGTCGACGAGATGGTGGCGCTGATCCGCACCTGCCTCGACCTGACGCACGCCGAGCTGAAGCAACGCGGCTGGCTGTAGCGCTGCGACCGAATGGCACGGGGTTTGCCTGTAGAGCCACCTCGCGGCTGGCTGCATAGACTGGCGCCGCCCTCACGGGTTCGATGGGATCTCAACGCAAAGGAGAAGGCGATGAAACAGATGTTCGGCGCACTGGGTTTGGTTCTTTCCGCGTCGGCCCTCATGTGGGCTGCCCCAGCAGCGGCGCAAGAAGAAGAGAAGGTGTTGAACATCTACAACTGGTCGGACTACATCGCCGACGACACGCTGAAGAACTTCGAAAAGGAAACGGGCATCAAGGTCCGCTACGACAACTTCGACAACAACGAGATCGTCCACGCCAAGCTGGTGGCCGGCAAGACGGGCTACGACATCGTGGTGCCCTCGTCGCACTGGGCCAAGCTGCAGGTCGACGGCGGCCTGCTGCGCAAGATCGACAAGACCCTGGTGCCCAACTACAAGAACCTCGACCCCGACGTGCAGGCCCAGCTCGCCAAGCTCGACCCGGGCAACCAGTACATGGTGAACTGGCTGTGGGGCTACACCACCGTGGGCATCAACGTCGAGAAGGTCAAGGCCGCGCTCGGCGGCATGCCGATGCCCGAGAACGCATGGGATCTCGTCTTCAAGCCCGAGTACATGGCCAAGCTCAAGTCGTGCGGCGTGTCCTTCCTCGACTCGCCCACCGAGGTGGTTCCGGCCGCGCTCTACTACCTGGGCAAGCCGGCCTACAGCAAGACGGCCTCCGACTACACCGCCGCTGCCAACCTGCTGAAGACCATCCGCCCTTACGTCACGCTGTTCAGCTCGTCGGGCTACATCAACGACATGGCCAGCGGCTCCATCTGCCTGGCGCTCGGCTGGTCGGGTGACATCAACATCGCACGCCAGCGCGCCATCGACGGCAAGACCGGCCAGAACATCGAGGCCTTGCTGCCCAAGACCGGCGGCCTGTTGTTCTTCGACGTGATGGTGATCCCCACCGACGCGGCGCACCCGAACAATGCGCACAAGTTCATCAACTACGTCCTTCGCCCCGAGGTGGATGCGGCGCTCACCAACAAGGTGTTCTATGCCAACCCCAACAAGGAATCGAAGAAGTTCATCAAACCCGAGATTGCCAACAACCCGACCGTGTTCCCGCCTGAATCCGAAATGAAGAAGATGTCGGCCCCCGATGCCATTGCGAATGACCTGCGCCGGCTCATGACGCGCACCTACACATCCTTCAAGACCGGGCTGTGAAAGCGGAGGCAGTGAGCATGTCCCAGGCGCAACAGCCAGCCGCCGCCTCTGCGTTTCTGCAGATTCACGAGGTGGTGAAAGACTTCGGCGGCTACAAGGCCGTCAACAACGTCAGCATCGACATCGCCAAGGGCGAGATCTTTGCGCTGCTCGGCTCATCGGGCTGCGGCAAGACCACGCTGCTGCGCATGCTGGCGGGTTTCGAGACGCCCACCTCCGGCAAGATCATCCTGAACGGCACCGACCTTGCCGGCCTGCTGCCGTACGAGCGGCCGCTCAACATGATGTTCCAGAGCTACGCGCTCTTCCCTCACCTCACCGTGTGGGAAAACGTGGCCTTCGGCCTCAAGCGCGATGGTTTGCCGAAGGACCAGATCGCCACGCAGGTCGAGGCCATGCTGAAGCTCGTGCAGCTTTCCAAGTTCGCCAAGCGCAAGCCGCACCAGCTCTCGGGCGGCCAGCAGCAGCGCGTGGCACTGGCGCGCAGCCTGGCGAAGAAGCCGCAGCTGCTGCTGCTCGACGAGCCGCTGGGCGCGCTCGACAAGAAGCTGCGTGAAGAAACGCAGATCGAGCTCGTCAACATCATCGAGAACGTCGGCGTCACCTGCGTGATGGTCACCCACGACCAGGAAGAAGCCATGACCATGGCCTCGCGCATCGCGGTGATGAGCGAAGGCCGCTTCCTGCAGGTGGGTGCGCCGAGCGACATCTACGAGACCCCCGCCACCCGCTTCGTCGCCGACTTCATCGGCAACGTCAACCTGATGGACGGCACGCTCACCGAAGATCAGCCCGATCATGTGGTGATCAGCTGCGCCGATTGCACCCACTACGTCGGCCACGGCATCACTGGCACCGAAGGCATGACGGTCACCGTCGCCTTGCGCCCCGAGAAGATCCGCCTCGAAACACAGAAGCCCGCGACCGAGCACAACCAGGTGCAAGGCACGGTGAAAGACATGTCGTACTTCGGCAGCTACACCGTCTACCACCTGGCACTGCCCAGCGGCCAGGTGCTCAAGGTGAGCGAGAGCAACACCGAGCGGCACCGAGACAAGCCGCTGACCTGGGGCGACAGCGCCTGGGCCTGCTGGACACCCACTGCCCAAGTGGTGCTGACGGCATGAAGAGCCTGCGCTCATGGTTCACAGGGCGCGCTGCAGTGATCGGCGTGCCCTACGTGTGGCTGCTACTGTTCTTTCTGCTGCCCTTCCTGATCGTCATGAAGATCAGCGTCTCCGAGATGGAGACAGTGAACTTCAAAGACCTGATCACCCTCAAGGACGGCGTGCTGCAACTCGCGCTGCGCTTCGGCAACTACGTCTTCATCACCGAAGACGACCTGTACTTCAAGACCTACCTGTCGAGCCTCAAGTACGCCGCCGTCACGACGGTGCTGTGCCTCTTCATCGGCTACCCCTTCGCCTACTTCATGGCACGCGCCAAGGCCACGGTGCAGCCGGCCTTGCTGATGCTGGTGATGCTGCCATTCTGGACATCGTTCCTGCTGCGGGTGTATGCCTGGAAGGGCCTGCTCAGTGAGCACGGCTGGGCCTACGACTTCATCACCGCCACCAGGCTCGACCTCGCGTTGGCCGCAGGCGGCCTGATCCCCGCACCGGGCCAGCTGATGAACACGCCCTTCTCGCTGGTGCTGGGCATGACCTACACCTACCTGCCGTTCATGATCCTGCCGCTGTATTCCAACCTGGCCAAGATGGATCTGCGCCTGCTCGAAGCCGCCACCGACCTGGGCGCCACCGCATGGGTCGCGTTCTGGAAAATCACGGTGCCGCTGTCCAAGGCCGGCATCATCGCCGGCAGCATGCTGGTGTTCATTCCCTGCGTCGGCGAGTTCGTGATCCCCGAGCTGCTGGGTGGCCCGCAGACGCTGATGATCGGCCGCGTGATGTGGGACGAATTCTTCAGCAACAACGACTGGCCGATGGCGTCGACCGTGGCGGTCGTGATGGTGCTGCTGATCATCGTGCCGCTGGCCATCTTCAGCAAGTACCAGGCTGAAGCGCAGGAGGCCCGCAAGTGAATCCGCGTCTCTTCGGCAAGGCCTGGCTCTCGCTCGGCTACCTGTTCCTCTACCTGCCCATCGCGGCACTGGTGCTGTATTCGTTCAACGACTCGCCCGTGCCCAACCTGTGGCGCGGCTTCACGCTCAAGTGGTACGAGAAGCTGGCATCCGACACCGAGATGCTGGTCGGTTTCTGGTTGTCGTTGAAGATCGCCTTCATCACGGCCTGCACGTCCGTCATCATGGGCACGCTGGCTGCGTTCGCGCTCGTCAAGTACAAGCGCTTCACCGGCCGCACGCTGTTCTCGGGCATGGTCAACGCACCGCTGGTGATGCCCGAAGTGATCGTGGGCCTGTCGCTGCTGCTGATGCTCGTCTCAGTGCAGCGCGCGCTGGGCTTCCCCGAGCGCGGCATGATGACCATCTGGCTCGGCCACCTGCTGCTCGGCATGGCCTACGCCACCGTCGTCGTGCAAGCCCGCCTGAACGACCTCAACCCGCAGCTCGAAGAGGCTGCCATGGACCTGGGCGCGCGCCCGTGGCAGGTGTTCATGCTGGTCACGCTGCCGATGATTGCGCAGGCGTTGCTGTCGGCCTGGTTGTTGACCTTCACGCTGTCGCTCGATGACGTGGTGCTCTCGGCCTTCTTGTCGGGCCCGGGCGCCACGACCATGCCGCTGGTGATCTTCTCTCGCGCGCGGCTGGGCCTGAACCCCAGCGTCAACGCCGTCGCCACGCTGATCGTGCTGGTGGTGTCGATCGGCGTGGTCGCCGCCAGCCTGATGATCGCCCGCAATGAACGCAAGCGCGCCCTCGAAATGGCGGAAGCCGCGCGCAACTGACCCCCGTACAACCAACCGCAGCCAAGAGTCGGAGTAGGAATGCCAGTCACCCAGCACCCCCTCCACAGATCCGTACGTGCGGGACTACCGCATACGGCTCCTGCCTTGGGTCGTGACGATCAAACGCTGGTTCGGGTAAGGGTGGCATATGCG
>Ga0307515_10000653_pt1 | contig 79876 bp, 75 predicted proteins | sample 17_EM_MG_FD_194513 | JGI IMG/M metagenome (GOLD analysis project Ga0307515, IMG submission 194513) | Populus trichocarpa ectomycorrhiza microbial communities from riparian zone in the Pacific Northwest, United States - 17_EM | ecosystem: Host-associated > Plants > Roots > Unclassified | place...
TGTCGCCGGCGCTCCCAGGTGCTCCCAGGCTTGTCGTCGGCGCTCCCAGGCTTGTCGCCAGCGCTCCCAGTTACTCTGAAGGCCGGCAGGAATGCCCTCCTAGGGTCTGATACTCCTGAAATTGATGCATCTAAGTTTACGCTCCACATCCTCTCAGACCAGTGACTAAAATACATTTTGCTGATGCTGTGCAACGCAACCCGTCGCCGGGGCGACGGGCAGCATGTAATCCTCCATCAGAGGGTACGAGGTTCCATCAGAGCCGTCAGAGGCATCCGGAACACCCGGGTGTTTCTGACGGAAACTAGAGTTGTTGCTGATGATGTTCGGTCCGCGCCGAAGTGTCCCCCTGCTGGAGTGTGGTGGGCCTCATGGAGGATTCGATGCTGCATCGTCTTTGGAATACACAACCATCCTCTCTTCTCTGCCTTTCCTTCTTCCTCCTTCTCAGCCTGTCTGTCTTCCTCCTTCTCTTGTGTTCTTACCATTGTCTCCACTTCCTCGTCGTCCTTCTTCTTTGCCCTTGCATTTTCCTTGGCCTGTTTGTTTTATAAATCCCCACGTAGCCGCAGTAGGCCGCTCTCTTCCAAATAGAATTGTTGTGCTGACACCCATAATTTGCGTTCTTTCGCGGATGCGGTCGATGGCAGGGGGTGGGGACTTGGGTAAGCCTAGGAATGCGCAATAGGCCCAAACCATTCATCGTCAATTATGGACACCTTGATATCCTCGATGCATTCTCCGGCCGCCGTAACTTGTAGTGCCATTGCATTACATCGCTTCCGTCGGAAATCCGGACGGCGAGATAACGCGTCCGCCACATGATTCTTTACACCCGGGATGTGCTTGACCTCCCAGTCAAAATTGTGGAGAATTCTCAGGATACCCATCTGTTGTATGGTGAGGTGTGGTTGTGTGAGGATCCAACGCAAGGCCACATGGTCCGTGTGGACCAAGAATGGGTGGTCGGCTCCGTGGAGTTTGAATTTCCAGTATAATATTGCGTCTCGAATGCCCAATTGTTCTCTGTCATATGCAGGGTATCGCGTCTCCGCATCGTGTAATTTACGGCTGAAATAACCTAGTACCTTGTCTGCCTTGTCTTGCACCTGGGAGAGCACTGCGCTCAATGCATAGTGGCTAGCATCGACATGCAGGCAATATTTGGCTTCGGGGTCTGGTAGAGGCAGGACTGGAGCATTGCAGAGAACTTTGTTGAGGGTGTCAAAGGCATGCTGGCATTCTCTATCCCAGGCGAATGGAGTGCGCTTGACCTTCCTTGGCTCTCCACATCGCCGCCCAATGTCTGCTTTTCCCTTCGGAGGGGTGCAAGTGGCGTACGACGGCATTGCAATGTGAGCGTAGTGTTCAATGAATTTTCTATAGTAACTGGTGAGACCCAGGAAGCCTCTGATGTCCTTACTATTCTCAGGTTGAGGCCAATCTGTTACCGCACCTGTCTTGTGTTCCTCAGTGTGGATGCGGTCCCTGTCAATATCAAAGCCACAAAAATCGACTTTCTGACAAGCCCAGGCACATTTTGCATGTTTGGCTTTGAGACCATGTTCCGTCAGTGAGGTAAGCACTTCATGGACATGTACGACATGTTCCGCACAGGTACGGCTGTGAATCATAATCTCGTCGAGGTACACCACGATGAATTTGCATTTCATGGGCTCCAATATGCCATTTATCATGCGCATCATCTGGCTGGGTGCGTTCGCCAGGCCAAACGGCAGGACTCGCCACTCGTAGAAACTGAATGTAGTCGTGAACGCCCTCTTTTGCCTGTTGGCCGTTGCGATACAAATTTGATGGTAACTAGCCACCAAATTCAACTTTGTGAACCAGCAGGAGCCGTGAAAGGAGTTGAGCAGGTCCTCGATATGTGGAAGAGGATAACGATCCTGGACGGTTATGGCGTTTACTGCGCGATACTCTATGCACATAGGCAGCTTCCCGTGAGGCTTTGGCACGAATAATACTGGTGAGCCGAAATTTCTTCGAGAGGGCTGAATCCAATCGCAGCAGATTGCCTTGTCTATCTGCCTCCGAAGCTCTTCTTCTTCATGTGGACAGATGCGGTATGGTGAGCCAAAAGGTATTTTGCCATTCGGGTTCGTTTTGATTTCGAAATCGGCTTGGCTTCCTTTCTGCGAATCTGCATAAGTTGGCTCACCGAAAAGACCCTGCAATTCTTACAACATGTCTTGAAACTCCCCCTGTGGTTCTGTTGGAAGTGTGTCGCCATCGCCGCGGTGGTACACTTTGATCAAGATGGCCCGTTTCAACAGGCAGGTAGATACATTTTTAAGCTCTGCCTTCCATATGATATGGATGCCCATGAATTTGGCCTGCTCCACTATTCCTTCGTCGACATCCAAGGGGCGCAGGCCGGGTAAGTAATTTACTCGGCCATCCTCTCTTTCCTCCCAGAGCTGATCGGCAATCCACATATCATTGCTGTCATGGTCGATTTGATATTGTTGGTTTATATCATATATCCACCTTTTGCCTAGCACAATATCCAAGCACTTGACGTCATAGATCGTAAATTCGGCCTCATAGACATATGACGCACCGAGTCGTAGTTTCAATTTGACTCTTTGACGTTTTTCGATGCCGTCCTCTGCCTTGAGATTGGCTGGCTCCACAATCATCCATCCCGCCTCTGGTGCCTGCAGAGCGGCCCCTTCTTGTTTTAGTTCATCAATGAACTTCCGCCCCACAGAGTTCTCTGACGCACCATCATTCTTCACTACCCTTGCCATTTTGCTGCTCCACCATCCTCCTTTCGTTTGATATTATATTTTCCCATTAAACCTTAGCAGGTCGACCACTGAGTCATCTAGTGTACTAACTTTCGAGTGGTGGTAACGGGTGAAAAACTTGAATTGACTGTCTGGCACCAATTTGCCACTAGTTTTGTGTGATGATACCGTACATGATGGTGTTTTTATGGGAGGTACAGCCACAGCTGCTGGCCTCCTTTGCCTTGTCCCGCATCAGAGTCCGAGTCCGTGAGACTCTCCAACTCGCTCTCTGCCTCACCATCCATCTCATGCTCAACCTCCTTTTCCTCTGCAAGCTGCCCACTCTCCTTGCTACCGGTTGGTGCACCTCCTCGTTTCTTATCGTTGCAGGGGCGTCCAGTCTTGGCTTTTCGGGCATCTTTGCAGATCAAAGCTTGTTCGAGTAGCTTCTGCATCAAGTCGCGGTTCGGGGAATTGCGAGAGATATGACCCACCTGGCCACAGTTATAGCAGGTCAAACCGTCGTCTTTGGCTGGGCCAACTTTGCCAGTTGTACCACCTTGCTTGAAGTACATCTTCCAAGCCAAAGCTTTCGTAGTTGTCATAGTGTTGGGGCCACTTCCAGATTGAGACGTGTTGAGGGAAGTGTCCAGTGCGGTGAGGTGTTCCTTGTGCTGTTCGAGGGTTGGAGTCCTATCGCGCATGCCAATATAACGAAACAAGTCTTTATATACTCCCTGGTTGCGCATTTCAATTTTATATCCATAAGCTTTGGCTACCATTTCGGCAGGCATAGGCTGGTGCGGGTCCAATTTCAAACTTAGGCGACGGAAATGCTCGTTACACTCTGTGACACGTTCGGCCTTGCTTAGGCTCAGTTCTTCCCACTTGCGTTTGACCAGGTCCGATGCATTAGAGGGAATGAACTTAGCTTTCAACTCTGTGCAAAAGTTGGACCATTCGATGGGCGCACTCATTGGGAAGCGGTGGATGGCCCAGACTGCTGCGTCCCCTTCCAATTGTAGCACTGCTTGCTCTCCACAGCCTGTCGTGCCGACCCATCCAATGGCCCGGGCTGCATTCTGGAAGTGTCGCTCCAAAGCAAACAGGAAGGCAATGACATCGTCCAAGGTTCATTTGCCCTCATACATCGGAAGGTCAAATGACTTGGCAGAGAAGCCACAGCTGTCTGACGAGCCAGGGGTTGGCTCGGTGGAGCCACAGATCCCAAATAGGCCGGAAGTTGGGTTCAATGAGCCACGGATCCCGATTGAGCCTGGAGGCGGTTGGGAGGTGTCGGGCGCCAGAGTTGCATGTACTTGGTCAGTCATCAGTCGTTGAATGACGCGTTCATCAGTAACAACTCTGGTATCCATCAGAAACACCCGGGTGTTCCAGACAGCTCTGACGGAACCTTGTACCCTCTGACAGAGAATGTCACACTTCCCGTCGCCTCGGCGACAGGTCGCTTTACATAGCATCAACAAAATGTATCCTAGTCACTAGAAGCCTCCAGGAGTGTCTGAGAGGATGTGGAGTGTAAACTTAGATGAATCAATTTCAGGAGAGTATCAGACCCTAGGAGGGCATTCCTGCCGGCCTTCAGAGTAACTGGGAGCGCCGACAACTAGCCTGGGAGCACCTGGGAGAGCTGGCGACAAACCTGGGAGCGCCAGCGACATGTCTGGGAGCACTTCGAATCACATTCATGTATTCATTTTGTATTCCCATCTATGTATCTATGTATCTATATAGCTAACCATCTACACATGCTACATCTGGACTGGCTGCAGGCGGTGCTTGAGAGCAATTCGAGGAGCGCCTGAAAATAACGATCGAGTGAACTCAGAGATATACTCCGAGGCCGTGATCAAGTGACTTCGGAGATTCACTGGGAGGCGGTAATCCAGCGGATGTCGAGATACACCTGGAGGCCGCGATCGAGTGAACATAAGGATGCACTCCGAGATCGTGATCAAGCGAGTTTGAAGACTCACTTGGAGGCCGTGATCAAGCAAGTTCGGAGAAATGCACTTGGAAGCTATGATCGTGCTAACTTCCAGGCCATGTTTGAGCGAGTCCGGAGATACACTTGGAGGTCGTGATCGAGCGTAGTTGGACGAGTACTTGGAGGCGGTCGATGGAAAGTGCGCCGGGACACAATTCATCAGTTAGTTAACTCGCAACCGTGGGAATGTGACAACGTGACTTTACCTTCGAAGCTCTTATGGAGACCTGGTTGGTGGCGGTCCATCGGTAGGGAGGTAAGCCGGTAGCTGATGCTACATTCAGAGGTCAACTTGACATCGTGAGAATGAAGGGACGACAGACACTCTTAGGTGTATGCTGTACTCGGAGTATGCTGCACTCAGTGTTAACTCATGATGATGGCATGGAGAGATAGAAAGGGATGACTTAACTTTGTGTTCTTGCGATGATGGTAGAGTTGTGGACGAGAAAGAGAGCGATGGGGGAGGAAGATGAGAACGATATGGAGGATACGAGCGGCTACGAGCAATCAGGGGTACTACTTGCCTGATTGGGTTTAGAAGACCTCATATCGGTGTGATTACCCACCGGATCGGGACTCGTACCTGCTGTATCAGGGATTGTCAATTGACTCGCACACGAAATTCTCTCAGTCCCAGTTTCTCATGATGATTTCCCCCATCTCCTCTGATCTCTCTCTTTCTTGTGCTCAACTCTACCATCACCTAAGATATCTCTCCATGCCATACTCATGAGTTAACACAGAGTGCAGCATACACCAAGTACAGCATCATCCCAAGATCAACAGTCTCCCGCTCCCAGCCAGTTTCTCATATCTCGGCAGATGTTGTACTCAACTCTCTACATTCCCACAATTCCAAGTTAACCAATGAACAGAGTCTCAAGTGCCGTCGCACCTCCCTCCAAATCGACCGCCACCAAGTACTCCTCCAATCTCGCTCTTTCATGGCCTGCAAGTGAATCTCCAAAATCACTCGATCGCGGCGTCCCAGTGCACCTCCGAAGTCACTTGATCACCGCCTCCAGATGAATCTCCAGACCCGCTCGATTACAGCCTGCAAGTTCGCATGATCATGGCCTCGAAGTGCATCTCCAAACTCACTCAATCACGGCCTCCAAGTGCATCTCTGAGTTCACTTGATCTCCGTCTCCAAGTGCATCTCAAACATGCTCGATCAAGTATATCTTCAAGGAGCGACGGCTGTTGTCCGGAGACACAGGAATCACGGAGGTGGACCGAGTGATGGGGAGTATATATTCGGCAGACCCCGGAGTAGATAGACATCATCTCATTTCCATCTCCTCTTATCATATGATGAAAATTGACACTCCATCTTTCCCAACTTTTGGTCTCAGTCACTCAGTCCGAGATTTCTTGGATCCACGCACTTGCGTGGATCCTCACGGCCAGGTAGTATCATATCTTCTCACCTTGCTCCTACGCTCCTGGAGCATAATGTAGAAGGAACGTGAGGAGAGATTTTCACAGCGTCACCCATCGCATTGCAATCCCGATGCAAGGGCGTACCCAGTGAACCCATTCCGACATATGGTCACAGTTGGCCACAACGCCAGAGTGATCGTTTTCAATAGGAGACCGACAGAACGAGAAGAAACGGTTCTCTGCGATCTGAGGGCGATATGGAATGCGACGCATTCGATTGACGCCGGGATTTCTATGACGGCTCTGACAGAGCGTGTCCACTCTGATGGAGCCATTCTGGCTGGACGGAAATCTTTTTTGCTGATATTCAATCGCTCTCAATTCGGATTCCGGGCTGCTCTACACTGACGAGCGATTTTTGACTTGGTCCAGCGGCATGTCCTTCTCCAGCCGGAGCTCTGCGATGTCTGACTGCCCCGTTGTCTCCGGCTCCGACTTGCACTTGTCGAGCCGTGTCTCCAACTTGGCGTGTTGACGTTTCTTGATCTGAAGCTCTTCCTCCAACTCCTCAAGTTCCTGCTGAGCGGCCGCTAATTCGCTGCTCGGGCCGTCTTGGACTGGCTCAGTCGCCTCCAAGTCCTTGAATTTAGCAGCGAAGCTCTCGTTGAGGTCGCAATTCTTGGCCAATTTCTCAGCATGTTCGAGGCTCCCGGAGAGGTTAACATCAATGATCTGCAATTGGACAACCTCCGTAGCCCCGATCCAGTTGATTGCTTGGTCAGACAAGTCCCCAGGGCCATCGTCAATGACCTTCATTCGGTTTGTGATGTATTCTGTTGTGCGAACTTCTGTTGGTTGGAAGCCCGCAGTGGTTGAGGTCTTAAACCTGCTGCTAAACCTAACTGACTCAGCTCTGTCGATTTTGTTGGTAGAACTGACATCGTGCGTGTCGTGCAAGTCATGCGTAGCAGGAAGGGCCGTCAAGTCAGAAGACTCCGGCAGTCCACTGGTTCGAAGACTAACCAAGTGAATCCGCCATCATGGGTTGTGTTTCGATTGCTTCTAATCCTTGTGACGCGGTCAGAAGTCGAGTGTTTCTACCAATGTGGGCAAATAGCTTCTCCGTATGTATAGAAGTGAATGTTATTGATGATCGCACTGACATCTCGCTAGAACTAAGTACTAAGCGAGCCTCCCGCAGAGCCGCACTAACGCAACAGAGCTGCACCTTAACATGACCAGAGCCGTCCACCTACAATTCCAGTTTGACCACTTCCCGCAAGGCGAGATCCACTGCTACCAGTGAAGCCAGTGTCACTCTCAGCAGCGAAGCCAGATCCCACACAACCAGCTGGCTCCCTGTGAAGCCATTTTCACCCCTACCAGTATAGCTGGATCCACTGCTACTGGCTTGCTCCCAGCGAAGCCAGATTGTCAGAGAGGTGAGAGTGTGTATGTCAGAGCGGTGAGACCAAGCATGTCAGATGTCAGAGTTGAGAGAGCAACCATATCAGTTGTGAAAGTAAGCATGTCAGAGTTGTGGGGGCAAGCTTGTCAGAGTTGTAAGAGTGAGCATGTCAGAGTGGTGCGAGCATGCTTATCAGAGTTGTCCAAGCAAGCATGGTAGAGTTAAAAGAGTCCGCATTAAAGATGCGAAAGGTGATGTCAGAGTTCCAAATTAATGAGTATTTATGATTAACATGTAGTATAATCCATGAATTGCTCTATATATTACAGTTATGGTAGGCCATATGGCCTATGGTAGATTACACATAGCAGAATGCCATATTCCAGATGTAGTATTCCTTTAAGTACAAAATGAAAACAATTATACCATGTAAATATATTTGATAAGTTCATTGTGTTAGGGGTTCTCCCTTAACCGAGGTATTGGTACTTGCATACGGTTAGAAGACTTTATTGCTACATTGTTAGGGATACAAAACACCAAGTCTAGACATAATGCAAGTGGCCAGCCCCATAGGCTTTAGCAGGATTTTATGGGAGCCTCCTGTCGATTTGATCGCAAGCAAGCCTTGTTGCTAGCGGATTGATTGAAAGTTCTTATTCAGAAGATCTGATTTGATGATGCAATAACCTTGGCCAGTCACAAGTAAACAAGACTTGGAGATGCCAGTTATTTCTTACCACATTCACTAAATTAAGCTAAGTGGGACTAGATGCGTCGACTGCACTATGTGCGACTAAGCTGTCAGGCAGACAATAAGCCAATCTGCGATGAAAAGGGATCATAATCCAATCCCTAGTGGAACAAAACAACTTGGGCACTCCCCGGTCAGCGAGAACAGTCTCGACCTTAGTATGGTGTGTCTGATTGATTGATGTTGAGCCTTAGAGGGGTTAATCATGATGTGATGCATCAGTTAAATGTCGACGGAGTAATGGTGGGTCGCCATGTCAGCCTCCGGAACAGACAGAGCCAAGCAGTCTGAATGGTGAGGCTGCATTAAGCAATGTGTTAAAAGTTTCCAAATAACCACATCAGGTGAGGAGAAGTTTTTGACTATCTGAACGTGTGAGTTGCAAGGTAACAAAGTTGAAGTTACTGTTTGATTACATCTTATTGTGGATGATGGCCCGAGAGTGAGCATATTGCTTTGAAACCAATCACGCAAGAACATGATAACCTTTGGGAAGCGTGGTCGTATCAAGACAGATTCAAGCTCATTAAGGAGTACTCTAGGATATGACAGATGAGGTCATAGCAATCCTTGAATGATGATGATGGCTCTGCAGGGAGAGAAACTCTTCAAAACCAGTCATGCAATGCAAGAAAGCTATAAATAGACAGCGATGCTCCGGCGTTGAAAAGGATAGCCCGAGAGTTACAAACGATACCTACCGGCGAAAGACGAAGCCAAAATATTATTAAGTTTTCAGTCCTTATTATTATTATGATTACCGAGTATATTAGTAATATCTATCAGGATTGTACGCGGTTCCCCCACTCCATGACTGAGCATAAATTTAACAACCAGTACGACATTATGTTGTGTACAGTATCTTTGGGATTGGACGGCTTCAAAAAAGAGGATCAATTATTTGCTGCGCAGTGTATCTGGTGGCTGGCAAGTATAATCCAGTTTACGGAGATATTAATCTATTATCGGCATTATAAAATATTCCCGTCGGACTCCGTTATTAATTGTGTGGTTCCACCATGATTGAGTAGTCAAGGAAATATAATACCCGAAGACGATATGCCAGAATTAAGTATAGAAGAGGGAGTTAAATCTGAATCTCCTACAGGAAGTCATACTGAGCACCCTTCGAGGACAAAGTATCTGCCAAAGGAATCGAGTGGGAATTTGATTAATAAGACCAGAAGCGGGAAAGTATTCAAACCTTAAATGATTAAGCAGAAACAGCTTAAGAAACAATATCCCGGACGAAGTGATGACCAGGTACAGAAGATCCGAGATAGTTTACGAAAACAAGGCCTAATATTATAAGTAGGGATAATCGGACAAGTAGAGTTGATGTCTACTGTTGAGTCTGAATAGGTGTGGATTTTTAGGGAGATTACCCTTAGACGTAATATTGCCGATAGTATCTGAATGCCAGATTTATCCTGCAAGTGATTTAGGGAGTTGTGAAGACTCGTTTTAATTCAAGTTTACACTACCAATGAGATATTACCGCTGCGATATTGATTAATCACTGAGATCAATTTTATGAATATTCTTCAAGATATTACTTAATCACCAAGATCAATTACAGGAATATACTTTACGATATCAATTAATCACCGAGATCAATTATAGGAATATACCGATACTTAAATCAAGAGATTTATTATATATATTGTCAGTATTGTATTACACCACAATATGATTTAGTCGCGATCTGCTTGGAAGCATCCGCAACGACCATATATATCTGTCCTCTGTGCGTATATGATCTATACAGACTTCCGGTACACTTTGTGTGGAGATACGTATAGAAGATATTACGATAAATACTACGGCACAGTGTGACTAAGTACATACTCAAGTATTGTAGCATACATTGAAGTATAGTTGCATAGGCCATACCGACCCTGTAACACATTGTGCTTATCCAAAATGGATGAAATTTTATCAGCCTTATAATCTATTCTTTCATGGCAACAGTATTTAATTTATTCACCAACATTTCAATAATTTATCTAGAATAGTGAAAGTGATATTACTACTGATTATCCACTCCTAAATCTAAAGTTTGAATATATTATACATTCTTATGGTGAGTACGCTACTTTACGAATATTGTTGAAGTCAAATACTGTATACGATTCAACTGATATTTGTTGTATATGATAAATGTATGAATCATTGTGGTAAAGAATTGGAGCTTAAAGAAGTAAGCCCATTGTAAATACCCTGCCACATCTCTCACAACATCTAAAGGGAAATTGTGAATAGAGCAGTTCTGGCTGGTGCAACATGAGCCGAGGTTGAGAGCAGTTGACAGCATCTCCAGCCATAAGAATCCACATAAATTCCATTGATGTACAACAACTCAAAGCAGGTGCATGGGACCAAGAACATGGAACAACAGAGGGACAATTCAGTTATATAGTTAGATGATGACTATCTTCTCTAGGATCTTCAAAATATATATACTCCCCATCATCCAGTTTCACTCCAATATCGTGCTATCTCAGTGTGGCATCCCCCCCTCCAGTGTCCCCTGGCAACATGAATGCCAGCAGTGAGAAACAGATTGTCCCACTACATCTCTGGTACTGGAGTAATAAGTCTCTATAACAAATACAATATTGATTGATTTAAGTTGAGCCACCTTTAAACTATTGTCTTGCTCTTTTTATCTTATCTTACCCCAAGACTCAACTCCTTGAAATCCTTCCAAGGACAGGCTAATAACCATAATTACTAGGAGACTGATCAATCTCTGCGAGAATTCTGTCCAAGTCTGCGCCAGTGGCAACTTTGGTTTGAATGCATCTGTTACGCCTTTGGTGTTACAGTTATATATTCCAGGATCATACAGAATCACTCGATGATCCATATATAGATACTTGATCCAAAACCACAAACTATCACCCGGATTTGTATATTGGATCTACCTTCCGCATTTGTTCACCTATTAGTCATATCTCCATCACCTGACCTTTGTATCAACTGATCCACAACAATAGTCAAGCCAAGGGTGAATAAGATGTATATCATCTTTCGATCATTACTGGTCACAACGTCTCTATTCTTAATCGTTACTCCTTATCGGCAGCAAAGCTTATTCCTGGTCGCCGACCAAACCACTATTTACTCATGCTCCAATTGTTCATTCCTAGGGAAATGATGTGTGGTCAATATCAGACCACCATGGCATTTCGAGATATGCAGGGTCATATCAGTGATAAGTCATTATCCGATAATCGATATATTGGAGTCCTATTGACCGAATGGACTAATACAAATCAACCCTTAGTTTGACCACACACTCTGTGTCTGGGCAAATAGGACTTGGGATTCATCTGTCCTGAGTGGCGTGGGATACTCTCCGTTCGATATATGGCAACACTACTCAGTTTCAGATCACTGTATATTTGGCTCCAATCAGGGGTAGCAAAATTAAGTGTACTGTCGTTTGCCACTATTATTAAACCGTTATGTCCCCGGTGGGTATATGAGAGGGCACTCTCACTGGCTCTTGGTGACACAAACCTGTTTGTTGATAATTGGCTTCAGATAAGCTCGTATTCATACAAGGTATCGCCAATAGCAATTATGTTGCAATGCAAGCACATCACCTTGATGACGTAGTAAATACTCCTGGAGTTAGAACTCGACCATCCATGGTAGAGCCAATGGATGATGAGGCTGTTAGGTATTAGAACTCCGAAGCAGGCTTTGGCAGTCTTAGGATTGTTAAGGGTGTGGATCGCGTGATATATAATCAGCGATACCGACATGGAGGAAGGACATCAATAACAACATCTACATCAAGATCCATCTATGGATACCTATTGACCTTCTCAACCTCAAGGTTAAGCCTTAACATGAATCCCGTGTATTATCCATTAGTTCTGCATCCAAGTCAACGAGGATACTTCTCATTTGAAGTCCAGAGTTGCAAGTTCATGATTCAGTTCTATATCACAGATATATCTAGTATCGCCTTTATACTTGGTTATTCATAGTACCTTCGTCAAAGTAAGTTGTTGATTGGGAGGTGAGCAAGACGATACTCCGGAGTCCGAAGGAAGCCCGATTATCAGCCCGATACCGAGGTGATTCACAGGATACTTCTGTTAGGATACTCTTGAGTCCACACCACCCCGTCTGCTGAGGCGAAACTACTTTGCTGTTCGTTATAGACCAGTCGATACTTACAGTGATTGCATTCTTTGACAGTTGGTCCTCGAATATAAGTGCCGGTTGTTGGGAAAATACTCAAGCATCCAATAGAAGTCCGAGAGTCATCACAATAGTGTGGTGGTTCAGCGGATAGTTCTTTCTGGCTCTCCTTAAGTCGTGTACATCAGCAATTAATATCTTAAGACGATACTCTCAAGTTGGTACTGTCTATCGGGATCGGAGATCAGAACAGTTATCTCGTGTTCTTCGGGTGTTGATCCTTATACGCATCCTGCGTGAAGCTTTATTCATCTTCTTCTTCCTCAGTCTGGAATTCGTTAGGTGCTATTATTGATTAGGACCTCAGGTGAATCTCCCAGTGTTACAGTGGATGATGTAGTACTTGGTGTATGCTGTACTCGGTTTATGCCATACTTGGTGTATGCTGTACTCGGTTTATGCCGTACTTGGTGTATGCTGTACTTGGTGTATGCTGTATGCGGTGTATGCTGTACTCGGTATATGCTGTACTCGGTGTATGCTGTACTCGGTGTATGCTGTACTCGGTGTATGCTGTACTCGGTGTATGCTGTACTCGGTGTATGCTGTACTCGGTGTATGCTGTACTCGGTGTTAACTCATCATCGTGCCATGGAGAGAGACAGACGGATAACCTAACTTTGTATTCTGCAATAATGGTGGAGTTCTGAATCAGAAAGAGAGATGGGGAATGAAGATGGGAATGATATGGAGAATACAAACAGATATGACAAATCAAGAGTACAACTTGCCTGATGCAGTTTAGAAGATCTCATATTGGTGTAATTACCCGCGGGATTGGGAGTCGTACATGCTCTATCGGGAATGGTAAATTGACTTGCACATGTAATTCTCTAACTCCCAGGTACTCATGATGAGTTTCCATCTCCTCTCATCTCTCTCTGTCTCGTCCTCAACTCTACTATCACTTCAGAACACAAAGTCAAGTCGTTCCTCGCTATCACTCCATGCCATGGTTCATAAGTTGAAACCAAGTCCAGCATACACTGAGTACAGCATGCACCGAGTACAGCATACTCCGAGCACAGCATACACTGAGTGCTGCATGCACTGAGTACTGCATACACTGAGTGCTGTATACACCAAGTACAGCATACACCAAGTACTACATACACCAAGTACTGCATACATTGAGTACTGCATACACCAAGTACCGCATACACTGAGTACTGCATATACTGAGTATTGCATCATCCCAAGATGGACTGTCTCCCGCTCCAAGCCAGCCTCTCACATCTCAGCGAACCTAGTTGTACTCATTTCTCTTCATTCCCACATTTCCAAGTTAACCAATAATTAGAGTCTCAGCTTCCACCACACCTCCCTCCTGAGCTACCACATCCAGACCAACCACCTTCAAATCAACTGCCCGCTGATCGACCACCTGCAATTACTCCTCCAATCTCGATCGATTATGGCCTCCAAGTGTATCTCCAAACTTGATTGATCATGGCCTGCAAGCTTATCTCTAAGTTAATCTGATTACAGTGTGATTGAACAGCAGAGCACTCATAGCATCCAAAGGGAATTGGTGAGAAAGAGCAGCTCTGGCTGGGGAAATGTAGAAAGAGGGTGAGAGATTGAAAAGGAGTACCCAGCTGTGTGGAACCACGCAATTTGCATGAATCTATAAAGGCTTGGCAAGAGTGTGTGAAGAACCACTAATTGGGTTGATCTATGATGAAAGCTTGCCAAGAGTGCGTGAAGAACCACACTAATTGGGTTGATCTATGAAAGCCCACCAGGAGTGCATGGGAACAAGAGCTGGGAAAACTATACAATGTATGTCTGTACGCCCACCCCACCCATGTCACTTGGTCTGTCGCCAATTTCCCAGTATTTACATACACGGCCTGCCAACTTCCCCCTCCCAAACACAATTGCGGTGGTGGTGAGAAACAGATAATATTGCCAAATTGGCCTCCAAGTGCATCTCTAAGTTCTCTTAATCAGTGTCTCCATGTGCTTCTCCAATTAGACTCATGTACCGTCTGCAGCCACATTGAACATATGTATATATTTAGAGAGACTTAGATAGATAATACAAGGTATATTTTGAGGTAGTGAATCTTGTGACTGTAACAGAGACAAATATGATAGACAAAATGCATTGTGGTTATGGAACCTGAAGAACAACTGCTGTGAGAATACCGTACCAAGTCTTCTGGAGAGCTGGGCAGAGGTCTCAGCTGCTCATGAAGTCTCCCGCAGACCAGCGCAGCGGTCTCAGCTGCTCCAAAATTTGACTATCCTATAAGTCAACCATTGGAGCATTCTAAATGCACCTCCATTAGTGCAGGTGGTTTCAGGAGCACCTGAGAATACTCTTGCAGAGTATGAGAGCACTTTGCTTAGCTCCAGAGGGGCCTGGGAGCATCTGGAAGTACTGAGAAGTACCGATGAAATTGACCAAAGTGTCTGGGAGGTTTGCATGTAGCTTCTGGACCAAGTTAGATTTCGCTGTTGGAGTATGTTCTCAAGCACACTCCGAGGCATACTTTCAGGAACACTCCAAATTGCACTAGATGGTACACTCTGTGCCTGCTTGTCTATATGCTTCCAACTATGCTCTCATGATGCTCTGAAGCACACTCCCCAGAATGCTCTCAAGTACACTTCCAATTGCACTCGATGACACACTTCCAGCCTACTTTGCTCCACACACCCAAGTATACTCTCAAGTGGTAAGATACTCCCAAACTCACGTAAATATATGCTTTGATGTATGCTTCTGCGTATTTGATCCGGATAATTGCTGAGTTGCAGATGCCAGATACTGGAAGGTGTTAGGCCACCTGCCAGCTGCAACTTGCCGCTTGCCACACACCACAAAACCATAACATTGGTCGATAGGGTAGTCTGAATCTTATCTTTAGCACAGCCACTGTGGCAGATCCTACTATTGCTCAAGGTCCCTGTGTTGGCAATTGCAGCTTCAGATTGCACAGGAACAGTGGAAAATTAGATCTCGGGGAGAGCAGTTCTCGGACTCCCATTTGCAGCGGAATGTGCAGCCAGTTTCCTGTCGATTTTGGGTGTATCCTTATTCATTCACTCCAGGCCTAATGGTGATGATGGTGATGATGATCATGGTGATAGTGATGGTACCGAAAGTAGTTAGTTAAGTAGGTTGGCTACATCAATGTCAATGTCAAAGTATCAACAGAATTATATCATCCAGTGGCCAGAGCTTCCACAAACTCAGAGTTCAAGCGGCCGGACGATTCCTCTGGAAATGCTTCTTCTACTGCAGCTTGGCTATCTCCATCGTGGCTCTGAAGCAGCCTCTGAAGCCAGCTCTCAAACAGGCTTTTAAGCAGGCTCTCAAGTAGGCTCTCAATCAGGCTCTCAATCAGGCCCTCAACTAGGCTCTCAAGCTGGCTCGGATCTCAATTGGTGTTAGCACCAGCGATGCCTATCGGCGGTCAAGACTGGCTGAGGTTTGTCGACTGCCAGCCGTATATAGTCCCATTGTGCCACATGCAGCAGTCTATGAACCGACTATAGATGGCTATAGACTGCGGATCACGCAGGGGTCTACTAGAATCTTGCACTGAGCTGCGGATGTGCGCGTAGCCCAGTTGGCAGTCGATTTGCACTTTTGTTGGTAGGCTACTTTTTATAATAATCTCCACACAAAAGTAGCACTCCTAGAAGAATATTCTACTATATAATATACTTATATTTTGCATAGCAATTATGTTGGGACTGTACTTGGTAGTCTTATTGAGACGGTATTCTTATGCACAGTGGTCTTGTAGCGTAAGGCGTCGGTATTGGTTTTATTAGTTTTCTTCAATGTTAAACACGAAACAGGCAATGCGTATCACCTTTTGCTTTTGGTCAGTACGGTGACATATCACGCGATTGTGAATACACTCCAGTTGCGAATCCAGTAGTTTTGCTTGGTCATATCTAGACAGGAGCCGCATTGCAACGGTAGTTTGTACGGGTTTTGTAATCGGGGGGTTTTCGTAATGTAGTGATCTGTCACTGTAGGGAAAGGTGAGCACCAATTAATGTTGTTGTTGTTAAATCATATTGTATTTACTCTAACTAGAGTATGACAAAAATAAATCTTTCCCCGATACTCTGCGGTGTGAACCCGACGTGTCTGCTGAGGCCTCCTCTCGGTCAAATGTACCATCCCTTTCACCTTCCTCCCATTTATCCGCCTAAATTAATTGGCCCCCCTTCCTAGAGAATAACCTGCACATCCCGTCATCTGACGACCACCACTTACAAAATCCTCGCTCATGCTTAGTCCAGGGTCTCATTGATGCTATCGCGGTGGAATACCCCAACCGCCAAACAAAGTAAGGAAGAACATTGTACAGGTCCGGAGGTGAGTACTCTCTATGTCTAACACAGCGCGCTGACCATCTTCGGGCTTCGCTGGAACAGGGGGGGCGGAGGGGGAGGTTATTGTAAGGCTACTGCATGTAATTTGTCCTAGTGGTGCCCGAGAAGCGGGTCGTTATCCATCGTAGTCGGTTTGACGAGATCGAATGGAGGGTGTGTCTCAGGGAACTTCACTAGTGTCAGCAAAGGGTCCGGGAAACTCGCCAGCTGACCGGGTTTGGACTGGAGAAACGGTTCGGTTCGGTTCCAGAACTGTCCAAAAACCTGACCCGCAGCTTCTTGGCAGTCCAAATTTGGCCCCGTACCCATCAACACGCAGGTTTTGCTGAGTTTCGCTAGACCCGTCGGGTCCAATCTCCGGTTCTACATTTCGGGTTGATCTATTTATGGTCGCATTCAGATATCTTACTGTTAATCGTAAAATAATAACGATGGGAGGTCGATGTTCTGTCTGGATGAAGTGGCTGCCTTTGTGATCAAAATATGTAGACAAACACTCCCTGCCCCATCCTGGAAATGAGCGTCAACGGAGCGTCAATGATTTTAGGTCTTGCATCCTGGGAAATCAGAGCGGGCATTGGTTGCAGCTAGTCATAACTGAGGTATTGGCCTCCTTTATAGGCAAAAGCAGAAGCAACACAGTCCCTGCCCCATTGTGAAAATGAGCGTCAAATGAGTGTCAACGATTTAAGGTCTCGCATCTTGGGTAATATAAATGGCGCATGATTGCAAACCTCTATCAAGGAGGAATTGGCAGCCTCTCTAGACAGATAAGCAAGCGACATTCCTGCAACAGCCTCCCAGAGAGTAATAACTGATTTCATGTAAAATGATGCAACGAAGAGTTCATGACCGTTTTAGCCTAGACAAACTGTCAAAACATCGTGTATACACAATGACAAATGCATCGCGATTTGATTTCCAATGATGACAGGCCAAAAATTGTTGACACTCCATTGTCTCCCATTTTCATGAAGGGGCACGGAGCATTTCGCGATCTGTTTTCCCTATACAGGCGGCCAATAAATTGATTATTAATAGAAACGACCATATCGCTTCTGGCATACCCAACTTACAAGACCAAAAATCATTGATGCTCCGTTGACGCCTATTCTCCTGAAGGGGCACGGATTGTGTCGCTATCTGTTTTCCCTATAAAGGCAGCTGATACTTTGATTATCAAAAGGAACAACAATATTGCTATTGACCTACCCGACTTACAAGACCAAAAATTGTTGACGCTTCGTTGATGCTCAATTTCAGAATGGGGCAGGGAGCGTGGGGCTCACTCTTTGCCTATGAAGCCAGCCAATACCCCATTTATGAATGGTCTCAGCCGATCGCCAAGCAGATTACGAATGATGCAAGACCAAAAATCATTGATGCTCCGTTGACGCTCATTTTGCCATGGGCATATCCACAATTTGTTATCATTTATTTTGGCATAATATATCATTAATGGTGTTTTGGCAGCCTTTGTACCGTCTTCATATACTTTCTCCTTCATCAAAACATTGTTCTTCAATAATACATATAAATATATCCCATAAAATATACTTTAAAGTGTCCGCCAATTGTAGATAATAATACACTCCAAAATCTCGTTTCATTTGATCAATGCTAATCTTCACTGTCAGGTTCGCTCAATTGGCTGCTGTCATCTGCAAAATGGATGTCAGCTGCATTACCACGCAGCAGATTGTGTACTAACCAGTGGATGTTTCTTCATCAGTCAGCAAATCTGGATCAAAATCTTTATCATGCTGGCAATCCTTGGCATATGCATCATGACTCAAAACTTGAGCACAGGGAGGAGGAGTATGTATATACACATATCCGGGTAGCACACCTTCGATTTTGGACAGCTGAGCTGCCACATTGTGACCGGGTGGAACAAGTGGCTATTCGGGTGGCTGTGGCATCGGTTCTAGTGTGGGCTGTCTGAGTCACTCTGGGGGAGGTACGCCCGTGCCTTTGCGTCTCCAGCTTGTCTGGGGATTCTGTGCTGTGCCATTTTGCCAAGGTAGGCAGCCATCCGTCGAATTTTCCCGAAGCATAGCCAGGTGTCTTTCCATCGCAGCTTTCACATTCTTTTGCCCAGGACACTCAACTCCCCGCTTCTTCTCTGCTCGGACTTCGGTAAGAGGTTTCTTAATTAGGAATTGCGTTTCCTCTATTGTGGAGCGCGAAAACCCTCCTTTGGCCATTTGGGCCATATTCAAAGCTCGGCGCATGTCAGACTGTTCTAGCTGTACCCGACCTCCTTGCCTTGCCATAGTTGCAGACATGTTGAAAACCTACAAGGAAATTGGTTGCTGCATCTACATATTAGATTCGGCCGGTACGTCAGCCAAATACACTTCCGTAGCATCCTCTAATGTGGTTAAAGCCTGTTTGGTCCACTCTCGGGGATTCTTATCATTGAATTTGTGCGCGAAAATCCCAGAGCTGACGACATCATGATGTTCGATTTCGCGGTCTGTGCGGATAAATTCCTTGGTCAACCATGGAGGTTTCCCAATATGGGCAGCTGGAAATTGGTCACACAGCTCTCAACGTACACCAGCTGCATGTAATATCATTAGTTCACGGATCTCTACCTTGATTCAACTATACTCACATCCGATCGTGCGCTGCTTCTTGTTCTTGCCGCTGCCGGTTTTACGTACAATTCTTGACTGTGCATCCAGGGTCATCTGTTCGGTGGCTGCAGTTGCAGCGTTGCGGTGAGCTAATTGGTGTCGGCGTTGTGGTTGGGTTTCAGCGGGTGGCGTATTGGCAGAAGCACCCATCCTTCTGCTCGATTCTGTTCCATGCTCAACTTGCTGAGGTGTTTGTGCAGCCATGATTTGCTGCTGTGGAAGTGAAGAGATGATGATAACGAAACGAAGTGGGATGTCCTGAGAAAGAAGATCACGAACAAAAGTGGGAAGTCCTGAGGAAAATATAGTTAGCTTTAAGTCAAAATGGCATGCATAACAGCGAGCTTCCTCGTTCTGCAAAAGACGAATCCTGTAGCACATTGCTGCCGGTTGCATGGGTTGCCAACCACCCTGCGATTTGCACCAAGTCGGTCACATGTTGTGCGTTTGATTAGAGCGATACATTACTGTGAACGACCTTCTGAATCTCATGTTTGTGTGATACAAACGGTACATTCTTCGTCGGAAAGGACGTCTTGGCATGTTTGTCCCAAGAAATCCCTGGGATCTTACATGATACAGACGATAAACATCAGGCCTTGATGTACGGTTAGCATTGCTATTCCCAATGTTGAGACGGTCAAAACGCAGATTTTGCTTTGTTCAAGTCGATTAGGAGTATCAACCTCGACATAAAAGACGCAGCTTGCCTCTATGTGGTCCATATCTTGCAACATCCAACATCTCGTCCATCAACAAAGTCAACACAAAATACAATGGTCAATGTTCCGAAAAAGAACCTTTTGCCAATACCGGCAGGCAAATCCGGAAAATCGACAAAGCGTTCCACACCACGACATCATCAAGGGAATCAGGGCAAAAGCGGCTTGGAAGCAGAACGGGTCCGAGCCCGTGGATTGTTGCGTAGCTTGCGATCCAACAAACAGGGTGGGGCGGGGAAACGATGTGAAACCCACTTCCTAAGCAACGAAGTGAACGAGAAATAGATCAAGGATTATGTGGAAACAGAGACCGCTGTGGCAAGAAAGCTAGTTGAAGACGCAGAGACAGCAATTGAACGGGAGCAGCATGATATGAGAAATGCTGAACAAGCGGGATTGACAACAACTAAGCCTGAAACAACATTTCAGGAGGTGTTGAACACCATCGGGGATAGTCTGAGCGATCTTGCAAGTTCCAATGATGAGGAGGCTGGGGAAGACGGGGATGATGATGAAGAACGTCCTGTGGGGGGCAAGCTTAGCGAGGATGACGAACCCGGGTGGGTGATGGGCACAATCTCCAAAACGGTACAGTATCACATGGGGTGATTTCGGCAGAAGCAGATGAAGCTTGACAAATCGACGCAATGAGGGTGGGGAGACGCAGCCAACTACTTCCGTGAGAGGGATAAGAAGTACGGGACGACTGAATTGAAGGTTCTGGCTGTTGTTCAACCTCAAACGGCAGATGATGCAGCATCATCTGTGTGGACGATATTTAGTGAGCCTCTGGAGACTCCTGATAGCGTCCCCGGAGAATTGCAAATGCCGCAAGTGACTTCTCGACCAGGGAGTAGTTATATGAGGCTAGGTTCGCCGAAACCGCAGACACATGAACGCATTCTGTCCCTCCCACCTGCCCTAATGCACGATCGGTCACAAATTCCAGCAGTCCAAGCATGTTGAACCCGTACGCTTTAACCCCTGCATATTGCATCCCAATCAAATTGCCATATAGAAATTGGATTCCGACAAGGATATGGTGACATCTCCTGAGTTACCGGAGGATTGAATAGGCAAATTGGCATTTGTGACGATGTAGCAATTTGAAATGCAATACCTGAACCTATTTTGCTACGTGTCAGCTTTTACTTGATTTCAGTGACCAAATTGTGAGACATGGTAATTCATCTATGCATGTGCAAGGGTCAGATAGGCCATGCCAATGTTCCAGACTGCAAATCTCGTGGACTGATGACCAATGAACGTGATATCGTCCTTCTCGTCACTATTAAGTGAGACAATTAAAACTAGATTACAGACAAAACTCACTAACACTATATAAGTCAGTGATGTCATACGAGGCATAGATGCAGCGCTCAAAGCGCAATACAAAGCTGAATGAATGACGACTGTCATGCTGCATACGATCATAGATCCAACTGCGTAACTCACTGCACAGACCTGGTGCACATAGTTGAGATGTTGAAAATTACTTATGGTAGGTCATGGAAATTGCGGAGAATGAGTGGGATGGGGAAAAGCGAGGAATTATGGCTAAAATTATCAAAAACTGGTGTATGGATTTATATATGGTTAATTGCCGGCCGAAAGCGCTTGAACATGATAGGCCAACCTCATTTATCACCCAGATAATGTGTCTAGTGGTGGATTAGAAACTGAGAAGCTTGGAAGCATTTGGATGTAAATGTTTATACATAGAAACGATTTATTGGCTGCCAATACCGGCTATATGCATTTATACATACAATAGTTGAGCACCCAGTGACTGTCTGTATGTCATTAAGTTGAGTGTCAACAGAGCGTCAACGATTTTTAGTCTTACATTTTCGGCAAACAAACAGCTGCATAGTTACATCCTTCCAAAGTGATTGTATTGGCCGATTTTATGAGCAAAAAAGATAGTGACACGCTTGTTGACCAATCATGGAAATGAGTGTCAACCATGTGTCAACGATTTTTGGTCTTGTGAGTCTGATAATCAAACAGAAGACATGGTTGCTGTAACTCATAATCAAGGTATTGGCCGCCTTTAAGGCCAGAAATGCCAGCGTCAACCTCGCTACTTTCTCTTAAAAATGAGCGTCAACAGAGCATCAACCATTTTTGTACTTGCATCTTGGATAAGCATACAGTTTTGCGACAATATTAGGCTATGATCGAAGTTTTGGCCGCCTGTATGGGAAAAAATGGCAGCTACCATATCGCCACCACCTCCTAAAAATGAGCGTCAACGGAGCGTCAATGATTCCTGATTTTGCATCATGGACAATCAAAGTGCTGTGTGTTGACATTAACCCATAATCAAGGTATCGGCCGCCTTTATTGGCAAAATTGCTAGTAACGATATCGTTACCACCTCCTTAAAATGAGCATCAACGAAGCGTCAACAATGTTTGGTCTTGCATCTTGGACAAAGTGAGGGCTACGGAAAGGCGTTAACCCATAATCAACTTATCGGCTACGTTCACGGGCAAAAATGCCACTGATGATATCACATCCGCCTCCTACAATTGGGCACCCACCGAGCGTCAACAATTCTTGTGGGGGCTCAGTTGGATACTCAGCAATGAACTGCATCACATTGTTACCGAATTGTGTCTTACGCGGTCAGTCTTTTCAATATGTTCTTGTATACAACTTCACAAATATACATGCAATGTCTCACAGATCTGATTTTTTTGCTTGTAGCTGTAGAGTCAATATTTAAGAACCCACAGTCTGCTTTACTGTATCGTTACCTTCGGCAGCCTTTCAAGTTGCATCACCGAGATTTCTAATTCCTACGGCCATGTCTGATTCAAAATCTATAAACACCTCTTCGCTTGAGGTTATGATCTCTTCCAAAAATGAACGTGTCTTTATTCGTGATTTGAGCGACCTTACTTTACAAATCGTCTTCGATGCTTCGTGGGCTTCATTGAATTTAGGCTCGAAGCGGCCCAATGCTTGGAATAATTCAAGACATGCGTCTTCATGGCGATTCTATTTACACTGCGGAATTGAGGAGACCGGGCAGCCCTCGCATGATATGTATTGTTCGTCATCAAGTTCTTTGCCATCCATCAGAACATGAGACCAGCTGAATGGGGAAACACTTGCTGGAAAAAGCTCACATCGCAAAGTTAAACGAATTAACGGAGTCAGAGGTTACAGAATTGACTAGTTCGACGGTTGATGGAACAGCTTTGGCCGTACTGAAGAGGCAAAGATGTCGAGGAATCACCATAGTGTGATCGCAGAGTCGAATCGTATTTGACACCCTGGTTGATCCATATTGACCGAAATGACAGACAAAACGTTCGAAACTGGCAGCTAAGGACATTGAAACCTCCGAATTTCACCAAGACACGTGCAATCGCTACCTCGTGTTAGGATTTTTTTTCATCTCAAATTCCATGGAACACTATATCGAATCTAGAGCTACGACGGTCATATGAGGCATTACGCGATGACCAAGTGCTGCCGTCCGCTACGACTCCTAGCAACATTTGCCGGGGGGAATCTGCACTGACCGTGGATGCAATTAAGAAGCAATTGCCGTCACATAATAAAGTTACTTTAGCTTTGGATGGATGGACATCTCCGAACAAACTAGCCATAACGTCGGTCATTGCTTACTATATGGATCAAAACTAGGCATTGGGTGAAGTTCAACTTGCTTTCGATGAGGTTGATCGCCTGTTCATTTCCCGTTTCGGACGCTAATTAAGGATGTTAGGTGAAGGTCCAACATACTGTAGCAAGCATAGCCATACATTTGAAGGACGTGCTAGATGGTTTTGAGCTTACCGACGGCCATTTGCGTGGTATTACAACTGATAATGCTTCCTCAAATTACATGATGACACGCGAGTTGCAATCAACACTCGAGGCCTCTGCAATCCAATGGACTGCTTTGAGGAACCACCTACCATGCATGTTGCATGTCATACAGCTGGCTGTAGGTGCAATCATGAGCTGTCTAGGTGTAAAAGGCCGCACCAAGTCTTGGGAAGCCCATGAGCGCGATCAGCAATTTGGAGACAATAAGGGCATAGACATAGGGAAGATTCAAAGACTTCCAAAAGAGGGCAACGCGAGAATCATTAAGGTATTGGCCATGAAACCAGGTTTAGCCAAGATAATTGAGAAAGTGCGTATTTCATGATATTTTGGAAGTCCTGAAATTGACCATCATATATCAGAGAATGCTTGCTGTATTGATTACGCTGACACCTGGTCGTTGAAACAAGTTCATTCACTGTCAAAAGGCCAAAGTTCTCATTGCTGTACTACCCATTATGGATGTGAAGACATGGTGGAACTCAACACTGGAGTTGCTGGAGCGGGCCTACCAATTACGGGAACCCACACGGGAGTGGCTCCAAAATCAAAAATACACTGATTTCCGGCCACTCTTCACAACTCAAGATGAGCGGACCATTGTGAAGTATGTCATGGAAGTAGTGATGCCATTTCGATATTGGACCCTGTGGATGTCAAAGAGGCATACAGTCACATTGCATCACATTATCACAGTGTCCAACGACATGTTCGATCACATGGACAGCGTGATGTGAGCTTTGCCCAAGACGAAGACTCCATGGGATGAAGACTTGTTCTTCACTGTGAAGTTAGCTCGACAGAAGCTGCCCAAATACTACGCTGTAGTGACTCCAACGACCGGCATGCTGCTCATTTCTGGACATATCCTCGATCCTCTTCGGAAGTTGCGATTGTTTAGAAAATGGGACAAGGGAATGGATATTATTCCTGAGGACGAGACATCCTATACTACCCAATACCAAGAGGCCTTTGTATAGTATGTTGAGAATGAATACTTTGCCAAACATCGATGTGTGCTGGTCATTAAGCACGAAATCTTACCGAGCAGCAATCTCATCCCCTCTGTAACGGTTCTAGGATTCTGTCAATCATTCTTTGATTCATATGATTTCTGCAGCGATAATGACGAATACTTACCACCTAATAATGTGGCTGAAACGACACCCAGACAAAACGATCGCGCAGCATGCTTTTTGACCGCCGCCAGGCTGCATTTGAATTCGCCGCCTGAAGCACCAACAAACTGGGGGCAAATTAATCCAAATCTCAATGATTACCACTAGGACGCAATGGAGATTAGCAGTACTTTTTGGTTACGGGACATAACTGACTGGTGGCGTCAACAGGAGGAAACGCACTCAAAGTACGCCAATCTTTCCAATGTGGCACGCGACATCTTCTCTATCATACCACATGGTGTTGGAGTGGAGGCCAGTATTTCGCTTGGCCGAGATGTTATCGGCTGCATGCAGTCAAAAACTACCGGCGAGACCCTTCTCGAAAAAGTCGTTGTAAGGCAGTTTGCTCAAGCCAATAACCGGATTTTGGCAGGCGCTGACCCAGAATTGGATACAATGAACACAGAAAACGACTCGGAAATGAAGAAAGAGGTGGAGGAAACGACATTGCACAGAATGGCCAAGGTTCACAACTTTTTGGAGATGTGGCAGGGCAGCAACAACCTATGTGCTACCCAGAAGGAATCTCGAGCTCAAAACAAGCAGATGACCGCCGTGGGATACATTTTGGACACAGAAGAAATCGTCAAAACATCGTGGTCACTTTTTCAACATGATGGTGCGGCTGTATTCAAATTGTCAGAAAGATCTCCTTTGCCACCACCTTTGTCTGCAAAGGACCTCCCTGGAGGACGAACTCACATATTGAACATCTGCCAAATCAGAAGAATCAACTGTCATCCGGTTGAAAGTGATGGGGATAGCGCCCATGAAAGCATTTCAGACACTGAAGATTGGCGTGACTTGAATGGGGACTTAGGTAATCCAAATGACAGCGAAAACGATTCCACAGCGGACATTGAATCTTATATACAGCAAGACAATAGTGTCCAGGATCTGGAATGCCCAGAGCAGCGGGATTTGTGCGCTGTGCAAAATGTTCCCAGATTGATTCGGCCTACACAGAAGTCAAACAGACAGGCTGAAAATGTGTTGATGACGGTCAATGCAATTGAAACTAAGAGGAATAAGGGAGTGAAGAAGAAGTAGGCCAGAATGCGTCAATGTTTCACCAGCTTCTTTATGTATCTTGACCGAGAGTTTTAGTTAGAGATAGATAATTGCCGAATGGTGATCAGTAGCTCGTGAATACTGGTTGATAAACAGATGTATAGCAGGCACAATGAACCTTTTGACAAGATACATGAATTTTAGTCGTGTGAGAGTGAACAGTGCAAGAATGTTACTGTGCTCGGCTTTGCCACAGGGCCAAGTCTCAATCTGTGAGAAAGACTACCAAGAAGTTCAAAACATGATGAAATCTAGTATCGGTGGCAGCAGATATTGAATGGACAATACATCAAAATGAGCGTCAACGGAGCGTCAACGATTTATGGTTTTGAAAGTACGGTAATCACACATTGATTTGGTCACTGTTATGCATAACCGATGAATTGCCAGCTTTTATAGCCAAAAGAGACAGCAACACGGTCACCGCCCCATTCTGAGAATAAGTGTCAACGGAACGTCAACAATTTGATCTTTTGTAAGTACAGTAATTACCCAGTGATTTGGTCACTGTTATGCATAACTGATCTATTGCCAACTTGTATAGGGAAAAGAGAAAGCAACACGGTCCCCACCCCATTCTGAGAATGAGTGTCAATGGAGCGTCAACGATTCGTGGTTCTGTAAGTATGGGAATTACACAGTGATTTGATCGTTGTTATGCTTAACCGATGAATTGGCAGTCTTTATAGGGCAAAGAGACAGCAACACGGTCACCGTCCCATTCTAAGAATGAGCGTCAATGGATCGTCAACGATTTGTGGTTTTGTAAGTATGGTAGATACACAGTGATTTGGTCGCTATTATGCATAAACGATGTATTGGCAGTCTTTATAGGCAAAAGAGACAGCAACATGGTCACCATCCCATTTGGAGAATGAGCTTCAACGGAGCGTCAACGATTTGTGGTTTTGTAAGTACAGTAGTTACACGGTGATTTGGTCACTGTTATGCATAACCGATGTAGTGGCAGTCTTTATAGGCAAAAGAGACAGCAACATGGTCACCGTGCCATTCTGAGTATGAGTGTCAACGATTTGTGGTTTTGTAAGTATGGTAGTGATTTGAATACTGTTATGCATAACCGATGTATTGTCAGTCTTTATAGGCAAAAGAGACAGCAATACGGTCAACGTCCCATTCTGAGAATGAGCATCAACGGAGCGTCAATGATTTGTGGTTTTGTAAGTACGGTAGTTACACAGTGATTTGGTCGCTGTTATGCATAACCAATGTATTGGCAGTCTTTATAGGCAAAAGAGACTGCAACACGGTCACCATCCCATTCTGAGAATGAGCGACAATGAAGCGTCAACGATTTGTGGTTTTGTTAGTACGGTACTTACACAGTGATTTGGTCACTGTTATGCATAACCGATCTATTGCCAGCTTTTATAGGCAAAAGTGACCGCAACACGGTCACCGCCCCATTCTGAGAATGAGCGTCCACAGAGCGTCAACGATTTTTAGCTTCGCATCTTGGGTAATTTATGTCCCGATTGGTTGCAGACATCCATTTATCATATATTGGTAGCCTTTACTGGCAAAAACACCAGCATTATGCTCCCTGCCACATCCTGAAAATGAGAGTCAACAGAGCGTCAACAGTTTTTGTTGTTGCATATTTGGTAATCAAGGCATCACGCTGATCTTAGAGTTCATAAAGGAATTATTAAACGCCCTTATAGGCAAAAATACAATTTATCAAAGGTAAAACACGGATTCCAAATCAATTGATAGTGCAAGCTGCAAAGCATGCAAAAACATTTCCTCGGTTGTTGAAAACGCGATTTTGACAAGATACTATTAACATACTCCAAAAAGAAGAGCCTTAATTGAATCTCTGGATGGATGTGCTGGGCGACCCGCTGACAACCCGCCCAATTGAGAGGGGTTTGGAGTTTACCATCAAACCGTACCCGAGTTGACAGTGTGGGTGAATCGACAAACCGGACCAGGACCCGAAGTGACGGTCCAGAACTGTTGCTAACACTAAACTTCACTGATACTGCGCTGATAGGCCATTCCGGGCCTCATATACAGGTATATCCACAAGCATGTTGTAGGCTTTGATAACTGGCGTAAAAACAGTTGAGCGGCGAGTTGCTGGGTAGACTACCGATCGATGTCGATGTTGAGTGGTAAAGAGAGCTTTAAACACAATGAGATACATTTGCAAAAGCAAGCAGACACAGACAAAAGGTATGGAGTGAAGCCAAAGTAAAACCCCGCTCCCCCCCAAAGAGGGGAAAAGCTTGGCAAAACCAGGCGTTGAGTGTGGTTGTCGAAGGTGTGTGTACCAATTAACGTTTGGATAAAGTACAACGTGAACCCCTGCAGCCTGTCGCTGCAATTCAAGGTTGTTTGGCGGGTGCGGCTCACAAATCGATATTGAATCGAATCTCGTCAACAGACAGCTACCTCAATTGATACACGTAACACTCGAATACTCGGATTTGCTCAATACTACCCACCAACTACCTAGTTGAGTGTAGAAGCTTGGGATTGCCATCATTCCTTCGCCTTTACCTGTGTCGCTTTTCCTCGAATGGACGGTCCGGATACCCAACAGGCGACTGAGGAGCGCCTAGAATGTTTGGTTGGTCCAATGTTCCACTTCCCGCTTGAGCCGCAAAATTTCTCATTGAAATCACACGCTAACCATGTCGGCATCAACACAACACAGTTCAAGAAACTCGATACTCGGGGCGTCGGTCATCTCGACCATGATGGTTTACGGCGTGGTTTGACTAGAATCAATCACCGTACATCCCCTCTGCTTCTGTTCAATCGCTACGTTCTGTACTGACCGCTGATTGCTCCAGCGTTGAAAGATGCCGAGCATCTGACACACGACCTCCTCATCGCCATTGATACATCCAACGATGGTGCAATCCAATTCTCCGTTTCATCCCTCCGGCTCTCATGCTTGAACAGGTTTAATACAATATTCGGAATTCAAACGCTTTTTCGCCGGAGCAGAGCAAGAGCTTTGGCGCATTTTCAAATCGGTTGACCTGGACGGGAATGGCAAGATTGATCGCAAGGAACTACAGTTGGCTCTATCGCGTGGTGGGATTGTCATAAACCCACCCGAGAGGCTGGAGGAGTTCTTCCTGTCCATTGATAGGGACCACGATGGTGGTATGATTACGGACAGATCAGAATTGAAAGTTTGGACAGCTGACTAAGCTCATCTGTAGAAATATCTTTCGAGGAATGGAGGTATGATCTGATCACTGTCTGTCGGTGATAGTAGCTGCATACTGACACCACAGAGGGACTTTTTGCTGTTTATGCCGCATGAAGCCTCTTTGCGAACTATCTATAGCTACTACCTTTCTACAGTCAATGTCAATCCCGAGGGAGATGTCAACTTGAGTGATGAGCTTAATCTGCAAGGTTTAGGTAGCCTTCAATTTTCTTTAGTCATCCCCGTAAAGCCCATTCAAAAGCTTGCGGAAGTTCTTGATCTTGAGGCACCTAATATTGCTCTCGTGCAGTTAACGTGGCCTTATTCTTGGATTTGGACCGGTTTAGGTATTTTGAGGCTGCATCTAGTTTTTTTGTTCTATTTCCTCCCCTCTTTACCGACGTTTGAAGAGGACGGCATCAGAAGTTGACATTTAATGTCTGACGCAGGATATTTCCTCGCCGGTGGTGTAGCCGGGGCGCTCTCACGGACCGCTACGGCACCTTTGGATCGTATCAAAGTGTTCCTCATCGCACAAACTGGGAAATCGACCGTAGTAGAAACCACGGCCAAGGGGCAGGCAGCTGTCGCCGCAAAACACGCAGCATGGCCTCTCAAAGATGCATTCATTGCAGTCTGGCGGGGAGGAGGGATACGTTCCTTTTTTGCAGGTTGGAGCTGCTGCTCTCAGTTATCATCGTTCTCCACTGACTTCTTCAGGTAATGGTTTGAACGTCCTCAAAGTCTTGCCAGAATCTGCAATTAAATTTGGATCTTTTGAGGTACAGCTAGTTCGCACATTGCTGTCCGTAATACTTCACTAATCACTATGGCCGAAGGCATCAAAACGAACCATGGCACATCTAGAAGGCGCTGACGATGTTTCCCAAATCTCCCCGATTTCACGTTTTGTGGCTGGTGGTATTGGAGGGGTGGTGTCGCAGTTTGTATTCCTGGAAGCATGCATTAGTCCATATCTAATCTGGAGCATAGGTTTTCGATATATCCCATTGATACTTTGAAATTGTAAGTTAGAAGTCTACACTGGTAGTTGTTATTTTTATCAAATTGTATTCACTCTATCTAGAGTATGATAATACCCGCTTCCCCCCCATCACTCCAGATAGTCCGGCTAGATGGGGGAGATCCCCATCCCCTTACTCTACACTAGTCTCCCCATCCGAGCTAACAATTTCTTCAGTCGTATGCAATGTGAGATGGTGGAAAATGGATCGCGCGGTATCAAGCTAATTACAGAAACTCTCTATAAGACATGGAGGGCTGGTGGTCTGTACAACTTTTACAGAGGGCTTCCACTCGCTTTAGTGGGAATTTTTCCATACTCCGCCATCGACCTAGGAACATTCGAGTATCTAAAACGAGCCTACGTCAAGAAGACGGCGCAGAAGCTGAAATGTGATGAAAACGATGTGAAATTGCCGAGCTGGATGACTCTCGGGATTGGGGCAGTTAGCGGCAGTGTTGGAGCCTCTGTCGTGTACCCTATTAACCTGCTAAGGACACGCCTCCAAGCCCAAGGAACCGCGCAGCATCCGCGTACATACACCGGAATGTGGGACGTTACCGTGAGGACCTTCAAGAACGAAGGCATTGGAGGGATGTACCGAGGATTGACGCCGAACATGATGAAAGTTATTCCGGCGGTTTCTATCGTAAGTCTTTTTCACTAGATGATGCATCATGCACAGGGAGCATCGGGCTGACACACGGCGGCTTGTAGTCTTATCTTGTGTACGAAAATCTCAAACAAACAATGGGTTTGAAGTAACAAAACCCATATCCTGGGTTCTTGTCGGTATATAGGTGTTATAATACTCTAGATTTGTTGCTTGTTGATTTAGAGCCTGATTAGCATTGGGTGGTGGGAGCGGAGTTTCCTTTGGTCTTTCTTCCTTTTAGTTCCCACGATAAAAACAACGAAGCCATTTATCCTTTTTTTCTGGGTTTCAAAATCGATGTAGAAGTAGCTATTGGGGTTATGTGCTAGGTTGGATCATGTTTCATCATTCGCATTCGGTGTGTTTTAAGTTGTATATACCAGAAGTCTTCCTGATATTCGCCCTTCCTATTTACAGTATTGTCTTAGGCCAAGCCTTCTGCAGTTGGGTATGAGTTAACTTACAGCATGTTGACCGAAAAAAAAACAGCTCGAGGCATCCATATAAGATCCGATATACAGAGGTTTGGCCCAGTTTCACCGGTACTACATACACAAACTTGCCGGCTCCTGCTAGTCAGAAATCTAAGCTGATATTACAATCAAGCTCATTGTCGCGATTCTAATATTGCTATTGGGGTTCTTTTCTCCATATTACAGTGGTGTAACGATCATAAGGATGAGACATCACAAATACTGTCGATTCGAATGAACATCGTTTCCTTTTCCTTATCTGTACTGATACTCACTCTACCCGAGATATTCCAGGCGGTGTGGTGGACGACTGTTCGTGCGGCCGTACAGGGTCTGGTTTTGTGGACCTTATCCAAGTGCTTCACAATGAGTATACAATCCCATTAATCCTGCCTCCACCTCAAACGCCCTTCGCTCTCTTCCCCACTGTCCTCACGGCTAGTTGTCGTCATTAGCCCTTCATCCCTCCTAGCGATAGGTCGATACTCTTGCCTGCCAGTGTCCAACTCCTTCTCGTTCTCCGCTGTATCTCGCCGGCTAATGATGACACTCCCAGCCACCAGCATTCCAGCACCAATCCACCATGTCCCAGACAGCGTCTCGCCAAAAACACATGACCCAAATAATGCCGTTGCCTATTCGCTTACCCTCAGCAGGAGAGAGGGAGGGTGTCTGTAAGGAACAAACCATAAAGTTCGCAGATGTATTTACCACGCTCACCGTAGTCGCTGAATCGCCTTTCGCCAGCGCAGCTGTGAATAATCCCCACATCTTGCTTTGGTCAGCATGTTATCTTCGTCTCTTGCAAGGGGAAAGTGCAAACGATGGCATTAAACAGCAGGTTTAGCGCAAAGAAAACCTACTCCCCACTTAATAGCTAGTCCACGATTCTGGGAGAGAGAAAAACTCACGCCGCGGATTGCGTACTCCACAGCCTTCGAGTCCTGCGGTAGAGACAGTAGTCCGGCGAGTGCGCTGGAGAATGAGGTTGTCAGTGTTGTTGTCGTGAGCTTTGCAAAGAGTCCATTTATGGCCGCGCATAATCCCGAAGCGACAGCGAGGTAGATCCAGTTTGTATGCATTGTTGTTGATACCAGAGTAACTATTGGAGCTCTGGATAGTGTTGGGGAGCTGTTTGAGCCGCAAAACGTTTGTTCTACCACTCCTCTACCATGCGAATGGATCCACATCGCATCACATCGCATCACATCGCACCCCATCACGTACTCAAAAAAAAACACAAATAGCAGTACAGCAACTATGATTGAAGTAATTTGGTACCTCTCTATCACCCTCTCACATTGGATCCCGCAACTTCGTGGCTAATAGATCTCCCTATAGCAACGACCGCCTTGGCAAGAAGGTTCGAGTAAAATGTGAACCCGATGATACCATCGGCGACTTCAAGAAACTTGTAGCCGCGCAGATAGGAACCTCTCCTGAGAAGGTTGATTGGTCCTCCGTTTAAAAGTTACACAACTAACCTGGGGAAACAGATCGTCCTCAAAAAATGGTATTCCACGTTCAAAGACCATATCACACTTGCCGACTACGAGATCGGCAACGGGAGCTCGCTGGAAATGTACTACAGCTAAGCGCTACGCGAGAGGTGGTGACGGCGGCAATGGTAACGGTTCTAGCGGGCAGATGGTATTTGGTGCTATGGGGTTTCTTACAAATTGGGATTGTGTTTGGTTCTGCCTTTCTGTCTTCGCTTGATCGTAGAAGATTTGGGGCTCTATGACAATACTGCATAGCGAATGAAGTAACATTGAGTACTATCTTTGACTGCCATTTAAGCATTAGTGGTTCTCTCCAAATAGAGATATGCCATGATCGTAACTAGCCCTTAAAAGAATCCAAGTTAATGGTCATGGGAAACAACATTAAGAACTTAGTGGGAAAGTTAATGAGGGAAGTGCTATCCGTACTGTCCGCCGTGAGTAATTTTAACCAAGAATCCAAGCTAAAAGGCGCGAAAACCAATGTCTAGCGTTCTGGTCTCCTGTGTACCAAAACTAATTAGTAAGAGGGTGGTGAATATGTTCAACCATCAATGATAGTAGTCCGCCGCACGGTATCTCGTGTGGCATTTGCGGACAAGCTGAAGTGTCTGTTGAAGTCAGGGGAGGATTGTATGGAAGTACTGGCACGCTCCTCTTTCCAGAACGAGGGTATGAGATCTAGCCGTTAATGAGAGAAATAGAGCATTCATAGCAGCAAAATGGGACGCACATGCAATGGTGAGGAGAAAGAGGGAATGTCGACGTAGTCTGTCGAGAAGCACTGCCATAGAGTATGTGGTATCAACATCGAGAAGGAGGGTTCCGAACCATACAACTGCTCGAAAATGCTTGTGTGTGTATGTATATGCATGTCCGGGTATGAATGTAGGAAGGACGTATGGAATCAGGGCGTAATTTCTGCGAAAATTTGTTGATAATAATTATAACAGGCATTCATAAAAGGGGATCGAACAAGCAAACACAAACGCCATTGAGTCAAGAAAAAAAATCCCGGGGAAAAATCTCTTGATCAACACTCATAAACCTTTCTAGATCCAAAGAAACCAAGGAAGAAAGGGAATAGCAAAATGAATATGGTGTTACAAAACAATTCAACAACCATGCTGCAAAAAGGGAAAGAAACGGAAAGGCAAAGGACTACCACCGACGGCTGGCAAGAATATTGTCAACCAAGCTTTAGATGATGATTGCTCAACACTCACCTATAAATCTCCATGACAGCACTTCCTCGACGGCGCATATCAGCATTCTCAGTGACTTGTTTCACAATTGTATCCTTTTCAATACCGCCGCGTAATCTAGGGCTCTCATTATCTACCTGAGATTTGCGAGAGTCTCGTTTGCGATAATTCGTCTCTGATAGATGTGGAGGTGAAGCAGATCGACGGTTTTTAGACACCTGAGAGCGGAGTTGGGCTGAGCTTTCAAATTTCACTTCACCATCGTTCTGTGAGCTCGAATGTTGCTTATTAGGTGACGTATTGCCTACATACGATGAAGAAGGTAGTGGTGGTGGTGGAGGGCCTGTTGTTGGCTTGGGCGGCAGAGGATGTACAGATCTATGTGCCAGAGATTGTAAAGGTTCTGTGATCAGGGTGCCAGTCATTGGCGTATCTTGCCCGGGGCTGCTTAACTGTCAGAAAAACCTATCGGCAAACAAATGGGAACCAACTTGCGATTTCCCACACCCTTATTCCCATGTCTATTTCGATTGTTACGCCGAGTTCGCCCTTCATTCCCGTGGCGCCGTTTGTTAGGACGACGATCGTGTTGCTCTGGCCCTGATTTGTTCGTAACAAGAAACTCGTCCCAACGCCGTTTCTTGCTATCGTTCAAACCAGGTTTTCGGCCGCTCGGGGGCTCCGCTGTGTCTCCTCCGCTGGTGTTCCTAACACGGTATTAGAACGTAATTTTACAGCAGGACTGACGAAACTCATACCCATTTGAAGAGGCTTTCTCGCCACTAGCCATATGCACTTTCAGCTGGCTGATTAGTTCCTCAGTTTGCGAATCCATTGTAGCAATGTATCCCTCCATATCCACACGTGTCGTTCTGCTAGTTCGAACAGAAGTCCAGATAGGGTCTTTCTTCATACTCTCATCCGCCTCAATGTTTTCTCTGTTAATCCGCTTCCCCTCCGAGTCAAAATATTTCGACCCTATGATATTTTTTCCCCGATCAGACGGTGAATCCAAAGTCGAATAAATTAGGAGTTCTGTGCTTTCGATCACAGCTTCAATGGGACAGTCAACTCGCTGGGGTGATTTCCAAACTATAGGAATTAGCACATTTAATGAGGTGCGAACGAAGATAACAAGAATTATTTCCATACCCAATGCTCCCGATTTCGCCTTTATGGCAGCGACAGGTAGTTGCGAGAAAAAGCGTGGTGGCGACGGTGGCCTGGGAGTAGTATTTTCGACCGGAGGCGGCTGAAATTGTTTTGAGCGCCCGCCACCACCACCGCCACCACCACCACGACCTCCCCGCCCATGGTGCGAGTTAGAATAGTGTGTGTTTTGCCTGGAGAAGTCTCGTATTGGCGGGCGAGGATAAGGTGGAGGAACAGACCCCGCGCTTTTGGGTTGAAACAGCGGGTAGTTAGTTTGTGGTGGCGGCTGATATGGTTGCCAGCTTTGAGCCAGTGGTTTTTGCTGCGGCACAAAGGACGGGGTGTGAGGAGACTGCACTTGGTATTGAGATGTTTGAGCGTAGGACGGAACCTGCAGCTGGAGTGGACGGTATGCAGCATGCGGAGGTTGTGTGGGAGGCGGCTGTGGTGGTTGAGCATTATTATATTGGGGATAACTTAGTTGAGGCGGTTGCAGGTGGGGGCGAGAATTGTATGAGGGTTGGGGTGGATACAATACTTGCGCAGGAGAGTGCTGTGTAGGATATGGGGAAGGCGGCTGCGCGTAAGCGTTATAACCAGGCTGTGATTGTAATTGCGGTTGTGGTTGTGGTTGTGGTTGTGGTTGTTGTGGTTGTGGTTGTGGTGGTGACGGCGGTGGTTGTGGCTGTGGCTGTGGCTGTGGCTGTGGCGGTAGGTGAGGGCCGTAACTAGGGGCTGAAGATTGTGGTTGCTGCCACTGGTGCGCCGGAGTCGTATAAGTTTGAGGAGATGGCTGCCATTGTTGTGGGGTGGTAGGGGTAGTCGCCGCGTACTGCTGCGCAGTATGCGGTGGGTATCCGTGCTGGGTGTATGGTGGGGCGGGAATCACAGGAGGCGGGGGTGGAGGTGGTGGAGGAACAGCAGCTCCAGGTTGAGGGGGAATGTAGCCTGGAGGAGGAGCATATCGTGTAATTACAGGCTTACTCCCTCCCTTCTTAGTTTTGGGTGGTCGAGGTTTCTGAGCCATTGCACCACTGCATTTGAGATTAGCCGCATGACCAATAATTGATTCATAGGACAACTAACGCTGGAACTTGTCGACGCGGTTCGGGGCAGAATTGCGCCATGTGCTGGTGGGAACCGCAATTGTAGCACGACTGTGTACCCACCATATTCTGGTAGGGAGTCTGTTGGGGAGGCTTTGCAATTGGTTGGTAGGGACCATAATGAGTCTGCCCTGGATTCGAAGCCATGATGGCGGGATACTTCACGCGGTAACCAGTGGCCCAGAAGTTGCAGGCCGCAGAGGTGCAGTAGTGCCAAGATCTTATGGTTGAATGTGTGGCGCCAGTTAGGTTCCTACTAACTACTTAAGTAGCGGTGGACAGTATATGGATAATCGATCGACGTTGCATCTAATATCAGGAGTTGTACGGCATGATAAGAATGCACGAGAGTGGAATGGATACGGATAGACCAAGTTCTGAGGAGGAGGAGGAAGAGGAGGAGGAAGAGGACGACGACGAATGACAGTGATTGAGTTGGGTTGTACGTGGGGTTGTATTTGTGTTCAACTCGGGGGAAGTATAGGTGATAGAGTGGAGAGGCAAGATTCGGAAAGAACAGGAGTGTTATAACTCAAAATTTAAAACCCTAGCGCCAAGCTCAGAGAGTCTGTCGTACCGTATCATCTGAATCTTATGTATCTTACATAGCCGACTATATACGCTGCTTCTATTGTCGGGTTTTTGGCTCTGCTTGACTCCCAAAAGGACTTCAAAGGCGACTAGCAACCACTGTTGAACTCGGGAATACAACCTACACGAGCCACAAAAAATATGGATTCATACAGATAGTACGGTAGAACTCGGTGAGCACCAGGCTGTAACTAAGGGCGCGTTCGGTTGCACCTCGAAAGTCGAATTTACCACACAATCCTTGAGCCTCATAAACTCAGATGAAAAGTGATCACAAAAAACCAATGGACTTTAAATTTCAGAACTTGGGTTTTGACTTTTACCTCTGAAGGTGATTTTTGCTGGAACTCACCATAGCAGCAAACACCTTTCTCCAAACAACAACATATTTGTTGATTGTTTCCAATAAAGTAAAAGAATATTACTTTCTTTATCATTTGATATAATTTTTGTATTGAGATATGGATGGGTGAATATGCTGAAGGCCAAAGCAATTAATAATCTATAGCAGAGTTAAAGTCTTAAAAATAACAAAAAAATCACCCTACAATCATTTTCAAATATTGATAGCAACCAATTACAATTCTTTACTATATCAAAAATGCAACAAACAAAGATGTTCTAAGTATCTTGTACTCAGAAAATTGATAGTTTCAGATCAATCTAATTACAATTTAGAAGATGAAATTGCAAATCTTAACTTCAGAAATAGTAAGTACATAACTGTAGATATGATTAACACAATAGATCAAAGAATAGTTACGAGCCAATAATACACAGTAGAAGTTGCCAAGTCCTATTTATATCCAATATCAGGTATGGCAACTGTAACTAGTCATTGTAGTATACTATAATTGTTACATATGGTGGGACAACTAAAAGGTAGAAGAAAGTAGAAGAGTAATTTACTACCCACCTAGAGCTCTATTAGTTTTTGGGCAAATCAATTATAACTTCATTCCAATTTAGATTCAAATATTTGGTTTCAATGTGTACTGTTGTTGGTATACTTTGAAAACTGGTTACGAATTGCTACTAAGGTGTATTCAATATACCCCTTTCGATAGAGTACCTTGCTCTAGACACCCTCAGCAAGTATCAGAATTTAGCCAATTATAATAGAACATAAATATAAATTGACTAGATCCATATTGTACCAGCAGGTATATAGTTAACCAAACAAATGGTGGAGGTATTTAAAAAGCTGCTGGTGAAAAAGTAGAAGAATAAATTACCACCCCTCTATAGCTCAACTAATTTTCAGCTGAATTGGATACTCTTTGGTACAATGTATATTAATTTTATGAATATAGATTGCTTGTATTTGTTAGCACAGTACATGTTGAAACTGGCTATAGATATATACAAGTAGATATATCTACTACATTCTTCATCAGTTCCCTATTGTAGTTCTTAGCAAGTTTCAGTATGTTCTCCAGAATAATCAATAAATCTACAGCATACATTGGCAAAAGCTTCCGCACTACCATAATGGAGATTTACTCTGGCTGGTACAGCTGGATTTCAGTTGCCTAATCCAGATGATGGTTACCATACCATGTATTTGAACCATTATGGGAGTGTTGTGGGAGTGTTCCCATATATCACCGTATGTGATAAACATATCTAGAATGAAGCATATTTCTCATACTGGATACCCTATCATCACCTCCTTTTTTAAATTGCTACCATCACCACCATCACCATCACTACCATCACCATCACCACTATCACCATCGCCACCATCACCATCACCAGCATCACTATCACCACCATCACCATCACCACCATATCCATCACCACAACCGGGCATTATACTCCGAGATCATTCCTGCATATGCTGTATGTGAGTGCCCCCTGCGAACTTTCAGCAAAGCCAGATCCACTACAACAGGCAAAGTGGGATACACTGTCCGATGTGAAGCCAGATCGACGAGTTTATTCAAAGCTAGGTCTACTGTGACAAGCAAAGTCAAATCTCTCAGCAAAGCCAGTTTCACCCCTGCCAGCAAAGCCAGATTCACCACTACTGGCTTGCTCCCTGCAAAGCCAGCTTCACTCCTCCCAGCAAAGCCAGTTTCACTCCTACCAGCGAAGCCAGATCCACCACTACCATCTTGTTCGCAGCAAAGCCAGTTTCACCCCTCCCAGCAAAGCCAAATCACCACTACCAGCAAAGGCTGATTCACCCCTACCAGTGAAGCCAGTTTCACCACTAATGGTGAAGGCAGTTTCACCCCTCCCAGCAAAGCCAGTTTCACCCCTCCCAGCAAAGTCAGTTTTGCCCCTACCAGCGAAGCCAGATCCACTGCTACCAGCATGCTGACAGTGAAGGTAGTTTCACCCCTCCCAGCAAAGCCAGTTTCACCCCTACCAGCTTGCTTCCATTGAAGCCAGTTTCACCCTTCCCAGCAAAGCCAGTTTCACCCCTACCAGCTTGCTCCTAGTGAAGCCAGATTGTCAAAGAGGTGAGAGTGACCATGCCTGAGCGGTGAGACCAAGCATGTCAGGGCTTTCAAAGTGAGTATGTCAGAGTTGAGAGAGCAAGCATATCAGTTGTGAGAGTGACCATATCAAAGCCATGGGAGTGAGCTGGTCAATGTTGTCCAAGTGAGCATGTCAGAGTGAAAAGAGTCCATGGTAATGAGGCAAAAGGAGATGTCAGAGTAGCAGCTCAATGAGTACTTGAGTTGAATATGTAGTATAATCCATGAATTGCAGTAAATAGCAGATGTGCTGGAGTTGAATTGCAGTAATAATTTGGGTGTGCAATCAGTAAATTAAAGGAATATTATTGGTGTTTACAGGAAATTGCTCGCGGGTAATATGTATTATTTGGTGATATTGGTGTTATGGGAGGTTACTGTAAGCAATATGGGCTATGGTAGAATATATATAACAGAATACCATTTTCCCGACATATTGATATTCTACTCTATACTAAACCGCATTCAACCTGAAAATAAATTCATAAGTATATAAGGGGTGACTTGTACAAAGGTGGAAGGAAATGAGGAGAACCATCACGTCCAATTAATATCTGCCACAATACATTGTGAGTGTGTGCACACCAGCCTCTGGCTGTGTACCGATATAGATTGTAATTGGGTGGATAAAATTGCAAATGTGGACTCAAGTAATAGTCGATATAAAGGTGTAAAGTAAGATTATTGCTCGAGATCTAGGGCTTATGGCAGGTAAACAATATAGAATCGCTGATACCAGGCCCTGATCGCCTCATGTGCCACTTGCGGGAAACTGAACCAGCACCCCTTACATCATCCCACTCTTTGGGAGTTGACTCCCTGGGCTGCAGCCACCCATACAAGAAATGGATAGAAAGGAAACAATCAAACAAATGTTCTGTGGATGAACTTGTGCAATCCAATAAGTTCCACTACCGATTGGTACCACATATGGCAACGTTTCAGCAGATCTGGCATATGGGGAAACATCAAATCCAGTCACATGTGGTGAAACCTTTGCCGACACCATTTGTACCAGGGCGATATCCAAAGAAGCGAAGAGAAGAGAGAAACATGACAATGTCCAATGGACCCTGAAGCTTCCATATCTCTACTTCCGTACCAACAATGAATTTCCTTCAATGTAGCTCATATTTCAGCACAGGTCATCATTCGAAACATCAGGCTGGGAGAGCTTCAGCTCTGACTTGATATTGATGGGATCATGCCCTGCTGAAATCGGTCATAGCCATCAGTAATCACTGCTCGTATAAGTTAATCGCTGCAGCAGTGAAGGCCAATCATTCGTGATATCTCTTATGAATATGATTAAACTTACTAAGTGTATTTTGGCATACACCCGTTGTTGGAAAGCCGTATTGTACCGAATCTTAGCCCATCTTGACTACATAATAATCTCATAAACCATTTCTCTGTAATAACCTTTTGGCAGAAAACTTTTCCAACTCACCAGTTGATCATTTTGGAGGTGTTTTGGGAACTTGTTCGATATGCTCTTCGGCAATTTGTTCAGTATTCTCTTCAGTGACTTGGTTGGTGTGTGGATTATATTTGCACTTCCACTATTCACAAGTAGGCTTCGCTTCTGATCTTCTCTCTGGAGCAGTTGCAGATTCCCTTACTATTTATTCCATTCTGGATGTGCTTGTTATCTTCTACATCGCACTTTGGCTTCTCTCAGCACTTCCTGGATGATAATTGCCTGTGGTAGATGTTGAGGTTGCTTCCGGTAAGTCATCCGTCTCTGTGTTTGAAGATCGTTGCCCCCGGATGATTAATGTAGTCAAATGACAGCATTCAGTGTAATATCGACTGGTGAATACTTCTTTCGGTGGTAATCGCCATCTTAGATCTGGAGATGAGTAATGTACGATCTCCGAATGCAAGTTGGGAGATTCTTTGGTGTTTGGTTCTAGGATGTGGAATCTGGAAGAAGTGTTTCAAAGAGTACTCAGCTGGAGTTATGCTGCTGGTATCTCGTGTATCTGTGTCTCTGAATGTCTTTGGCAGTGAATAGCTAGTCTTGTAATCTATCATCTAATGTGATGGATCATAAGGATAAAACTCCACATAGCCTCATCAACTGCCTTCAGGCAGTTGATTGTATTCCAAATTCTGTGGCCTCCACTTCCACTGATAGTAGCTCTATAAAGATCACCTCCTGCATGACCGAGGTGGGAAAATGGCCTCTCTGTACATATAGAAGTGCATGTTATTGATGATTTAGCTAACCTCTGACTTGAACTAACAACTATGCGAGCCTCCAGCACAGTCACAACTTAACATGACCAGAGCCACTCACCTACATCACATCCTCCTCCAATCATCGTCAAGAAACCTCTTGAAGAATCAAAACACAATGATCTAAAAACAAACACTCTTCCACGAAGTCTTGCAACCATCCAACGAAAAGAAACTCACCTCTCATGCATTTTTTGGTGTTGTTTTTTTTTTGCCTGTAGCTGCCCGCCTGTTTCCTTCCAATCCGGCTTCACCATCTCTTTTGCTTTTGGCATATTCTCCTCCGCCTCCCACGTGTTGTCCTTCTCATCCCAACCTTCCCATTTCACTTTGTATCCCCAACCGGATTTCTCAGAGTTCTGTCGGCAATTTGTTAATGATTGGATGTCATAACTTGTTTCCGCTGGGCTTGTCTGTACCGGAGGAGGTGGCGGGTGCTAGGCAATGCTACAATCATCCGCATGATCCACTTTGAGCATGGTGAGGATGACCATATTGTAGATTGTCAAGTCGTTTTGGAGGCCTAGTTCAACAAATTTTTGGCCTTGTAAGGGTTTTGCAGATTCATGAGCCTGTGGCCACTGGAGGTGTGCGATTAAGTTAAGCGGCAAAGGCGGCTCATAACTAAGATCAAGCTCAAAAGGCATCTGCTTTGTTGAACAGTGCAATGAGGAATTGTAAGCATACTCTGCTAATGGGAGGTGGTCATCCCAATTGGCTTGATCATGAGTGGTGAAGCCATGCAAATAGCATACAACCAGCTGGCTCGAGTTCTCAGAGATGTTATCCTGTTCTGGATTGAATGCTGTAAACATGAGCAGCTTTGTCCACAGAATCCAAGCAACTTCTCTCAAATGGTCTGCTCTGAAGCATACATCGTGGTCCAATACAACCTCTTGAGGCACTGCATGTAGGCAGACGATGTCCTCAATAAATATCCTTGCAAAGACCGGGGTGTTGATTGTTCCGCAGCTGGATCGCCAATGTTTTCGCTTTGTCATGCAGTCGACAAATGTTACAATCCTGTTGTGGCCATTTCCTGAGACTTGGAGGTCAGTTATGAAGTTGATGCCCATTCTTTGCCAGTGGCCTTTCGCTATAGGAAGTGTCTGTTGGAGGCCCGTGGGTTTCCCGCTCTGGTGGTTCCTTTGATGGCATAGGTCACAGCCCTGTACGTATTGCCCAGTGTTGCGCCACATTTACATGCACAAATATCGGTTGTTCATGTGTAAATACATTTCGTCGGGTCTGGAGTGTCCCCTGCGGAAGTGTTCTGCGCCTCGTGGAGGCGTTGCCGCTGCATCGTCTTTGGAATCCAAAACTGTCCTCCCTTCTCTGCCTTTCCTTCATCCTCCTTCTCTGCCTTTCCTTCTGCCTCATTCTCTGCCTTCTCTTTTTCCTCCTTCTCTTTTGACCTTACATTCTTCTCTACCTCTTTATTTTCCATATCTTCACATAACCACAGTAGGCCATTTTTTTTCCAAATAGAACCATTGCGCTGACACCCATACTTTGTATTCTTTTGGGGATGCAGTGGATGGCGGGGGTCAGGGACATGGGTTGGCCACGGAACGTGCAATAGGCCCGAACCATTCATGATCACTGATGCCTGCCTTGCTGTCCTCAATCCATTTTCTGGCCGCAGTAACTTCCAGTGCAATTAAAATCAATCGCTGGCATAGGAAATCAGGACGGAGACATATGGCATCTGTGACCTGATTCTCGACACGCAGGATGTGCTTGACCTGCCATTTAGAATCTTGCACAACCATCAGGATATCCATCTGACGTACGGTGAGGTGTGGTTGTGTGACAATCCAACACCAAGTTGCATGGTCCATCTGTACCAAAAATGGTTGGCTGGCTCCATGTAGGTTGGATTTCTAGTATATTATTGCTTCTCAGATGCCAAATAGTACTCTGTTGTATGCAGGGTATTGCTTCTCCACATTGTGTAATTTATGGCTGTAATCACCCAGTACCTTCTGTGCCTTATTTTGCACCTGGGAGAGCACCGCACACAATGCATATTAGCTAGCATAGACCTACAGCCAATATTTGGCTTGGGTTCTGGCAGAGCAAGGACTGGATCATTGCAGAGTGCCTTTTTGAATGTGTCGAAACCATGCTTGCATTCTCTGTCCCAAGCAAATGGAGTGCGCATGACCTGCCTCAGTTCTCCATGTCACTACCCAACGTCCCCTTGTCCTTTCAGAGCAGTGCCAATCACATACAATGGCATTGCAATGTGAGCATAGTGTTCAAAGAATTTTCTATAGTACCTAGTGAGGCCCAGGTAGCCTCTGACATCCTTACTGTTCTCAGGTCGAGGTCAATCGTGTACCACACAGGTCTTATGTTCCTCGGTGTGGATGTTGTCCTTCTCAATGTCAAAGCCACCAAACTCTACTGTCTGAGAAGCCCTGGCATGTTTTGCATGTTTGGCCTCGACAGTATGTTCGGTCAATAAGGTAAGAACCTCATTGACCTAGAAGAAGTGTTCTGCCAGAGTATGGCTAGGAATCATAATATCGTCAAGGTATACCATGATGACTTTACTTTTTGGTGACCCAAAGATGCTGTTAATCATGCATGTGAACTGGCTGGGAACGTTCACCAGGTCAATCAGCAGGACTCACCACTCCTAAAAACAAAATTTGTGTTGAACACCATCTTTTGCCAGTCAGCTGTTGCGATGTGTGTTTGATGGTAACCAGCTGCCAAGCCCAATTTGGTGAACCAGCAGGAGCCATGCATGGAGTTGAGTTAGTCCTCAATATGTGGGAGAGGATAACAATCCTTGACTGTTATGGCGTTTACTGTGCACTAATCTATGCACATACGTGGCTTGCCGTCAGGCTTTGGCATGAACAATACTGGTGAGCTGAAGTCACTTTGCGAGAGGAGAATCCAACTGCAACAAAGTGCCTTGTGTATCCGCCTCCGAAGCTCCACTTCTCCAAGCAGAGAGATGCAGTATGGTGAGCCAAATGGTATATTGCCATTCAGATCCATGTTATTTTCGAAATTGGCCTGCCTTCCATTCTGCGAGTGTGCATATGTTGCCTCGCCAAAATGGCCCTGGAACTCTGTCAACATCACATGAAACTCACCTGGCAGTTTGTCTGTTGGAAGTGTCTCACCATCACTGCAGTGGTGAACTTTGATCAAGAAGTCATGTTTCACCTGTTGGGGAGATAAATTTTTAAGCTCTGCGTTCCGTATGATGAGGATACCCATCAATCTGGCCTGCTGTGATATTCCTTTGTCAACATCCAAGGGGCATAGGCTGGGCTAGTAGTGTACCCAACCTTCCTCTCATTCTGCCCATTGGTTATTGGCAATCCACATTTCCTTGCTGTCATGGTTAATGTGATATTGGTGGTTTATATCACACATTCATCATTTGCCTGGCATGATCGCAAAGCCTTTGACACCATAGACGGTAAATTCTGCCTCATAGACAAATGATGCACTAAGTCGAATGTTGAATTTGACTCGTTGGCACTTCCCTATGCGATCCTCTGCATTGACATTGGCCATCTCCAGAATCATCCATCCCGCCTCCTTTGAACTCAGGATGGCCCCTTGGTGTTTTGATTCATGAGAGAACTTCTGTCCCACAAAGATTTTCGAAGCGCCAATGTTCATCAGCAACAACTCTACTTTCAGTCAGAGACTCACGGGTGTTGCCGACGGCTCTGACATCTCTGAAGGAACCTCTTACGCTCTGATGGAGAATTACACGCTTCCTGTCACCAAGGCAATGGGTCGTGTTCCATACTTACCACCTGTGCATTGAGCACGCAATTTGGTGATGTATACACACCATCAGAATGACACGTTTGTTACACTCTTCGCAGGGGCTGTAGTTATGCTGTAGCCGTTTACACATTGCCTGGCAATGTTTATGCCTTCCTCTGGCTGAGTGCCACATTCTACCTCTCCGCTATTGCTATATATTGGATGCCACACTCTCCTCATATATGTTTAGCTGTGAAATGTTGTCACTTATTACAATACAGTCTTCGCTGCAGATACATCACTTGCCGTAGCATTTGCTTCGCCATTATCATATTTCACAGGTCTGAAATATATGGTCCAACCATCACACTCTTTAGTACTATGCCCTCAGTCCTCCACATTCTGCATTGATCCATCATCGGCATGGGATGCTGCTTCCTCCTCATCCGCATCCGCATTGTTGTCATCTTCGCCCTTATACCCCTCAACATCCCTGGTTCCCAGGTCAAATCTACTATGCCCTGGGTCCTTCACATTCTGCATTGATCCATGATTGGCTTGCGTTGCTTCTGCCTCCTCATCCACATCTGCAAAAGTCGCAATCCTCGCCTTCATACCTGTCGACATCACTGGTTCCCAGGTGAACCCTCTCCAGTTCAGTTGCGGATGGTCATCGCCAGCTGGCACTGGGGATGGCATCGTGCTTGTCGCTTTCATCACCTTCATCTTCACAAAACCCGCTGCTCCCTGGCATCGCAAAATGCAGTTTGCCATGCATGCAACTGTTGTCTATCGGGATGTTAGGGTCAGTGCTTCTGATTACAGGCTCCTCAACTGCCACGTCGGAGGTCAACAAGTCAAGACGAATAGCATTGTCAACACGCGCTGCTTCCATGCTGATGAGCATGGCGGGCATTGAGTTCTCCGCCTGTTCGATCTGACGCTTGCCTGTAGCAAGAGTGTTTTTATACACCCTCTGTAGGTAGCTCTCTGGTAGTGTGTTACAGGTATTCATCGAGAATGTGTAAGTGTCTGCAACGCCAGGCAAGGTTAACAACTGGCGACCCATTGCAGCGCAGCTGGATGCGTTCATACCGCCGTCATACTTGTAGTTGAAGTAGTTTGAGCGATCAGGTCTGACGACTTTCAGCTTTGACTTGGAAGCTTTCAGATGAACACCTTTGTTCTTTTGCCACTCCAGGAGAGCGTGGTGCAATGCGGTGCAGGTAAACATGATTAGTGGCAAGGGCATGTGACCGTCCTTGTCGTCAAGCATGGAATTATATAATCCATCAACATATTTAGCAGGGTTATTCGCCTGGTGATAAAATCTGATGTAGACGAACCGCACAATTGCTTCCACCAGGATGTAACGTGGACGTTGGCCATTTGTTAGCAGCTTTCCACACTCTCTGTGTTGGATTTGGACCGCATACACCACCTTCCACATGCTCTGCTACAGGAAAATGATACTTCTTGTCTGCCACAGGGAAATCGATGGATTCCAAACACTCTGCGTCAGATTCAAAGCGGTGGAGATCATAAAGCTCTGCTATGATGACCGTTACTGTATGAATAAAATGGGATTAAACATTATCGAAATGTGCTTGAACCTGGTACTGGTTTGAGCATGTTATATCCAATGTGGGCCATTGCTTCAGCATACCTCTTTCAAGATCTCCTCTGTGCATGCCTCAAATGCTATGGACCAAATGTTGTTTTGCTGCATGGCGGTGTTCCAGTACTTCTCTAATATCTGCTAGTGTGGGGCTTCAGCTAAAGCTTTTGCAATGCATCGTGTTGCATAACTTACCATCTCCAAGTTGCATGCACTCATAAAAGGCCCTCTGTTCCACATGTACAGCTCCAGGAGTCTGCAGGTCGCGAATACAAGACGCGTCATGTCTGATTGACTAACTCGATGGATGCTGTAACTGCTGGAGGCCACTGATCACTGTGTAGACACCGCCTGCAGTTTCAATTGCCACTGGCTCTGTCTCTAACACATTTGTGTAGCTCGCATTCACAGTGGATTTGTAATGATTGCACGGGCTTCTGGATTAGGGCTGGTCGTAGGACAGGTTTTCAAGACCACGTAGGAGGAGTAGGAGTGCTACCAACACTGGATGCGGGGCTGGATACAACGCAACGCAATGGGTCTGTCTGTGAGGTTTCTCCGGGTGCAGTTGTGCACCGACTGCTTGTACCCGGTGTGGTGGTGGTTGGAGTAGTAGTTGACCATCTCTGTGTAGTGGACGGAGTGGAAGTTACGCGTTGAGTGATATCTGTAATGCGGGAATTGGTCTGTGAAGATGAGGGGGTGGAGTTCCGACCTTGGATTGTAGAGGCTACGGAACTTCCTCCTTGAGAGGAATCCTCCTTGCCAGCCGGTACAGAAATACGTCTCCTAGCAGGGGGAAGTTGAGAATTGCCCAAACGCCCACGCTGTTGTTGATGCTGACAATTAGGAAGACCTCGAACATTTGGTATGACCGGAGTTGACTCAGGGTGAGGGCTTGGGAAGGTATGGTCAGATATAGATGCTCGACATTAGGAATGTAGCGATCATTTCCTCTGGATGCATGTGCACTGGCTAGTGTTAGCAACGGGTCCAAATTCCCGGTTCGGTTCCGGGTCCGGTTCCAACCCGGAACCGGACAATTGCAACGGGTTTCCACACCCAACCCGCTCCTCAAAATTAAACATTTTTGGCTCCAATTAAGTATTGGAGTTCACATCGTATCGCAACATAATGTATACGTGAATTATGCAGATTGATGCCCTCTTTCATCTCCCATTCTCCGATTTGCAATTGGATCAATAGTCATTGAGTCGCGATGGAATCCAGGTCATCTTGGCGTGATATTCGGCTTGATGACACAGCCACTCAATGAATATTGATCCGATCGGAAATATGAGAATTGCAGATGAAATAAGGCTTCAATCGGCACATTTCAAGTATAGATCATGTTGCGATACGATGAGAATTCCAATACTGAATTGAAGCAAATCATGTAGGAACTGTAAAATGGAACTGTAGTCCGGTTCGAACCCATCCCCGAACCCGGTGGGTTCTCCTGTTTTCCGGGTAACATCCTGGACTGGACCGTCTTGTCCGGTTCGAAACCCAGACCGCAGCCGGGTAAGCCGGAACCGTTGCTAACACTAGCAATGGCAGACGAGGTAGACTTCTATTTGAGTGACCCTGGAGGGATTCGACAAAAAAGGGAGGTGCAGTGTAGACCGCGCTAGACTCTAAAACGTGGCAATACTGAGGGCCAAGATCCCTTGAAAAGCATTCAATTCTGGGGTTAACTGCCAACAGATTATGATCAGATTAGACTCAGCATTGATATTCACTGTTACAACAACATCTGAAGGTCGATTTGCACTGCTTGAAAGGTGTTTATGCCTTCTTGGCACGGGTACCATAGTAATGCACCCATTTTTTGCACAATACTTCGAACCATCGATTGTGCATATCTTCAGCTTCCCGGTGGAAATCCCCTTTGCCAGAGGTAAAACCATCACCAAGTGAACAGTGACGTATTCTCTATCCTATGACATCAGTTGCGTGTGCTCTCTCCACCGCTAGGTGTGTTGGAAACCATGTTGGATGGTTGCACAGTTGGGACAACATGAGAACTGCTCAGTTTGCTCTGAGATGCACAAGGTCTGAGCGGGAAAAGTTGTGTGTGATGCAAAAGCAACCCCTGGTGTTGTAAACGTTCCTCTCCGCGAGTACTAAATCTCATCTCTGGGCTTCTCATTCATGAGGTGCCTGGTAGTTGTGGAAGATGAAGGCTGGGCTGTTTTGTGTTTGTTAACCAAAAAAACGCAGGATATGAATTAAAATTATCATATCTCACAAGTTGAACCAAGGAATCGCAGGAACTCGAGTATATATATCCCTTCTTCCCACTTACACCTGCATTCTCTTATTCTCTAGTAATGAACACACCACCAGCATCCTGAACTATCTCAACATCACATGACTTCCGCATAACAATGCCTCTCGTTACAAAACAAACACGATAACCTACACAACTTTGTAAGTTCACTCTCGGCTCCGTTCCACTGCTTGTAACTGGATCATAATGCTAATGGCTCGGATGTAGATTTATGTTCAACTCACAGCGATGGCACCAAAGGGCAGCGACCCAGAAAGGGGGAAGGCAACGGCTAGGGCAAAAATGCTGTCATCTGTTATAAATTGACACCTGTCGTTGGATCGGCACGGTATAAAGTGATTCACCTCGGAACACAACTGTGGCCTCATACGGATAAAAAATCTCAGCCGCATCAATGATGAGAGGGCATGGAACGTATTTTAAGATGTATCCTTTCTTAACCCAGTCACGACTGGCCACGTTCGACAATTCCAGCTCATGCGGCAGTACCTAGTGTTAGCTGCGGTTCCGGACCGTCAAGTCGGATCCGGGTCCGGGTCCAAACTGAACCTTTGCCAAATTGGTGGTCCGGTTTGACAATAAACCCGAACCATCCATTTGGGTACGGATCAATGGTAAAGTCCCAACCCGTCTGAATTGGGCTGGTTGTAAGCATGTCCATCTTTGGATTCATATAAGGCTCTTATTTTTGCAGTTTGTTAATAGTGTCTTATCAGAATTGCATTTTCAATAACCAATGATTCGCTTTTTGCATGTTTTGCAGTTTGCAATATCGATTGATTTAAAATCTGTGTTGACCTTTGATATATCGTATTATTGCGTACGAAGGCAGTCAATTATCCTGTTCTGCGAACGAAAATCTGCACGAGGACTTGATTACCAAATATGCAAGCCCTAAAACTGTTGATGCTCCGTTGATGCTCATTTCAGAATTTGGCAGTGAGCATGTTGCTGTTGTTTTTGGGTCCAAAGGCTGCCAATATCTCAGAAATGGATGTCTGCAATCAATCGGAACATAAATTACCCAAGATGCAAAGCTAAGAATCATTGACGCACCATTGACGCTGATTCTAGGAATGGGGCTGTGACTGTGCTAGGGTCTCTTTGGCCTATAAAAGCTGCCATTCCGTCAGTTATGAATAACAGCAACCAAATCACTGGTGAATTACTGTACTTACAAGACCACAAATCTTTGACGCTCTGTTGACACCCATTTTAATGCATTGTCCATTCGACATCAGTTGCCATCGATAATAGTTTTCATCATCATTTGAACTTAATGGTTGTCATTCTGGCAGATCGAGACTCGGTGCTATGGTGAAGCCGAGCGCAGTAATATTCTTATACTGTTCACTCTCACACGACTAAAAATGATATGTCTTGCCAAAAGATTCATTGCGCCTGCTATACATCTGTTTATCAACCGATATTCACAAGCTACTGCTAACCATTTGCTCATAATATATCTCTAACTGAAACTCTCGGTCGAGCTACATGAAGAAGCTGGTGAACCATTCATGCATTCAGTCTTACTTTTGCTTCACTTCGTTATTCCTCCTCATTTCAATTGCATTGACTTCCACGAACACCTGTTCAGCCTGTTTCGTTGACTTCCATGTTGGCTGAACCAATCCAGGAACATTTGGAGTGGCACTCACATCCTGCTCCTCTGGGCATTGCGGATCCTCGACGCCATTATTTTGCTCTATCTCGGATTCATCATCTGCTGGGCAATTGTCTTCACTGTCACCTGGAATTCCAAGTCGCCATTCCAGTTGAGCCAATTTTCGGTGTCCGAAATGCTTTCAGGTGTGCTATCCTCATCACTTGCTACTGGATGACGGTTGATTCTTCTGGTTTGGCGGACATTTAATATTTGGGTTTGTCCTCCATGGAGGTCCTTTGCAGACACAGCTGGTGGCAAAGGTGATCTTTCTGACAATATAAATGCAGCCGCACCATCATGGTGAAAGAGTGACCAGGATGCTCTGATGATCTCTTCTGTGTCTGAAATGTATCCTACAACTGTCATCTTCCTGTTTTGAGCATGTGATTCCTTCTGTGTAGCACGTAGGTTTTGGCTGCCCTGCCACATCTCCAACATGTCATGGACCTTGGCCATTCTGTGCAATTTCCTTTCCTCCACCTCTTTCTTCATTTCCAAGCCCGTTTCTGTGTTCCACGTATACAATACTGGGCCATCCCCTGCCGAAATCCCGTGATTGGCTTGAGCAAACGGCATTACCACTGCTTATCCCTGGAGGGTCTCGCATGTGGTTTTTGACTGCCTCCAGGCAATAACATCTCGCCGAAGGGAAATACTGGCCTGCATTCCGACACCATGTGGTATGATAGAATTATGTCACATGCCACATTGGAGACATCGGTGCACTTTGAGTGTGTTTCCTCTTGTTGGCGCCAGCAGTCGGTTATGTCCAGTAACCAAAATGTACTGCTAATCTCCATTGGCTGGCAGTGGTAATCATTGAGATTTGGATCATTTTGCCCCCAGTTCTTTGGTGCTTTAGGGGCCGAATTCAAATAGAGCCTGTCGGTGGTCAATAAGCATGCTGTGCGATCACTGCATCTGGTTGTTGTTTCAGCCGCAACGTTAGGCGTAACGTATGGTTGATCATCGCTGGACAAATCATATGGCTCAAAGAATGATTGACAGGATCCTGGAGCCGTTACGGAGGGGACCAGATTACTGCTCAGTATGCTTTGGAATTCATTGACCGGCACACGTTGATGTCCGGCACAGTTTTCATTCTCACCATACTGCAGAAAGGCCTCGTGGTATTGGGTAGTATAGGATCTCTCGCCCTCAGGATTGATATCCATTCCCTTGTCCGGCTTGCTACATGATTGCAACTTCTGGAAACTAGCGAGGATATGTGCTGAAATGAGAAGCATACCCATCGATGGAGTCACTTCAGAGTAATATTTTGAGAGCTTATGTTGAGATAACTTCACGGCGAAGAACAAGTCTTCCTTCCATTGAGTCTTCCACCTAGCTGAAGCCCGCATAACGCCATCCATATGATTGAACATGTCATTGCAGACTGTGATTGCGTGATGCAATGTGACTGTATGCCTCTTTGACAGCAACAGGGTCCAATATCGGAATGGCCTCGATACTTCCATGACATACTTCAACATGTTCCATTCATCCTGGGTTGTGAAGAGTGGTCTGTAATCACTGTATTTTGGATTTTGGAGCAACTCACATATGAATTCTAGTAATCAGTAGGAGCACTCGAGCAACTCCAGTGTCGAGTTCCAACCTGTCTCCACATCCATATTGGGTTGTACAGCGATGTGGACTTTGGCTATTTGATAGTCAATGAACTTGTTTTGACGACCATGTGTCAGCGTAATCGATACAGTATGCATTCTCTGCTATATGAAGGTTAGTTTCAGGACTTTCACATTATCTTGAACTATGTACTTTCTCAATTATCTTTGCTAAACCTGGTCCCATGGCTGACACCATATTGATTCTAGCATTGCCCTCTTTTCGAAGTCTTTGACTCTTCCCAATGTTCATGATTTCATTCTCTCCAAATGGCTGATTGTGCTCATGGGCTTCCCAAGACTTGGTGCGGCGTTTTACACCGAGACTGCTCATGAATGCACCCAAAGGCAGCTGTATGACTTGCGCCATGCATGGTATGTGGTTCCTCAATGTGGGCCACTCGATTCCAGAGGCCTCAAGTGTTGATTGTAGCTCGGGTGTCATCGAGTATTTTGAGGAAGCATTATCAGTAGTAATTCCAAGCAATCCGCCATCGGTAAGCTTAAAACATTCAAACACCTCCTTCAAATGTACTGTTAGCCTTGCCCCGGTATGTTGGCCCATGACCTATCATCCTTAATCATCTTTCAAAACCGGAAAAGAATAGGCGATCAACCTCATTCAAAGCGACTTGAACTTCACTCAATTCTGAATTTCGATCCATATAGGAAGCAATGACTGACGTGATGGCTAGTTTGTTCATTGACGTCCATCCGTCCAAAGCTATACTTACTCTATTTCGTGACAGTATTTACTTCATAATCATACCCACAGTCAGTGCATATTCCCTCCTGCAAATGTTGTTAAGGGTCGTAGAGGACGGCAGCACTGGGTCACTTTGTAATGCTTTATATGACTGTCATAACTTGGGATTTAATATAGTGTTCCATGGAATATATGCCGAAACAAATCGTAACATGAGGTAGCGAATCCATGTGCCTTGGTGAAATTCGGAAGTTTCGAAGTCCATACCTGCCAGTTTGGAGCGTGTTGTCTGTCAGTTCGGTCAATATGGTTTAACCGGGATGTCAAATATGAACATTCTCAGCAAAATTGCTATTGTAATTCCTCGACTTCCTTGCCTCTTCAGGATGGCGAACACTGTTTCATTGACCGTCGAACAGGTTAATTCAGTAACCTCTGACTCTGTACATTGGTTGAACTTTGCGATGTGATCTTTGGCCAGCAAGTGTTGCCCCATTAAGCTGGTCGCATGTTCTGATGGATGGCGAAGAGCTTGATGACAACCAATACATATGACGGGAAGGCAGCCAGTCTGCACAATTCTGCAGTGCGAATGAAATCACCATGAAGATGCATGTCTAGAATTTTTCCAAGCAATAGAATGTTTCAAGCCTAGATTCATTGAAGCCCACCAACCATCGACGACGATCGGTAAAGTAAGGTCGCTCAAATCACGAATAATGACATGTTCATTTTTGGAAGAGATCATAACCTCTAGCAATGAGGTGTTCAATGATTGTGAATCCGACAAGGCAGTAGGAATTAGAAAGCTGGGTAATCTGACTCGAGAGACTGCTGAAAGCAACGTTACAGGCATGCAGACTGCAGGTTGTCAACTATTGACTCAACAGCTACAAGCAAAAAAATCAGATCTGTGAGACATTGCATGCATATTTGAGAAGTTGTATCCAAGGACATATTGAAAAGACTGACTGCGTAAAACTCAATTTGCAAGCAGTGCAATGGATTTCAGTGATGTGTAGCGTACAGAGCCTCCAGAGAAATTGTTGATGCTCGGGGGGTACTCAATTGTAGGAGGTGGATGCTATAATGTCATTAGCATTTTTGCCAATAAAGGCTGCCGACAGGATCATTGTGGGTTAACTGCATTCCATTGACGTTAGATTATCCAAGATGTAAGATCAAAAATCGTTGACACTCCTTTGACGCTCTGTTGACGCTAATGGTTAGGATATAGCAGCGATGTTGTTGGAAAAATTTCAGCATAGCAAGGCGGCTGACAGTTCAATTATGAGTTAATGTGGCCACGCAGCCATCTGGATTGTCCATGATGCGATGCCAAAAATCGTTGACACTACATTGACGCTCATTTTTAGGATGTGGCAATGTGAGTGTCATTTACCTTTTCACCTATAATGCCAACCAACACATTCACTTTGGAAGGATGTGGCAATGCAGCCCTGTGATTGCCGAATGTGTAAGACTAAAAATCGTTGATGCTCTGTTGACGCTCACATTGATCACTTCCAAACAGCCATCTGACACTCAATAATTGTATGCAAAGAATCGTATCCGCAGTATTGATGTCCAATGTTGCGTTTGTAAGTATTATCATTTGCATCAAGGAGCTTTGTTATCTCTCAATTTCTGATCAACCACTTTGCATGCTATCTTAGTGTGAGATGACATGGCCCTATCCCATTCCTGCATTGTCGGCCGGCCAATATAGGCATGTAGATTATTTCACTAGTTTTTGGTAAATATAGCTTTGACTTCCTCACCTTTCCTCATCAAGCTCCTTCTCCTCAAGTTGCATGACGTACCATAAACAATTTCAAATATCCCAACCATGTGCACGAGCTCTGTGCAGTGAGTTATGCAGTTGGATACATGGATGAAGGCAGCATGACGGTCGTTGTTCAGACACATTCGTAACGAGCACTGACCGCTCTTTCCACATCAGGAACAACTGTAGTTTCCGCCAGAAACACCCGGGTGTTCCAGACAGCTCTGACGGCTCTGAAGGAATCCTGTACCCTCTGACGGATAATTACACGCCTCCCATCGCCCAGGCGACAGGTCGCATTGCATAGCATCAGCAAAATGTATTTTAGTCACTGGAGGCCTCCAGGATTGTCTGAGAGGATGTCGAGTGTCAACTTAGATGCGTCAATTCCAGGAGAGTATCAGACCCTAGGAGGGCATTCATGCCGGCCTTCAGGGTAATTCGGAGCGCTGACGACAAGCCTGGGAGCACCTGGGAGCGCCGGCAACATGTCTGGAAGCACCTCGAATTACAGTCATGTATTCTGTTTGTATTCTCATCTATGTATCTATGTATCTATATAGCTACCTATCTACACACGCTATATCTGGACCGGCTGCAGGCGGTGCTTGAGAGCAATTTGAGGTGCGCCCGAAAATGAGGATCGAGTGAACTCAGAGATATACTCCGAGGCTGCGATCGAGTGAGCTTGGAGATGCACTTGGAGGCGGTAATCGAGTGTATTCAGAGATACACTTGGAGGCCGTGATCGAGTGAACTTAGAGATGCACTCTGAGATGGTGGTGCAGGAAGTTTGAAGAAGCACTTGGAGGCCATCCTCGTGCAAACTTGGATGCCATAATCGAGCCTGTTCGGAGATACACCTGGAGCCATGATTGTGCGAGTTTGGAGGTATGCCACATGGAGGCCATGATTGTGCAAACTTGGAAGCCGTGATCGAGCGAGTTTGGAGATGCACTTGGAGGCCTTGATCGTGCGCACTTGCAGGCCGTAATCCAGCGAGTTTGGAGATACACTTGGAGGCCATGATAATGCGAGTGTGGAGATGCATTTGGAAGCCGTGATCAAGCGAGATTGGACAAGTACTTGAAGGCGGTCGATGGACGGCGCACCGGGTGATCAGACTCTATTCATCTGTTAGTTAACTCTCAACCGTGAGAATGTGAGAATGTCACTTTACCTTTGAGCTCTCATGGAGAGCTGGCTGATGACAGTCGATCGTGAAGGAAGGTGCGCTGGAAGCTGAAGCTACATTCAAGGGTCAACTCATTATCATGAGAATGGAGGGAAGACCAACAATTTTGGGTGGATGCTGTACTCGGTGTGGGCTGTACTCAGTGTATGCTGTACTCGGTGTCAACTCATGATCATGTCATGGAGAGATAGAGAGGGACCACTTGACTTTGTGTTCTGTGATGATGGTTGAGTTGTGGACGAGAAAGAGAGAGATGGGGGAAGAAGATGAGAATGATATGGAGGATATGAGTGGATATGAGAAATCAGAGGTACGACTTGCCTGATTGGGTTGGGAGTACCTCGTATTGGTGTTATTACCCGCCAGATTGGGACTCGTTCCTGGCGTATCTGGGATGGTCAATTGACTTGCACACGAAATTCTCTAAGTCCCGGTTTCTCATGATAATTTCCCTCATCTCATCTGATCTCTCCCTTTCTTGTGCTCAACTCTACCATCACCTAAGAACAAGAAGCTAAGTTATCCCTCTCTATCTCTCCATGCCATGATCATGAGATAACACAGAGTACAGCATACACCAAGTACAGCATCATCTCAAGATCAAAAGTCTCCCGCTCCCAGCCAGTTTCTCATCTCTCGGCGGATGTTGTACTCACCTCTCTACATTCCCACTATTTCAAGGTAACCACTCAATGGAGTCTTAGCTGCCGTTGCGCCTCCCTCCAAATCGACCGCCTTCAATTACTCCTCCAATCTCGCACAATTGTATCCTGCAACTGCATCTCCAAACTCGCTCGGTCACAGCCTCAAAGTGCATCTCCAGACTCGATCGATCACGGCCTCCAAGTGCATCTTCTGAGTTCACTCGATCTTCGCCTCCAAGTGCATCTCCACACTCGCTCGATCACGGCATCCAAGTGTATCTCCAGACTCGCTCGATCACAGCCTGCATGTTTGCACGATCATGGCCTCCAAGTGCATCTTTAAACTCCCTCGATCCTGGCCTCCAAGTGCATCTCTGAGTTCACTCAATCTCAGTCTCCAAGTGCATAACCAAACTCGCTCAATCATGGCATCCATGTGCATCCCTCAGTTCACTCGATCTCAGACTCCAAGTGCATCTGAAACACGCTCGATCTTATACATCTTGAACGACCGACCGTGGTTGTACGGAGATAGAGGGGTAACGAAGGTGGACAGAGTAACGGGGAGTATATATTCGGCAGACCCCGGAGTAGATAAGCATTATCCCATTTCCATCCCCTCTTATCATACATTGAAAATTCACACTCTATCTTTCCGAGCTTTGGGTTCCACTCGCTCTGTCTGAGATTTCGTGGATCCACACAATTGGGTCAATCCTCACGGCCGGGTGGTATCATATCTTCTCACCTTCCTCCTACGCTCCTCGAGCTTAATGTAGAAGGAACAGAAGGATACATTTCCGCAGCATCACCCATCGCATTGCAATCCTGATGCAAGTGTGTACCCAATGAACCCATTCCGACGTATGGTCACAGTTGGTCACAACCGCAGGGTGTTTTTTTTGAAATTGGAGACCAACAGAGCGAGAAGAGACAGCAAAACGGCGATCGGAGGGCGATATGCAACGCGGCAGGTGGTATTGATGCGGGGCGCGGTGTAATCCACCTCCAGGGTGTCTTTGACAGCGCTAATGGAGCACGTCCACCCTGACGCAGCCATTCCGCCCGGATGGAAATGGTTTTTGGTGATGTATGACACATATGACATGACACTCTTAAATTTTGTTACTATATTTTGTCACTAATATAGCTTTTGCTTTGTCACTGAAAAGTAACTGGCAGATAGAAATCGGAGGTGTTGGCTGTCTTAGCGCCTGAGTTGGATACTAGAACTTTCGGATGGTGCGTTTGACCCTTGCACATGCACAGACGAATTATCAGATCTCACAATTTGGTTACTAAAATCAAGAAAAAGTCGACATGTAGCAAAATTGGTAAACGAATTACTTTTCACCAGGATTTGACGTCAAAAGGTACTTGTTGGCTCTCAATTCCTGAACCGACTCAGGAGCCGTCATCATGTCTTCGTCTTCGACCGAAATCTATATCGTGATTGGCTGGGGACGCCATATGCAACGGTAAAAGTATAAAGGTTCAACCGGTTTCACTCTCAGCAATGGTAACAAATCGGGCTCAGCAGCGGGCCCAAGACGAGGTATACTCGTATTTGACTGCAGCTGCAACAAAGCTAGTCTATTATGAATGTGTCCTGGTCAAGATGTCCCATGCGGCATTTGCGATATTCCGGGGACAATGTCATGACACTCTAGAACCGCGCCAAATGTTGTCAGTGCAGGTGCCGCTGCGACATTATCTGTTTGAGGTTAAACGACTGCCAGAACCCTCAATTCTGATGTGCTGTACTTCGTATCTAGTTCCCGGAAGTAGTCGGCTGCAGCCTCATATCCCAGTTTCGTCAATTCATCACACTTCATTTGCTTCTGGAGAAACCTCTCCATGGGCTGCTGTACCGTTTTGTTGATTGTGCCCATCACCCAGCCTGGTTCGTCACCTTCACTCAGCTTGCCCTGCTCTGTCTCTCCAATAGCATCACCATCCCCATCTTCCCCATCATCGGAACTTGCGAGATCACTCAGACTGCCTCCGATGGCAACCATCATCCCGTGAACAGTCTTTTCCGGCTCTTGGTTTGTCAATCCCGCGTTTTCAGCATTCTTCATATCCTCCTCCTCTTGCTGAACCGCTGTCTCTCCGTCTCCAATGCGCAGTCTTGCCCCACCGGTTTCTCTCTCAACATAATCCTCAATCCATTTCTCAAAGTGATCATTGCTAAAGAAGTGCGTTTCTCGTCGTTTCTCGGCCACAAACTTCTTTTGGATCGCAAGCCACGCAATGACCCAAGGGCTCGGACTCTTTCTGCCTTCATGCCACGTCTACCTTCTTGTGCATGATGACATCGTTGGGTGGAATGCTTTTTCAATTTGCTGTATTTGCCCGCTGGATGTGGCGAAAAGTTCATTTTCGGAGCATTGGCCATTGTAGTTAGCCTTGACCTTGTTGTTGGGCAAGATGTTGGATGTTGTGAGATATGGACAATATGGAGGCTAGCTGCATCTTTTATGTCAAGGTTGGTACATTCACTCAACTTGAACACAGCAAAATCTGCCTTTTGACTGTCAAAAAAACAGGAATAGTTAGGCTAACCTTACAACATGACTTGATTCTTAGCATCAGTTTCCTGTATTATCCTGGGAATTATTTGAGACACAAATCAGCAGACATCCATTCCCTCAAACAATGTCCTATTGATATATGACAACCATGCAATTGCGGCTGTTGTACACTGCAACGTATCCCTGTTAACTTACACACAACATCGGAGTAACTTATTGGACATCACGGGGTGGTGGGAAACCCCTGCAACGTGCAGCTCTATGCAGCAGGATTGATCTTGTGTATAAGGAACATGTTTGCTGCTACTTGTTCCATTCTGACATAAGGCTAACTATATATTCCTCAGGACTTCCCACTTCTTTTCATTATCATCTTCCTCTCCTATTCCACACCAGCAAATCAGGGATACACAACCACCTCAGCCAGGTGAGGTCGGATCCAAATCAAGCCAAGTGGCTGGCGCGTCAGCAAATATGTCACTCACCGGTGCACAGCAAGAACTCAGACACCATTCAGTCCCCTGCGACACTGCCAATGAAGCCACCAACAATATGACCTAGGATGCGCATTTATAAATTGTCTGTAAGATTGGAAGCAGCACGAATCAGAAGCAGCATACACTAGGATGTAAGTATATCCTGATGGTTGTAAACGGCAGTCAATCAACCGTATAATGGAGAGCGGGTGTACATACAGAGATACGCGACCAATTTTTCACTGCCCATAACAGGAAACCTCCATGGTCGACCAAGGCATTTGACCCCACTGTCCGCGAAATCTAACAGCATGATGTTGTCAGCACAAGGAATTCAGCGAACAAATTTCCCGGTAGGCATCCCTACGAGCGGACGAAATGTGATTTAATCACGTCAGCGGTGGCCATGGAAGCATATATGGTTGAGGTAATAGCCGGATCTCATTGTTAGAAGCAGCAACCAATTTCTGCTAGGTTTTCAGCAGGTTTGCAAATATGGCCAGGCAAGGAGGTCGGGTACAGCTGGAACAGTCTGACTTGCGCCTGGCCTGTAATATGGCCAATATGGGCAAAAGAGGGTTTTCACGCACCGCGATATACGAAACGCAATATCTGATTAAGAAACCTCGTGCTGAGGTCGGAGAAGAGAAGAAGCGGAGTGTTGAGTTTCCTGGGCAAGAAAAGTTGAACCCGGTGAGAGAAAGACACCCAGCTGTACTTCGTCAAAGCCACACGGCCGGATGCCTCCCTTGCCAAAATGGCAACGTAAAGAATCTGCAGACAAGGTGGTGCCAGAAAGGTGCAGGTGCACCTCCACCCAACCGACGCAGACAGCCCACTCCAGAGCCGACATCCCCTCAGCCCGGAACACCACCCGCCCTAACCGGTCACACTTCAGGAGCTCAACGTTTCCAAATCGTAAATTTGCCAGCTGGATATGGATATTCACATACTTCTCTTCCCTGTGCTGAATTTTGACTCTCGATGCATCTGCTCAGGATAGCCACCACAATATACATTTTGCTCCAGATATACTGACTGATAAAGGACCATCGACAGGTTAGTACACTATCTGCTGTGTGGTAATTCTGCTAACATCCATTTTGAAGACCAGAGCAGTCCATTGAGCGAACCTGGCAGTGATGACAAGCATTGACTGAATGGCACGGGATTTTGGACATTATTATTATCCTGAATTTGCAGATACTGTAAAGTATATTTTAAAGGATATATTTATCTGTATTATTAAAGAACAATGCAGTGATCAAGAAGAAAGTAAATGAATACGCTAGATAGGCTGCCAAAACAATGTGAATGATGGTCTACACCAAATGAAATGATTGCATATTGTGAATACACCCGTGGCAAAATGAGCGTCAACCGAGCGTCAACGACTCTTGGTCATGTATCTTGGGTAATTTGGGGGGTGATAGGTTTCAAATAGTCATAAACAAAGTATTGGCTGCCTTTATAGGCAAAAGAGAAAGTGAAACACTCTGTGCCCCATCTTGAAAATGAATATCAATGGAGTGTCAATGATTCTTGGTCATGTATCTTGGGTAATCTGGGGGGTGACAGGTTGCAAATAGTCATAAACAAAGTAGTGGCTGCCATTATAGGAATAAGTGAAAGTGAATTGGTCCCTGCCCTATCTTGAAAATGAGCATCAACAGCACGTCAACGATTCTTGGTCATGTATCTTGGGTAATCTGGGGGGCGACAGGTTGCTATTATTCAGAAATGAAGTATTGGCTGCCTTTACCGGCAAGAGAGAAAGTCAAATGCTCCCTGCCCCACTTTGAAAATGAGTGTCAACGGAGGGTCAACAATTTTTGGTCTTCCATCTTCAGTGATAAGAGTGGAGCTTGATCAGAAGCATCCATAAAGAACGAGATGGCAGCCTTTATAGGCAGATATGGACGGGATATTCCCACCACATTCTCCGGGACAGTAACAACTGATTTCATTTACAGAGCTAGGACAAGGTATTTGTGAGCCTTTTAGCGTACCAAAATAGTCAAAAGCATGTATACAGACACCAACAGCCACATCGCACTGTGATTAACCATGATGGAAGGCCAACAATTGTTGACACTCCGTTGAGGCTCATTTTCATGATGGGGCAGGGAGCGTTTCCATTTCTCTTTTGGGTATACAAGCAACCAATACTTTGTTTATAACAATTTGCAACCTGTTGCCCCTCAGATTACCCAAGATACATGACTAAGAATCGTTGACGCTCCATTGATGGTCATTTTGAAGATGTAGTAGGGCATGTGCATCAATTCGATTTGATCATAAAGGTGGCCAATATATCCAAAATACACCGTAACATACCAATCTCAATATTATACAATTAACAGTGGTATATCTGGAGGCGACCATAAATGTGAAACCCGAAACGCAGAACCGGAGATTGGAACCGATGGGTCTAGCGAAACCTGGCGAAAGCAGCAGGTTGACGAGTACGGGTCCAGGTTTGGCCTGCGAGGAGCCAGCAGGTCCGGATTTTGGACCGGTCTCGAACAGAACCGACCCGCAGTTGCGGTCCAAGCCCGGACCGCTGGCAGCTTACCCGGACCCGTTGCTAACACTAGGTTACCACCCAGAGGTGCCAGATGAACTGTTGATGGTTATGATTTGGTGGGTGTCAAATGTCAATGATATTGTTTTATCCCCCAAACAACAGCAAAACTTGTATACAGATTTGTGGCACTGGGAGGAGCTGAATGAATTCATCCACAAAAACGGTGGCCAGAAAGAGGCGTACCTTTTAACAAGGATTTGCCAGTGCACCACGGATCAGGACAAATTGGATAAAGAGTATATTGGAATATATACACATGGGCAAATGATAATTGAGCCCAAATGAGGCCATATGTCATACAACTGTCACCTTTCAAATGCTGTCAAGTTGAAACATGGACAAAATCCGACAATGTTTTTGATAGAAATAACGAGAGCAACACGGAAGGAGTTTGCTGAGCATGTAATTAGACCAGCAAACATAATCCCTGCTAGTCATGTTAATGCTAGATGTGCACAACTGCTAATCATTATACTTCGACTTTGGAAGTCTCTGATGAGGGTGGAAGACAGGAGGTAGCGGAGGATTGTGGGCAAGAGAATGATACTTGCATTAATGTAAGTTCTGATTGAAAGAATAGAGTTGATTGTATTCTATCCATATATATTTGTTCCAATGGATGCTTGACTGTGAAATACCCAACATCAAGAGGAATTTCAGAAGCACCAGAGTATGAGCCCATCTGCCCAGCTTGTATCTGAGCAACTGTTTGCGTTCATCGAGAATGAAAAGAAAACAGATAAACCTACACAAGAGGTTCAGGAGCAAGTGGAGGATGGTAAGGAGGTCCTCGATCAAGATAATACCAGTTTAGTATTGAATACTCTTGTCAGTCTAATCAATAATGAATTTGAACATGAGTGTCTTGCTGAGGCAGTCAGGCTGCTGATTGCCCATCTGATTCACCAATCAAAAGAAGACCAAGTCCCTGGCAACAAGTATACAATTGCAGGCCTGCTCAGAACCAAGATTCTGGCACACCAGGTCTGGGAAATATGGTTGATTGTGTGGAGATGGGATTGGGATTCAGATATGCTAGGAGCACTCATTGCTGACAAAATGGGACCTGGTAAGACTTTCACCTCAGTGGCAGTGGCTACAATATGTAAATTGCTGACTGAGAAGGTTGTTATCACATCACTGCAATCAATTTTGTGGATGAATATGCCTGATGTGTGGGTAAATATGGCAGAAAATGACTATCCAGGGAGTATTGGTGAAGCATCGGAGTGCAATCTGCCACATACAGCGAATTCAGTGCCTAGCCACCATTTAGAGATTCAAACAACTCCACCTTGGGGGGATCCAGAGCTTACATCAGCCCTCAAACCTATCCTGGTGGTCTGAGTGCCCAGAGGGGCAGAGACGTTCAATGATGGCATTGATGTGGTCACATTTAGATCCGATCTCAAACTAACAAACTCGTTGCACGCAGAACAGGTTAGTATCCCCCAGGCGGATCTGAACACCAATATAGAAGAGCCGGAGAACCAATTGAATTTCCCCCTAGGTTCACGTGCTACCTTAACATCCAGAATAAAACCATCAAGCAATGGCCAACTCTCATACCATTTATGGAGTTTTGGGATTTTTGATGAGTTCCATCAGTACAAGATTAAAAACTGTATGGGCTGGCAAATTGCAATGAAAGCAAGAATTGGATTCAAACTTCAAGTTACAGCAAAGCAAGGGTTTCATTCATTCAATAACTGGTGTTATCACATGATGTGACAGTTTGCATGAGTGCCTGAAGATCCAAATGATGATACAGTGATGGAAAAGCATGGTGGAGATGCATTGTATTCTGCGGTGAAGAGTTTGTTTGATGCTATCTGGAGTGAAGACAAATAAGCTCAGCAGGATGTGGCTCACCAGATGATACAGATTGCAATGCCTTGGATAATAAGGTGGTGATGATGGGAATCAAAACAAGTCAATGAAAAACTTCTCATTCCGATGCCAAAGAAAAATCCATATCTCTTGCATCTCGAGTGCCCTGAGGAAGAGCAAGCACAACTGAAGACCCCGGTGCTGAGATACACCTCATGCGGTGCTTCAAAAACATCAAGGGTTCATAGATAGCAGCTAGCATGTTTTGCATTAGTGTTGTGAGACACTGAGGATTGCAATGACATTTCTGGTCAAAGGAATGATGTATGGTCACTCCAGACTTTGGTCCATTCTCCGAATTCCCAATCGCCAAGAGAGACATTCCTACGCATTCTTACCGACAAGACTGCAGAGTATCCCGATCCTGACTGAGATGATGCATCCAGAGAGGTGCTTCTTCCAGAACAAGAGTGCAATGAAAATGCACTCCGCGGTGCACCTCCTCCACAACAGGCAGTGCTATTGTGACTTCTTCCTAGCTAAGTTCGTCATTTGCAGTCATGGCTAACCAATTATTTTGTGGATCATGTGGATATATTCCACAAGTTTGCAGATATGGGTAATAATGAACACACCAAAATGCTGCTCAGATTCCAGGATTCACGAAACGCCACAGTATGTGTAACTACACCCAAAGTGGGCGAGACAGGCATAAATCTTACACCTGCAAATCATACACTAATAATCACTCAGAAGTTCTGGTTGTTGAATGAGCCATGGCAGGCATTTGCAGCAGTCATCCAGCTGTGGCAAAACAGGGTACCTCACCCAAGGATACTGAATACGGGTTCAGGTGGCTATGCTAACCCCGCGAGTGATATAAATGAACACTCTGGAATGGCCCAAATGGGAGACCTGCATAGCTGGATGAGTCCACCGAACATCACGATGATGATGATTTACAGGATTCTGACGTCTCATGGGGACCACACTCAGAGGCTGACAGAGAATGGAGACACATTGGAGTCTGATGACCCATCATCTTAGATTGTTAGGACGCTTCATCAAGGTACACCTCTGCACACATTGAACCAACACAATCATCTTAACTAATACATATAGTTAAAAAGGTTGTTTGTATGGAACACTATACTCTATAAATGAATCCTTTCTCTCAGTGATTTTGAGGTGAATCAAAGTCCTTGATGTTGGAAATGTTGGGTCTTGAATCACAACTGGCTAGAGCGGGATTTTATATGCGTTCTTGATTATTATTGATGACCAATATGAGATAAAGTCAATTGATAAGTTGCATTACAAGTTTCTGGCTGGCCTATATCATGTGTAATGGCTCGAGTCAAACTTTGAGTATGATGCAGCGAAGAGCTTGAAATCATTTGTCAGCTTCAGGTCAGCGGAGAACCCAAACCCTGAGGCCAGGTACATATTTCGAAGTCGATACAAAGAATAAAGCGTAATTCAATCAGTATAAGGTGCACCAGAGAATGCTCGGTATATGGCAAATGTCTCATTATGACAGATTGTGCACCGGTTATTTGCTAATCCCAATTCGTAAAAAGACTGTCTAGGTAATATTTGTGTCAGAATATGAGAAACAGCTCGCTGTGCAGTGGGAAAGCCATGGCTTTTACGAGCACATGATTGAACTGTAGGTGTACTGGAGAGTCCTGGGTGCATATCTTTATGACTTATCGATCACTGCATATTTGCCAATGCTTGTTGGCCATAAAGACAGTCTATGTGATATTGAGAAGAAGTTTCTGCAGTCTGAGCTACAGTTCTGGACTGTCGCTTCGGGTCCGGGTCCACATTGGAACCAAACTGTTGCCAAATTAGCAGTCTCAGTCATCAATATACCCTAACCGGCAATTCGGGTATTGTTTAAGGGAAGTCTCCCAACCCATCTGAATTGGGCGGGTTGTCAGAGGGTTGTCCAGCGGGTCTATCTGTAGATTCATATAATGCTCTTGTTTTGGCTGTTTGACAATAGTATCTAACCAAAATCATGTACTCAACATCCAGGAATCTCTTTTTCCATGTTTTGCATTTTGCGATATCGATTATTTTGGAGTCCGTGGTTTTCCTGTTATATTATGTAGTTTTGCGTATAATGGCAGTCAAGAGTTCGGTTCTGAACTCCAATATCTGCGCGATGCCTACCTTACCCAATATGCAAGACCAAAAATTGTTGACACTCTACTGATGCTCACTTTCATGACGGAGTAACAAAGATAGCATGGACTGTTTTGCCTGAAAAGGCCAACATTACTACATATATGAATTCCTGCCACAACACAACACTTAGATTGCCCAAGTTGCAAGACCAAAAATTGTTGACACTCCATTGAAGCTCATTTTCAGGATGAGGCAGGGAGTGTGTCACAGTTGTTTTTGCCTCTGAAGGCTGCAAATACATCATTTCTAGGTATCGACAGCCAGGTGCCACTTAGATTACCGAAGATTCAAAGCCAAAAATTGTTCACACTCTGTTGATGCTCATTTCCACAATGGGGCAGTGACCGTGTCTCACCATTTTTTGCCTATAAAGGCTGCCAATACTTCGGTTGTGCATAACAGCGACCAACTCACATTTCAAGTACCTCACTTACAAGACCGAAAATTGTTGACACACCAATGATGCTCATTTCAGACGATAGTAGCAATGAGACCCATAGCATTTTCACACATAACGGCAGCCAATACCGTGATTATGAATAACAACGACCAGATCACGTTGTACTTGCCTGGCTTGCAACACCAAAAATCATTCACGCTGCATTGACGCTCAATTTGTCACAGTGTTATCCACAATATGCTGTCATGTCATTTCGAATATTATATCGTTCATACTGTTTTGGCAGCCTTTCTCTCGTTTTCATGTACTCACTCCTTTATCACTACATTGGTCGTCAATAACACATACATATATACCCTTTGAAACATACTTTAAAGTGTCCGCATATAGTGGATAATAATGCACTCGGAAATCCCGTTCCTGTTAATCAATGCCCGTATTCACTTCCAAATTTGATAACTAGGCCGCTCTCATCTGCAAAATGGATGTCAGCACCATTACCGTGCAGCACAGAGTGTACCAACCAGTGGTCGTTGCTTCATCAGTCAGGACAACTGGAATAAAATCTTTATCACACTTGCGATTCTTGGCAAATGCTTCTTGAGAGAAAAACTGAGCGTTGGGCAGGGGAGGATGTATGTACACATACCCGGGTGGCACACCTTCGTGTTCAGACATTGCAGCTCCCTCATTGACACCAGGTGGCGCAGGGGGCACAGGTGGCAATCCGGGCAGAGATGGTGTCGGTTTGGGTGGAGGTGCACCGGTGTCTTTGCGCCCCCGACATGTCTGCCGATCCTTTGCCATGCCATTTTGGCAAGTGAGGCAGCCGTCGGTAAGATTTTTATGAACCGTTGCCAGGTGTCTTTCTTTCGCGGCCTTCACCTTTGTTTGCCCTGGAACTGCAAAACCGCGGTTGTTATCTGCTCCAAATTCAGCGTGAGCATTCTTGATGAAGTATTGCATTTCCCCAAATGTGGTGCGAGAAAACCCTCCTTTGGCTATTTGGCGCTATTTGAAGCTAGGCACATGTCAGACTGTTCTGGCTGTACCCGACCTCCTTCATTGCCGAAGTGGCAGAGATTTTGAAGACCTACAAGATACGAATTGTGGCTTCAAAATCTGAGATTAGGTATTCCCTCAACCATATATGCTTCCGTGGCCTCCTCGAAGATTATTACAGCCTGTTTCGTCCACTCACAGGCACACTTATCACAGAATTTGTCCCCGACAATCCCTGAGCTGATAATATCATGATGTATGATGTTGCGGACTGTGCGGACAAATGCCATCTTTGACCATGTGGGGTTTCTCTTACGGGCAGTGATAAGTCAGTTACGTAGCTCTCTACGTACACCAGATGTATAGTATATTGTCAGATGATGTCCATTCAACCCAACGTGGATTCACTCACATCGGATGGCATGCTACTTCTTATTCAAGCTGCTTCCGGTTTCACATATGATTTTTACATGTGGGTCCTAGGTCATATTTGCAGTGGCTGCATTGGCGGCGTTGCAGTGGACTAACTGGAGTCTTCGTTGCTGCTGTGTCTCAGTGGGTGGCGATTTGGTTTAACCGCGTATCGTTTGACAAGATTTGGAGCCGCTTGCACCTTGCAGAAGTACTTCTAGAGCCGTGACTGACTTTTGTTGAAGAGGAGCAGAAGATGATAGCAAAAACAAGCGGGAAGTTCTGAAGAATATATAGGCGGCTTCAAATCACAATGGTATGAGTAACAGCCAACTCGCCCAATCTACTCGAAACGAATCATGCTGGGAATAGGGGCAGGTTGCAGAAGGTTCCAACGGTCCCACAATGTCCAGTAAGTCAGTCCGATGTTGTCTGTTTGTTCCGCAAGATAAATGGAGGTGAATGACAGCCGAAATCGCATGTTTGATGCATCTAAATGGGACATTTTAAGACGGAAAGGACCTGGGGTGATATTTGTCTGAAGATATCCCCGGGATGATACGTGAAACCTACATCAAAAATCAAGTGATGTTGTACGGTTAGCATTGCTGTTCCTAAAGAAGTGACGGTCAAAACGTAGATTGTGCATACTTCAAGTTGATCATGTGAACCAACCTTCGTCAGCGAAATGTAAAATGGTTTGGAAGTCATAACTCAAAGACTCAGCTATTCTGAACAGCCACACCAATTGTTCCAGAAGCTCCCAGAAGCTCCTGAACAGGCTGAATGCAAAATGTTGTGTTTCTCAGGTGCTCTGGGAAGTACTTTCAGGTGCTCCTTGACGCTCCTGAAGTTGCGGAACAGAATGCATGAATATTCTGAAGACTATGAAGTCGTCTTCAGAATGCTATAAAACACTGCTTTTAAGCTGGCGAAATTCCGGCGCTACTGGGACTACCACACTCGTCGCCAAGACCATTCTGTTGCACCTGGAGCCAGACTCTGAAGCGGTGATAATATATCATGTCTATATCGAATAGTACAATTCGATAAAGTATCTCACAGCTACACACCTGATTCAGGCATTCTGATCTAATCAATATACAGTTCAGTAGGTATATCAATCAACATGGTTATATACAAGCCATAAGCTATTGATGCTGCCCGATGCGGCATTCTCCCGCACCAAATGTGCTGGGCGAACTATTGCTCCAATGGGTTAAATATGCATCTTGTTCGTATGTTTGACAACCCCGATGTCCTGGTCAACACAATCAGCCCAACCATGAAGATCGTTGAACTTTGTTGCAATCACCACCGCGTATTCTTGAGGTTGAGGACATAGTACCCATCGTTGGGTCTGTTTGCACCTCTTAGAAAAGGTCGATTTTGATTTGCCGGCTGGCAGGCCCTCCTGAATATGGAGGATCTTATTCGGGGGAGTCCAGAAAAAGTATAATACTGGAAAAGAAGCAATTCGTCCTTGGAAGGTGTTATCAAGGTCATTCTCTTCACTTTGCATATACTGGACCCAGATGTTATGAGCTTCAGGCATGATCCCTTGGTTGGCATCGGTATTTTCTACCTTGCAATCAAGTCCCAGACGCTCAACAGATGTAGGGCTGTGAAATAGTTGACGGTAGTGCAACAGCCCATTCTGGAGATCAATAAATATACTGTCAATGAGTACATTCTGATCATATCCGAGCACAAGTACACAAACTTAGTGTCTGCAGTCCTCTTCAATTTGAGAGCGGAATAGCCGTCCAAAGTTGGGAATTTCGAAATTTTTTGATTCATCTCTGAGTGAGATTGATTTGATACTTCTGCACACTCCGCGGACATGTGTTTCTCTCAAATGATATACCTGCTGTGATACGGGGTGGATAATGGGCTCGTCCTGAATTGTTTGGAGACCTAACAGATGTGCTCTGCGTGTACTTTGTTGTTTATTGGCAGTGGATGGTAGATTCAAAACTATAGCCGAGTCAATATCGTACCAGCCTTGGAGGGCAAGATATGACAGTGTCTCCTCCAGAATGTCAAGACCGGTACACCGGTCATTATGCTTAAGCATCTGTTGAATGTAATTGACTTTGTTGCCAGATCGATATGCTTCTTTTACATTGGCAATATTCAGCCATTCCGAAATGTCAGAGGTGAAATTGTCACGGGAACCCATTTGGCGATTTGACCCTGATATATGGCTCACAGGATGCATCATGGGATATCGGAAATGTATTACGCCCTGTTCAATAGTCTTCCGGAGCGACTGAATGCTGATTGTCCCCAACCAAGCTTCAAACTGGATCAAGCGAATGCAGAATCCCTTGTTGAAAAGCTTCTGTCCATTCGAGGTGATGCCATAAATTACTTTCTCCAGCTGCATTGTGACGCGCTCCGAATCAGCCAAGCTCAGGGTCGTGGCTTCTTTCTGAGCATTGGATAGGTGGTTCTGAAATTGCAGTTGCTTGTTGGTGGCCATGTTTGCTGCCATGTAAGACTCCTCTTCGGCAGCACTTTTCATTAGTGCAAGTTGTTTGAGGAATATGCTTCTGGGACTGGTTGCCTCGGTCCCGACTTCCTGCAATAGTTGTCACTCATGATGTTGGAATAATTTATCGAAAAGCCTGCATTTGGAAGGTGTTACTTGATGGATTTCACACTCCAATTGCTCGATTGCCTTGAGACGATCAGCATCTGACCAAGTGGTTGCTGCTTGTCGGGTTCTATTCAGGTGCACCTGAAATTGCCTACATTTTGTTGAGGAAACCTTTTCAGCCGCATACACAAGGGCCTCCATTGCAGCAGCGATTTTCTGAATCTTTGGTTCGCGTAACTGATGGGATTCCGTTGCCAACAGGTAATCTACTTTGGCCTTCGGAGACTTCGACATGTTCTGTTCCTGAAAAATTCCATTTTTCTGGTAGAATTGCTTGAGTGCATCGTCTAGAGCTGTGAGGGATAGATTGGAGTGATTTTGTTGGTTGACGAGTAGAGAGAATTCACATAATGCCCGCACTGCACCCATTACCATTTCATTGGAGGCTGTATCCGCCGCAGATTTCCCATCATCCTTGGAGCAGACACGAATTGGCGCGCAATTCACTGCCAGTGTTCTGATCAGCCCGCGGATCTCTTTACCTTGCCAGGTGCTGCTTCTCAATGAATCGAATGGTTTAGAGAAGTGCTGGAGGCCTGGACATCGTGAGGCCGTTGTGAATCGATTGTCAAATTGATTCTTGTCATTTCTCGCTTTCAGGTATTTGAGCAGCCAGTGCAATAAGTCTTTAACTAAACCCAGGAGCAGCTGATGCAATTGATCAGGCTGCCAAAGGCGATAGACATTGCAGAGAGGGTATTGCCAGAACTGGTTGCGGATTGGGCGGACACCAGGAGTGTGCAGAGTATCACTATATTTCTCCTCCAGCGGATCCGAGTAAATATGCTGGTCTCTTGAGTTATCGAGTGGTCAAAAGGTTGAATGCCCCATCGACACAACTTGAAGAGTTTCACACATGGGCCATGAGCCATATGAGACTTGAGCAACCATCACTCGTTACGGATTATCCCCGACCCAGGCAGCCAACAGAGGGTAACATTGTCGCTGCAATCCATCTGCACAATCCCATTTCAAGCCAGGACCAGTGATCTGAAGATGCCTAAGTTGAGACAGCACAGTTCCAACTGCGGAATGCCATGCTTCGTCAATGTTTTTGGCACCTTTTGGGGGACATGGGATCAGTGCGACAAGGATCCCGGCACGGTTTTTATGTAGCCGGCGGATCACTCATCGCATATTACCACTCGTGAGATACAGCTCCCAGGCATGCTGATTGCCTGAAAAATTGGTCAACGGAGTCGTGTCAGATGCACATATGTTTGGAACAATGGTCGCACCGGAAGGAAGTTGATCGTGTATTCCCACCACCAGTCGCACGTGTTCACCTCCCTGTAGATTTGACGCCCCTCAGAGTCAGTGAGGCACACTCATTCAAAATCGAGGTGTGCCTATAATGGGAGACGTGCTAGGAGGAACTGAATAGAATTGACGAAATCCTTGTAGTATAATGTTCCTAAGATTTGTGGGTCATCTTCAATCCAACTATCATCACCTAGCGCGAAATTAGGGTTCAGAGAAGAGCTTTCGCAGGGCATCTGGTGATTGGAATGTTTCGATTTTCTAGTCGTCCAGTCCACGCCTGAGATGTTGATCTATCCATTGTTTTGTTTGCTGGGTGAACGATTGAGCCAGCTGAAAGTCGTGTGCGGACCGAACTGGATGCCTTGGATTCCATTGTTCTGAATACTTTCAATTTTTGTTGTACAATCCAGTTGCTTTGCCATATGCTTTCCCTCCCGTATTTTCCACTCCAACTACCTGCCTACAAGCCTTTGTCTCTGTTGAATCAGGGTTCCAGGTGAGATCTGGCTGCTGAGGGTCTATAGGTTCTTCGTTGAGAGTATCTTCAGGTGGTGGTGTACCCAGTACGATGTCTGTGGGTAGATCATTAAATGACAGCTTGTCGATGGCCATTCAGGTGTACCTACTGTAGTGGAACGATGATGGCTCAGGGTGAGGGAAGCTGGCAGGTGGTAAAATCTCGTTGGGAAATAGCCCTTCATTCATTGATATTGAATGATATTGTTAATAGTGAGCTTCCAGTTGGTTCTGATTGCTTAATTTCTTTTTGCAGATAAAGCATTTAATATGTTTCTGGTGAGTGTCGACCATCTTTGAGAAATGCTCAGTGCTCTGACGAATCTCGTTGATGCTTTAAGAGGTATGGTGTGTTGCTGGTTTTGAGCCTCAAGGATATTTGTTTGAAAGCGAGCTAACTCAGGTTAGCGTATCACTTCCAAAGCTGCATTACACCCCACCAAATGTAGAGGAGGGGTAAAACAAAGTCACCTCACAATCAGTTTTCTTCACAAACTAGGATATTATCTTTCAAATCCCACACAACGATGCTGCACATTATCCACCGCAAATCGTGAGCACGGAAAGTTTCTTTTATCATCACTGCGATCAACTTTGAATACCATGCATCAGGCGCTACTACTATGATCGGCCTTATCATCTACTATGTCATCGCGGCAGTGTGCAGATTATGTCTATGCTCGAACCTCAAGCAGCGGAAAACATCAGCTTAATACAATGAATTGGTAAGTGTCGTAGCTGGCTGTATGCCCACTCAATGATCATCGGGAACTTGAGAGGCTGGCAGGATGTTTTCGTCAGTGACGATCCTTGACCGGTAGGTGGATCCTGAGTAGTGTTAGCAACGGGTCCGGGTAACCCGCCAGCTGTCCGGGTTTGGACCGCAAAAACGGGTCGGTTCGGTTCCAGAACCGTCCAAAAACCTGACCCGCTGACTCTTGGCGGGCCAAACCAGGATCCGTACCCGTCAACCCGCGGTTTTCGCCGGGATTGGCTAGACCCGTCGGTTCCAATCTCCGGTTCTGCGTTTCGGGTCTCATATTTATTGTCGCATTCAGATATGCTACTGTTAATCGTAAAATATTGACATTGGTATGTCATGGTTCATTTTCGACGTATTAGTCGCCTTGATGTTCAAAACAAACATACTCACGCGCCCAACCACATCCTGAAAATGAGCGTCAACAGAGCGTCAACAGAGCGTCAACGATATTTGGTCTTGCAATCTGTTTTGCCTATAAAGGCGGCCAATAATTCCTTTCTGACTGACTACAACCTATCGGAGGTGTGATTTCCCAGGACGCATGACCAAAAATCGTTGACGCTCCGTTGACGCTCATTTTCATGATGGGGCAGGGAGGGTACTGCAATCTGTTTTGCCAACAAAGGCAGCCAATAATTTCTTTATAACTGACTACAACCTATTGGAGGTGTGATTTCCCAGGACGCATGTCCAAAAATCGTTGACACTCTGTTGACGCTCATTTTCACGATTGGGCAGGGAGGGTATTGCAATCTGTTTTGCCTATAAAGGCTGCCAATAATTACTGTATGACTGACAACAACCTATCGGAGGGGTGATTTTGCAGGACGCATGACCGAAAATCGTTGACGCTCCGTTGACGCTCATTTTCATGATGGGGCAGGGAGGGTATTGCAATCTGTTTTGCCTATAAAGGCCGCCAAAGATTTCTCTATGACTGATTACAACCTATCGGAGGTGTGATTTCCCAGGACGCATGACCAACAATCGTTGACGCTCTGTTGACGCTCATTGTGCCATGGCTGTATCCGCAATATGCAATCATTTAATTTGGCACACTCCATCATTCACATTGTTTTGGCTGCCTTTCAGGCGGTTTTATTAACTTTCTTCTTGATCACTACGTTGTTCTTTAATAATACATAGATATATTTAATAATAATCTCCAAAATCCCGTGTCTTTCGGTCAATGCTCGTCATCAGTTGCAGCATCGCTCAATCCGCTGCTCTTGTCTCCAAAATGATTGTTAGCTGCATTACCACACCACAGATAGTGTACTAACCGTCATCAGTCAGCATATCTGGATCAAAATAGGTATCGTGCTCAGTTTCCTCATCATCGAAAAATTCCGCACAGGGACGAGCTGTATGATGCGAATACGTATATCCGGCGGGCAGATTGACTATTTGAGAAGGTTTAACTTCAGAAGTGTTAGCCGTTGGGGTGGGTGGCGTGCTGGGCAGTAGCGGAGTCAGCTCTGGAGTCCGCTCTCTGGGTTGGTCGGGTGGAGGTGTACCTGTTCCTTTGCATCTCCAGCGTGTTTGCAGATTCTTTGCGGTGCCATTTTGGCATGGAAGGCAGCCGGACGTTTGGTTTTGACGAAGCATTGCCGGGTGTCTTTGTATCGCAGCCTTCACCTTTGTGTGCCCAGGAAACTCAACACCCCGCTTCTTCTCTTCTCGGACCTCGGCGCGGGGTTTCTTAATGCGGTATTTCGTTTCCTCAATTGCGGCGCGCGAAAAGCCTTCTTTGGCCATTTTGGCCATATTCAAGGCCAGGCGCATGTCGGACTGTTCCAGCTGTACCCGACCACCTCGCCTTGCCATAGTTGCTGACATGTTGAAAACCTACAAGACATTAGTTGCGGCTTCTAACAATGAAATTCGGCTGTTACCTCTACCATATATGCTTCTGTAGCCTCCCCTAAGGTGATTAATGCCTGCTTCGTCCACTCACGGGAATGCTTATCAGCAAATTCATCTGCGAAAATCCCACTGCTGACAACATCATGATGTTCGATTTCGCGGACTGTGCGGACAAATGCCTGTGTCGACCATGGAGGGTTCCAGTTACGGGCAGCGATAAATTCGTTATGTAGCTCTCTACGGACACCCGCTGTACGTTATACAGTTTACTGACCGCCCTTTGCCTCGATATGGATATACTCACATTGCACTGCATGCTGCTTCTTATTTTTCCTGCTTCCAGTCTTGCGGACAATTTTTAAATGTGCATCCTGGGTGATATGTTTGGTGGCTGCATTGGCAGCGTCGCGGTGAACTAACTTGTGTCTGCGCTCTTGTTGTGTGCCAAGTATATCCGTATTTGATGTAGCGCCCGCCAATCGGCCGGTATTCGATCCGCTTTCACCTGGCGGAGGTAGTTGTGTATCCATGATGTGCTGGTGTCGAATAGGAGAGGAAGATGATAACGAGAGGAAGTGGGAAGCCCTGAGGACTATATAGTTAGTTTCTTGTCAGAATGGAATAAGTAGCAGCCAACATGATCGTTATGCTCAAGATAAATCCTGCTGAGTATGGCTGCAAGTTGCAAGGGTTTCCCACCGCCCTGCAAGTTGCAAGAAGTCGGTCTGATGTTGTTTGTTTGATAACAGGGATAAACTGCGGTGTACGACCGCCGGAATCGCCTAATCGCTATATATTAATAGGATGTTGTTCGAGGGAAAGGACGTCTGCTGATGTTTGTCTCAAATAATCCCTGGGATATTACATGAAAATGACCCTAACAATCATGTCATGTTGTACGGTTAGCGTCACCATTCCTGATATATTTACTGTCAAAAGGGAGATTTTCCTTTGTTCAAGATGAGTAAACGTACCAACCTTGACATAAAAGACGCAGGTTGCATCCATGTTGTCCATAACTTGCAACATCCAACATCTCGGCCAACAACAAAGTCCACGCAAACTACAATGGTGAATGCTCCGAAAAAGAACTTTTCGACACTTCCGGCTGGCAGATACGGCAAGTCGACAAAGCGGTCAACCCAATGACGTCATCATGCGAATGAAGGCAAGAGCGGCTTGGAAGCAGAGAGAGTCCGAGCCCTGGGGGCATTGCGCAGCTTGAGATCCAAAAAGAAGCTTGCGGCGGAAAAACAACGAGAAACGCACTTCTTAAGCAATGAAGAGAAAGAGAAATGGATTGAGGATTATGTTGAGAGAGAGACCGCTGGGGCAAGAAAGCGAGTTGAAGACGCAGAGGCAGCGGTTCAACAAGAGCAGGACGATATGACGCATGCTGAAATCGTGGGATTGACACCCAGAGAGCCCGAAAAGACTTTTGAGGAGAGGATGGCTGCTATCGGAAAGTTTGAGTGATCTTGCAAGTTCCGACGATGGGGAGGATGGGGACGATGAGGATGAAGAGAGAGAGCTGGGCAACCTGAGCGAAGATGACGAACCTGGCTGAGTGATGGGCACAATCTCCAAAACGGTACAGCAGCGCATGGAGAGCTTCTGGCAGATGCAGATGAAGATTGACGAATTGACACAACCGGGATGGGAGGATGCAGCCGACTACTTCCGTGAAGGAGATAAGAAGTACGGCACAGCCGAATTAAGGGTTCCGGTAGTCGTTCAACCTCAAACAGATGATGACGCTTCGGCACCACCACCAACAACATTTGGAGAGCTTATGGAGAGGCTTGACATTGTCCCTGGAATATCGCAAATGCCGCAATGGACTTCTCGACCAGGAAGTAGTCATATTCGGCTAGGTTCGGTGAAACCGCAGTCGAACACAACCATATCCGGTTTTGAGGCCGCCGCAGAGCCCGATACGTTACCTTTGCTGAAAGCGAAGCCTGTTGAACCAGTTAGCTTTTACCCCTGCTTATAGCCTCCAGCTAATCACCATATAGATTTCGGATTCAGACGAAGACATGGTGACGGCTCCTGCGTTAGCGGAGGAATAGATAGGTAAAGTGTGATTATTGACATCATCTGTTGGTGAAAAGCAATTTGTTTACCACTTTTGCTACGTGACCGCTTCTTCTTGATTTCAGTGACCAAATTGTGAGACGTGATAATTTGTCTGTGCTTGTGCAAGGGTCCAACGCACCATGTGAAAGTTCTAGAATCAAAATCAGGCGACAAAACGGTTGACACGTTCGATTTGCATCAGCATGTGACTGTTAAGCGACCAAGTAAAAGCAATATTAGTGACAAAATATACTAACAAAATTTAAGTGAGTGATGTCATACATGTCATAGAAGGAGCAGTCAGTGCTCAATACGAATCAGTCTGAACGACGACCGTCATGCTGCATTCATCCATGTATCGAACTGCATAACTCTCCGCACCGACCTCGTGCACATGGTTGAGATATTTGAAATTGCTTATGGTACGTCATGGAAATCGAGGAGAAGGAGCTGGATAAGGAAAGGTGAGGAAGTCGAGCTATATTTACCAAAAACTAGTGAAATGTTCTACATGCCGTAAATTGCCGGCCAAAAGCGCGGGAAAGTGATAGGGCCACGTCATTTCTCACTCAGATAGCGTGGATAGCACTGATCAGAAATTGAGAGGTAATAAAACTCCTGGATGCAAACAATAATACATGCTAACTCAATATTGGATGTCAACAATGTGTATATGAATCGTTGCGTACAATTATTGGGTGCACAAAGGCTGTTTCGATGTGATTAAAGTGAGCGTCAACAGAGTGTCAACGATTTACTGTCTTACACATTCGGCAATCAATGGGCGGGAATATCATATCATTCCAAAGTGAACATATTGGTCGGCGTAAAAGCGAAAAAGACAAACTATATGCTCGTTGCCACATCCTAAAAATGAGCGTCAACGGAGCGCCAATGGAGTGTCAATGATTCTTGGCATTGCATCATGGATAATCCAGAGGGCTGCGCGATGAGATTAAGCCATAATTGCACTATCGGCCGCCTTTCGAAACAAAACTTGTTGCGACAACATCGCTTCTATGTCCTAAAAATGAACGTCAACGGAGCATCAACGACTTTTGGCCTTGCATCATGAACAATGCAAGGGGTGTGCGGCAACCTTAATCCATAATCTCACTATCGGCTGCCTTTCTAGGCAAAACGTGTTGCGACAACATTGCTTCTATGTCCTAAAAATGAGTGTCAACAGAGCATCAACGGCTTTTGGCCTTGCATCATAGAAAATGCAACGGATGTGCGGCAACCTGAATCCATAATCTCACTATCGGCTGCCTGTCTAGGCAAAACGTGTTGCGACAACATTGCTTCTATGTCCTAAAAATGAGCGTCAACGGAGCGTCAACGATTTTTGGCTTTGCATCATAGAAAATGCAAGGGCTGTGCGGCAACATCAATGCATAATCGCACTATCAGCTGCCTTTCTAGGCAAAACTTGCTACGACAACATTGCTTTCATGTCCTGAAAATGAGCGTCAACGGAGCGTCAACGATTTTTGGCTTTGCATCATAGAAAATGCAAGGGCTGTGCGGCAACATTAATGCATAATCGCACTATCGGCCGCCTTTCTAGGCAAAACTTGCTGCAACAACATTGTTTCTATGTCCTAAAAATGAGCGTCAACGGAGCGTCAACGACTTTTGGCCATGCATCTTGGAAAATCAATTGGCTGAGTGGCGACATTAAGCCATAATCATACTATCGGCCATCTTTCTTGGTGAAAATTGCTGCGACAACATCGCAACTATGTCCTAAAAATGAGCGTCAACGGAGCGTCAACAATTTTTGGCTTTCCATCATAGCAAATGCAAGGGCTGCGCTGCGATGTTAAGCCATAATCGAACTATCGGCCATCTTTCTAGTCGAAAATGGTTGAGACAATGTCGCTACTATGTCCTAAAAATGAGCGTGAACGGAGCGTCAACGACTTTTGGCCTTGCATCCTGGAAAATTCAAAGCCTGTGCGGCGTGATTAAGCCATAATCGAAATAGCGACCGCCTTTCTAGGCAAAAATGCTTTCAACAACATCTTCACAA